>Ga0181612_125291_pt1 | contig 11783 bp, 10 predicted proteins | sample HoacroProtozoa21_FD_119630 | JGI IMG/M metagenome (GOLD analysis project Ga0181612, IMG submission 119630) | Hoatzin crop microbial communities from Cojedes, Venezuel. Combined Assembly of Gp0051906, Gp0051904, Gp0051908 | reverse complement strand
GTGACATGACTATTTATTGATAAAACATATGCAAAAGGCTGGATCATTGAAAAAGAGGCCTGCATATATTACATGTCAGAATACTAAAGGGCTGCTAAATTCTCCAATCTCATTATAGCGTTTTGTTTCCAAAGTTCCTTTTAAAAAAGTTACATTTCAAATTCCCTTAATGCCTTGGATTAAGTCTTTCCAGCTGACTTTTTATACAATTGCTTCAGTTTCTGTGCAGTAAGGACAACTCTTGGTGTCTTTACAAGTATCATCAATAATGCTCAGCTGCGGATACTCAGTCACTCAAAACTGGTCATAAGTTTCAGCGATCCAGATGGAACAAGGCTGCTCTGTTGCCCTTAAAAACAGCCCTTTCTGTTTCTTCTGGAAGCATCAACCACGAAAGACAGCGTGTGTGTTTATGTGTTTCACTCCGCCTGGTGCCCTAAGCAAACAATTCTGTAAGATGTGCCATTTCTGTTCTTGTCGTACATTTCACATCAGCTAGGAATTTTAACTTTTTTTTATAATTTTCATCTGTAATTTTTTATAATTTTCATCTGTTCTTTCTTTTGATAATCCCACTCAGTGGTTCAATTTGAACCACAGCAACAATAAAATATGCAACAGAACCTACATTATCTAATGCCATACACATCTTCCATGAGCCTGCAGCAGTTAGATAGACCAGATCTTGGCAGAGAAGAGTCACTTGGACTGTGGATTTTGAATCTTCACTGATGAGTAGAATTAACCTAGTTTCCTAAGTGTGAAGTGATCAAAAGATTGTAGTGAGTGATTTTAGCATGCCAGGCAGAGAAACAGGGAACTGAATATGCTTTTAATGTATTTAGCTACCTTTGTTCCTAGAGAGAAAGGATTAACCCCCAAGCTGGATGGGGCCATGCCAGTAACGAAAGACGATGAGCCTACTGACACCCACACCACAGTGCCATGTTCTTCAAAAGGCACGTCCCAGTTCAAGCTCAGATCATAAATGTGATTTGTCTCTGGGATTTCATCACAATCTCAGAAACATGAAGTTCCCTGCACTGTTGCTGAAGATCTGCCATATCCCATGAGCCCTCAGCGTGGGGTTCATGCACGGGCGCCAGCCAGCATCCAGCTGCCTGCTCCATTAGGCCACAGGAAGCCTGCAAGACACTTCCATTGCAGTACTCTACATGGGCAAGCTCTTTTTCCCAAAGGTGAAAGAGTACTGATGATGCAGTGAGGGCAAGGAGAGAAGGGACCTACACAGAAGAGAAGGATGTCCAACAGTAGAGCAAGATTAGATGGAATCTACCTTTTTGCTTTTCCCCATTCTATTATGAAGTGCAACCAGACACTACAAAACCAAGCAAGATAACTACTTACCTTTTCTATTCATAAATCACTTACAATTGATGATTTTGCATAATGTATTGTAGAGTTTGTGGAATTCTTAAAAGTATGTAAAGAGTGCAGTAAAAGGACAGAGCATTTAGATAACTTTGTACTGAGCAGTCACTACTCACACGTGCAAAAAAGACAGTATTGTTTTATGTTGTTGGGGAATGTGATTACATTTGGAATGTCTTTGCTTTACTGCAAAGCCACATTTATGACCTAAGTAAAATACGGGATGCACTTCAGAATTGGATAGATACCAAGGAATCTACCTGAAAGCAAGGCTCCAAAGATCAGAGGGTTCCTTTACCCCTTTGTGGACTGCATGTGTGCCTAAATATACACATTCTTAATTAACCATTTGAAGAAGAATTTGCCATGTCAGATATTCCACAAAATACTACTTTCAACATTTGTGCTATATTGAAAGCAAAAAAACGAACAATAAACAAGCAAGCAAAAAACTAGCATAAAGGACAAATGCTGGTAGAGAGCTCAGCATTACGAAAACTTACATACATTAAGTTTTGTGAAACGGAACCCTCCATTCTGAGAAGCACAAAGCAGACTAAACCAACTCCCTAGGATCCTGAAAACATGGAAACTTTTCTTCAGCAAATGTAAATAGGAAAAAAATATTTTACCCTTACAGGTCATTACGCTGTCTCTCCATGGCCTTTTCTCGGCAGCGCTGTTTTCTGGCCCCTTCTGCTATCATCTGTCATAACAGGAAAGCTTTCTCCAAAATACGTCATTATCTCAGTCTAGCAGCACGAACTGCATTTTCTAAAAAAAAACCTTTATTTGTAAACTCTGAAAAGCAAAAAAATCTAAGCACATAACAATGGCAATAGATTATTCTAATGGGAGCACGATTAGCAAGACTAGGTCGTTCATTTGTCTAGCTCTGTTCCACTTCTCTGACAATGAAGAATAGGAGTTATTTCTGGGAGAGTCAGAAAAATCCCCAGTTTGAGCAATTATTGCATGCAATCATGTAACTAAATAGGAAGTTTCATACTAGGAGGCAAAAAGCTTACAGTAGAAAGCATAAAAATATTAACTACAAAGCGATAGATCAAAGCACCTCTCTTTCTCCCCCTCCCTGCGTTATTCCCAAAGGCTGTATTTCTTAAGGACCGAGCAAGTCTGCTTGCCAGCGGCAGCTCTTCTACACCCTTTAAAATTATTTCTAAAAACATTTCAGAAAGGCAACACTACCAGATTTATGGTTATTCATTGATGTTTACAAATCCAGAAATAAATTTAGGATAGCTAGGTTATCAGACATACTAGCGTTCACCTGCAAATATCACCCACGAGATCTCTTTATACTCTTGTTCATAGCCTGAACATAAAGGTCTTCCACAACCAGAATGAGACCACCCAAAAGGGCAAACCGCAGTGCACCCCTTGAGAGCAACAGAAACTCTGCCCCGTCCCCGACCCGCTAGCGCACACATTTCTGCTGAACACAACATTTTTAAAGTTACCTGGGAAGCTGCAGAACCAGCAATGCAAGCGTTGCACAATCTACAACACATGTCCAAACAGGGCTTAGAGAAAACCCCATCCACTTCAAACAAATAACAGATGCCCATCATTGAACCAGGGTCCTAAGGTCTTTTCGCTATCAAAGATTGCTCAGAAGGTGATTCTTTGATCACTTGTATACAGCAATTGATACTCAAGAATCAATAGTTGTAAATAAAATATTAGCTTTTTCCCAATCAATATTCACACTTCTATGAAATATTCAGCACAGGTATAAAAATGAGATCATAGCACAGTAAGAAATTTTAATATATTATTTCGGTGTGCATAAAATACACCTTTAGATTAAAAAAGGAAAAATCAAGGCCTGCAAAACCCTTTGTCATATATATTTCTCACTGTCAGAAAAGCCCATCAGACAGAAGCACCATGAACTTTCTGGAAAATTTTTTGTTAACAAGCTTTATATAATTGCTTTGTTTCAGAAATAAAGGCCTTCCTTGGGAAATCTTAAATCCAAGCAGCAAACACAAAGAGACAACAGCAGAGCAGCCAAATGCTGCAAGTGTCACAGATCCGCCAGTTGTTCCTTGGCAGACTAGTCGCATCCACCAGGACACACTGCCTTTCAGGAGGAAATCCCCAAGTTACACCCTTGTCAAATCCAAGTTACTATACCACAAGTTCCTGGCCTTTCTAGAGATCCAGTGATTGCATCCCTGATCATTTCCACCAACCCTTAAATCGAAGTGGCAGGGATCTGGCACTCCCATGTTCTCATGTGAACGGGCTCCTCGTCCTCCTCTGCGGGATTTCTTTGGGAGAAATGCATATGTATGTGCCGTACGCTGTATGGATTTTGGTCACAGCAGAATCCAGATACTACACACTGCAAGATACACATATGCATACTGGAGGAGCATTTGAGCCTTTTTTCCTAATGTTTTCTAACTGAAAATAATGTGCTCATTATTACTGAAATCAAGACACGCCACATAACCCACTCAAGCACCAAAAGCGAACGCTATAGAGAGTCTGTATCTGGCCATTAGTCATCCACCTGACATTTCTTTGTCTAACTGAACAATGTGTTTGGACAGCAAAAGAGGATACAGCAGGGTAAAATCGAGAACATGGGCAGCGTTGTGCCTGGCTAACCAGCCTTTGGCAGCAGACATTAACACAACCCAGGACTCTGAGAATCAATATGGGAGGTGTAGGCCACCTCTGTCTGACTTGCTGACCCCATGCACACTGCACCTCTTATCTGGGATCGTGCTTTTGAGCATCCTCCATGACACACCAACAATCTTGCAACTGACTGCAAAAAAACTTCTGTGAGACAACAAAAGTTTGGGGGCACAGGCCCAGAATTTTCTGAAGGGAAAACATCAAGTTTGGACGAAAACCTCCTTAGAATATTTTTGTACTCTTCAGCCATAAACCTAAAACATAGTCCTTTAGGTTACAGATTTGAAGAATAAAGCATATTCACGCTAAGAGATTTTAAATACTAAGAAGGACTGCAAATAGAAAGGTCAAAGCATTCTCTGTGTTCACTGAGAACAGGACAAGAGGTGATAGACTCAAATTGTGGCAAGAGAGATTTAAGGTAGCCATTAAGCAAACCTTTCTAAATGGCAGAGTAAGTACTGGGGGGGGGACACAGACAAAAAGGGTATTCAGAAATTTCCCTCACTGAAGTTGTTTAGTTTTTTTCAAGAACAGGTAAGCCAAAGGATGTTTCAGGGTCCATGGATTCTGCCTTGAGGAGGAGTGGTGAACCACATGCCCAGCCCTATGATTCAGTTAATTGCATGATGTAGCAGGAGAGTTCCATTCTGTGTCTGAAGAACAAAGAGTTTGTTACAAATAGTTTCTAGAAACAGAATAAAGCATGGGGGCATTTTTTGCTTGTTTGGACAGAGAAGATGACAAACCCTGACTGTTAGCGCATCAAAAAGATCAGAACTTGATTGAATAAACTCTTTCCCAAAAGCAAGTTACACTCCTGAAGGTTTTAAACATTTACTGTGGAATCAGACAGCTAAAACATGAGAGCTTTTTGCTTCTAGCCACTGACATCGATCCCACAGCCGCTGCATGTTTTCAAGATGGTGTGTTCCCACTATGAAATCAGTCTGGTGGCTCTCATTTCATCTCTCACCTCATGGACTGCCTGTAGTAATTCCTAGCTTTGGGAAAGACATCAAGAATTCACGGACCACAGAAATGGATTTAGTCCTATTATATCATGGAGAAATGCTGCCATAAGAGAGCTCAGGACAAATGCTGACCAGGTGACATGGAAAGGATTGCCCCTTGCTTCATCTTTAGATGACAGCCTCTTTCATGGGCCTTGAATGAGCATTAAATCAATATATTTAAGCATGAGCTTAATGCTTAATTTCATGCATATGCAGAACAATCTGAAATACTACATTTTTTTGGAAGAATATATACCAACACGAAAGGCTGCAGCTAAGAAATCATGTAAAAATGCTAATTATGCCTAAGTAAAGAAATACAACTATCAGCATGATTTGTGGTCAGCTGTTTAATTAATTTTAGTATTAATAAAGTTACAGAAAAGCAATGTGTCAAAAGGACTTCAAAGGATTACCAACTACTCTGGACAAATTAGCAACACTTCCATGCCTAGAGCACAGGGAAGCACAAAGATGTTTAATTAAACTATTTACCAGTGAGGAATTTAAATCACTATAAATATTACATTTTTAGTACATTTTTTCCTAAGATTGAAAGCACTTAGGAGCAAACAATATGCAGCTTCCCCAACAGCATTTTTTTAAAGGAAGGAATGTAAAAAATGTTGTAGTTAAATCCAGCAAATGAAGGTGAAGTTGGGAACAAAAGAGTGTAACATGGCATTTAAAATAAGAGGACTGGGGAATAATTCAACTCCAAAGTAACAAAAGATGTTACAAAACTGCATGGAAAGAGGAAGGAGAAGATTTATAATATGGGGATCACGTGGTTACTGAGGGCCCACGCACACTGCGCTTCAGTGAAATGCTATTGTTTCTGGTGAAAATATCGATACCTATAAGAACAGACCTCACTGTTCACTGAATATCTGTTGGTATTTGTCTGTGGTTTTCCTACCTCCAATTTTTCTGACTCTTGTTTACTAGACTCTCCAATGCTGCCACTGTCGCAGCATGAACTTCAGCAAGATGCTCTGCTTCTCTTTGCCTTGGCTTCCCCTTCTTCAAAATAGCGACTAAATACTTATCAGCCTTCTAGGGATGTGTTGAGAAGCTACGTGACCCATGTGAGTACAGTATTCTCTGACAATATCAACAAATCATTCTTTGTAGTATGATTATAAACAGAGCCTCCCTATGGCAGGAGTGCACCAGTTGTCTCTCTATGAGGCTCATCTAAAGCCAAAATGAAAAGACTGAAAGCTTTGTATTTAATTAATGAGTTTAAGTCAAGACCCGTGTGAGTACCTCAGTCATTTGATGTGGAATTACTGCTTTTTTGTTTTGCAGGATTGACTCACTACTCTTCTAGACTTCTGTTGACTCGCCCTGCAGAGCAAAGAAATGCTCTCTGATGCAGGCAATACCCACCGGTGCATGGCTTAGCTGCTGCTGAACTTCGCCAACAGCCCACCAAAGGACTTGAAACAAACAAGTCCACATTTCAGGGCACCTGGAACTAAACTACATTTCCCTTCACACTTCTGGGAACAGGGATGCTATTGGCTGCAGTTGAAACAAGAGAGTATTGCTTAAGACTAGGAGCTAAGTCCTGTCCTGCCTTTTAGCACCCGACACACAAGGACCTCGGAAAAAGAGAGACCAGCATAAGAGTGTTTTGTGCCTGCTGAGTTAACATAATCATAGCGTCATCCCTTCAGGTTGACTTCAGACCAATTTCCAGGTGCATGTGGAAATGCCTGACTGTTGCCCTGAAGATACAGTGCAGCGAGAAGACAAGCACACAAATGAAGCTGCAGCTCGTAGAAGGACAAAGGGCTGTTCTCAGTGTGTAGAGGACGGAGCGGACTCCGAAGCAGGGAATGCTGCAGAGCAGTGTATAGTGCCAAGTATAGATGTATTAGCACCAAGTAAAATCAGTAGGGTCCAGATCTGCACCCATTGCAATGAACAACTGCTACCTAATCTATAAATGGTGATACATAACTGTGACCCCCAACCCAATTATTATTTTCATAGTGTTTCTTTAAAAATCTTGTAGCACTAGGCAAGATACTTACTAATGACTTCCTTCAGAACAGCAAGATCTGAAGAGGGGTCTTCACCAAAACATACCTGAAAACTATTCCTCCACACACCTTCCTTCACTGCCTGCTGACCCAGACTGGGGTTTTCAGCTAACACAGATGTCTATCAGTTCACCACCCCCGGGCCATCATGTCAACAGTGGTAACATTTGTTTACTGACCTCTGTGAACATCCAAGACCCTGCAGAGTACCTCAAAAGTTCATGTGCCACACCGAAAAATATTAACATCTCTTTCTTGAACACTGATTTAGTTCACCGAGAAGGAAATGGGGGAAAAGAGGGTTAGCAGATTAGATTGCAGAAACAGCACTGTCTTTCAAAAATGTGACTGTATTATCAATTGGCTGCCTAAAAGCTTCTATTCAGGTCTTTTTCAAGCATATACAGCGGTTCTGGATGAGAGGCCAGTAACGTGCCTTTTGAGATTGCCACTTCACACTTGCGAAACTTGCCGCATTATTAGTATTATTATGGGGTCAGCGACACCACCTTGAACCTGACAGGTAACTCCAGCAACAAAAATCTAAAGGCATCAATTTTCGCAATAGCAAACAATTTGAGCAATGTTTGTTCTAATCATAGCAGGAAATTGCTGCAGTTGAGTTGCCTTTCACACATAAGGGAGGGGAAGAAGGGAAGAGCAGGAGAAGGGGGCTGCTGTTTATTTCCCTTGAAATTGAGATTTCTCAGAACTCTATGCTTTTCTATGCTTTAGGTACAACTTTTCCAATAACATGCGGCAGAAGGGCTTCTTCTGAAAGGTGCATTAGATTCAAAACTGAATGCTACTCCAGAAACCAGACAGGATAGAAATGAAGGGAGGACTTGTAGGATAACCTGTCAAAATCATCAAGTTGTCTTATTTTCTCTTCTCTACCTATATTGTAAATTCAAATTAGCACATAAACTACTGACTAATATTTCAGTTCTAAGACTTCTTCTAAATAATGTCTTTCTATATAATATCAGTTTTTCCACAGAATTAAAATACTGAATGATGTATTTTGAAAATAATTCCTGTTTCTGCAGTAGATAAGGGCTTGCTTTTTACAAGTAACATATAATTATTTTAGTGACCCCTTGCTTAGAGAAGCCAAAGGTGAAAAGTTCTGTGAACAGCAGCACATAAAATGAGGACTAAAAAAGGTTTAAAAGCACAGTCCAGTATTCAACCACCACGCAGAACTGCACAACTCCACAGCAAAATCTGGAAGTGGATTCCTTTCACGGAAGAAAAACATCTGTCAGCATAGCTCGGTGCATAAAGAGGAGGATGCTGGCATGTAGGTCACACCACAGTTTGGCAGAACATGCTGCTGGCATATGCTGGGTGGCCAGATAACTTTCCATGCTGTTTCTTCAGTTGATGTCCCCAGGGCCAAATGGGCCGAGTCATTCTCAAGTCCAAAGGAAGTTTCTTCCTTTTGCAAAAGGACCACCAGTAATACGTGCAAATAGATGAATAAACATCTCCTGGCACTCTAATTTGTAAAGGCCTTTTTTAAACTTTAGTGCATAATTAGTGAATAATTGTAGAAAATAAAAAAAATAAACCCCAAAAACAGAGCATCCAAGCCAATAGTAACTACACAAAATGAGACAAAAACAACTTATTCTTCAAATGACTGCAGGATTTTAGGAACTTTTCAGTGTCTCATGCAGCCCCAAGGAAACCATTGCAAAATGAGAGTATATTTTTTTAAAATGGTTATCACAGATGTTAAAAGCCAGGAATCTTTATCATGATTATCACGATGGTCTTCATAGAAAATGCCAGTACTATGCAAAAAACAGATGAGACCCATCTACGCTGTTCCCTCTTCATATAAGAATCATTATTACAGATAACCTATAGTCTATTAAGATGAAACAGCATTTGTTTACTTGATTGAACGGCGGTGGGACACAGAAACTATATACTGTCATTTCTAACTACAGAAAATCAGACACATACATGCATTTCCAAAATTATACCAGAGAACAGATGCAGCCCATCAAAAATAAAATTACAGGATTTTTATTATGTAATTTATAATGCTTGGAAAAAAACATTAAACCAAATAATGCACTTCTGAAGCAAACTCCCAGACTGGTATGTTAGAAGAAAGCAACCCAAGAGAACTTATTTTTCACTAAGCAAGCAGGGTAGAAACCTGTAGAAGTCAATAAAATGCTTTAAATCAGTAGATTCCAGTAAATGAGAGCATCTGGAGCAGCAAATCTTGCTGCCATTCTCAGAATGGGCAAGACTGTCATTTACCTGAGAACAGATAAACAACCTGTCAGCGTCACAGAAAGAGACTGAAAGAAGCTTCCTAGTCAAGGGTAACTTTTCTTAATAAAATTGTCTTTCACTCAACAACTTAATTAACATTCAGAGCTCAAAGCTCTAGGAACAGGTGAGCAGAAAAACACTAACGTACCTTTCCTGGTGAATGTAGGTTAAAGTGATTGCTAGGCAGACTAACCTGTCACAAAACACCATGGGATGAACCCTCAACACATCAAGTCTTTTGCATGTGTTAGACTGAATATTGATCGTTTATTAAAATAGGCACTACTTAATTTTAACTCATAGTTCAGAATTTAATACCATTGTAGACTTCATCTAGAGTATCATTTAAGTCACTCTGTCTCTGTGACTGCATTTTCTATGCACGCAGCACAGCTGCCAACACAGTAGCTTCTTACTGATAACCACAGGAAATTCCCACTCCACAGTTCTCATGACCAGAAATAGGAAATGTTATTCAAAAATTGTTTCGGGAAAAAAAGTTTCATCAACACCAAAATCGTACAAATTAGTTTCAAGAAAGATGCAGGGTTATAAGAAAACACACTGGAAGCTGCATAATTAAAACTCAGCAATATCCAAATGAATTCATTTTTGCCCAATTCAGATTGACCCAGCATGTCAATATTCACTCCATTTCTTTTTATAAAGACAGAACCCTTAATATCAAATTGAAATATTTCATTTAGCTCAAAGAAGTGTTTCTGACTTACAGCTTCCACATATCACTTTTCACCTTTTGAAAGCCACCAGAGCGCAGGGCCCAGCCACCAAGGCCACCAAGCACAAGCCTGCCCCGCGACACACAGAACCTGCTCCACAGCTGACGATGACTTTGTACCTCGATGTATTCGACTCAGACTTCTCAAAACATGGTACCTCCTGCTCTGTAGAATAACTCTGCTTTTAGATCAACAGTATAGAAAATACATACAATGCTGTGCACATGCCTTAAGCGCTTATGTTTGAAAGTTGTTAACCCCTACCTTGAACCCATTAGAGTCTGAATCCACACACACAAAAATCAGCTGCAATCAGAATGCCAACCCATCTCCGGCCTTCAGATTTGTTTGAATAAAGAGGAATTAATTTTAAAAACTGAGTAATAGCTACAATCTATTTTGCTTGTGCCTGCTACATATTGGTGCCAGCATTAGGGGGAACTAGTTAAGTATTTGCTGCCTGATTTCTTTTTATTTTCTTATTTATTTAAGATTCATGAGACGAAAAGTCCATATAAACATAATGCAAGATACAAAACCAGGATTAGTGCTTCTATTGTACAACACTTATTTTAAATATATTTATTATTATAACACACAATTATTTCCAGATACAATAGGCAATAAACCAAGTTTCTCCTAATCTATATTACACACTTTCTGCGCTTTTTAACTGTGATGTCAAAAAAGAAGTCATTTTAGCAAGATAATAAATCTGCAAGAAACAGTTATCTCACTAATTCTTTTATTTCATTCTTATACTGTTTCTGGACCTTTTGTGTGCATGCACTTTAAATGAATGTTCACCCATCACTATCAAGCAACTCGTCTTACCACTTCACACTTTTTCTGTAAACCACAAATATCCTGCTTTCTAAACCATTTGCATGCCTAATGACAGTGCCTTGCTGGAAGGAAAGGAACAGTAGGAAATTAGTAGTGCATATAAGAAAAGGAAGTGTCAGATTATAAAAAACCACTTTACCCATCACTGTGAAGGCCGTTGCCTCACACAGTACGTGCATTTAGTACCAAATTTTAGGTCTGACACTGTTCTGACACAGCAGGTTGTAAAAGGTCAACCAAAACTCAACAGTTTACTCAAAAGACACAGATTATACAGAAATAATGACTCTTTGAGCAAAATAAAAATCAGTTGTCTGACAGCTATTTAGTATCAGCCTCTCGCAAGAGGTGGGCAGAACTTTCCTACAGTTTTTATAGACTACATAATCTCAGCTACAAGACACGCTGTCATCATGAAAGCCAACATTTCCTATGACCTTCCCTAAGGAAAACATGTACATCATAATGTAATTATTCCGGCATGGAAATCATTCTCGTATTGAATACTCCTGTACCATCTTTCCACTTGAGAAAACAGCTCACCCAACACAATTCTAAACATGGTATTGTGTCAAGCTGACTTATTTCCATTTCAATAAATCTGCCTGATATTTTCCTCCCTTGCCAGACAGGTGCACCATTAAAATAATCCTGAGATCAGCCTTCCTGGAGGGTTGTGATTGAAAGATGTTATCCAGTTAGGCATAGATGGACTGAGCATCTCAGCAGCTTCTCACATGCTTCCACAGATTGCCAGGGAAGGTTTCCTT
>Ga0181612_106630_pt1 | contig 11783 bp, 7 predicted proteins | sample HoacroProtozoa21_FD_119630 | JGI IMG/M metagenome (GOLD analysis project Ga0181612, IMG submission 119630) | Hoatzin crop microbial communities from Cojedes, Venezuel. Combined Assembly of Gp0051906, Gp0051904, Gp0051908 | reverse complement strand
TGAGGGTGATGGGACACTGGCACAGGTTGCCCAGAGAGGCGGTTGATGCCCCATCCCTGGAAACATTCCACATCAGTCTGTATGGGGCTCTGACCAACCTGAGCTAGCTGAAGATGTCCCTGCTCATTGCAGGGGGAGTTGGACTAGATGACCTTTAAAAGTCCCTTCCAACCCATTCTATGATTCTATGAATATTCGAAGGCAAAACTGAAAATTAAAAATAAAGTACCACATTACTTGTTTCTGACAGTGATTATCCAGCATGCAATAGCCCACCTGTACTTCCATGTTTATAAAATATTACTACCTTTATTTTTTAAATATACACTTCTTTCTGTTTTTGTAACTAATTTTTATCTCTGTCTTGTCCTGTATATAAAATGCTAGAGTATATTTTACATACAAACCACCATGCACTCAGTCTCATTATTTGGGTTTTTTTCCTTCAGATTTTATTTCCTATTGGCATAGGTGCTTTAGGATCAGCAAACCCAAATCTTGTTCTCAGGAGACTTGCCTTGCTTTGAGGTGTTAAGGTAATAACCCATTCAATGAATGACTATGACGCACCAACAAAGCATTTCTTTCAGCTATTTATGTATTTCACAGACCCTTATGTTTAAAATTGTTGTTATTCTTTTATGAGTTATATTTTGATTTTATACCAATAAAACATGTTGTTTTCTATAACTGATTTTCCATTATGATACCTCTCAACTTTTAGTACAGTGGAACTGTATTAGTAACTTTAAGAGAACATGAGGAATTTCTGTATCTGACTACTGAATTTCAAGGAAAACTGAGCATCAGTCATGAACATCAGCCTTATAACATCTTTTCTAGTTTTCTGCATCTCTCTTTCCATCTCTTCCAGCAACAGATGGGGACCGTCTTAAGAGGAGAGACCACTAGACTGACTCTTAGACAGTTCCCCTTTGCAGGACAGGTTACACCTTAGTCACTGTGTTGTTGGTGCAGGCTACAGCTGTGGTACAGATGCTGAGGACAACTTCAAGGCTTCGCTCATAAGCATAGATACAAGGAGGCAGATGATGAAGCACCTTACATAATTACATGGTGAATATAGCTGACTGGGTTTTTTGTGTGTTACATATGCATTAACACTTGCTCACCCACTATTGCACTCAGAGTACAAGAATTGAATGGTTCATCTTAAGGTGAATTATATATTCTGGCATAGACTATCATATAGTTAGCATGAATAAAACTTTTGTATCAATTACTGTCATGTAACCTGTGATCTACATATTTGAGAAGTGTTTTGAAGAGGTTTTTTTATTTTTAATGTACTGGTACTTAACCTTTTTGTCTCCCTCATCTGTAATACAGCTCTAATTGTAGTAGTTAAAGGTGAAGAAACCATTAGAAATGTGGAAAAATGCATTCGACTTAATTTTACGTATATCTCACTCACAAACTTAGGCCAGTAATAAAAAGGATTTTTTTTTTCCTATGGGAAAACTAAAAAAAAAAAAAAGTTATTTTTGGCTCCAGAGTGATATACAGTGCTCTAGTCTGGCTCAATGTTTTATGGATATTCAACCTTAAGTTTGTAGCTGGTCAAGAACTGAAAAAATGATTTGGAATAGTTCTGCTTGCCAGTTTAATCTCTTTCTTACAAAGGATCTGTCCTTCCAAAAGACTGGTCCCTGGCTGATACAGAAATAGAACATGGAGTGTATGAAATATAACAAACACCCTGACTAAAAAAAAACATATTACCTGGCAACTCTATACATAAATAATAAGTTTGAAAATCATGTTTTTAATGACAGGGTGGTTTGTTGATCCCCGCAGTAGGAACATTGTAATAATTCATGCACAAGCTGACTAGGGAGAGACTGCCAGACTCTAGGACAAATAGTCATGAGGAAAGTCTCAGCAACAAGAAAGATGAAGGGTTAGTACATTAAGCAAAAACTTCAGGAGATCTGGGAGATGAAAAGCACATTGTTTAGAAATAGGTCCAAAAAGCTTGAGGCACAAGCAGACGTTTTTCCTGCGTCCAGCTACGACTACAGCCTTGCAGCTGCAGCTCAGGTAATGGGACAGAGGTTGTTATTGCTCCTTTATTTTCAGCCAAAGTTAACTGAGTTCATGCAGTTTTCAGCTAAGGTTTCAGCAGCTGAAGCTTTGGAGATTTTGGATGAAGTGAAGTGCTGACATAGTCCCTGTTTTAGGGGAAACAGAGTGAGCTTCCAGCTGGCTGAAAACAGTCTAGGGGCTGGACCACTTTGATGTTCCAAGGAGTTGCAAAGTGCAGGTCTGTATACACCTTACACACTGAAAATGAGACTTTGGTAAGGTTGACAGTCCAATAATGCTTAAAATCTCTTCTGATCTGTGGCTTTATAAGCCAAAAAACCCCAGCTTTTTGTCCTGCCTGGAAGAAATTTAAGTATATACATATGTGCATTGTACACATGCTTTGGGCAGCTATGGTAAATGGGAAATCTCTATAAGCACCATCAGAAACCAAAAGCTAGGTGAGGAAAAGTTCTTGAGCAATGTTCATTTCCATGTGTCAGGAGGTTTACAAGCTGTAACCACCACGATGAGAGAGTCACCAGATCGTCTGGAATTAATATACATATCTTCATAGCACTATGTCATAACAAATAATGCAAACAGCAAATAAAGCAAGACTAGCTTCACCAGCAGGAAAAATAAAAGTGAGAGCATGGGTTTTAATTTTAACAGGGCATTCAACTGTGAAAAGTGTTCTAGGTTGTACTCCCTGTGTTTTATTTCAGAGGGTTTTTTGTCAATGATTGTTTAATATGACATATATTCAACATGTCCTCCAGCATTTCTTTAAAGAGAAAGTCATGCACAGTTCATTCAAGGAATACAAATAAATGCTTATACCTGAGAGTTGTTTCCCTCTTACCTTGAATTTGAAGGGCTGGGTTACAGACTTCGTTACTTAGTATTTCCCAAGGTATTCCTCATCCAGGCACTGGGGACCTGATGAGTGTTTCCTGTGGTATTTCTACTCATGAACTATAAGCATCTGCTAATCTGAAACAACGCTGGGTGACTGTGTTTGTGCCATGCCAAGCCTGAGCTAATTAGACACATTTCCCAGTTATTCACAGAAATTTTGCTAAAAAAAAAAGCCAAACCATGAAACAGGCCTTATGGCTAGACATGGCTGGGGAAGCCCAAGTTTTTTTCTCAATGTCTTCTGTAAGCTCACTCCTGTTGTCTTAGCTGAAGGCAGCTCCCTTGATTTAAGTTACCCAAGTAATTCCACCTGAACGTTGTAGCTGAACACTTAAATCTTGTTTTGAAATCTTATTCTACGTGCCAGACACATGGTAGTTAAAATTTGAAGTCCTCTAGACCTTACAGAGGCAACAAATCTTTACAGAATATGACCTGAGTCCTAATGAAGTCCAAGTCTCCCCTCTGCAAAATGAAATAATAGCTTTTTATTACCTCACTGAGGTGGGTATTAAAGTCCTCCCTTAATGAATGAATTCTTCGTTCTGTCAGAGTCAGTGTCAAAACTCACATTGACTCCAATATGGCCATTTTTTAGCTAATATTTAGGGTGCCCTTACTGCTGCCCTGCATGAACTATGACAAAACCTGAACGCTCTGCACATGCTGTAAAATATAACCTGGTGGGGTCATCTGAAGACTCCCTCTGTGTCGCTTACTTTTGCTCCCTTTGCTTCCCACATACAGACATTTAATATGTCTATAATTTTCTTGATTAATTTCATCCCTTGTTTTAATATTGCAACCATATTTGCTGGCTTCCTTCCTGGTCTCTTGGATTCATCTGACAGTGTATGCTTTCATTTGTTATTCAGCTATTTTACTATCCTCTATGATTCTGTTTCATATCCCTTCCTATATTCTTTAAAACTTCGTCCTTGACCTCACTCTTCCTTTGGCAGAACAGAAAAACAAAAAATTCTTGGATTAATGTGGTTTGCATTTCCATCTGTAGTGTGTCTCATTTGAAAGATTTTCTTTGCATTTGCAATATCTTTATCTGCTCTGAAGCATAATAGAGTTTCAATTTATATACTGCTTTTAACATCAAGCAGTCAGTTCAAAGTCCTTTATAAAATGGGGAAAGAGGAAGCTAAACCTGAATAGTCAGTGCAAATAGAAAAGTTTTCAGGCTAGATTTAAATGGAGATAGTGTAAGGGCATTCTACATATTATCATGTTTCTTTCTTTATTCCCAGTGCTCCCTACTTGCTTATTTTCTATTAAACATTAATCTACGTGATCTTTCCATTCTTCTGCATCATTTTTTGTTGCTAATTGCTGTACATACTTGAGGGAAGATTTTTTTCTGTACAGGCTTTCACGTATACATTTCTGAGTCTTTTGTTATGACTTCACCATTATTTTTAGACATGGGCCAAAACAGAATTTCATCAGATGGCTGCTTGGACGCTCAATTTTAACATCACATTTAAGTCTCCAGGGCAGCTTCATTCTCTGGCAGAAATTCAGCCACTATTCACTCTCAGGAATGTTAATTTACCACAAATTGTACCTCATTTCTTGAAAGTGATTTGCCTATAATACACAGTCCCTGGGGAATTAGAAGAGACAGTTCTTTTTATTTTTTTTTCCTTTTTGTTTTTTTCCCAGCTGAGGTTACCAGACACAACCAGGATTTGCAGTTCTGGCTTGAAGCTGCTAGAACAACACAAACTCAGTCTGATTTGTCTAATGTCATGATGAGAGGCATTATTAAAGCTTGACATGGACAGAGGGTTGTGGAAAACACTTTGATTCCATAACCCAGAGATTTTCATAGACATGCTGTGTCACTGTAAGTCTTTCTTCTCTTATGATTATCTGCCGCTAATGTAACATTATTGTACTGGAACTCTAAGTGACTAATTTCCCAGAGTATTACATCATTCTACTATAAGGAATCCTGTTTATTGCCATTCCTAGATCAGGATTATGCAGAAAGGCTAATGTATACTCAGGGATTAATCATTACCATAACCATGGATTGAGCTGTGGTAGAGGAAGAAGTAGGAAAATATCCACCACTTATAATTCTAGAGGGATTCACAAGGCAACCCTTTACTCTGAATAAAGTGCAAATTAAAAAAATTAACAGATGGTAGCAACACCAGGTTATTATTATTATTTTTTTTTAAATCATCCTCCAAGTTCCCTGTCGCTAGTTTGCCTTTAGTAAGACACTCCAGTGGACTTCTGGCTGCAATGACCAATACATATGCACCGAGGAACACGGAGGTCAGTGACAGCTCTGTGCCTTGCCTCATCCTGTCTTTAGGAACTACTTGCCAGTCTTCTAACCTGCAGAAGGTCATCACAGCAATGGTGAAATTGATAAAGGAAAATGAAAGATATTTAAACTAAAACACAAAGTCTTATATTCTGCTGTTGATCCATGAACTGTTATTCTTTTACAGGATGCACGATGCGTCTCCCCAACACCAATTCAGAGATACCTGCTTGTCCCTGATCTGCAATGTGTCATTCAAAGGAAAGAGTTTGCCTCCCTATTTCAATGCAAACTTCTGAGGTATAAACCAGAAAATATTTGCTTTAACATACGTCAAAAAAACTACCTTAAACCTTTATTGCTTGGTTCCATTTGTCTGTGACTGAACAGTTACTGCAATCACCTCACTTCGCTTTTACATCATACTTTTCAATGAATGGAAAGCATTACCAGATTCTATTTCTCTCAAAATCATTCCTGAAAAGTCCTGTGATTACCTGTATCCTCTTCTCAATATATCATTGGAAGAGAGAGCAGAGGACAGAAATACTGATGGAAAGCAAATACAGTGAGAGGCACTTGTTGAATCACTGATCTTGCTGTTAGTAGCATCGATCAACACACATTTCCGAGAGCTCCATAAGCCACAGCTTCACTCACTTTCTCTTTAGTAGTCTGTCTCACTATGGTATACTACATGTCAAACTATTTTACATGGAGTACTTCATGGTTTTTGACTCTGTTTCCAGCCTAAAGCTGCCTCTTCTGGCATAATACTTAAAGTCATTTCCAATCAAGTAATATTGATTTCAGGCTTTTTAAGTGCTGTAGCTGTACAATTCTCTTCTCTGCTGAGTGTGGTCTGATTCTTTCTTTAAAGAGGCTGGCTCATTCCACTCTTCATCAAAGGAACTGTTCATCTCAGCTCTTCATTTCCTTCTGATAGCGTTGGCTCACACTCTTCTTTCCACTGCCAGCACTGTTGGCCTACTTTGTTATGCTCTGATGGAGCCATCCTACCCTACTTGGCTGCAGTTGGCCTATTCCACTCAGCTCAGATTAAGCTCTAACTCTGCTCCTTTTTGCTCTGATACGGTCATTCTCCTGTAATCCTCTGTGCTTTTCTATAATCAGTCTGCTCATCATTTGTAGAAAGCTGACTTGATAACCAGATTCCCTCCGTACGGTATTTAATCCAGGTATTTCCTAATGACAGCTAAGACTGGTAGCTGTATTTTCCTGGCATGTTTTTGATAGAAAAGCTGTATTGTGTATCTGTCAGATGTTTTGTAAAAAATATACACTTCCACATTAACGTAAAATGATCTGTGTAAGAGCATATCAATACAAAGCTGTGAACTTGTCTTGGGAGACAGGCAGAAACGGATCCATGTAAATTCTAGTTAAAGGCTTGTTATTACAGATGCAAAGATTACAGAGGCATGAAGGCATCCCATCGGTGTTATTAAAACACACCTGACTAAATCCTTCATAGAGCGTATCAATATCAGCACACCTGCCCTGGGGGCTGTGCAGAAAACTTTCCACAATGTATGTAAACTTAGGTTAAGAGCATGTCTAATCCCACAGTGTTTACAAGTTGATAAATATTTGGCCTCTGATTTGTATTATATATGAAAGAATTTTAAATATCCTTTTGTGTGTTACTATTGGCATGTCCTAGCCACAACTGCTCTAGCCACTTCTGACAAACACTTTATTACCTTTCCGCTTGTTTGATGTAGTCACTGCTCAGAATGTGGCATGCAGTTTTTTTTTTTTTTCAGTAGTTACAATAAGTACAATTAATTCATAAAAATCCTTTTTGATATTTTGGCCCATATTAATCTGTCTTTGTCTATGTATTCATATAATCTTATTTCTTAATTCATCTGTTGAGCATTGTTAAAAAGTACAAATTCATTACTGTGAACATTTATTTTAACTGCAGCATCACCAGTTTTAAACAACATGCTTGTATGAATCAGAGCATGATAAAAAACATTTGAATTCATAAATCTTTTACTTCTGAATGACAGGTGGAAAAAGAAAAGGTCTATAAAGCCATGAATACCTTCTCAGTAAATGATGCAAAAAGTTCTATAAAATATAATTGATAATTTTGAGATCAGTGAAAAAAATGATAAATCTGTCTCTTTTATGAAGTCTCTTGTGTGAAATATGGAATGGTTTAGGCTATAAAATATATGCTTACCAGCAGGAAGCTCAATCAACAACTTTAAACAAGATATTTACGGATGAAAAGAGAAGCCAATGTTATGGATAAGAAAATCAGAAAATGTATTTATTTATATTTTTATTTTCTTGCTCACTTTTACTTAAAATAACCTATTACAACATTATACACAGTTAATTACTTCTGTTGGAAACTAAAATATTTAGTTTCAGCACCTTTTCTCAATGGACTTGCAAGACCGTATTTAGAATTTGTGTATATGGTGTGTTGCACATCTTAAAACCATAAAGACCATGTCAGGGGCTCTAAGGAATAATAAAATATTAATTTGATGGCAAAAATTAAGTGGCTTAAAGAAAGAAGCTGTTGTTTATCCCATGAGTGGCTTTTAAGACATTGATGTCTGGTTTTGAATGTGTCTATTCTTAGCGAAACTAACCACAAATAATGAGACCTAAGTAACTATCTGCCTTCAGCCAAGCAGCTCGGAAAACCACTAGTTTTCTCTCTGTCAGTATGAGAAAGGACATTTCCTCTTTCTGGACTCTCCTGATTTTGGTAACACTATAAAAAGGCGTGTTTCACCCTTGTGAACTTGCAGAAAAAGCACGTTCTGAAAAGACACTCTCTTCACACATAAAGAAATACATGGAAAGAAGCATACAGAAAGCGTGCACATTACGTGTGATATCCGAATTCACTGAGAAAACACAAATGGCTAACTGACCATGAATAGGGAAATAAATAAATTAATTAAATGCTTGTTAAAATAAATGAATGGTTCTGATGCTCTGCTGCTTCAAGAGAGTTAATTCAATTTACAGTGCCTAAGGATCCACCTATAGTTTAGCAGTGGTATATATTGTGTCATCAGCTTTAAATAAGTAATCTGGGCATGTACTTTGCTTTCAGTGACTGCCAGAGCTAGTCATAGTAATATGGTTAATGTTTAAAATACTAATTTACCCAAGGAATACTGCACTATAAACTGCTCTGCAGCTAATGAAAGGCTGCTGCCTATGATTTCTAACAACATTTAAAAGTCATCAAATAACATGATAATAATTAATTTGTTTTAGTATGAAATAAAAGTGTAAAACAAAAAAAAATACTTCCTGAGCTATTTTCTTAGTGATTACAGGATATAATGGCAACTTCTCATTTTGTTCTTTTGATTAATAACATTCAGAGTAAATCTGAGAAAATATGAAAATCTCTGAGATTTTTCAAAAGTATCTTTTGAATATCCAAGGTTCCTGACCATACCCTATCTTCTTCCTCCTTCTGTTGACATATTCTTCAAAGCAAAGCAAAATGCTGAATAAATCCAAAGGAAGTGCCAGAGAGTCTAAAGATTTTAAGCAACACTATGTGAAAGCGTTGAAAAAAGGGCTGAAGGTGGGAGAAGAGCCAGCAGAGCAGGGAGAGACTGCAGCAGCACAGAAGTGAGCAGAGAAAGGTCTGTTTCACAGCTCAGAGAGGTACAAAGAGCAGAAGTCACCGAATTTAAGACTGTAATTCTTTCGAGATGTTTTGGTGAAATCATTCTTCTCATCCCTTGAAGTTAATGATCAGAAGGACAAAATGAAACTGTGACCCGTGGTCCTTGAGGAAAATAAAAGAAGAGGAAAATAAAAGAAAATGAAAAAGGAACAAGCTTTTGCATTGTACAAGCCCCAGGACTCTTTCAAGGACAGCACAACTGTATATATTTTTTGCTGACTCATGTTATTGGCATGTATGTCTTAGCAGACTTCATGATTCTTGCAATTCGTATTACAATAATTTTTAAAGAGACAGTTGGCCTGTGAATGCAGATGTGCTACGTACAGTTGGTTATGCGTATGTGTCAACTATTTCAACAAAAAAAATGGAAAGAATTAGACAGACTTGGAAGTTTTGTTTGGTTTTTATGTTATAGATGCTTTGCTTTGGTGCTGTGCATCTGGTATTCGCTTTGTCACATAATTATACTAGGTCTCGTTTGGTTTAGAATATCAGGTTAATTTTCTTTTTCAGGAAAGAGATGACAAGTGCTATTTTAATCTTTCCAAGCAGTCTCAATATTAAGCATTCCTGTCACATATCAGTTTGGGGAGTGGAGGTTACAGCTTTGAGTTACTACATCTGGAAGTTTGTCCACTCACAGGTGGACATGACTGCCAACAGCAAAAGAGGGAGAAGAGTTTAGAATCAGATCTCAATTAAGGTTATACAGCATCAATGGTGTTGGGCTCAAGGGAGGCATTCGTCAGTCTGTGTCTGCTATGCAAACCACCGAAAGTCTCCATCTGACAGGTTTTCAAAATAGCTACTCTTGGCACCATTTCTTTGGGCACATTATGTCCTGGATAATTTATTTAGTTTATATATTCAGCTGTGTACTAATTAACTCTTTGTATTTTTGAGTTCTGATTTCCTGTTTAACGCATTTAACACTGTGCCATTGCAGTCCAAAGGGAAAAATTCTTTTGACATTTACCTGGGTTGACTTCAGAGCAATTCAAAGGGCTTCAGTGGATGTACATTGCCTTTGGAAAGCGGAATTTGATCCTCTCAGTAATTAACAAAGAGCTATAATTACTTCCATTTATAAACAAAAAGTGCAAACAAATTTTACCTTCCTTTCTCACCATTTGCTTTTTATGTGCTGAAGGACACTTCGCAGAGGACAGCACATAGCTTTTCAAGGAGGCTCACTCAAGCTAGTAAAGTCAACAGTGAGACAGAACCTATATTTTGAATAGGGCCTGAGTTTAAATTGCTCAAAGGGCAGTGACTTTCAAGATTTTAATTTTTAAACTTTAATCTGGAGCAGTGAGATTAACTGAATGAAGCTTGTTGTGAGATAAGGGTCAATGTGAAGGGTATTAGAGCTAAGGCTTGCATGGTTTTGCAGGCCCCATGCTTATTGAATTAGTAGTGAACATTTGCAGGAATTTTCAGTGCAGGGATGTGGAAAACCCTGTCACTATTAGAAGCTATCATTTAAAAGCAATTTATAGCAAGTTAGATAGAGCAGCACATAGGATACTAAAAAGCAAGCTGAGAAAAATATAAAAGAAGTTACCTGTACATTCAAAAGAAAGGAACTGATATCTATTAAACATGCCCTATTTGTATTCAAGTTGTGTATTTTCCTATATTTTTTTTTCTTTCGCCTTTTAAATGATGGATGGGAAAAGCTTTTTCACGATGTTTTTTGAAGTGCTAGATGCCGCTTAACATACATTGGATGTGAAATTTAGGGTTTGTGGGGTGTGAATGTGTGCTTGTGTGTGTATTTACCTTTTTGTACTGAAATACTTTTTTTAAATAATTACACTGCAAAATATGTAAGTTTGAGAAATGTTGAAAGCTTTAGGATGCTTTAGGATCTTTAAATATTCTTGGTGGCTACCTGGGTTTTGTAGCAAAAGGCATTTGACTTTCTTCTTTACTTAGACTAACCTCATTAATTTGATTTGCACTCCTGTTATGATCCACAATACATTGTATAGCATACGTTAAACAAAATATTAACTGCAAATGCATTCTATCAAGCTCATTATTTCCAGAATATTTCTTCCTTTTCATTAGATCACATAGGAGACTTTAGACATGTGATTAACATGTATGACAGACTGCACAACAAGGTATTTCATTGAGATATACATTAGAGTCTACTCTGCCTAGTCTTATATTGAAGTTTCCTGGATCACATGTGGATATTTTGTCTTATAAAATAATTTTTAATTTAGAAACAGACAAGAAATTAAACCTGAATGTTCCAAAATTCACTTACAAAAATCAGTTACTTTGATTATGATTTTTTATTTTTTTATTATAATCAGAACGTTTTGAAATAACAACAGTTAAAATTAGAGTGCTGTAAGATTGTTAGAACTGTATTCCAGATTTTTTTTCAGAAATTTAGTTCTAACAAAATTAGAACTGCCCCTGTACTGTGTTGACAGAGTTGAATATTCCAGAGAAATATGATTCCAGATAAATTTCTCTTACCAGGGCTACTAATAATTAATGGAAGTTTTTGAAGTTCCCATCACAGAAGCATATGAACTGCTGAGAATTTAGAAGCCAGAAAAAGAGATAAAGTGTATACATTTCATCATTCAACATGTGCAACAAGGAATTTGATGCTGTTTGTTGGCTGACAAACTCAGTTCTCAGATTTTGAGAAAGTCAGAATGATAGTGTAAATGTAACAAATGTAACATGTAGGGAATGTTATCACTTCAGGTGGTCAGAAACAAGTCTTGGTTCTTTGTGAATATTGGGATGGTTGCAAGACAAGAGACTCCTGAATAATCCCTTTAGGCCCTGGGCCTT
>Ga0181612_175210_pt1 | contig 11784 bp, 8 predicted proteins | sample HoacroProtozoa21_FD_119630 | JGI IMG/M metagenome (GOLD analysis project Ga0181612, IMG submission 119630) | Hoatzin crop microbial communities from Cojedes, Venezuel. Combined Assembly of Gp0051906, Gp0051904, Gp0051908 | reverse complement strand
TTTTAGTTGTTGTACATACAACTCAAAGGACTTTGTAATCATGATAGTCTTCTAAAAGAAAATACACCTCTCAGATGCAACTGCATTTGTCCAGCCACGGGGTCGTGTTCAGTAAGATGGTTGGTGTCTTTCCTGCTCTTCTGCACCCGGTATGAGGCAGTCAGGGTCTCGGAGGTGAAGCAAGACATGCCTTCCCCTTTGCTGGTTGTTAGTGTGAGTTTGCTTACGTGGACAAACGTGTGACAATCGGGGATGTTTTTATTGCACAAAAACCCCCAAAGCTAGCTATATGGTTCGACATCATTGCATGCAACTACATTGTCCTGCATGTTTTGGAAAAAAAGCATGCAAGTTCAGAGTGCAAAAGTCTGACACAGGGTTGTTCTCTAGGGCTTACCTGTGGGTGCCTTGTCAACAGTAAAAGTGCTAAAAGTAAGGAAGATTGTAGAAATTCCTGCAGTTAATGGTGCTGCAGCTCTCTGTGGGGTTCCTTCCCTTCCTTCCTCCATGCCAAGGTGCAGTTGGCATTTGCTGCTCTCAGTTTCACCTTGTTACTTCTAAAGCTGTCCCCCAAAAAGCCCCTCTCCGCCCACATTACAAAATTGCTGTCCATTTTCACACAGAAAGCTTTGACGGGGCCACAGTAGGTCACCACATCCAACATTTGTCACCGTCACTTTTGTTCTCAAGAACCTTTGGGTTTCCCTCGCCTCGTGCGGGGTGGATGGAGGGGTGCAGCCGCCATGTCCCCCCGTGCAGCTCCAGCTGGGTTCAGTGGGATTTAGCCTTTAATTATAAAATGTCTTTTCCCACCTCTGCATGATTATTAACCCCTTCCTTGCCTGGTATCTGCACCACCAGTGAGAACGCTGTGAAAACGTTTGCCTGGGGTCCCTGGAGGACCTGGTGCTGTATAGCGGAAGGGTCCTCACCATAAACCAGTCCCCATCTCCCTCCTCCGGTTTCGCTTTCTGCCTCCTTTCCCAGGCCACCACAAGTTTTGTACAGAAACTTGGGTTCTTGTGAGCCCAATTATTTCCATCCCATGGCTGTCCACTACCGTGGGGCGCTCGGTTTCAGTGCCTGGCAGCGGTGTCGCTCGCGGGTCCCCTCCACGGTAACAATTCAGGGTCTGGATGTTTAGTTATAAAAGTCAAAGGTTAAGTGATTTGGGAATAAAATGTCACTTAATGCGACAGAAACGCCACAGAACTGAAGCCACTGATGCTTGCATTACTCCTGGGGTTTTCTTTTCGCTTGCAGGCTCAGTGTTAAGTAATTTTATTAACTGAGGAGGGGGAAACATATTATTCGCTAACATTTTTATCCTCGTTGCAAAATTTATTGCGTGTTGCTTCGTAAGCATTTGAAAGCAGCGCAATTGGGAAGGCAATGAAAGTAAAAATAGAACATGGGGTTTGGGGTTTTTTTTCTTTTGGAGGTGTTATTTAAAACACTGTACGATTAATCAAAAAGATTAATTGTTGCTTGTGGCTAAACAGATGATAAATTTTAAAACGATATTATTACAGTGTGTCAGCATAAAAGCTCTGTGTCCCAAGTGTGTCGCCTTTTTATGTTTCTGTTGACAAGGTTCACGTTTTATAGCACACTACCAGAAAGTGTTGACACATATTCAGATCACTGATTAAATGTTTTAAAAACGTGCCACTCAGAAACTAACCCTGATGGTCTTGGAGACAGGCATTTTAGGAGTCTGAATGCGTTTCTCTTCATCGGTTAGACTGTAGCACAATGAGCAGTATTAATTAACAATATTTTTTTAAAATTTTGGTACATTACTATTTTAAGAACAGAGCTATTTATAATAGATTTTCAGGCACATATTTTTACGGTTGTCTTCAATATGGTTTAAAAATTGGATGTTAAATAATTACTCAGAAAGATACTTAGGCACTGAAAAGGGAAAAAAAGACATCTTTCTCATTTAGGATTTTGTGGAGGTGTTTTTTGGTTTGGGGTTTTTTTTGCTTTTGCTTATTGTTAATATTTTGATCTGTTTATCCTGAGACTATCGGACGATGTTATAAAGTACAAGCCAGTGCATCTGTAGTTTCAAGCTGGAGATAGTCTGCTTGTTTTGGAGATTTCACTCAGGACTTTGTTCCAAGTCCTGCAGTCTGATCTGCCACCTCAGAGGTTTTCTCCTGCATGGAGCTGCCTGCAAGTGGGCAAGCTCCACCGAGTGCACCATTCAGACTTTCTCCACAGCTTTTAATGGCCTGGTCTGGCAGGTTGCTGGGCAGTTCCCATTCCCGCTGCCTTCACAGAAGAGCTGCTTCTTCCTGCGTAAGACTCGTACGATAAAAAGCCAAACCAGTCCTGAGAGCACAGGTTGGGATCCAGGTGCTTCCTCTCCCAGCTCTGCTCGTTTTCACAAATTCAAGCTTCTTTACATTTTCTGCTCCCATCTATTTTCTGTTCCTGGAAACCGCGTAGGCCATTTGCAGGAACAACCCTGGGTGTGTTATTGTTTAGCTGTAAAAGTCCCTCCTGCGGGTCATCATGCATTTGAGCCGCCTGAGCCTGGCACAGGAACCCCAGGTTCTCGCTCTGGGCAGCAGCTGCTGGGTAGCTTCTTCAGCGCCTATCCTTTGAAAGAAAATAATTAACTCTAATTAGAAAAACATTGCTTTTCATTTACCATTTTTTGCTGGTTCTTTTGGGGTTTTTTTGGAGAGAAGGTGTTGATGAAATATGAAGCATACCATCTATTAGTGTCCTTTCTCAGCGTTTGCAACTCCAAACTGTTCTGAATGGAGCTATAGTATTTCTGGAGTGAAAAGTTTCATCAAGAACAGCTGGCTGACAAATCGCCTTGCTATTTCATGGGATATCAGTGTTTAAAACATAATGAACATATCTTCAATTATCTCATCTCTTGATTCACTGGTAGATTTTGTTGTGCCTATTATAGTCCATCAAACTCTATTCATATTATGAGCACCATCTGTACTTTGTTTGCTTGTCTTGCAATACAGCTATGCAGAGATTTTTTTTACTCTGGAAAACACCACTAAAATTTTGTGCAAATGAGGAAGCTGACTAGCTGAGTGGAGATGGAATTTTTAATTGCCCTATTTAAAGCCTTTCACATGCTTTGTTTTCAAAAGGTCATTTGTCATAAAGAAAAGGTGAGCTTTCAACTTCAGTTTCTAGTGAAAACTTCCTATAAGCATTTTTAAATTAAATTTTTTTGAAAGGAGACTTCTTCCCATCTTTAGGAATTGAAATAACCTGTTGTGTGGGAGATAAGATCTATTCCTACATCTGTAAGACCTGGAAACCATTGAATATATGCTCAAGTAGAGCAGATGAGAAAGTCCTGTCATCTCGCTTCTGCTCTTGTGGTGATGCTGACCTGCCTTTTCCTTCCTTGTTACACCACTGCGGAGCTCTTTTCTCATGACTGGGCTGCAAAACAAACCTGGCACGGTTCATTCTCACATGCAGCAAGTCCCTCTGGCCACCACCTCAGCCAGCAGCCACCCTTCTTGTTTTCCAGCTGCCCTTTTGGGGCTGGCACCTTTCTGCTTGTCCCCTACACCAGCAGGAAGGGCAGCACGGCTCATACAACACATGGTATGTTGGTGGTAGGTGTGTATTAAAGAGAGAGAAACCACGATTTCCCTCAAGAAGGTGGTTCAGCCCATCCCCGAGGCAGCAGTGATGGACCATCTTGCGGGGAGATGCCTCTTCCTCTGCAGAGTGCCAAAAGGAACCAGATAGCTCGCGTAGGCTCAAGACCTGACGTTTAGTTGAGTAAAGAATTTTAAAAGACAGACAAGCGAAATCCTGGCTCCATTAAGTCAGTGACTGTGTTATTTCATCGAATTCATTAATGCAGAGGTGATTGACCCACAGTGCTCTGGAAAATCATGCCCTGGCAGCCGGGTAAATGGCTGAACATGGGGCTCCTGGAGCTGAACCTGCCCTTTGGTGAAGCGACACAAGCGAGCGACACAGAAATGCTGGGTCAGTGGCCTCAGCTTGGGGTTCTCCAAGATAAACAAGAAAGCATTACCTCAGTATTTCCTTAATTTATATTTTTGAAAACTGAAATACCTTCCGAGCACTAACAAATGGAGCCATCACGGTGCTAACAGACATGAAAATGCATCCATCGCTCTACTTAGGCTACAAAAAAGCCTGCACCCAAACTCCCAGTTGGGTATTATTTCCTGGATTTACTACAAAAAGAACAATGCATGTTTATTAAAAACAGAGTGGCTTTTAGCAGCAGCAGTAGCGCCGTGCACAATACACCAAAGCACAACGGGGGCCTTCTCCCGGCAATTGATGTGGAGAAGACCTTTGGCAGAGCAATATGGAAATTCGCATTCAGTGGCTTGATTAATTTGGAGTTTGGAAGCCACCTTCCCGAGATGGATGACAGTGGCTTATTAAATAAATAAATAAGGAGCAGGCTGAAGTCGCGCCGGCGTTATAGCATCAGATTTATGTCATCTGCGCAGGCAGAAAAGGCCTTTGTCGCCGCTATTGTTCAGCCTGTCAGGGGAGGCCTTGGCAGCGGCCTTTTGTCAGGGCTTGTGTCGGGGGTAATAACGGGGAGATGACGGCGGTTGGTCTGTTTGATGTAACCCGGTTTTATGGATGCCGGAGTTGGCATCCACACACGCGGGCGGAAGAAAGTAAGCGTGCCGGGGTGCTGGGCCTGTCTGCCCTCGGCTCCCCTCTCCGGCGGCCAGACGGGGGAGATGCCGGATGGGGTCCCCGGGGCTCGGCCTCCGGCTGTCGCTGGGGGAGTTGAACGGGAAGGAAAAGCGAGCGGCGTCCCTTGGGACAGGAGGTTGTGCCTGCGCCCGGCCGCCGCAGCTCCCTCCCTGCCCTGAGCACAGTGCCGGGGCTTGGGAGCCTGCACGGGTCCTGGGGGAATGTCGGAAGCAAGTGGCAGGGTTCGGGGTACCTGTACCTAAAACTATTCGCGAGTAATTAGGAACTGTCTGGTACGAATCAGAGTATCACGGTATGTAATAATAATCTAGCACATTCAGGGTAGAAGCAGGTAGGCACATCAGGAAAAAAAAAAGTAACTGCTGCACCACAAGTTATTCAATGGCATTTTTAGAGGGTTGAAGAGACCCTAATTTCATGCTTTTGTAGGGGAAACAATCTGCGATCCCAGTGGTTTTTACTAAGATCTTTGCACTTCTTTTCAACGTGATATTTTGTATGTTATCATAAAAAGTAGAGGACTTTAAAAAAACAAAATTTTATTTGAAATGCTATGCAATTCATTTTCTCTACAGAAACGTAAAATAAGTTTATGTGGTTCATGTGGAAGTCATTTAGTTCTTCCGCACGAATTATAAAAAGTAGATAGATCACCATAAGTCATCAAAAAATGTGAGCACATTGACCTGAAGATGCGAGATAAAAAAGGAGACTATTATTTTGCAGCTCACTCCAAGAGCTCACTCCACTTTATTATGCCACAAAGCCAGTATCATTGGGTAAATGTTAAGGAATATTTGGCACACATTGAGAGGCTCCGTCCAGTCTGAGCTCTGCAGCTGCAGAAGAGTTTACAGAAGGCTAAACAGTTGGCATTCTCCTGGAGACAAGCAGAATAGGAGTCATTTAAACTCCACATAGAATTGAGTAATAACAGGGAATTTATTATAAAGATGTCTTGAACTGTTTTTCCTAGTTCAGCATTTCTTCAGAGGCAAGTAATTAAAAGTGAATTGAGTTTGATACCAGTGAACTAAGTAATGCAATGAGAAGGATTCTTCATCTAGAAGCTCTTCTTTTTTGGGGGTGCAAGGAGTGAGGGGTGGATGTTAGAACAAAGTCATCAAGTTTCCTACTTGCTTGTTTTGGGACTAGACTTTATACAGATATAAATCTTTTGGCACAAAAGTAAAAAGACCCATGGTGTTTAAAAAAACAAAACAAAAAAACCCATCTGTGGACAAACCTCTTAGATAAGTTCATCTCATGTCACTGCTAACTACATGCTAAAGAGATTTGCTAGGGTAGAGTTACAACATGGGAGTTTGCTACAAAGTCCACCAGGCAGAATTTCATCTCATTTGTAATAGTACAAAATCTGTACTATACAAAATTTTTATGGTACAAAATTTGTAAAGATAGTGGTCCTTATTCTGCATTATGTCCAAATTTTCTATGTTTTTGGAAACAGAGGTGTTGACTCTTTGTGTGTGCCTGTACTGCAGAAATTTGTTTTCTTCAACCAACTTATTCGCTCTGAAATCAGAGGGGTACCTGAATGTAGAAAAGAAATACGTTGTACTGGTTTCAAAAAAATTGATGTTGTCTCATTAGCTAGATGCATACTCCAGCTGGGCCACTTTGCATGAAGATGCCAGAATAATGTTTGATAACGTCAATGATGTTATTAAGATTGCATGGTATTGATTTGGCAAGAACTGAGATCTGTAATAATTTCATTTAAGAAACTGCACATTCTGTTCACCTTTATGTGTGACTGGCTGAGTTCAGTGTTAGCAACACTTTGCTTTGAAAAACTGTGTAGATTGGTAAAACAGAGCTGCTGTGGTAAGCTAAGAAGGTTCAGACTACATGAAACATTTAAAATAAAAAGGCTAAACATTATAGGTAGCCACACACAACAATTTAGTTGAAGTCTTGTAAATTCAGCGTATATATATTGCTTTGAAACATATTTTCCTACTATTACATAGAAAACGTCCTTGCATGACTGTAGATTTAACTACTGCACAGACACCATTGACTTCTTAAACTGGTTGATGGTTGCCTCGGCACAGTGAGAGTTTTGTTGGCAACTTCAGTGAGGACAAGTTTTCATCCGCAGTAACCCTCTAGAAACAAAAAATCCTGTTTCCAAAAGGTTGTCTTTACTTCTGTGTGACTTCCGTTGGTGAATTGAGAGCTTTGGATGTTTCAGAAGAAGCAGACGTCATTTTGCAGGATTTATCTACCCTAATTTACCCATGTGAGAAATAACCCAAACAACCAGCCCTGAAATTGTTTGTGAAGCATCCTTCTGCTGTACATGGTGTGACTTGTCATTATTTCTGGAGCTATTCTTTCATGTCCTCAGTTGCCAGTGTAAATTAATGTTAGACAACGTCTTTGGGTAGTAATCAAAGTGTTTTAAAGAAATTATGGCATATATCAAATGTAGGGCAAACTATTATGGTTTGGACTGGCAGAAAATATAACACTAAAAAGCTGGAATGCTTCTTCGGGTGAAACAAAGCACATTTGTTCACCTTGCAAAATTATGAAGAAAACTTTCCAAGCCACTCAAATATCACTCATCCATCATCACAGTAAACAGGAACGTAGGCCAGCCAATCCCTCTGCTTACCAATATAACTGTTCAACACCCGTGCATGCTAGAGATTTTCTTCGGTTTTAGCAGGCTTTGGATATATCATTATCTGAAAGACTTGTGATTTTCATTGGTTTTGCCTTGTGTTCTCATAGGTAGAAAATGTATTTAAAGATGCTTCTCTTTAAATGTGTACAAGAAGTCAGCTAATGCCATTTATTTCTTTCCTATTCAGTCATGGAAAATAATGTGGGGTTTTTTTCTTACCAGAGCAGTATTTTGTCAGAAATGGTGGGTATGCGGGTGTCTGCAATGTTCTCCTTTGATAAAATGTGCATCTTTGTTTTCTGCTCTGCTATTAACTATATGGCTCTGGTGCCCTTCCATCAATCTATTTTAATCTCATTTTCTCTGTCTATTTGACTGCATTTTCCTTTTATACTGTTTCATTCTATAGGATTTACTTCGCTCTTGTTTGCTTGTTCATAGTAAACAGTTCCAGTTACATTTGTTGTGGGAGGCCAAGTATTTTTAGGTGAGGATCTGGTCCCCCAGGTCCTGAGATCACCATAATAACCTTTCATGGTGCATATGTTAGTTAAAGCCTGCATACTCAAGCAGCCCTTAGAGTGGAGTCGGACATAGATACCAGGAAACTGAATTTGCCCCACTAGTCGGGTGCAAAAATGGGGCAAGAATGTAGTTACCTTGGCGTTTCCTTTGTAGTTCCCTGCACCCCTCTCATCCAGGCCAATGTAACTGTATTTTATTAGGAAGAAAAATTTAGTGCCTACTAATTGGTATTGAAATGTTTTTGGTAAAACTGTATTACAGGTCTGTGATGTTAAGGGACTAGAAGCAAAATCAGATTCCAAAACTCTTTTTTGGCCCATACACTGAGATATTTAAAGTCTCAAACAACTAAAAATTGGTGGAGAGCAATGTCTGAGGAAACAATGACCGCTGTAGGTATGCGTGGCCCTAGTATACTATAACTCTGGATCAGAAAACTGTGCTTAAAACAATATGCTTAGAGATCCTTCTACCACTCTTTTGTAAGGTGCTGGAGTGTTTTTTTCCTTATTTCTGAGCTAAGTTTCTGGATCCCAACCAGATCTTCCGAAAGAGAGTTGAAAAAGAGAGAAAATCTTTATGGAGTTTGCCCTGACCTATAAAAGCACCGCTCTGCAGGAGTTACAAATGGCTTTTTGGCTAAGTTCAGCAGCTGAAAGGGCCTCTACTTGTTTTGTCTCCAGCTCTGACAATAGCCGTGGAGAAGAATGTCTTCTTTAAAAGTTCTGGGGATCAAGCTGAACCTTCAGCTGCTCGAGTTTCGGCTCTCCTCTTCCCTCCAAAAAAAAAAAAAAAAAAAAGAGAAAAGGGTGTTAAAGTGCCTAATCCTGCTTCCATTGAAATCGATGTAACTTTGTCTCTTTTCAGTATTTTTTTTGGTAGGCTTCTCTTCTGGGCTGCTGGAAGTATATTTTATGCTTTTAGGTTAAAACCAGGTTTCATATTTTGCAGTACAATACAAAAACATCTAAGGAAAGGAGACAAGATTTCATTTCTGAAAAAAAAAACCCAGTTCCAGTTTGATGATAAGCACTAGGAAGTTGATGTTTGCTACATGGTTGCGGATGGTGTGAGCTCTCCCAGCCTTGTTTGCAAGTTGCTCTACTGGGACTATGGGCAGCCGTCCCGCAGCACTCAGGATCTGGCACCAGCAGCCTCCCTGGAGACAGGTAAGTAAAACAGGCATCCCAAGAAATAGCTGAGCTGTCAGCAGCTCTCCTAGTTTACTTCTTCAAGTAAGAGTGCTTTCGTGCCCGCTGCCTTTCCGACATTGCAATGCTACCCCACCTGCCCAGGCAGTGAGAGCTGGGCTCAGTCCCACCACCGGCTGGGTGCAAACACTCAGCTCCAAAAACACCCCAGTCATCCGGCCATTTGCTGTTTTGGTGGTGGAGGATCTCCTGTTCCTCACATAGAAGCTGAGCAAGAAAGAAATACCAAAGGCTGTTTATCTACACCTCAGCCTTCCCCAAAACAGCTGGTAGCCTGGAGAGCAGGATCTCTCAAGCAGCGTGGGCGAAAGGGGGGACCAAGGCTTCGCTTCCCTTGGACACGCTCCTATGCACCTTGGCCTGCCCCTCCTTTGGTCCAGCCGTGTTCTGGGACAAAGAAGTGCCAGTGAGGGGGCTCAACCTGGGCTGGAGGTGTTCTGCAGTGGAGTGGGGGGCCTGTCAGAGCCCGCCTTGTTTCTCCATCTATGGTCCTCACAAAGAGCTGCTGAGGATGGAGGAGTTCCCCGGGGCAGAAGGGAAAGCAGGTGTATAAGGAAAGAATGTGTTTCTGTGGATCTCAGTTGAAAATCAAGTACTACAGTGCAGCTGATACTTCATAGAAATCAACTTATGTTTGTGGTGCTATTGAAAGAGAAAGATCATCTTTTAATATGGACACTGCAATACAATGAGAAGGGTTAAAAGCCTCCTTAATTACAATTATCTTAAACTGCTAAGACAAAATCCTTGTGATGTGGCTGTAGCTTTTAAAGTACGAGTTGTTTGGATAACTTCTACAGTCAGTAAAGGAAGAGAGGCGCATCTGGAGGGCAGGTCCTCCAACCCAAAGGTACCAGGTTTGCTTGCTAGATGACTTGTTCTTTGGAAATATCTGATTCTTTTGGTTGATAGTAGGGATCACCTACACAAGTAATGTTTTAGATTGCCAATGTGAGGTGGAATGAAATCTACTCCTGAATCAGGAAATTATTTAAACTGGAAAAGTCGCAATGCCACTGAAAAGGTCATGGTACCTGGAGCAGTCCTGAAGCAGCTGGGGAAGCAGAAAGATCATTCTGCAGCCAAAATAAGTCTCAGGGTTATCTGATGGAAAAAAGAAAGAATGATCCCGAAAGATGTGGATTTCCAAAGAACTATATCTCTGAATACGTATCTGTGAGCTTGTAGAACTGTTACAAAAATACATTACGTTTTGCAGCAGAATGTAAAACAGATATCAAACTGACAATATCAGATTAAAGACAATTTGGAGAGAATTATTACGAGATAGTAATGCCATTCTTGCTTTTCATTATTTGTATTTTCCATATGGCAAGGACAAGCAGGTGTCTTCACCTTAACAGCTTCTGGTTTTTAGCTTTAAGGGGGAAAAGGACACATAGAGATTTCCAAGAGGCTTACCCTATAGCAACAACCATTTTGAGTAGAGGCTGTGTTTGCTGGATACAATGCAATGTCATGTAGAAATGCTTAAATTACTTCTGAGTGAGCAAGCTCAGGAAGTCGGAGCAACGTAATTGCATTAAGTGCTCTACTCAAGCTAATGTTTCCTTCTGCCTGTACTAGGACAGCTTTGATATGTCTGATGGCATTACATTAGGTGTGTCAACTTGCCTAATGCACAGAGTAATGCACCGTGCGTAAATAACGGGAAGATCGACACAGGTGCCATGAAAAGAAGCAACTTAGTGCTTCTGACGCTGCGTTATTAAACTCATTTTCCTACAGCAGAGAAGCATCGCATGTGTGTTTGTGGGTGCTATATAAAATCTATATAATCTATTTCATGTAATGTCAGGCATAACGTAAGGCCCCCGAGTAGGATTAAATCAGAAAGAAAAAAGGAACAAAAGTGGGATCATTCGGCCTCCTAAGACCCTTAAGGGAACAGAAAACAAGTTGAACAATGTGACGGTCGTAGCTCCAGGATGTCTCCTCAGCGTGACACCGTTGCGGGGCTCCCTCGTGTACCTACGAAGCGGGGCATTTGTCCACACGCCCTGCCGAGGGCAGCCTTGGGTGCGCCTGGCGACGGCCCCGCTCCGAAATCACAGCTCACCGGGGTAAAATGGAGAGCGGCGCATTTCTTTAAGGGTAAAGAAGCCCGTAGGATAATGGAGTCATTTAACTGCCTTGCCTGGCTTGATGTATGAAGGTGGATTCACGAGTAGTTCCCATAACATTTTGCTGGTGGTTTAATCATTACCAAGAGAAAAGCCTAAAGAATGCAGAGAACGGGACGCTGTGCTTGTGGGGTTTTTTTCGGGGGTGGTGTTTTCTTCTGTTTTTAAGAAATGCGTGTCTTTGATGAGATATGGCTGCAGGCTACCGTTTTACATTTTATGTCGGCTGCCTTTTGTCAGCAGCTCATTATTGATGCTGTATTCTGTTTTAATTCACACTTCTCTGCTAATCAATTACAGCGTTTATCCATTAATCAGGTATTCTGACAGGGTCAATAACTGCTTTGCAGTTTTGTGGGATGTTGCGCGTTATCAAGCAAGTAGCAACAGTCGGTGGATTAGTTTAGCACGGCATTGTTTTCGCAGGCTGGGGGACGTTCAGGGGAGTAAACACCTAGTGAGGCTTCTGGCAATTACTCTGTTTTTTGGATTCCTTGTCAAAAGCCTCATCTGTTTGCAAAATTCATCCTCA
>Ga0181612_128729_pt1 | contig 11784 bp, 11 predicted proteins | sample HoacroProtozoa21_FD_119630 | JGI IMG/M metagenome (GOLD analysis project Ga0181612, IMG submission 119630) | Hoatzin crop microbial communities from Cojedes, Venezuel. Combined Assembly of Gp0051906, Gp0051904, Gp0051908 | reverse complement strand
CTCTGGAGATATTCAAGACCCGCCTGGACGCGGTCTTGTGCCGCCTGCTGTAGGTGACCCTGCTTGGGCAGGGGGGTTGGACTAGATGACCCACAGAGGTCCCTTCCAACCCCTACCATTCTGTGATTCTGTGATTCCCCCTTGCTCCCCGTGGCCTCTCATGTGGACCTCAACACCCATGAACTGGGGAGAAAAGAAAACGGAGAGGTTAGCACTGACAGCAAGGTGGAGCTCTTGATTCAGTCATTTTTTTTCTTCCTTCAGCACCACTCAATTTTTCCCTTGCAAACTATCTACCTACACACTTTTCTTGACTCCTCCAGGTCAAAACTAGCAAATGACCACGTTATTCTGGAGACTCCTCTCCAGCCCAAGAGCTATTCCTTCCTCTAAATCCTGTGTTTGCATAGCTAGAGTGGGGACATGTCCAGAGTGACACTAAAGGGCAGGTATGGGGAGGCAGGAATTCTCCTGCTTCAGACCTATTTGCTAGCACTTGGTGTCTCATACCCTGAGATGATCAGCACAAACTTGGCATGCCAGTAAGAAATGTCTGCAGAACCAACTGAAGTAGAAACACCGGCAACATGTTGTTTAGTTTCCAGAAATACTTTTGGTGATTTGGTATTACTACATCTCTTAACAAGGCTCACCTGGAAATATGGGCCTTAATGAAGGAAGCAGCTCTGTTAACTCTGGGTTAAAACATCAATGACATCCCCTCCTAGATTTGGAGAAATGGCACCATTTCCCTGAACTTTCTGAACTCCTGAAATGTGGGAGAGCCCATCCTGGGCCTGTCTAGAGACAGACAGTTCCCTACGGAGCAGCAGAAGCGGGGACATGGGAGACAATGTGAACAGAAAGGATGGGAACACTGTGCAGGAGGGAGGTGTAGCCTCTCAGACATAGGTTTCTCCTGTACCCAGCTCCTGTGCAGTGCCCTCCTGTCCTGAAAATACTTCCTGCCAACGCTGATGCTCTCCTGTCCCAAGAACACTTATGGGCAACGCTGCAAAATACAGACTGCAAGGACAGAGAGCAGTGGAGAAAAGCCTTCTTCAGGAAGAAGATAGTCCAGTTTGGGTTTATCCAGAGAAAAGGAAAGATATTTTTATGTCTTTGTTTCAAACAGCCTGTGGCTGTTCCTCAGAAACCCCTGAGAGGCCATCGCTGTTATTCTGCATTTATCTTACATTCCCCAGGGAACATAATCTCCTTCTCCCACAGGATCCAACAGGGCTCCCAAAAATAATAGAAGCTTTAAACAAAAATTAGAATGACATATCTTTGCAAAGCAGCATGAATGCTCCCCGCTTCACAAGAGCAGGGGGGAATCTCCAGAGCAACCAGCCACATGTCTGCGTGTCCATGTGTACATCTGTCTGCAGGCAGAAGCCGGGCCAGAGCGGACCCTGCAGTACTGCAGCCCTGGGGAGCTCGGGAAGAGGAGCAGCTGCCCACAGACACCCACACAGGGGCCATTATGCACCCAAAATAGCTGCCCTCTCCGACAAGAAAGAGCACAGGCTCAAAGGGCAAATCCCATCTCCATTCCTAGTAGGGTCATGGGCAAGTCAACGATATTTATGAGCACGGCTATTGAAGGCAAAGACAATCCCTGGTCTTTATCCATCACCAGGAAGAGACTCCAATGGCCTTGAGATGGCATGTACGGATGTATCCCTCCCTATAGTCTATGCGCTCAGTCTCCTGTCTGTCCTCCTTTTGACCGACCTGTAACCCCCAGCCCTGGGCTTTGAATCCCACCCAAGATTTCTTTTCACACAAAGCAAGATGTAATATCTGTAATATCTGCAGAACCATCCAAAAATTTTGTTCCAAGTGTACCTTTTTTATTAATTCCATATATTTTTATTAGAGTATAAGAAACAATATGTAACATACACTACACTTATACTTATGTTAATATATTTAAAGTAAGCAATGTTTCTTTATTCTGTTTATTCTGTTACAATAAAGGTAATACACAATTACAAATCTCACATATATGTATTAGTAAAATCAACTTTTCAGTGTAATTGCCTCAGTGAAATGAGATCATCCAACAAAGCTGAAATAAAATGTGTCAATATTTTTTCTGCAACACTTTATTGGCCTTATTTTATTTTCATAAAGTGTTTCAGTTTTGATGAAACGTCAGGGCTTGGGCTGGATAAAGTGTTCCCTCAGAAAACGTTGGACCTGGGAAGCCTGTTAAGCTTTTCATTTCTCAGTTTACACCATCAGAGCAACGCTGGACAAATTAAAACATTCAATCTGTCTCTGGTGCCTCTGATTCTCTGCTTTGCATGCAATGATCTGGTTAAAAGCAACTCACCCTTGGCTTCCTGCTCCCTATTTCACGTGTTAACGGTTCCTCCTTGAGATCTGGGCTTCAAAGCAACTCTACCAGGTCTGCCAAAAGCCAGTAGATGGCAGGACCGACCCAGGGCTTCGCTTCCCTGGGCACCACCGACACTCCCAGAACTCAAAATTGAGTGTGTTTATCCCCATTCCAGCTTGATAGCCTCAGACAGCAGCTTTCCAGGGGCGAAATAACTCCACCAGGATCAAGGAAGGATTCAGAGCCATCTTCATCCCAAACAGCTAAGACCAGCAGCACTTCACCGTTGAGGATGACAGCGAAAGCACAGCCCAGCTTCAGGGTGTGAAAGCACTGGGATTGCAGAAGCAAGGGGCTTGTGATAGGACCTTCAACCTCCAGACATCCGGATATGCACCACATCGGCCTTTCCCGGAGACAAGAGAGCGTGGATGCCTATACCTCATTCCAGCATGAAGGCATAGCCACCTGGACCAGAGCAACCACACATTCCGCAAGGGTGGTGGGACCACAGCCACCTTCATTGCAAACAGGGTCTCTGGGAGGCAAGTCATTTCAAATAACCCACAACTTGAGTAAATTAACACCAAGCAATGACATTCTTTGAGCAACGACGTGGATACTTTGAGTAATGATTAAGCAACTGGCCTTGTTTGTTCTGGCTGTTTGTGCAAGGAAGTCACATCAGGTTTGCGTTTTCCAAAAGAAGAAATTTTGTCCTTTTGCAAAAATAATTTCTCAAAAACAGCTGGAAGAACTTTGTTCATTTTTAAGTCCTCCTTTTCAGCAAAGAGCGAACCCAGCGAACCTGACTGGAAAGGGCTGGTGCTGCGGGAAGCTATGAGTGTGTGCAGCCAATACACAAAAACGAGAGCCCTTGCAGTGTTGGCATAGTGGTAGATGGCAGCGGCTGCTGTTGAAATACAGCCATTTTCAGGACGGAAGAACAGAAACCGTTTTCTCATTAGACTGCTCCAAAATGGGCAGGTTTTTGACTTGAGCTGTTCTCATTTTCCAGTGGAAACTGTTCCGGGATATTTTACGCTTGCACAGAGCAAAGCTGCCTCCCCTCGTCACTTCTTGTCTTGCCAGAAAAGGTGAAGATCTCGCTTTTCTGCTGAGATTTCAATCTCTTAATTCCACAGCCGAAGTAAACACATTCAAAGCACTTAAGGGCTGTCCCACCATGGCCCTCAAACTCCAAATCAGCCATTTGCTTTAACAAGCCACCAGTTTTAATATCTATAAATGCTGGATTCTTGCTATTTTCTTCTTATTATTAACGGTTTTAATTACTACAGCTTCACATTTTCAGGCCTTTCACTCCTGGGCTTTAGGACAGTTGAGGTTCTCACATGATTTCTGGTGCTGGGAATATTTGGGTGGGGGAAAAAAAAATCTATAGTAGGACCAGAAATTGTGAGAGTTGGCAGAACTGGATTATATGATACTTGAGATTAAACTGTTGAGTAACATCTCCTGCATTTGACAAGCTGTCATACCCTCCCTCTCTCTCAAATATACATATATCTATCAAAGAGATCTTTGCCACATGTGTTCAAAAGGAAAAACTGCAAATATCTCTTCTTCTATATACTAAGCATATAGGAATGTAGCACATAAGGAGGAGAACGACAAAAAAGAGAGTGAGGAGGAAAAAGAAGCATCTTCATGTGCGATCTATTCATCACCTATGGGCTCAAGAACACGTGTGAACTGGTCTTCAGATCTGTCCCCTGGCAATACCATTAATATAACTTGTTATTTGTATAGGGTAAGTAGCCTGCTGAATGCTCTTCCTGCCACTCCTTGCTCCCTTGCATAACCAAGGCCTTGGCACCAGCAAACTCTGAAACGCCAATATAGGAAGGAGATGGCCATTGGAGGAGGCAACCAGATCTCACAATCCTGCTCATAGGTTTAGCCCATGGGGTTGTCCAGTGTGGCATCCTCAAGAACCTCACAACAGCATGAACAGGCATTAGGACACAGTTATGCTGATGGCTTTTAAGTTTAGCTCTTTGCTCACAGCAGAGGTGTTGTGAGGGTAGTTGAGTCCAAAACCAAGATACCTTTTACCAGGTAGCTAGAAAAGAGTTACAGCCCCATTGTTTGCAAGGTAGAATACTCTGGGTGCCGCCTTGGTCTCACTGTATCATCTACTCATAGCAACTGGCTGGCGAGGAACAAATAAACCCAGAAAACGAGGTTTTTAACCCTCTTGGGAGGAAGGCTCAGGCACAGGGAAGCTAGGGAATATGTACCCCATTTCTAGTCACTTTTTCCCTTACTTGCCCTGTGCTGTCGCATGTGCATAGCAAAGGTTCCTGGCCCACCTCGAGCCCTGTGGTCCCAGCGGAGGTCCCAGCAGGCGAGGGAAGGGATGCATTAACCAGAGGAAGGCACATCTCAAGCCCAGCGAGATAAGCGATGCGTTCTTACCAGACTCCTCACCTAATTGCAGATCACGTCACAATGACCAGTCCCTCTTGTTGTAAAGGCTGTCATTAGCATCTGTGTCACTTTAATTAAAAGATGAGGAGGAGGAGGAAAAAACACGCAAACACTTTCTTTGCAAGTTATTTCTACATATCTGCACATATCTTTCAAAACAAGCTGTTTATCACTCATTTTAAATGGGGACAGAGGTGTAATTGAACAGTGTGCCGCTTGAGAGGCTTTATTTTTTGTTTTTTAACACTAAATTGGAAAACCAAGTTCAAGGAGAGCATGGCTAAAGAGTGCCAATGTTACACCTGATTTTTGCTGCTAGAAGAGAAAAAAGGCCCAGTGCACCTCTGATCAATCGGTGGAAGTGACAGAAAGCTTTCAGCTGACAGTTTAAGGCTCAATTTTGACTTGTTTTGTGTCTAGCAGGTCCACAGGTAGGCAAAGCAAGCAGGAAACCAGCACGATGCAGAGATGGCAGGAGGACACATCTCCCATGGGACAGCTGAGAACTTCCAGGAGCAACGCTGCCGAAAACTCTGGGAAGATCCTGGGATCTGAGAAGACAGCAGGAGTGGCAGGTCTGGTGGTGAAGTCACCTCTGCAGCCCATGCTCACCATCAGCCTGGGATCGCAGGTTGAACCTAAAGATCCAAGTATTGATAACTTTGCTTCCGACTTCACTAAATTTTGATAAACAGACCTGTTGCTCTGGATCATATAGGTATCGATGTTATTGTCTATCAGCATTGCAGGTCCCAAGCGGGGAAATCGAGGCACCAAGCCTTTGTAATATGCAGACAAATTTCTAGAGGTCCTGCTCCCAGTGCGCTTGCTCCGTTAGGAGTAATGGGGTTTACTCAGATGCCAATAACTGGCATTTTTCACTAAAATGCACCTGGAAAAGGCGAGTCCCAAGAGAGGTGAAACAAGCTGGCCCATGGGTGTTTCCCAGGAAGGGCAGGGAGATGATGGACTTGCTGCTCAGAGGTGAACTGGAAGGAATGCTGTGATGAAACACTCAAAAGCCGCTTGAGAGGGTAAGAGGCCCTCGTGCCAGGCATAATATTCCAGTTTCTTTTAAGAGCGTTTCTAATCTCTCCGTCTGGAGCAAGGAAACACACACAGCACACGTCCCATCTCGGGTAACAACAGGAGCATGTTTATTCAGGTCTGGCACTTACAGAGCTCGGAGGGACAAGGTATACGTCATTTGTTTTCCAGAAAAGTCAGCCCAGGATCAGAAGAAACGAAACAATTTTATAAAAAGAGGCTGCAGCTGCAGGGGCAGGGAATGTGTCTCCCTTCAGGTCATGCATTCCCGGTGCCTGGACCACCCATGCGTTGGAGCAAGCCGGTGCCAGGCACCTCCACAGAGGTGAGAGGCAAGAACGTCTGAACATTTGACCGGGCGGTATCTGGGGTTAACTGGTTCTCGGCGAGTCCCAGCCTTCTTTTAACCAACCTTAGAAACGAGGGGGGGGGTATTAGGTATAAAAGCAGAAACCCTTCCAAAACGATCCACCTTTGCCAAGGAGGTGTGAGAGTGCAGTGGGTATGTCCACAGGAGGAGGAGAACAGCTTGGCCAAACCACCCAGGTCTCCGATGCTGGAAGAGCATAAAGTCTGGGAAAGAACCACCTTGGAAGCCTGCTGAGAAGTAGAGGATCTCCTTGCAGATAGCGACAGAGAAGATATTGGCTAATGAGACCCACAATTGCCTGTGGAAGACGGGTCTTCCTCGGCCAGCCCCATCACTCGCGAGCCCTGAGGACGTAGATGAAGCTAATGAGGACCCCCAAGGCCAGGACCGCGTAGCTGGCTTTCACGCTGCTGGAACCGCTGATGTTGCAGAGGAAGGAGTCGCAGCAGTATACAGAGGCAGCCGCTATTCCGAGGTTAATCCCAGCGCTGGGGCAAATGGGAGAGCATCCTTTGGAGATGGACTGGCCCGACTTGCTGCCTGAATTTCGGTTGGGGCGGGGGGAAAGGAAGAAAAGCAAAAAGAAGACGGGTTTATAACATTTCTCAGCTTTCTGATCAGCTGTTCTGCAAAGCAAATAACAGCACTGAAATAGCCAAAGCATCACAGGTGGCACGGAGAGGAAGAAGTGCTTCTCGGCGTCAGGCTACGACAGTAATCTCAGCCAGCCCACACATCTCAAGCAACACCCACGACAACCTCCCACACAGACCCTAGAGACCATGCAGCTCCCCAGGGACACACCTCCCAGGCTGTCGGCCAAAGTTTGGCTGCAACAGCTCCGGTGGAGAATCTCAAAAATCCCACTCAAGCTTGACCCTGGGACTTCTCAAGCGAGACAGGGGGGACTCGTGAGTGAAGGCTGCGTTTCGAGTCTTGGCTGCGAGAGGCACCGCACGCATTTAGCAGTAGGAAATGGGAAACCATTAGCACTGTGCTAAGAAGATAGGTTTATAAAAACTCCCAGCCTCCATTTGTGCATGCACAACCCACCCACGTTGCAGACTGTGCAGCTTGGGCATACAACACCCCTCCTTCCTGCAAGGGAGAGCAAGGGAGAGCTGGGTCTGGTCTCTGGAATGGTGCCATGAGACCTGCCAGAGCAGCCTGCTTCCCTGGGAGCAGCAGCTGGGAAGCATACGCCCCCCCCCCCCAGATCTTTGCTGGCACTTAAGGGAGGAAACTTTCAAGTCTCCCTCCCTGGCAACCCCACCTCGTCCACAGAGAGCAAAGAAGCAAAAGTGGGATTCAAGGACGAACAACCTGAACACAGGGCAAAAGCAGGCAGGGCAACCCTGGAGCTTCCTACAGAGGAAGCCTGCAGCATCCTTCACCCTTTCACTTCTTCATCAGCAACCTCCCCACTCCCACCCCAAAATTCCCCTCAGACTCTCGGCATCAGTGCAGGCACATGGGCTTCAATGTGACTCCGTCTGGCAGCACATCCTTCGTAAAAATTCTCCTGGGATGGTCTGACACTTAGCTGCTAAGCAGAACTTTCCCCTTTCTCCAGTCAAAGGAGGGAAAGCTTTCCTGCAGCTCAGCAGGTGACCCAGGAGAGCAGCCAGGAAGGGCAGAAGAAGGTCCTGTCACCACTCACCGAGTCCCACTCCAACATATGTTGTCACACAGTGGTTTTCATTCTCCCCGCACCTGACAGGCTTCAGGCAGGCCCAGTTGGAGGATGCATCCGAGCACGAAAAGCAGATGAGAGTGTGGGCTGCAAGGCAAAAGTAAAACTCAGTTAGGGGTTGGTGAGGAGACCTCCCCACTTGGTGGTCCCTACCTCTGACACATGGCACTTACCACATCTGACCACGGACACGCTTGCTATTCCAGGTGTATCAATCTGCGATAGGCTTTTTCCCAAAAAAAATTCACCAAGTGAAGGGTTCAAGCACAAGGGATATGTTTCGAGCTCCTGACAGGATCAACTGTCAGCTAAAGCCTCAATACAACCACTGGTCAGCCTGGTATTTTATGGCACGCTCCTGTTTGCACCAAGAGCGGGTTCAAGCAAACTTGAAACTAAACAACACAGGCAAGTTCAGGCTGGCGATCTGGAGCCTGAGATTTGGGCTTCTTCAGCTCAGCTACCGTGAACGCTGATGGGAAATGCTCTAGGTGTGACCACGGGTTTGAGCTTTCTGTGACCTGCCTTTGGCAGCAGGGCACAAAGCTCCGGCTACGCTTGAGCACTTGGTGGAAATGATTTCTCAGCTAGAGCAAACCCAGCATTGCAGCAAGACCTGCAAGAACTTGCTCTGTCCCACTACCCAGGGAGTCATAGCACTACGAAGGAAGCGTATGTAACCAACCTTTTGAATTTGGAGCAGGGGGATAGCCATAAAGTATGCCTGCCTTCATGCCAGGTCCCCTAAAATGGTCTACCCTACACCAGCAGGATGGACTGCACCAGCTAGCTCCCATCCCTCATGGTTCAGGTCTCCCCAGGAAAAGGGCAAGGTTGGAAAATAGCATTCAGCGGTGGGAAATGGTTGCACAAACAGCCCAGACTGGTGACTCAGCAGGGACATATGCAGTGGACAGACGATCTTCCCTGTATTTTACATATAAAAACATCACATCCACACTGCAATTGTTGACCTACATACGCAGACAGATCAGGTCTGCTCCCAATACTTCAGGGGCTCTGATTTTCGAGCGCTTAGATAGCAAGCCGTTCCACAAAGCACCGCGTTTCTCTTCTGTGTTTACAGGATGCAAAACAGAGCTGGGGCTGATTCAGGATGGGAAGTGCAAGGCAGCGTCAGTCCTGCTCCTACTTCTTTCAGTCTCACCACAAACAGCTCATCCGAAGGAGGTAAGTCAGTGAAGCCCTGGGAGAGGTTGCTGAGGCTCAGCAGTCCCTGTCATGGACTATTTTGAAGAACAAGTTGGACAAATATTGGTCAGCAGCTGTCCCACTCTGCAGTGGGACTGCACGACCTCTTGAGGTTCTTCTCAGTACTGTTTCTCTCAAGGAAAGAAAAGCTTTTTGTGGGAAAAGTGAGAAAAAAAATAACAACTGTGCTCTGAGGAATGACTTTTGGGAGGCCACAGTCAAGGCAGGGGGAGAACACAAAAACATAATCTCAAAGAAACAGATCAAAGCAAGTTAGTGGGACATACTGAATGTGCCACCTCTGCTTTGGAGACGAAGCCAACACCACAACCCTCTAAGCAAGAATTTCCTGCACTGTCTCATGCATCCTCCAAGAATCATCAGTCTGACAATAATCCTTGCAACAAAATAGAGTTACCTGAGCGTGCCAACGCAGCAGCCACAACCTGCACAGAGCACCCAGGATTACAGAGCCACCAGTTGAGTCAAAAGCCCCAGGAGAGATTCATCACTGGACCTTGCTTCTGGATCTAGGAGAGGGGGGAGGAGGATGGAGCCAGCCATCGAGCCTACAGGCTGTCATTGGCCCTTACTGAGCCCTCAGAGCATTTCCATGGGTGGCATTTTTTACCTACTTGGCTAAAATTCAGTCTGGGACCTCAGAGAGAAGCCCAGCTCTCTCCTGCTCGCTTGTCCCCAGCGTGCTTCTGCTCTCAAGTCTCAGGCGACCTGCCTCAAACCCTTCACCTTGCAACCACCCTGAGGAGGCAAACTGACTCACCCCATTTCACAGGAACCATCTGCAGCCAGGAATGAAGTGGATTACAGGCTTCCTGTGGGCATTACGGCAGGACACATGTCCCCATATGTATTTGCCCACCATGCTGAACGCACGAGTCGAGCGGTGCCGTGTTATTCATTAAGGTTCCAGATACAAACACATCGGAAATATTTCTACGCACACATAAAAGTGCCTTTAGGCATGAAATTCTCTGCCAGGTGACTAAATCTCTGCTCCTGCCACAGCATCTCCTACCCGTCCCCGTGTTTTTCTTTGTCACACCTACCTATTACCCGTTGTCTTAGTACAGACAAAATCTTTCCAGGAAAGGCAAGTCTTTCAACGTAGTTAAGAGGGGAAATATGCAGTCATACCTAGTGCCGACTTCTGCCCCAGCCAAACAGGTAGCTAAATAACCCGCTGCAGAGCGAAGAGAGCAAACAGGTTGGGTGTTTTAGACAAAAGGCACGAGAGGGGTGGAGAATTATTCTAGGCAGCTGGAGACAGAGCAAAGAGTTGGAGCTCAAGGCCGCAAAAAAAAAAAGAAAAACAAAAAAAAAAAGCCCAGGACCGAACAATGCAAAAGCGAAGCCGTGTTTCCACCGACCAGAAAACGCAGCGTTTTTCCACGGGAGGAATTTATGCGTTTATTTGTTTGCTGCTCAGCTTCTCCCGAGGAACAAAGAGCTCCCAAAACAGAGCGGATCATCTGGGGGGAATTCCTCAGACAAGAGGTTGAAGCCATTCTTGCAAAGAGCAATGAGGGAAGGGGAGGGGAGGGGGAAAAAGCCGTTAAAAGCCCGCTCTGAGGCTCAGAGGTAGCGGTGAAAAACGCTGTCGCTTCGGCAGCTCTTCCATTCCATCCCTGTACCGAATGCTCTTTCCTTTCCCATTGCGCTTCGACAAGATCCTTACAACAGATCTTCAGGGCACTCTGAGCAGCAGTTAAAGCTTTCCTGTGAAAGACTCTGGATGTACTGGAAGCATTTGGGGGTAAAGCTATCCCCACCAAACCCTTTTGCTTGGCGAAGAACTTAACTTTAAAGCTGAAACGTTTTTTTTTGGAGCGAGGGAAGTGAAACCCTTTTACTGTCTTGGCCTGGGCAGCCCATCCTCCCAGCTGGAACGGATCACATGCCAGCCAGGCTCCGACTGAGACCGAACGCTTGAATTGCCAGTTGCTCCCCGGACCCCAGCGGGAGGGGAGCATGGGAAGGGCAGCAAACAACAAGTTTCTTCTCACCGGTGTCCTCAGGAGATAAGCAGGGCCTGCGTTTCCTTAGCAGGGGGCTCACAGGGCTGGGAACTCTCCCGTTTGCTCTTTGTTTGGCTTCTCCGAGCATCGACATATGGAAACAATATGGGGTTTCGCACAGCCCCATGGAGTTTGGATAGCCAGGAATGGAGTCGACGGGAAGGCGGGGGGACTGCAGCCCCTGCTACTTGGACAACTTGCAGTTTACCAAAGGAAGCACGTTCTCCCCAAGCTTCGGTGGCAGCTCCAAGACGCGCTCCACACGGCGGGGTCCCGTGGGGGTCACCACCCCACACGCTGGCCACCGCAGCTTGCCCCGCAGGATGCTGGGGGGAGGGGGCAGGAGCCAGGATCACGAGTGGCTCTGCCCAGACTTTGCTCCATCAGCCATCGCCGGGGCTAGGCTCCATCTCCCCTCCACCCTCCTTCCCCTCGGCTGCATCTCAGCCCATTTCGGGGCCGTTATCCCAGCTCGCTGCGCTGCACGGGGGAGCGGAGCCGGCCCTGGTCTTTGTTCGCGCTGCAACTGGGAAAAGCTCCAAAATACCTCCATGCACAGCTGGAGATGCACAACTCTACCTACAGGCACGGAAGCCCCGAAGTTCCTGCTGCAAGAGGGACACTG
>Ga0181612_104688_pt1 | contig 11784 bp, 8 predicted proteins | sample HoacroProtozoa21_FD_119630 | JGI IMG/M metagenome (GOLD analysis project Ga0181612, IMG submission 119630) | Hoatzin crop microbial communities from Cojedes, Venezuel. Combined Assembly of Gp0051906, Gp0051904, Gp0051908 | reverse complement strand
TGGGCACAAACTGAAGCACAGGAAGTTCCTTCTGAACATGAGGAAGAACTTCTTCCCTCTGAGGGTGACGGAGCACTGGAACAGGCTGCCCAGGGAGGTTGTGAAGTCTCCTTCTCTGGAGGTATTTAAAACCTGCCTGGACAAGGTCCTGTGCAGCCTGCTGTAGGTGACCCTGCTTCGGCAGGAGGGGTGGACTAGATGACCCACAGAGGTCCCTTCCAACCCGTACCATTCTGTAACTCTGTGATTCTGTGACAGTCTCGGAAAATTGACACTTATCACAGCATCCTGATGTGACAGTCACGCCATCTGAACAGGGAGAAACTGGGGATCCCATTACTACTCTCTCTGCTGCTTCTCGGATTGTTCAGCGTACAGCAATGAGCGTTCGCAGTCCCAGCTGCACAGATGATGAAACAGAGTCTAAGCTTGCTTTGATTTTTGCTGTGTACACTCAGTCCACACACACATTGATCTAAGGCATCCAGGAGATATTTGAAACTATTCCAATGAATCAATTTTGACAATAATGTTTCGGGCCTCCTGTCAGTTCACGCAAAAAGCTATGCTTGATGAAGCCCCCAGGTTTTCCTAAATACCAACTTTTGACACACATTCTGTACCATTCAGTGACTTAATTTTTAAATGAAAGCAAATATTTTGACCTTTTCTTGACCTTTTTCATTATTTTTTTTTAAATTTCAAACTGTCTTCAATCATTTTGGGGTTTTTTGGGGCGATGTGCAAACAATCTGAGTCAGTCACCACTGTATACAGACAGGATGCGGCGCTTCCTATATGGGCTCAGTGGTGCTTCCCAAAACCACCGACAATTCTTATGTTGACTCCATAAGGAAAATAAAATAAAATCATGAAGCTGAGTGTATTCACAGACATGAAAGAGGAACAGAGATTCAATGATAATCAGTAACTGTTTTGAAGGCTACTAAATCAGAAGTGCTCAAAGATCCTACAGCTGCCTATGGAGTTTCTACAGTTTAGCAGCTGCAAAGACTAATTGCTACTAAATAAAGAAATCTTCTTAGTGTTTGGCTAATAAGATTACAACTTTCTATTTGAACAGAAAGCATCACCATGAATTGGAGGAGGAGATTTGTAAAAAACTGGAAACATTTTAAACATTCGATGTCACGTTTACACTTAGAAAAATTGTTCTTTCCTTTAACTTTGCAGGACACAAATACACATTCAGAGTTTTCTTTAAAGTCTTTTTTTGTTTCCCCAGAGCTGGTTTTCAACCAATGCTTAGTTTAAAGAATCCAACGCTACTCCTTCGCTCCCAGTAACAACTGAAATGATAAGAAAAGCTGCAATCTTGAAATCCTGTTCAGCATTTAAAATATTCTTTCCAAATACACCAACTAAAATGGTGGAGTGTAAGAAGTCAGACTACAGGACCACAGGCTATTAAATGATAAGCAACTTAATCGAAAACTGATATCTAGTTTTCCCCTGTGATAAAACAGTATCAAAGAGCAGATCTAAACTAAAAGTACAATCTTTTGTTCAAAAGAGCTATCTAGAAGTACACACTGACACAGCAAAATGAAGATGCTCAGCCAAAAAACCCAGCCCAAATTTATCAATTTCAGTTATCAAATATTTAAATGATACCTCAACTCAATTTTAGCAATATTCCACAACATTTCTTAACTTTTTACACAGCATCCAATAACCAATCACACTTAACCCCACATATGAAAGAGCTGCCACAACTACAATTTATTACACTGTTCTGTCAAGTAAACCCTACTTCAAAACACTTTGGAAAAGCAAAGTCTGAAAGAATGCAAAACTTCCAAGTGTTTTATTTTAAACTATTTCCTTTACCCACTTATATTTGGATCTTAACTCTGATTTGAACTAAAATAAATTGCACAGTTTCTAAGCAGCTTTGTAAAAATAGATGGTTTAGGGTCTGGGTTCAGCTTAGTTTTATTAATCACATTCTAAATTAATTACGTTTTAAAGAATAGTTGAAAACATTAATGTAAGTCATTTCTCAATGACCAAGTGCTCTATGTTAAGCTAATCATATACTTAAATATGCAGACAGGTATGCTGTCAAAACGAGAAACACCACAGGGAAGATCCTGGACAGTTGTGTAAACTGGTATCTGCTAGTCTGCAGTTGCTGGGAATCTGGTGCCACAATCCTGTAGGTTTGTTCTTCACTGCATGCTGTGCTGCGATGGGGCTCTGCCCTGGCCAGAGCTGTGAGGTCACGCTGCTCAAACCTTTTTTCCCCACAGTGAACAGTCCAAAATAGTTTTTAAATAGGAAAGCTATTATTATTAGAGCAGACACTAGAACAGGTGGTTTTGAGGCGGGCAAACTCAAAATGAGGAAAATCAAAACAAAACAATACATAACCATACCTCCACCTTGCCTGCTGCATCCTGGTAAATCAATCCTCTTTGCCTAGGCTTGCTCTCAGGCCAGCATGTCAGCAACTTCCAGAGTTGCAGCAGGGTCTGCACCGTCCCCTTTGGGTCTCTAGGGAAAGTCCCTCTGAAGCCTGGGTTCCCGCTGCTCTCAGCAGACATCTGGTCTCTGCTACACATAGGGCATATTCCCTGGCCACCATCATTCCTCCACAACCTGCTTGTCCTTTACATTCTATAAAGTTACTCTCTCTGAGCAAATGTCTCCTCATCTCCTAAGGGCTCCATCCTGGACAGCTACAGCTTTTCAACGCATGAAAAATGATATATGACAAACATGATTATTCATAATAAATTGAAAAAAACCACAACCCAACTGATAACCATCTGCTACACAAGTAAGTATTTCGGAAATGACTGAAATGATCTTGTCGTGTGCTCTCAGTAAGAGATCATGTACTACACATACTCTATTTTCCTAGGGATTGATTCCACTGTACGTCATCTGCTTCATACTATTAGACCACCTAGTTCTAGGCACAGCAAAATGTTACTGGGATAACATGGATCATTCAGTCTTTATCATTTCCAGGACTTCTTGTGCTGCTTCCCAAAAGCAAAGCACTTTAAGTGGCAATGAGAGCACAACAACTGGTCTAGCTTAGTAAATTATCAAGTTCTTATTAGTTCCTATCTAGTTTACTGAAAAACAGGAGTTGCTCTGCATCTCACGGAAGCGTTGTATCTACACTTGAAAGTAAAAGAGACTTTCTTACTGTTCTTCAGCAATATGACACGACATGTGAAATAACCCTACTATGATAAAGGGAAATGTGTTCATCTGTCTACACTTGACATTGTATTTCATACAAATTTTAAAATTTGTCATCTGCTTGCAGAACAGTTTTTTTCCATCATTGCTGCACCCTCAATCCAGATTAGTGGTGATGCTGTTGCTTTTTTTCTTACTTGGTGCACTGCTTGACACCTCTAACTGAAAGTTTGATTTTATTTTCCACTTCACAGAACTTTAGGTATCAATAGCTATAAGTCACAGACTACACATAACATGCTCTGGATATGCATAATTTTTCTTTCCCTTCTTTAGTATATGTATACATGTACTTAGATATTCATTACTGAGTCTCTCACAGGCTTTTGTGAACTAGCTGATGTATACTACTATTAATCCCATTCGGAGGAAGGTAAATCCCCTCATTGGCATAAAATGCCATTGGTTCAGGGAAGGAATAAAAGTATTCTCCCAGTGAGAACTTATCCTGCTACAAGCATCTCACTATAACCTGACTTTTAGGCAGGATGTTCTCCCTAAATGAAATACCCAGCAGCAGGTAAGAAATCTGAAAGAGGAGGAATAAACCCAGGTCTAAGATGTCCCTATCTAGCACTTAATGATGTTTCCTTTGTACATCTTCCACAATCCAGACAACAGATTTGGACAAAGAAATTGTGATACAAGTCATTTGGCAGATCTGACATGAGAGGCACTACTGTGTCACTTGGGGAGATGCTACGATTCATTGTAAGCATCTCGAGTTGTACTGGATACTGTCAGTACACGTGCCCTTGACTAAGCAGTTAGTTTTGAAGACTTTTTGGACATAGGGACGACAAAGCTTCAGAGAAAAACACCTTTCCTCTGTCTTAATTTTAGACTGACCACTTCCAATCTGAAAAAAGTAAACAGAGGTGTAACTGAGTGATGGTTTAACCCTGATGGAGCTGGGCAGCACAGAGTATTTCGCCTTTCATTCAATCCTTTCGGACCTTGTTTTGCTCTTCCTGACCTTCTAGTAGTAATCAGTAACACACGTCACAAAGGCTTACACACGATCGGGCCAGAAAGAAAAAAAATTGAGCAGAACTGTTCTGGCCATCTTCTTATCCTCCTACCATTGCAGTTCTGAGGATGCCTTCTCAGCTAGTCAATAAAAGCTCCTTTTATTATGCTGCCAGTATTTGTGCAATGCCTCTAATATTGCTACAGTCCATCACTAAAATCTACTTGATAAATTTTTCCTGAAGAGATGCAATTACATTATTAGACTAGAGATCAGAAACTTTAACAAGTGCATACAAACAAAAAGCCCTCAAAATTCTCCCTGCTGTCCTCCTAGTCTGGTTCCACCTAGAAGTAATTTGAAGTATCTCCACATCAGTCTAATAGCGAGATACTCAGAACTTCGTCAAACCCTTAGCACAACTTGAGTGAGATACTCAGCCTGAAGTCAATCACATTGCTCTTTCGGAGCAGTGACAGGGTTACAAAATCACATTACTTTACATAGTACATCCTTCGCACTGGATTTCTGCTCTGCTTTAATCTGAAGCTTTTCTAAAGCCGGGAACTAATTAAGTGATACAGCTTTTTCCCCCTCACAAAGACTCTGCTTCTGGTCTCTCTCATCTGACTTCTGCTTGTTGTCACAGGGGTATTCAGTCTTCCTATCCTTAAGCCGCAGAAATTGCTTCCACTAATATTCAGGGCAGCCAAGTCATATCTGATTATTCCCAAGATAGCTACTACAGCACAGAAAGTTTTCTGATGCTAAAGGAATATTATATTTTTACATTCAGAGCCCGATGACATGTCCCATGCAGAATTTTGTTTAAACAAGAAAATGTAAAAACTGTTTCTTCATTTGACTTGTATAGAACAAAACGAAGCCTGCTTGTAGGCTCCATTTACAAGATTGTTCCCTACATTATTAAGCCAATTACATAAAGTGAAGATGCTGGATTTAGATGCAAGGAACATAGGTCTGAGAACAATTTTTCAATTTCTTTAAGCAGTAACAGTTTCCTTAACTAACAAATACAAGCCTGGTGAAAAAAAAAAAATCTCCTTGCAAATGGAAATGTTTTGCTGGAGTCAAAGACATAGGTTTCATTTGGCCTTTTTCACCTTGAAAACACAAATTTTAATAGCTGATTAGACCATGCAGGCTGGCTAAGTAGGTATTGTAAAATTAAACATCTGTGATGTCTGTAACAATTATATACCTTACATGATTGCTGCTGTTCCTATCTGTACAAACTATCCAAGTGCTTTTACACAATATTACCATTACTCTCATGGCTGTATCACATGCTACTCACGAAGCCCATGAAAAATGACTGCATATGTATCAACCTGAATATTTTCTGTGGGGACACAGGAGACCAAAATTGCTTTCTTGGAAAGTAAAGTTTTATTTTTTTCTATAAAGACTTCTGGATGGCTGTTTATGAAAAAGTGCTTTAAAAAAGAAAAACAAAACACCATCAAACCAAATTACTACCAAACCAAAACAAAAAATCAAAACCAATGTACTATGTTTTATATGGGTCCTAAAGATACAGGGTTTTACACACAGCTCAGCTCCCTTTTGATTCTTTCCAAAGGACAACTAAAAGAGATGCAAAATGAACCACGGGAAAGGGGATCATTTTCACTGATGAATGGCAGAGAGAAGGCAGGACAGCAACTCAACAAAATTAACTTCTTTGAAGCAAAAGTAAAGTCCAGGAAATCTGTAGTAAGGTTACAAGCTACCTGCACATCTCACTAGAAAAACCAAGTTTCTTACGGTTTCGCTGGAAGGCTGAGTCTGAAACCACCACAAGCAATGGTTGTTAAGTCTCCCTCCTGCCCCCTTCTTAAGCTATCTTTAGTCAAGCTGGACAAGAGGCCACTCAGTATAGGTTTCTTTCTTCTCAAAGAGTTGGCAGTTTGCCTTTGGTTAGTCAGTTCCTGTGTTCCTAGGAGTTTTTTCATTCTGCAATCCAAAAGAGTTCAAAAAACTCTTGCAGCAAGTGACATGACCAACAAACCGCAGCAGCGGCTTTAGGTTCCCCGAGGCAAGGGCCAGATCACGGAGCTCTGCGAATGCAGGACAGGGAACGTGGCCATCTGGACGGAGATAGCAGGTGTCTGGTTCTGGGGTGTTGGCTAGTTCTCTGGCTGAGCAACATCCAGCAAGACTGCAGCCTAAATTTTACTCCTCGCTCCTCCTCTGAAGGAGATACACGCTAACCAGGACTTCACACAAGATTCGCTTCTGCCATTACCTTCGACAGGAGCAGGCAGAGAGAACCCCCACTGTACTAACAAGTATGGCGACACAAAAAGCCAGCAGAAGTTCACCAGAAAACAGACCACAAACAGCTCAAAATACTTCAGGGCTTTCCATTTACTTGGCTTTTAAAACAAGCATTTGACTGCAAGCAATCTGAAATGCATGGAATTACTGCCATTAAAAGAGAAGGTATAAAAAAGGGAAGTATAAAAACCTTGTAAATACATTTGAACTAAAGGATATTAAATACACAATGAAAGTTTATACAGCTTGTAATATAAGTGCTAGAGGCATTTCACTTTAATACACATATTTAACCAAGAATTTTTTTAATAAAACAAAAATGGCAGAGTTAATGTGAAAAGGAAAAGCACTGTATATTGTCACTACAGAACACATTCAAGTTATTCAACCATTGCATTTTTATGTAGATATTTTTCTGCATATGTGCAAAAGTTCTAACACCATCTCCCAAGCTTTTGCTGAAGTTCTCTGTACACATATATATGGTTTTGCACTAAACAAAGTGCAATGTTTATTTTCTAATGCAAATATTCTGATTATTAAAGGATGCTGTATGCTATTACTATTTCTATATAGATATATCAAAGAAACTACTGTAACAGATTTTTTTTTTAATTGGGAAAAGTAACTTCTGAGATTACTTAAGCATACATGTAAATTCCATGCAATCACTAAAATATTTTACAATCTACTTGAAATTAGAAACAGATACACTCACATGTAACACAAATGAAGTAAGGAAACGCTGCATATTGTATTTGATATTCTTTTGTTCTTCCTTAATATATTCTTCTTCCTTTTCAGAGAAAAAAAAAATCTCTATCCAAAGCATTAAAGGGTCCACCCATCAATAGTATATTCAAGATTATGGTACCAGAGTTCAGCTGAGCAGCATTTCAGAACTGACTACAAGTGCTTGCCTCACCAGGCACCTGTATGCCTTAAAACAATCATAAGCAAACATAGTTAAAGAATCACCAAAGAGCAGAAAAACCAAAAGGGGCATCAGAAAACGTGTGAAGGTAAGCACAACATAAAAGACAAAAAGCCTAAGAGACAGTGAGTTAGTAATGAAGGTAAATGTGAGATTCCCATTGGCAAGTGCTACAAAGGAGATGCCAAGAAAATCTGGCATTTTTTTTTCCAGGAGAAAAGCTGGCAAAAAAGGACAAGATTGAACCTGGATCCTGAGATGAAAGTGGAAGAGCTGTATCACTATTTTATTACTCTAAGTCTTCCCATTTATCCTAAGGCTACGTACTTCCATTTCTTAAGGAGTTGTAACATGCACAAATTAACATTTCTCTCCTCTACAGTGTCCACCTATATACGAAATAAATGAGCACAGAACAAGCAATCAATCAACTGCTTTCTCTGGAAGAAGAATGGGGAGGATGGACACTATGTTCTTTTCAGTAAAAATGCTACAGTTCAGCTAAGGTATTTAACTGAAACGTATAAGCTACCATAATATTCACTCCCCTTTCTGTGGTCACATAAAAAGAGACAGGCTACTCCAAATGGCAAGTCTGATCCTAGCTAGACTTTATTACCATCACTTGTTATAATATCACTAGATGCCTCACTCTTAATTATACGAGCAGTTTAGTAGGATATTCTCATATGCTTCAGTGAAGCGGTGGAATAAAACCAGGTCCTTGCACAAATCTGTTCTGTTGCAGTTCAGGGTAGGAAGTGTCTGAAGTGTTACAGACCTGCAGATCAGCCCTGGAGCCCGCAGCAGCTGCTGTCTCTCTGTACTGATCTATCAATACTGTCTCAATTTCAACCACATTCCTATATGCATATTTTTGCTCACGCCTTTATCCATTTGGGCTTTCACAGAAGAATCTTTTACTATTTTATGTAGCTTGTGATATGAAATGTGCATTGATCTGAGCATTCAGTAAAGTCAAGGTCTCTGGAGAATGACTCATAATAAAAGTGCACACTTAATTCAGCTGTCTTGTCTTTAAACCCACCGCAACTGTTTGTTAAAACAGCACCCAAAGATGTTTGAGCTAAGATTGAGAACAGACAAAAAATGGACTTAAGAGTTAACTAACAAATTTAGGTTAGTCTTCCATTAAGTATAGAAGAACTAAAGCTTTTTAGTATATTTAATAAAGGCTGGAAAAGAATAGATGCTACACTTGAGCACTAACAACTACTTGAGATGTTTTCCCTTCATTTGCTGCTTTCTCTAGAATGCTAGCTGAGTAACTACAGGTAAGAGTCCTTATTTAATCATAGTCACTTTTCATAAAGTTTCACAGCAAATCATTTTCCTATCAACTAAACAGCTGCATATCTTTGTCATTTTTGGAAATCGTATATTACACTTTGTTTTATAAGCAGGATAACAAAGCACTATTAAAAACAAAAAAAGACACATATAATAAAGAGTATTAACTTCTAACTCATCTTTACAATCACTGAAAAATAAGATAGACCTATTTGTCCAGTCTAAGAAAAGGTGTTTTCATTTAGTAAATACTCACGAAATGCTGATATACTAGTGGAGTTGAGCGCATACCAGAAATGCAAACAGACTGGAACAGTCTGTGAACACACTGCAAACCTAAGCCATTCAGATGAGAAAGTACCTAAGTTGGAATTAAGACAGAAACATGAAAGGAGTAAAGCTCACTGTGCATTAAGGATGCATCTTTTTTATTAAATGTCTGTTAGGTTCTCTTTAAGGTGTTGCAACCATTACAGATCCATCCTACTTAAGATTTTTCTATCTAGTTAGTCTATTATACAAGCTACCAAACCAAAATTTTTATCTAATATTGTATCTGGCATTGTGACGGTGCAATTTCCATTTGCCAGTGAAAAGCAAAGCAACAAAATAAATTTATTTTTGTGGCTAGCTGTGCAAGGATGTTGCTACTCAGTTCAGTGTTACACTCACATCTCGGTCCTGGTTCCAAAAAACCCATCACCACATCACCTACTGAGACTAATGTACCAAACAAATTCAAATTGGCAGAATCTGTTTCTAACAGTCAGAACTTTAGGTCACACGGTATTTTTCATCCTGTTCTACACAACTTAAAGTTGGATTTATCAGTGAATTAGGCTTATGTTGCATTCTCTCAACGTTCCTAACATTGATGAATTCAGCTTTTACATAAACCCTTGTAAAAAAGCAACTGAAGAAACCTTCCATTCATGCTTATTAAATTAGACTGGTGAAAAATTGGTATCATTGGCCTAATAAGGCAAAAATAGTTCCATAAAACTAGTTCTGAGTTCTCTCCTGCTCCCTCAGGGGCAAGATGCAGAGAGATAGTCTGTAGGGTGAGATACATGGAAATTCTTGGCAAGTATCATCAACCAGAAATAAACTGGGTGGGTACCAACCCACCCAGAAATAAATAGCTCTGAGAAAATAAGTTAACACAATTCTTATGAAAAAATACAGAAGCAGGCAGAACAGGTATGGATTCACAGAAAACTTCACCTGTCATTAGACCAACTAGGCCAAGACTGGAGGCTGCATGAAGAAAAGGAGGAAAGAGTCAGACGCTGGCAGTGGCCCAGAGGTCAGTGAAGGTTGTGGTCCCCCCTCCAACTACACAGAGCTAGGTGCTCAGCTACTGTAAACCAGCAGATTCATCCGTGTCAGTACAGATGTGCTGATCACACCAGATGAGAGTCTGAGAACACTCAGATTTCACGCAGAGGAGTCTGGGAGGCAGAGCATCGTCTACTGGATACAAACCACCTAGTTCTGTGAACCACAGATGCAGCTGTTGAAGTGATTTGTTCTTTATCAGGAGACACTGCCTATTTGCCCTAATGCCTACTCATGCAGCTGCACACTGCCAAAGCAGCTGGGAAATGAAACTAATGGTACATAGATGCAGCAAAAGAATACACAACCTTGGTAGCAATAAGAAAAACTGCAGCAGCTTTGGTCAGCCAGAACACGCTGTTCAAAGCGACTGGGGATCCTTGGAATGCTCTTCGATTGCCTGTAGTGCATTTTGGCCAGATTACAGCAATAAATCTGTGCGCTCTGGTATTTCTGTCTTTTGCTATATCAACGTAACTTCCATTTTTTTCAGGCCTTCACAGATGGGGAGGAGAGAGGGTGAGCAAGGCTGACGCATGGTATGTGCAATGCAAATCCTGTAATACTGGGAAATCATGATTCTACAGCGAAGTAAGGGACTCCCTTTCTCTCCCTTAGTCTACTACACAGGAGGCTCTGACAGAGTTCAAATCACTAACAGGGCATACTCCAATTATGAACCAATTTCCACTTGTAGAGATAAAATCGAAGGAAGACAGCATGCAACTACCAAGCAAAATCATTCAGCAAAAATACTGGGAAAGGGAGATGGACGAAGGACAATCTTCAAAGCTTCCTTGGCACAGGTTACAGTTGTACAGAGGGTTGTTCAGTACTTTAAGACTGCTGCCTGTAAATTTTGCAGAGGGCAGTAACCAGCAGCAAAGGATATGAGATCAAGAAATTTCCCAAGTGGAGACTGAATGAAGACAGTCTACTGGAAGCTATCTCAACGCGTGGCTGTAAGCCTCTAAACCGCCATAAATTACAACAGCTGCTGTAACTGAGTAACAATAAAATGAAATCATTGGGTAGGCCTAATTCTGACTTCAGACAGCAGCATTTTCTCTGTGTCATACAAAACACTTACATAAAGCTCTGTTTTTACAGCATCCAGAGTATTTAAACAGCAGGGTAATATATAACCATAGAAATTCTGCATTCAAATGCCTTCCATCTCCTCCTGCTCCCTACTTTTTTTTGAATGTGAGAATTGAAACTACTGCACTGAAACAAGTGTCACTAAAGAGCCACATAAGCCCTAACAGCGAGGGGATGAGCCAGGGTCACATTCTCATGCTTAGTATGCACATGGGCTGTCTGTCAGTGGGTATTTGGATCTTGACACATAGGTTGGTGCCCAGAGACAGGACAAGGGGCAACGGGCACAAACTGAAGCACAGGAAGTTCCACCTGAACACGAGGAAGAACTTCTTCCCTCTGAGGGTGACAGAGCACTGGAACAAGCTGTCCAGAGGGGCTGTGGGTTCTCCTTCTCCGGAGATATGCAAAACCAGCCTGGATACGGTCCTGTGCAGCCTGCTCTAGGTGACCCTGCTTTGGCAGAAGGTTTGGACTAGGTGATCTCCATGGGTCCCTTCCAACCCTTACCAGTCTATGACTGTGTGATTCTCTGTAATATTTCTCTCAAATGAAGGATAAACATCAAATGGTTGCTTCTTTCATCTACGAT
>Ga0181612_160525_pt1 | contig 11785 bp, 9 predicted proteins | sample HoacroProtozoa21_FD_119630 | JGI IMG/M metagenome (GOLD analysis project Ga0181612, IMG submission 119630) | Hoatzin crop microbial communities from Cojedes, Venezuel. Combined Assembly of Gp0051906, Gp0051904, Gp0051908 | reverse complement strand
TCTCGACCTGCTGGCCACGCTTCTCTTGATGCAGCCCAGGACACGGTTGGCCCTCTGGGCTGCCAGCGCACATTGCCAGCTCATGTCCAGCCTTTCGTCTATCAGTACCCCCAAGTCCCTCTCAGCAGAGCTGCTAAGAATTGGTGGGCTGTACGAGGCCTCTCTGCCACTTATGGCAGAGAGCTCTGCTTAGCATCAAGCTACTGACATATGCAGCAAACAACAACACTGGGCTCTCAGGTGTGCAGAAGCAGACAACCAAAAGCCTAAAGAAATATTGCTTCTCCATCTTTGGGGTTTACAGCCTTCACACAGTTGCAGCTCTGAGGCTGGCAGGATGGCAAGTGTCTGGCTCTGCAGCTGGAGCAGGGCTACTGACAGCAAGGAGCTAAGCTTGGCTCTGCAGAGGAGTCCGAGGGACACAGGAGAGGGGATGCTCATGCCTAGCTAAAGGCTGTCTGTTACTTCTGCCTACAGTGCTTAGCTGATCTACCAGCACTGCTGAGATCCCAATGCAAGCCCCATTTATTATCTCTTTTTAATATCATTCATACCATAAAACTGAAGCAAGACCTCAGAAAACAGAGAACACAAGCACTCATTATTAGACACTTTGTTTTAAAAAAGTAGTACTTTTATTTTTTTTTATCAGCCAAAAATATTTCCTGGTTTCAGAGAGCATTTTAGAAAGAGGCAGCTCTACCAGCTGTGTTCAGAGAAACAAAAGTTTCCTCTTCTTGACTATTTCTTTCTTTCTAATTGATCCTCCAGGTGCTAGTAAACACCACATGAATTCTTCTTTAAAGGGATTTATTTACAAATATGTGACTTTTATGGAAACTGTAGAAATAGAATAATTTTTCTGTCAGTGTTAGCTACAGAAAAGTCTAAGTTGACTGCAAAACAGAGGAAAACTTTCATCTCTTCAACTCCATCTGCGTCATTTCTAAATGAATGCCCCAAATACTTGAGGTGTCTCTGAACCTCGTTTCAATACTCTTCTTCCTTTTGTCACTAACACCTGGTGACATTGCAGCATGACTTCACACGGGGCAAAGAAGTGTCTGGGATAGCTGTGCCACCATTAAGTGCAAGGAGATGGGTTTCAGCACCATGCCCTATAAGGTAACAGCACTCGAGTGTACAGACTACCCTGGGCCTCTGAATTCCTCAGATGTTTATGACACCCTAGTCTTCTTCTAAATGTTTGCATTATGAATCTATTTGCACCCACATTCCACTTACAAAGAGCCTTGTTTTATTAGGAAAAGTATCAAGCTGGGAGAGCAACTCGGACTTCTCTGGGCAAGAGAAGCAGGTATAAGAAGAGAGCATAGGAGTGACTGTCCACTTCAGAGCTGGGGCAACACAGACTGTCATGTGAAGGACTGGAGGAATATTCTCCAAAAACAAGCAACAAATTCAATATCAGGAGGTTCCTCTTTCTTACTTGTACTGTGGAAGCATGTGTATAATAGTACATATGACTGTAAGAGAGTGATAGCTCTGATCACAAAAAGCCTCCATTTACTTTGCACAAAGCGGATAGCGATACAATTCTGACCGACATGGGGATTACCTGACCATGTCCCTAGCCTTACATCGACATGCAGGCTAGGTCTCTCAAAAGGAGAGTTCCGGTAGGCGACGAAGACTGGGAAGTGGTTCTGCATTCGTTTGTCATTCCCCTGAAACACTCTAAACTTACCAAAATTTTCTCCTCCCCAGATGTCCATTTGAGTATCATATTTTCCCAGGTGGTTAAACCAGGACTTGTCAATCACAAAGATGCCTCCTGCTATGACAGGGGTTCTGGAAAAGAAAACACAAGCCCACACAAAATAATCATACGAATATATAGCACCTTCATCTTCATTTTAGAGGGGGGTCAATTTGTCAGGCCTGACAAATGGTATCTCATTTAAAAGAGAAAAATAATAGAGATGGGCCGTGAACCTGCAGCAGGCTTCTGAGATCCCCCTCGCTAGATCATCCTCCTGCCTTTGTTAGATGATCCTGCAAGTACTACATGAGTAATTCTGTGTCTTTTGCATTTGTACAAATAGGCACAGTGTGCAGGAATGACAGGCGCACTGTCTGATGGCTGTGTTCACCAAGTAGACATGGTGTGAGAGACTTTGCTGAATGTCCTGCTCTGCTGTTAGCAAGCTGGTTGCTTCTGGAATACAAAACAGAGGCTTACAAATTACACAGAAAAATTGAACAATCCTTTTATGTTGCAAACAGGGAGCTGTCTGCCTATACAGAAAAGCACTGTGACTTTTTACATCAGGATTTGTCACATTCTACATTCCTCAGAGCCATGTACACAGCAGCAAGGCTGGCAATAACTGTTCCAGCCAACAGTCTGTTTTGTCCACAGACACAAATATTTAGGAGAGGAGGATAATTCTGTGCCCAATTTACAAAGCAAGATTCAGTTCCCAGGTCTACTTTACACTTCCTGGGTGACTATTTAGCTGCTTCATTCCTTAATTCTTCACCTGGAAGACTGAGTAATTAAAACCCCCAGAGGAATTTCTGAGGCATTCAGAGTGTTGAGTGAGACCACAAAAACAAAGATATGGAAGAAGAGGTGACTTGTAGAGGTGGCATGCCTACCGGCCTATGATAGTATATAATTGCTATTCTTACAATATTCAGGGAGTAATACTCTCAGAATTAAGGCACAGACCTCAATGCATTCAGAAAATAAAATGAAGAGTTTGTTAGCATTAAGTGAGCACTGTGGCATTTTGTCCTCAGTGAGGCAGTCCCTGTGCACTCCTTGCCATACAGGTGAAGGCTTAGTAAAAGAATTTGGAGGACTATACACAGTCCATCAGAGACAGTTACCTTATAGACTGAGTTGGGTCTGTTCTGGACATCTTCTGCTCTATAGGAATCTGCTCCCACTTAAAATGAAGGCTCCAGTCAAACCCTGAAAAGGAAAAAAACCCACATCAAACAGGTTTTGTTACTGTTTTTCTACTAACTTCGGTGATAGCCTCCACCTTTACGTCACAGGCTATCCTGACTTCCCTTCCCTGACCTCCTTCATGGTCTACTGACAATGGCAAGAGTCTATCCTAATGTAGCTAAGAATTCACCAGCTTCTGTCTCTTCATCTTTAGCGTTACAGATCTCTGCTCGATTCCACTCCATATCTTCAGGACAGTGTTGTCAGTGTGAGATGTAATTGCATTTTGGCCAGTCTGTATTACACTTCCATGTCTGCCAACGTTAAGACGCTTTAATCAAAGCACTTTGTGGGATGTGATGTATTCAGGGAACAAAGGCCTGCAGATCATTGTAACCATCACCTCTTTCAAGACTACCATTTATTTATGGTTGGCCTGTGGTGTATAGTTGAGCACAGCACAGTCACTGACACTTATACCACTGCTAAGGGTAGCCACAGAACAAATAGCCTTTGGCAGGCAACCAGTGCAGCAGTGAATCCCAGCCACAGAAGAGGGAGAAGAGCACCAGACACTGTGGGTGACCACACGAACAGCTGCACAAGGGTTCAGCTGCCAGGAGAGAGGTGAAAATGCTCTTCAGAAGATGCATGAGATAGCCTGGCAGATAGGAGCAGACTCCAGTGTACATGTAGTGTAGGGAGGGCATGGTGATGTGTTTAATCAGTTAACTAAGCCCTGAAATTGCAAAACATTGTGACAGTGATGCAAGCTCAAGAGGAAAACACTAGTTGGGTTTGTTTTAACTCTGCAAAAGATGTGCCTTTACAAGTTTCAGGAAAAAGAGGACAGAGAGACCATCAGGAAAGATCATCACTCTGTTTTCTTAGAAAGCTGAAGAGAACATCAATTATTTTTCATACACCATCCCTCAGGCCTAACTTAGACAAGCCATTCATTATACCCACCTCCCCTCAGATCTGCTGATGCTGCCAGGTAGGCAAAATTATCCAGGCTGATAACATCAATGATTGGACTCACGACTCGGGTATAATCCTGAGGGAGGGAGAGAAAGGGGGGGAGGAAAAAAGAGTCAGGCTTTTCTTGAAAGTCTGGCAAAGCTGCCAGAGATCAGCAAACACAAAGCTGCACATGTAAATCTTTGTCTGGCTTCTCCAGCACAGTTCTGGTAGCTGAACAAGGAATCTGTGGCCACTACAACCTGACATGGAGATGGTGAGTATTAGCCAGCTGCATGCCATGGGTTTGGGGAATGGAGCCTGGGACCCCAACACCCAGGCATGTTGCTAAGAAACAGCTTTTTATTTTCTGCCCAAGTCACAGGGCATGAATCACTGTCCCAAAGGTTTTGTGCTTGTTTTTGATATCTACCGACAGCATACCATCTGCTCAGCAATCCTTAAATTAACTCATTATCATCAGCCTAGAAATGATCAATCCACTAATCAAGCATTTTCCTAACAGGTACTATGAATCAAGACCCCACACTTAAGAATCATAGTGCAAACTGAAAAAAATAATAATGTTCTAATACTAAGGTATTGGGGGTACATTACTGGCATTAAGGGTTACAGATATTTACAGCTTTCCTTTGCAATTCTTTTATTAAGTAGAAGTTAAGACGATAATGATTTTTGAACATCATAAGACAGGGCATTAAAGACATTCTTGCGATAGCTGAAGTATATAATGAAACAGAGAGCTGGCAATGCCAGAAACAGCATCTTGTTATCAGACAGCTGCCAGTCTCCGTGCCTTTCCTATCAAATGTTCATTTTGTGCCTTGCAGTAGTTCCTCCTGCTGTAGTGCACCTGGCCAGGATGGCACATTCTAGGTGAGAGCTATCATTCATGTTTATTCCACTCTGTGCTGCAACAGCTACACAGCGAGAGCATGTCTGCCCAGCCTGAGTCCCCCAACACCACCCAGCAGTCTGCTCCAATCAGCCAATGCTATGACTGGGTAGGACAACACAAATTTGAACTAGGATGCACATCAGAAATGTTGGAAGTAGGTCAGAAATAGGCTGACTTGAAACCTGCTCACTAAATAATACTGGAGTCAGCACTCAAGCTTTTGCAACTCAGATCCTTCCCTGAAGAAACCAGTAAGGTCTTTTCTGCTTAGGGACCCCTATGCTGATGCTGATGCAGCTTGACTCAAACGGTAGTAGTAAAGTAAACATTTATAGGCTCCTGAGATTAAGAATTTATTGAGTAGGAGTAAAAAGCAGAAGCTTTTAAGATATCGATCCTGAAGTTTTACCTTCTGCTCCTTCATATTAAGCCCATCAGATGTGAATAGAAGGCAGCATTAGAGCCTCCACCCCTTCTCCTGGGGCCCATTACTGCATGCAATCCTCCTTTCAGAGGAGTGGATCAATCCCTGCCACTTGCAAGCATGGCTGTGACTTCTCCCATCACCTCTACCCAGTGTGCTCTTACAGCGGAGCCACATGTCTCCCCCTCCAGCCCTACATTACAGCCACGGTGACAGCTGCTAGTATTCCTGTCTCATTTTCACTCTTCCAGCCTCATGTCAATCCTTTCCCAAGTGAGCCAGCAAAGGGACAGCCCTGCACTCACAGGCAGCTCCTCCATGCTAGGAAGCCGCCTGCATGCAGGTGGTGTGCGCTGGCAGCTCAGTGGGAGCGTACATGGAAGGAAAGTTTCGGCAGTGACAAGGCAAAGGGGAGGGTCCAGCAGCAAGAAGGGAGATGGCAACCATGGAAAAGTTGCACAGCGTGTGCTGCTGAAGTGGCTGTCCTATGTACAGGTGGACAAGACTAGGAAGCACAGCACTGCAGGAGACCTAAGGTATAAGTTAGTGGTTCAAGCGTTCACCATTGCATCCCATCACTGAGCACCTCCTGCCCAGCCACATTAGCAGAACATAGGAGCCCATCAGTGATCACTTGCCCCTCTAGCTCAGGCTGTATCTTCCTCTGTGACAGCCTGCCTGAGGAGTACCTGGGAATGCTGCCCTCACTGGCAGTGCTGATGGCATGTGGAGGCAGAGGGTGCACCAGTACAAGACAGATCAGCCCCATCCATTCCAGCAGGGAAGATGGTGCTCACCTCTTTCACTCTCTGAAGCATTGGCTGCAGCCACTCGCTGTTGACTTCACAGTGACTATCCAAGAAGGTGAGGATGTCGGCAGTAGCCACTTCAGCACCTCGCACCCGAGAGCGAATCAGCCCTACAGTGAGGAAAGGACAGCAGAGGAGCAGGAAGGTTAGGAAGCAAAATATCTGAGCCTCCTTCAGAAAATAAAGTACTTTGTGTGGCCATAACAGGAGAAGAGCAGGTGGTTCTCCTATATCACACCTCCATCATGAGCAGAGCAGCTTTAGCAGGGCATCCCCTGGGGGGGACACTGCCAGCTGAGCCCTTCCAGCAGACAAAGAATGACCTCACCTGTCACTTCTGTCCACGCCACTGAGCTTTCATCTGGTTCCTGACTTGACAACGTCCCCTTCACTCCCAGCCCTCCCCGCAGGTACCTTGCTGCTGCCTGCTCAGTGTCTCTCCCATCAAAGCACCCACTGCCTCTCTTACTGCTTCCATGGGACCAAGCTCTACTCTCTGCTTGTTGCCTTTCTTACTGCTTATATGCTTTATTCCCACTTGTCCTTTACTCTGCCCTGCGGTCAGAGAGGTCAACCTGGCTCTCAGGCGTCACCATACTTTCTTACAGACCATCCAACTACCTGGTATGCCCTTTGTGAACTGAGCAGTGACTCCTGTCTCCCCTGCCAGATCCTCGCTCCAGGCCTGCTGTGCACTGACAGGTTTAGAAATAAGCCAGCACATGTGAGTCAAACCAAAGAGCAGCTGGGAAAGCCAGCATTACCATTTATGCATGTAGGAGATAAATGAGAAATAACTTTCCTTAATTGTATATCTTTATGATAGATATATGATTGTTTTTCCCTCTCCCACGTCTCCTAAATGGCTTTTTATCCTGCACTCTGAGTTAAAAGGATATGACTTATATCTACCTCTATATTCATAAAGGTCCTAAACTGCAGTCCTTGTTCTAGCAGGGCCTCTGGACACCACTTCTCATTATTTAAAGTACGAAATGAGAGCCCTGAAGCCTGAGATAAGCTTGATAAGCCAGGTTCTCCCTCCATAGAGCCTCCAAACTAGGACACCAAACTCTTACACTGAAAAAACAAACTGTAACTATAAGAAACAACATGTAAGCAGCTGGCAAGCGAACAGGGCCATGTGGGAAAATCTGAAAAATCTTTTTACCTACAAAGCTTTACACACTCACCTTCTCTCCGGGTGTTTCGTAGACATTTGACCTTTGGGATCTTGGTAAGGAGCTGGCAGTCCTCAGCTTAGGGAAGGCAAAAAAAAACCACAACCATTTGTATGAATTATTTGGCTTCAACAGAAAGGTGTTATCCTGCTTCTCCATGGGAGGGGAAATTCTGCTTTCACTTAACATCTCATTAATCAGCCTCATGGCCTTAACCCTGTTGTCTAAAGAGCACACAGAAGAGCACTGCTTGCTTGCTGTCCTCCTCAGACAGCTAAGTCTGTGTTTCCTGACACTCCAAGCAGCCAGACCTTCACCCTCCCACACTCAGCGTTTCACAAGAACAACAGGGCATGCACTGGCAATGTGGCACCAAGCTCTGATGAAACAGAGGGACCACAGGGAGCCAGGGCTGCAAATCACCGAAGCGCCAAGGAAAAAAAGAGTCCTGTCATATGAAGCGATCTCATCTGCTCTCTTTGCCGTCAGCAGCTCGCCTGGGCATTTCCCACCATTTGTTCTCGGGGCAGTTTCTGCTTAATTTTATTTAATAAAGGCCACAGGGATGTGACCCACTTCCTTGGAGACGCCATTACATTAACTTGAGGATGCCTAACCCAGGGCTTCGCTGGCAGCTTGACAGAAGCTCATGCCATCTCTCATTTACGTTGCCCAAGGAAGAAGACAGAGAGGAACAGCTACCGGCTCCAGCCCAGCTGTACCAACAAGCACTGGGTCATTAGGTCTCTGTTATCCTCTCTCTAGTCCTGCCATAGCAGAGGTCAGAGGAATAACAATTTCTAACTTGCTCTTTTCCCCTGCCCCACCAAGTTCACCCCATTTTCCATGTTTATTGCTTGTTGCTTTTCACGTCTTGCACCTCCCCTTTCTCGCTGTCATCCTCCCAAGACTGAGTGCTCTGGGGAGAACGCAAAGGCCATTAGCCAAAAAGTGCATCTCTTGGCATATTCCTGCAGGAACATTTCCCTTCTCAAGGACACATGCAATCTGAAATACTGCTCTTGTGTGGGTACTTTGGCAGCTGCTGCATCATCCAAGCGAAGTGGCAGGTGCTCTTAATTACAGAGTACTGAGATTTTGCTGGACATCTGCTAGAAGAGAAGGCAACACTCATCTTGACCAAGTCACAACTTCAGGTAAGTAGGAGAATCCTTACCAAGTAATTCACTCTCCAGGAGTGAAGCACATCACTCTCACTGTGACTACTTGCCAGAGCTTACAAACTCTCTGTATTTTTTGAGAAACCGAGGTTGATATTAAAGCAAAGCATCAGACCTCAAACATGCACTAAAGTGCCTCCATGCAGGTGCCTCAGGGGAGAAGCTGTATCCACAGATATCCAGCTGCCAGTGAGAAAAATGAGAGCTGTCATAGGATGGGGCTTTTAAAAAATCTTTCCATTTACCTGGGAGCCTAAATGTGAGTTTCTGTCTGAGCCCTGTGCAGTACAGGTCCCAGATATCCATCAGTGTTGATCTTGTACACTTTGGCCATTGAGAATTGAATTTCTAGGTGCCAAATATGGGACATTTAGGACTGTTTGTTGGAGGTGCCTAGAAACACCCAACTCCAACAGTTGGGCACAGCTCAGCCTTTATCCAATTCACACTCTAAGGCCCTCAGAAAGTTAAATCCCTAATCCCAGCATCCACCTTTTTTTTTTTTTTTTTTTTTGCTAAAGCTACATAAGTGTCTAGCTGCAAAATCAAAATAGCCAAGCTTCCTTACCTCAGCAGGCCAAGGTGGGCATTCTCAGCTCTGTAAAGTGTTCTGAAGGAGTAATTATCAATTGTTACTGGTGGCACACAACCAGATTGTCCTTGAATCTAGCAGACATCATGGAAGAAGCAAGAAGTCTTCTGTTCCCACCACCTCACCACTAATACACAAGAGCCAGGAGCAAAAGCAACTGTACAGATGGAAAGAGTCTATAGTCTTCAGTCTGCAGGTCTTGTGGGACTCATGCAGAAGACACTCCATTCCTGTGCCAAGCTGCAGGAGAAGGTGTGGTGCTGCCCACAGCAACAAGCCTTCCACGGCCTCCCACAGGGACACCTGGAATCCCAGACACGTGGAGACAGGCAGACAGTCTGCTCCGGTCTGCCTGCAGGACACCAGACAACAATTTTCTGCAGGCTCCATTGCATCCTCTTGCTCTGTCTTGGTTTGTAATTACCCACTCTGCTCATGTACACTATTGCTACATACATATCTGTGCTAAACAGCTCACAAAATGGTGCATAATGAAACGAAACAGAGATGTCTGCCAATCTGGCCAGAATTGCCAGACAGGGAAGACCCAATGGAAAGGAAAAAAAGAGGAAGAACCTCTGGCCTCTGCCATGCATGGACATAAACTAAACACAGAAAGACTCCCTCCCTTTTCTTTTTCTCTTGCATACAGACAAGAGGTAATCTCTGTGAGGGAGGGAGACTGAACAGAGCAAACAAAAAAAGGGAAATCAGAACGGAAGAAACAAGTGCAAGGGAAACAGGTCCATACTTACGATCTGAGCTGAAGTCATCTACCAAAATGATCTCCTGGATGAGGCTGGGAGGGGTGCGGTTCAGGACGCTGCAGGGACCCAGGGAGAAAAAAGACAATGGTAGGACTGATACAAATCTGCTATGCTACGCATTACAGCAGGAACACCAAACTCCAGTAATGTGAAAGCTAAACTGCAACCAGGAATATCCCAGAGAGCTATGGCATCTCAGCTGGACCTTATAAGGACCCAAAGCCAGGAAGCCGACTGCGGGACTTGCCTGGGGGCAGCTAGCAAAGGACACTGCGGCTGCTCTCTGTCTCTAAACAGAGAGGCAAAGGAGAGGGCCACCTGCCTCGAGGCAGCCAGGAGGCTGTTCCCACCTGCCAGACTCTGGGCAAAGCTCATCACCGCCGGGGAGCAGAAAAAGAGCTGCCACCTTCCCCAGCAAGCAGCTCTGTCTCAATGCCACAGATGAGGCCTGCTGGGGCTTTCCCACCAATTGCCTTCTTTGGGAGGAAGGCAATTTTCTTTGGCAATATTCCAGATTTGGGGTTTTTTTCCTCTTTTGCTTGTTACTTGTCTTTCAAACCAATCCCTGCACTTGCTGAGAGGACGTCCCTTTCCTTGGGCTGGTTGCACCAACACCCTTGGGACCACACTAGGTTTGCATCTGCAGACACAGGGTCTTTCACACACAAGGAAGGGGGATAAAAGCTTCTGCCCTCCTCAGAGACTGATGCACTCTGGTACCCTGGAGTCAGAGCAGTCTGATTCTGACCTCTTTGTCCCTCTCATTTATGTAAGATGCTTGAACTAATTTTCCATTACTTTCTTCAAGTTCCGCCCCCCCAGCTCTACTACAACCACACAGCATATTCTCCCTTCGAGCCTCCTTCTCCAATGACTCCACGCACAGGCAGGTCCTCATTGCCTTCAACAAGATTGCTCAACTGCATTTTGTCACCCCAGTGATGAGGACAGCTGTGCAAACTTTAATATTAAAAAACAGAGGTAAACACTGTCCTCTTGGTTCCAGTGGCACCCGCACTTCTGATTTTGAGCAATTCTGCAGAAAGATTGTTGGCTTTTTTCCTTTTTGGCTTTTTTGTTTTATGCAGGAAACAGAAAAGAGTAACCCCATACTCGCAAGAATGGAGCTGTAGAGAAATAAATTATCATCTTGCCAAGTAGCTTCACTGATGGCTTTGCATACAGAGCTGAAGGTTCCTCAGTTCGGGAGAGTTTTCTGCTGTCTCACCCAGGAAAATCCTGACTGGTCTGCTGTTCACTATCACATCCCACTCTCTTTCAGATTTATGCTGCTTCATAAGTCTTTGAGAGTATTTCTATTTTGAGCTTGTATGTCCCTAGATGACTGCGCTTGCATTTTTCAAAGGTGAATCTCATTTGCTTCTCTTGGTTCATACCTCTCTGGATCCTCTAGCATGGTGGGGTGGGAGGTGAGGGATGTTCCTCTTTGCATTTATAAGTGCAGCTTCTCCCAGCATAGCCATCATCTGCATATTTTACAGACAAGGTTGCCCTGTGCTGAAATTGTTATCTGTGCAAACTCAATGCAAAACATAACCAATTCAGACAGATGGCATCCTGCATCCAAGGTATTCTACACCTTCTCCCATTAGCCTGACTATTAACAATGCTCACGTTTTCTCCACAAGTTTCAGGTCTTCCAATTCAACCTAACTGGAGAAAAAAAGCAAACACTTTGTTCCCTCTTCCTCACCTGTCCACTGAATCTCCAGTAGAGACAAAATTCTCCTTGAGGAGTTCACAGCTCATTGTTCAATGCCCAGTTCTGCTCCCATCTCTGCAATAATTTGCTGTGGATCCTTGGGAAAGGCACTGCCGTGGTTTGACCCAGCAGCTGTCAACTAAGCACCAGACAGCCACTCGCTCACCACTCCCCTTCCCCGCAGCTTGACGGGGAGGAGAAATATGGACAAAAGGGGAAACTCATGGGTTGAGATACAGACAGTTTAATAAGACACCAAAATAAATACTACTACTACTAATAATAACAATGAATACGCAAAACAAATTA
>Ga0181612_178109_pt1 | contig 11786 bp, 6 predicted proteins | sample HoacroProtozoa21_FD_119630 | JGI IMG/M metagenome (GOLD analysis project Ga0181612, IMG submission 119630) | Hoatzin crop microbial communities from Cojedes, Venezuel. Combined Assembly of Gp0051906, Gp0051904, Gp0051908 | reverse complement strand
TGCTTAAAAAAGGAGGTAAAGTCGGAGTGAGCCAGAAGTCTAGGTATCATTTTATTAAAGTGCCATTAAAGATGCAGACATTTCTTTCAAAAGACTGAAAACAGACCTTGAAGCCAATGATTAGCAGAAGAGCAAAAATCCTGTAAAGCCAGAAAATTGACTGTATGGTACAATCAAGTTTCTTTGTGAAGTTCTAAATGCTTTCTTAGAGAAATCTCTATAAATTAGTGACTTTACAAGAAAATCTAAAGGAAGGTGAACTCTTGGCATAGCTTCCAATCACAGTTTGCACATATAGTTCATAACAGTTAATGACATTTTTCTTCTCTTCAATTTCACATAAAAAGATAAAAAGGAAAACTGCGAGAATTTGTCTATAGCATGATGACTGTGGTCAATATTTTGCTATTTGCTCTGTCAATGCCATCAAAATATTGTTTAATAATTTAGAAGCAACCATGTAATTTTCTTCCCCAGTAGTAGCAAATTAGGCACTTACTAAATAATTGACAAAAATACTTAATTCTAGGGATGCCTTGAGGAACATACTATTAGCTGACAGTTTTAAAAACTTTTCCTTGCATTAGTGATTATATTTTTAAATTATTTTCATGGCAATTCTTACCAGCATAGGAAACTGCACAGCTTGATACTTCAACCTTCTCATTTTCAATAACTAACCACCTTCTCTTACAAAAATAGAGAGAGAATCATGCAGACGATTCATGAAAAAATGGATATATATAGGGGGAAGAATTCACATACGCAAGGGTACACACTTTCAGGCTCCTTATCAAAATGTATTAAGTTTAAATGCCTATTTCTGTGAAGGCATTACAAAAATTAGAATTTCAAGGAGAAATGTCAAAAAATTAAAAAAACTAAAAATGTAATTTTATAAGCAGCTTGGAAAAGACAGTTTTAAATAATGTAGCATACTATACCCTTAAAAATCTTTATAAGAAAAGCATGCCTATAGTTTCACGCAGTTGCCTTCTTCAAACAACGAAGCTGAAATACCGATATCAAAAACACCTGTACCCTGGAAATGTAAGTTCCACATCCTCACAAAACCAAAGGAGGAATTCCACTGTGAAGCGCTGACTGATGATGAAGTGACAGTTGTACATGCGGGATTCTTCTTTTGGGAAGGAAAAATATAATATTTGGCTGCATACACCTGTGTCCCACCCATGACACTGAGGGATAACCACCTTCGTTGTTTGAGGATTCTTTTGGGTGACTGTGCATTCTGAGCAGAGCCAGAGGAACTGTATGCCATTGTCTGCTTGCACCGAAGGTGTTTCTAGGCATTTCAGTGAAAAGACTTGTGTAGATGAGCTAGGCAGAGCTGCTCAGCAGTAGAAGGCTCAGCAGTTATGTTGGAAGAATATTTGATATGTTGCCCTCACTTATTTTTGCAAAAACCTCTAGGAATAGAACTGGAGTAGATCTTACTAGCACTTTAACCAAGATCTCTATAATATAATTGATGATTTCCAGTAAGTCCACATTTTTTTTCTCCAGGGAAACAGATGTTGCTCAAGTATTTATTATATGGGCTCCAAGAACAAATCATTATGAAATATAATTGAACTATTCACTCAGAGATTATTCCTTTTCATTCTCATAATTCCATATTTTCTGTTTCACTTTATTTTGTACATGCAGAATCATTTTTTTTCCTGGTCAATGAACCTGTTTTACTAGTAGGTAGTCAGTAGACGACAAGTTAATGTTGTAGCTCAAACACTGCAAGATCCTTTAGGTAGCTTGCTCCCTAAAATTTGGCACTGAATTGCCCTTGAGGATTTTGATTGTGTACACTAATTATTTGTCCTAGTGATTATTTCTAAGCAACCTCTGAAAACAGCTTGTTATCTGCTCTGCAGCGACACTAATACAGAATTCAGAGAATTGGTACTTGCTCAGAGGGTGGGAGAGAAAGGAGTAGAACAAGAACCCAATTCCTTCCTGCTCTCAGTTTCACCAGATCTTTTTTTCCAGTATAATGCAGTTGATTTTAATTCCACAGTAATGAAATTACTTTTCTACCCATGTCACAGAGCTGAGAGTCCTGCCTTACATATGGTACAAAACGCATGTCACCTATGAGGCTCTGTTGTGGAAAGCTCAGATATTTGTATTCCTTCTGTTCCTGGCTTTAGCTGCTCTGACTAACTGTCACAAAAGTGAAGGTGTGTGTTAGCTGTTACTTTGTCTTTTAAAAAGAAAGAAATTCCTTATGCTTAAAAACATTAGTATCTAAGTGGTACAAATTACAAGCCTTGCCATTCACACCTTACTGAGGTAATGAAGTGGATCAGGGGTAAGTTGCCATCTGCTGCTGTTTGGCTGTAGACAGTTTTCTGCAAGACTAAGTTAACTGGTCAGCAGCACATCTGTTCTTCCTGTGATCTGTGATGCCTGTAATTGCCCACTGCAAAAATATAAAAGCATTATTTTAAGATGAAAATTGAGAATTTGCAGCAGATTGTTGGAGGCAGCGAAAGTCGGCAGGGTATCTGAGACGGCAATTTCCAGAGCTTTCTTATGTTCCACCTCCGGCTGGTATCTTGGAGGAACTGAGTGTCCATGTTTCACTAAGACATCGTAGTCTCTGCCTTGTAGGCTAGAGAAAGAAAACTGGTAGTGATTCTACAGGTTCGCGGGAATAGGACAGAGTCAATATTTATGTTTGTGTTTTTCAAATAGACTAATTAAAGTGCTAACACCTTGTCATAGCAGAGTTTAGGTTTAGTAGGTCACTAATAGCAACTCGCTATCATAAAACATTTTCAGAAAGTAGTCAGAAGTGTTACTAAGGTTTAGAAACCTAAGCAGAGTCAGAAGTAATTTTTCATCTGCTTTTAACTCTTTTTTTAAGAAAAGGTTCTACCTCATTAATAAGTCATGATTACATGTAATGGTTCAAAAGCCATCCTTGCTGCAGATCTGTCAAAAATCCTGTGGTTATAATAGGGATTCTAATTTCATTTGGGATTGGGTTTGGGGGGAGTGTTTGCTTTTGTTTGTTTTGCCAGTATGGATTCTGCGGGGGGGGGTGGGGGGGGGGGGGGGGGGGGGGGGGGGACGGGCTGCACCACCACAACCTCCAAGGCTCAAATTCTAGTCTCAGACTGACTGTATATATTTCCAACATAGTGTCCCAATATTTGGGGATTTGACTATGGATAGGTAAATCTCTGCTTTTCAACTTTCCTGTTTCAATTTTATGCAGCTTCATCAGCCCATATCATATTAAAATTGTATATACTTGCTTGTTTTGTTGGTCTTCATACTCTGTCTCTCCCCTCCCATGCCCCTTCTTTCTTTTTTTTGTTTTTTAAATAAAAATCTTCTCCTTTATCTATCTGTGATAGGTCAGCCAGATTTAAAATAAGATTTTACATGTACTAGTCCCCTTTTAGGAACTCATTTTTTTTAGAATCATGTTTAGGGATTTTATCTTTTTAGAGAAGCAACAATTCTTATGTGGCACAGTATGACAAGAAGGGTAAATATAAAAGAGCTTCTGCATGTACTCATATTTTTAGGAAGTTATGCCTGACTTTCAAAAGCCATGTTCAATTGATTTTTTGTTTGCTTGCTTTTTATTATCTCCTTCTTAATATTGCTGACATCATAGGTTTAAAGGTAACTGTGTGTTAACCCAGAAAACTGATGGATTATATATCAAGGGAAAGTACAGCCAATAAGAAGCAGTCAGACTGTAACACAGAAACTCTGGGTTAACATTGCAAATTGGGAAAAGCAGAGTTATCCTGAGTACCGACAAGCTTTCAGCTGATGAGCTGAAGACAGCCCATTAAAAGCTGGGTGTGTTACTCACCTGAAGATGCCTATGTACCTCTCTAGTATGTGACTGCAGCCAGGGTAAGGTAAATGAGATTTAAGATTTTAATGCATGAGGCATTTCCAGGAGAGATGAGAATGTTATTGCACAGGATTGAGCTGAAATCTTTTGGGGATATTGCACAGATAAAATCTACCAGCAGATATAGGAAGGGACAGCTAAAATGAAAATAAAAATGTAGAACTTCTATAACAAATTAAAAAAAAAGACCTTGGCTTACTTAGGTAGAAGAAAGAGGAGAGGGAATATCAATACTGTTTGTTTAGACACTGAAACATCCAGCAAGTGGAGACCTATCAAAGCTAAAGGATACAGATGTCAAAAGAAGAAAAAAAGTATAATGTGACCATGAATAAATTTATGTTGCTAATTAGTAATTTCTGACCATCTGTACAGTCAAATGTTGGAACAACTTTTTATTAGGAGTAATGAAGGACAAAAATCCAACCACCTTCTAAGACTAAGATAAAGAAATGTACGAAAAGGCTTATATAAAATGTCTGCCTTCAATAATAGGGAGCTCAAGTCACTGACCCAGAAGACTTTTGGCCTTGAGTTCCCAAGTACAAATGTATTTTTTAATTTAAAAGTTAATATAAAAGAAACTGCATTTTAGTCCATGTTCTATATATCAGATTTTAATATTTGCCTATTTTATAACTAAATAGATTTCCTTTAATAGAGTTTTTACTCTGTAAGATATTTAGAGGCTCTTGCAGCAACTAGTGATAAAATTGACTTCTCTTGATTGATACACTGAAAGTGACCACATAATATATACTAGTTGGAGCCATTTTCATCTAATTATCACTATGACATTTTTCAGAATAACACCACTTGACATTTACAGTGAAACGTGCTATTGTTTCCTTATGTTCATTCTCTTTACAGCCATTTTAGTCTGCCATCACAAGAAGACACACACTGTATGCGAACTTTCACTTGTACAGTAATTTCCTTTAAATTTGGTAACTTTTGCAGTAATCTTTGGTATCAGGAAGGACAGAATTCTTATTAAATCTAGCCTTTTGTCAAGTATTGTTTCAGTTTCTCATTATGTGTACAAAATTATTGTTTATGTGAATTATTACTACTGCACCGAAGATGCCATACTAAAAGGACAATATGAGAGGGAGAAACAGGTTTCGAATTTTGTTGAGTGCTACAAATAGAAAAAAAATAGAGCAAATTTAAAATTTTCAAAGCAGTGTGACCGCAAACTAAATCAGTCTTTCTAGAATGTATATATTTCCCTTTATTCTTCCTCACTTCTAAAGACCAAAAATAAAGATTCTCTCTGGATGTAATAGTTTGAGGGACTGCTGAAGTATGACTAGTGCTTTATGGGGTTTTGCTGATGCTGTTGTCTTATTTATTTACTTGGTGAACAGCTTCATTTTCAGTTTAGCAAAGATTAAATGTTTATAAATGTACAAGTGAGCCACAAATTTTGTTTTTTTAGCAGTTAACTCTGTATAACTTGAAAGCATTAAATACCTTACATATATTTTTTTTTTTGTGCAACCGAACAGCCTTCCTAACATTTTAAAATAGGGACTTACGTGTAGCTTGGTATTTTATGTACATTACTGTTCCCGTTTTATTGTAAAATTTGTCCAGGAGTTATACATTTACCCATACTAATCTGTTTTTCCTGAAGAGAAATCCAGCGCTGAGTTACACGAGTTGCAAGGAAACCTATTAGCATGCAATTAGTAGCAATACATCAACAAAGCTCTTGGTTATGGTGTCTCATACCAAGGTCCCCAGCATAAAAAGGCTGGATCCAGTATCTTGTCAAAGGGGCAATAATTTGCCCCAAGTTTGCCAGCATAAAAATAATACAGTACGGACTGTTTTTTGCTGTTACTTCTTTTGTTTGGCATATACCGAGATATTTTCAGCCATCATCCATCAGTGGCAGTTACTGTCTCTTTCTGGATGTGTGATTAACAGACACAAGCAATGTTGCAGAAATAGAGCAGACTACGCAAAACCCAGTAGAATGATTTTTAAGCCAAAGTATTTGCTAGCACACCTCTGCCAGTTACAGCATCAACACAATCTTTCTCACAGTTTGACAAAAATTCATTATACATCTTTGAAAGTTCCAGAAGCCACTAGATCTTTTCATACTTCCAGACTGTGGAATTATCATTTATGCTTTGTAAACCATAACTGTCACCCTAGCAATATCTTCTATGAATATTTGTTTCTTCATTAAATATAAGATTTTCTTAGGCCCCATTATTTTATTGAGATAAAGACTTCAACATCTCCTTAGAAACAACTGGTGATTTTCCATATTCTTCTCTTCAATTGTTTTGTAGTCCAGCCTATTGATCAATTGTTTACTCATTATAATTGGCAGATTTTAATTGCAGTTTTCGAGAATTCAGATGGAAATTGTAGAGTTAAGTCCTTCAGAACCTATGTTATTGTATTTTCATTACCAACGGGTAATACAACCGGTGTTTTTAAGTATATTTGTAAATGAACATTTAATACTAAATTAGTCTCGTTACAAGTAAAAGATAAGTTATTAAGCCAGATAATCCAAAATACATCAAACATGAGTCTGAGCAACTAATACTTTTCAAGCAGCCTGATACAGTAGTTTACTGCGTGTTTGAAGGAAGGAACTTTTTTGATGTAGTAATAAGTTTCCATTTCAACTGATATTTTTGGAAAGTTTTTGTTGTTTGTTTGTTTGGGGTTTTTTTTCCCCTTTTTCCCCTGGAGTGATCGTGAATAGTTTCTCTCTATTTATGAATTAAAGTGTTAGGAAATAAATTCACTTCTGTGAAACTCCACTGCTTTAGCTGATGCTTTTATTTCATTAGTTAGAAGGTCAGATGTGCATGGTAATACTCCCAAATTTTAATCTTCCCTTGCTAATTAGTTGAATTCCATTGCAGTATAAGAATACCACATTTCTGACAACATCTCACTCTGTATTCAGTATTCAAATTTTACTGCTCAGTACAAACTCTGCTTTATCTTTTTCTATTGCAGCTCAACTTCTTCTGCAAAGCTCTCACTGCTTTTTTTTCACTTTACATTGCACTTCCCTTTCTATCTGTAACATAGGCTTTGTCCTGAGCTGTCCAAATAGCAAATGTTTGCCCCTTAAGAAATCGATAGTGTCTATTTCAGGCTCTTCAAAACACTTCTCTTTTCTATCCAAATAAATGTTAAGTCCTGTAAATCTGAACTTTGAACATACGGTGGGGAAAGACAGGACAGTCTTGTGAGCAGGGACTGTTAGGAGTTGCCATATCTGATAGTCCATCAAAGGCGAGGCTGCTGCAGTTCTGTGTCTCCAGGTCCAGCCAGTAACAAGGACAAGCATGTGTTCCCGAGAGGCACACACACACACAGACCCACAATGCACATATATGTATGCACACAGACAGCCACACAGAGCAACACAGACAAAATGAAAGCAGCAAAAATGGCCTGATCCTGTTCTCTTCTCTGGCTGATCAAGAAAAAGATGAGTAATAGAAAATATTTATGTATAGATAATATGGTTTCCTCCAGGCTTTAGGCTTTTGCCCAGCAGCTGGCCCCTGGATCCACCAGGTCTCCCCAGTGGTGCCATGATCAGACATGCAAGTGGGTCTTTCCAGTAGCTGGTGCAGACCTATGGACCCACTAGGAGCTGATTGTCAGACTGCTGGCTTCTCTGGTAATCTCCTTGCAGCGTGATCTGTCCAGAAGCCAACTCTCACATCCTCTGGTCTCTTCAGAGACCTATAGCCTTTCTGATATCTGGCTCCCAAATTTCTTATTCTGCTCTCTGGCTAGTCTGGCCTGAGGCTCATTCATGAAGTACCTGCGCACGCGCACACACACACACACACACACTACACACACACTCTGGACTCTCCAGCTGCTGCACCACGTACATACAGGCTCTGATACAGTGCTGCACTCAGACCCCAAACATATACCATTGCGGAGAACAGAGAGCCCTCAGACAGTCAGAAATGAAGTTTAATCAGAAGGCAAGACTGATTGCAGCATGCCAGACAAGAGTGCTGGCCTGTTTATGTGCAACCGGCCCTTTTTATCCCCCTTTCCCTCTATTTTACCATGCTTGTTCCTCCTCAAAGCATCTTAATCCTTCCATTTCCCCCCCCTTGGTTCCTCCTTTAAGCATCTCATAAGAAGTCTTTGTGGTGGTGCAGCCCCCCCTCACACCTGCCAATCCCAGAACCAGCCAACATTGCTTGCACTGCAAGAATAGCAAGCTGGTGTGCATTGAAACATCATGTGGACTGTGACCAGGATGGAAAATTGCTGATGCCTAAAGTCAGTCATCTTGAGACCCTATAAGCAGCGATGACATGGAAGGTTCCTTGAGTTCTTCCGGTCTGCAGCAGGCTGCGCCCTGTGACTCCCTCTGAGTGGGATGCTTCTTGGCGTACTTTGCAAAGTATCTGGGATGATCTCCTTGAGATTCAACCTTTGACCATTGAGAAATCATTTGATTAGAAACGAGTATTTCACTGAACTTGAGGGGATTTTTTATGATTGTGTGTGTGTGAATCAATTCAACATAACAGTCTATTATTGTGATTGTAATAGCAAATTCTCGTTAATCATTCTGTAAATGCTAAGTTAATCAGTGATTAATAATTGCTGACTTCCTGTGATTCTCTCTCTCTTTGGACTGTGAACACACCATGAATTGCTGTTAAACATATTCCTTAGACATAAACTCTTGTGATCTAAGGTCAGTTCTGGTTCCAGCCGCACCTAGGCTTCTCTCTGAGAAGGAGTTTAGAAAGTGAAGGGGTCCAGTCTGAACCTGGTAACTCAATGGGAGGGTCTCCCTATCCCCTTACACTTTCTTACACTCTGTATAAATCATTTTCAACTCAAAGCCTCCTTCAATTTTGTATTGCATTCGTTTGGTAAGTAATAGATTGAACCTTGCCAATGAACTTCGTAACATCACGTTTTCTTAATTTTCAGTAAAATCTTTTCTTACAAAACCTTTGATCCTTTGAGTGACCTAAACACTCATTCATGACAGTCTCACATAATCCCAGAATACTTTTCCTGTAATAAACCCCATCTCCCAGTGCAGGGACCTCTCAATCTGTGCACTGCCCCAGAGAGCGGTCCCATATGCTGGGTCTCATTGGGATGGTGGGGCTGATGCTCTCAGGGTCAGCCCTGGGGGGCCAGGGCAGGGGCTTGTATCTCTGGCTGGGGCACTGGGGCTCTCCTGCTGCCCTCTGCCTCTGCAGTCCTCTGTGTGCATGGCGGGCAAGGTGAGTCTTGTGTCACACTCATCTAGTAAGAGCAAATTTCCACTAGCAACTTCTCCATCATTCATACAGCAGATTTAAACTCGGTGAAGGAAGACTCAGCCAGCCAGCAGTACGGCTTTCTGTGCGAGACAAGTGCTAAATTCAATCCTGTTCTGAGATTTTGGGCTTTATTTTTGTATTTAATTTCATTGAGTTATTCAGACATCACACACATTACAGAAATAAATTGCACATGACGAGAGTGATTTTTAGGTTATGATTTCTGGAGATAGTTTTCTTTTTATTGTGCATACACTACACACTGTTTGAAATATGATTTAAAACCTTAATATATCACAACCAGATCCACAGTTAGGATCTGTTCCTAATTAGCTCATGATTTGAAACAATGGATGAATAGATGCATGTGATCCTTTTCATGCTACATATATGTGGTTTTAATTCTTTGTAAATACAAGAGAAGATTCTGCAAAGATGTAAACATGCTTGCAAATACTTCTCTTAAGACTTTCCACATTTCGTGCTATTATACTGTGGCAGCAACCACAATGTTCTTTTACAAATATATATATTTTTATACATACAGTTAAGTGTTTTGCAATAAAATGTTCTATTAAAAATCTGAAATTATATACTATTGAAGTACAACTTCTGGATTCTATTTTTCTGTCGTGTCCTGTATTTAGCAAAGAAAATGCAATATCCAAAATAATCTTATATAAAAAAATATATATTTTAAAGTTATATGAGCAAATAGTCACCCTACTGTAGAGCAAAATGTTTAGATAGTTCAATCTGCTTAAATTATGTTCACTTCAAGCATGTAGTCTTTTTGCAATGATCTTTATTTACTCTTGCTACATTCTCTTATGAGTAATAAAATTAATGTCGTGATACATGTGAAAACCAAATTTAAGCCAGCACATTGAAATAGAAAAATGGTGTTATCAGTGTTCATAAAATCTAGTCAGCATAACTTTGGTTCTGAATGTTTAGCAGCGAAAAGCACATAACATGAGTAGAATCCAGCCCTCTGAAACATTTGTATCTCTAATCTTTCCACATGTTGTTTACTGATTGAGCTGATAGACTCCGGCATAGAAATTCCAAAAATTAATTAAGAATAAATCTGAAACTGCAATCTGATTAATGAACAGGTGCTAAAAAACTGCTAGAATGGTTGTACAGTAGTGTAAGCCTCTTAATATTTGACTGTAAGTATAATTGTTCAGAAGGGCAATAGCGATTAAGATTTCTAAAATTCAAGGAAAAAAATCACAAAAAAAGCGACTCAAGAAATTATACGATTATGCTCTCAGAAAACTATTTCAGGGAGATTCTGGAAATTAGTGTCTGTGTGCTTTGGAGTTTTGTTTTGTTGGTTTTCCCCACTGTGAAACTGCACTTGTGGAACCATCTGTAATAACACCATCTAATGGCTTTACAGTTAACTTTCAAAATTTTTTTTCTGATGTCAATGGATTAAAAAGTTATCTGCAATAACAGATCTAGATCTCCTGTTGGAGAAAAGATGTACATCTTCCAAGCGACATTTCAGAAGTAAGGTAAAGAGCAATTTGAACACCATAGCTGTGGAAATTGACATTTTTCATTCGTTAACTTTGAAAAAGTTTCAAGACTGTGAAAGGTAGCTTATCTCAGTAGACAATTCAATGACTGACAGATTTCTACTTGATCATAATATTTACAGTGTTTGGCTTCACTTCTACCTGAAATCTTTTACCTTTCTACTACAAAAAAATTTGATAATGTTCCAGTGGTGCTTATGAAATTGATTTTAGTCATAGCTGTGAAACACTAAGTCAACAATGACCTAACTGCTCGTGGTGGTTAAATTTAATCCTATTATAAATTTAATTCTTGTCTTTTTACTTGCATGCCTACACAAGGTTAATTCAATTGATACTGATCAGCCTTTCTCCAGGTGCTGCTGACAGGCTGATAGAATTTGAGCTGGAAGGGTTTGAGTAACCCCCTGGTGATGAGCTCATTGGCAGGATCAGGATGCAGCTTGCCAGTTGCTTTTGTGGAATTTCTAAACATCTGTTAGGGAGGGGTCAGGAAGACAACAATGTCATGGGACCTGGGGCAACTGCAGGCAAGTTGACACCTGGAAATTTGGTCTGTCACCTTTGTATTTGTCCTGGGCATCTACTATGCCCCATCTCTCTGAATGAAGGGTGGGTTTGACTGGTGTGGTTTGATCAGGACAATTGTTTTTTTTTCTTGTCCTACTGAGGCTGCAATGATGAAGTGCATCAGTTATCCCTAACAGTGAGCAAATCATAGAATCATAGAATCACAGGTTGGAAAAACCTCTAAGATTATTAAGTTCAACCATCCACCCAACACCACCATGCCTACTAAGCCATATCCCAAAATGCCATATCTACATGTTTTTTAAACACCTCCAGGAGTGGTGACTCAAACACCTCCCTGGGCAGCCTGTTCCAATGCCTGACCACTTTTTCTGTGAAGAAAATTTTCCTAATATCTAATCTAAACCTCCCCTGATGCAACTTGAGGCCATTGCCTCTTGTCCTATTTCTAGTTAGCTGGGAGACCAACACCTGCCTCACTACCAGCTCCTTTCAGATAGTTGT
>Ga0181612_170522_pt1 | contig 11786 bp, 5 predicted proteins | sample HoacroProtozoa21_FD_119630 | JGI IMG/M metagenome (GOLD analysis project Ga0181612, IMG submission 119630) | Hoatzin crop microbial communities from Cojedes, Venezuel. Combined Assembly of Gp0051906, Gp0051904, Gp0051908 | reverse complement strand
GGCACATGGTTGGAATACCCTGCTCTGTTGGGCCAGGTCGGATCAGCCCACCCGGCTGTGCCCCTTCCTGGATTCCGGTGGAAATTAACCCTGTCCTGGCCAGACCCAGGACAAAGGAATAATCAAGACATCTGATGCAAAACAAGGTTTTTGCTAGCTTTTCTTGTGGTTGACGGGACATCGAGTTATGATGAAGTCAATAATGAAAAAAACAAACATTTTCTGATTTTGTGTGAGGTGAGTTTATGTGCTTGTAGCAAGCCTGCGTCATGATGAACCCCTTTATGATTTAATAAGACTGATAGACAAGGGTTTTTGATATAATTTTGTAAATTTGAACACCTGCTGTAAAAAACAAAAAAAAAGTAAAAAATTAATGTGATTCAAGATAAATTGGAAAATCACAGGGTCTCAGAAATCTAATTTGTTCTAATTCTGTCTCTTCCAGAGCGTCCATAACTTGGGGGTAGTACCTTCCTTACCGTGTGCCTTCCTTCATGCCCCCTACCCTTCCCATGCAAACTCTGTGCAGCTTGACTGCTCGTAGCACCTTGTGGCAGAAGTGGGATCTCATTAGATGTCCAAATAACGCAATCTCAATCATGGTTTAGAGGCATAAGTCCTGTTATGATAATATAATACAAAATGCTGCCACTGAAACGATACATCATCCTCAACAGGTTGTTTTTTTTCCTGTCCATGAGTTAGCAAAAACTTTAACCAAGTTTAACATCAAAAGAAAAACATCTATTAAATTACAGAAGAATCGTAAGGAAAGAATTTAGGAAGACTATCCTCTCTGTCTTCCTTTTTCTGGTATTTCAATGAATCTTGAACTCTGTTTTAGTCAAACAGCCCAGCTTCTGCAGGAGTGGCAGAAAGATTTCCGTTTAGCCCATAGTCTGGTGGGTTATGGCACTCTTCTGGGATGCAGGTGATTCCTCCAGATCTCCCAGGGATGATTGCATGAATCACTGACTTATCACATTAATAGGGAAATGTGCTACACACTGCAAGTTTGAATAAGGTCAGTCATAGTCACAGCATTCTGTGAAGACTCCCCCGACAGTGCGTTCTGGGCATGGTCTGAACACATATCAGACTGAGAATTGCTGGGGACTTTGCAGAAAGGAATGTTTTCTGAGGTTTCATGGATGGATGTGAACATGAAGTAGGCACTCTGTTGCCCAGATCAACTGACATGTTGGTGATTTTGGTCTCACGCTGAAAGTACAGCTCCAAGCACAGATGTAAATGCACTGGGACAGTTTTGAGGATCACATACTTGAACTTACACAAGTACAAGGCACTTTATAGACCCAAGTGCTAATTCACATCAGTTAAAAATAGTTCTGCCTTATTCTTAAATTAAATTCTTCTCTTTTCACATATGCTTATATTCTGGGAAGTTTTTACCTATGCAAGAGTCATTTCTACCAGTCCTGAAGATCGCTGAGCATTCTGAAGTACCAAAATGTTATGCATGATTTGTACCTCAGGACATCCCCACGAGGAGGATGGCTAGGCAGCTTTATGCCTTTACCACGTAAGGAAACCTAGATATCCAACATAACTGTTGGGGTACCACTACAAAGAAAGTCAAAAGGAAAGGAGGAATTAGGACCCTAAATATTTAGCATGTCCCCTGTGGTTCCAGTTACTAGCCCATAAGCTGTCACAAAAAAGCCTAAGAATAATCACACTTTTTCAAGACGTATTGTAAAACTGCTGTGATTCTGATCTGTGAGACACAACCTGGATCTGTTAACATCACGTCTCTCTTCAGTCAGTTACTGCCTTGGCCAAATAATGGGACGTTGAAGCTGCCTGAATGCTAGAGAATTCTCATCTGTGATAAATTTATTTTGCTTTTAAAGTGGAGAGAAAATCCATCAAAAAAAAACTCCGGAGGAATTTTTTTGTCATATTTTTAATACATTTTTGCCAGTCATTTATCAGGCTTCCTGTAATCATGATTGATTTCAAGCATCTTTTTGTTCTTGCTTTTAGCAACATTAGCTTCATTTGAAAACACAGTAATTTTCCCATTACAAATAAAAACCCCCTGAGATATCACTAAGGTTCTTGTAAATTATTCGTTCCAGTGACATACAGGGTGGAATCTAAAACTCCGTCCTGTCCCTACCATCTCTAGTTCATGCACCAGCTTGCTGCTGTTGGGAAACCTACCTCCCCCTGCCCCAAAATTACAACTGGTCAATGGGAAAGGCTTTTCTCCATTATCTTCTAGCATCTGGAGATCAGAGTAGTTTACAGAAGACAGGCACCCACAGCTGCTCTCCTAAACCAGAGAACCTGGCTCCACCTTTCAAAAGGAGAGGAAAGACATGATCTCTTTCTTCTACGCAGGGTCCCAAGGAGCACCTTCTCAGGAAGGAGGGGACACAGTTTCTAGGGGCTGCTCAGTCTGAGGGGGCTCAGATCCGCATATTCTGCCTTCTGCAAGAGTGCTTGAACCACGGTGCTCTAGACAGCCCTGAGTGAGGGTGCGGTCATGCTCTCATGCTGAAGCTCAGCTACAAGTAAGTTCCTTGGGGCCTGCAGAAAGAGGGAGTCTGATTTACCTGGTTACTAACCAGGTAAATCACTGACATCACTTAGGATGAGCAGTCAACATTCTTTGCATGAAACCAAAAGAAACAGAATAGCGAAATGATGACTGAACTTCACCATTACCATATTTCTTAAATCTGGCCTGAAATCCTCACATGATCATTCACCAAATAATGGTTAAACTCTACCATGCTCTGCAGCAATTGGATGGTAAACCACTGATTATGCCTACTCTGTATCAAGTCAATTACATTTAAAAGGTAGCAGCTCCCTCCATTTTCTGCTTTATGAACTAGATCCCTGTTATACATATAAAGGTCATAACAAAAACAAGCTCTCTCTAACGAATACATGCAATGGAGATGCTTAAAACCTCACCTTAATAACACCTTAGTGTCTTTCGCTGCTACTGACTTGCCTCTAATTACATCAAGTTGTCCATCTTCACCTTCATCCCTTTCAAACTATCTAACCACTTTCTCTCCACAGTATAATCAGCCAGTTCACTGTCTGATATATACACTTTTGTAGCCATACTGTAATTGCTTGCTTTGTTTCTTGACTGCTGTGTCTTTTTTTTCCCCTATTGAAACCTTGAAACAGCTGCCTGCCTCACTTGCTGTGAGTCATCAAAGGAGCAAAAGATAGCTATCTGTATTAAATCCTAATGAGAAGAAAAAAAAATTCCACAGCTCCTTATTTACTTCTGCAGTGTAATTAGGAGTTCTGGTGAAACAAATAACTATTTACAGAGAACTAGCGCATACTAATATGTGAGGTGAAACTTTTTCATCACGAGAGATGTACAGTGATTAGTCTTATTTGAAATATAGAAGTTGACAATCTAAACAGCCTAAAAATACTAAATTTTTTGGGCTGTGACTAGATCACTTTATCCCACTTCTAAATACAGACCTTTACAGCATGTGATTGCTTTTGCTGTTCTCAGAATCCATTTGACTGCAGTAGCTCTCTGCAAGCTACCTTTATTCATGTACAAGTGCTGTAGCTACAAGTTGCTTCTGTTCATCTGTATGTTTCTGTAGTAAGTATAGAGTCTGGCAATTTCATATTATGCTGTCATTTCCTCATTTTTCTGTGTGCCTGTGAAGTGCACATCAGCTGCTCTCTGACCGACTTCCACAAATTAGCCATTAACTCCTTTGATATTTGACATAAAAAATAATTCTGGCTATGCTCAGAATGCTTCTGCTCACAGTATATGCATTAAGGAGCCGAGTTCCTCGTTATGACTCAGGCTGGAGACCTGGCTTTACCTTACAATCCTATTTTGAGAAGTTCTCTCTGTTTCCTTCAGAAATTTGCATGTAGTACCTCATAGAGAGAATAAGATTTCTCTAAGAAAAACGGCAGAGTTCACAAAAGAAGCTATATGGTTTCTATGAACAAAACTTTCTGCTCCCCTACAATTCTCCACTTGTAGAATTCTGCTAGGTGCACGCAGTTCCTCTGACCTGCAGAGAAGTGCCTCTGGGCATTTTTGTGGAACTAGAGGGTGAAGAGTTAACTACAGTACAGAGTTCTTCAGATGTGTGCAAAACATTCGTTAAATATAAACTAGCCTTATTGAGTATCAAATGACCTACACTCTTGACTCAAATCTTTCCTGCAGCAGCTGTTGGCTTGAGCCATAGACAGAAACTGAGAGGTGGAAGACAGAGGGAGGAAGAATATTAAACAAAAAGGGAAAGGAAAATAAGGAAGAAGAGTTGGGAACAAATTGGGATGTAGTCTGAAGGTACATGTAGGTCTGACAGCGGCACAGCTTTCTGATCTCAACACAAGAATCTATGATGGTAGGAGCCTCTAAATAAAGTCGTAAGATGGCAAAACACGGATACAAGATAAGGTGCAGCACAGTTCCACAGGAAATCTAAGCCTTCGTCCCAATTTAGTTATTTTTCTTACCGCTTGCATAGCTTCATTTGCAAGAGCCTTGGCTTCCCTGGCAACTTTTTCAGCTTCATCTGTGTAATCCTTGATGTTAGTATAAGCATTGAAAGCAAGTGTGGCATTGAAAGAGAGGTTTTTGGCTTCAGCAAGGATTCTGTTGGGAAGGGAAAAGTAAACACACTATTAAACCTGCTATCAGAGCTCAACAGAACATAGTATCCACTTTTTCAAACCCAACAGCCTGTATTTCTAAGGCTATTTCTAAGGCATTTTTTTTAGAGAGCAATGCTACACTTGAGATTTCAAGAGTTCTGGCATCATGTGTTTAACGGAATCCATATTTTGTCTGTGGAGAAAGACATAAAAAAAATGTTCACTTAAAGAGGAGGTTCTGTGAGATAAAAATGGCTGAGACACTGGGAAAAGATAGTGTAGTGCTTAACACTATAATCCAGATAACATATATTCATAATGTGGGTTTATAGGTTGTGTGTTGAGCCAAGCAGCTCAATGAATTTTGCACTGTATGAACACAGGGGGATCATCACAAGCATGTTTTGAAGTAAAATCTATGAATAACTAATTTCTTTTCTGACTGCCAAACACAGAAACATCAGGTTTCAAGGAGACCTCACTGAACCAAACCCTAAACTTTAATTTTGCTGACCAAAATGAAAAACATAACCAATAATGCTTCATATTGAATGGGGTGTTCCATTTACATGAAATACTCCATTCTAATAACTATAATTAGATTAAAAGGTAATTATAAATGAATAATATTTCCTGGTGCAGGGACTGGAGCTCAGCTAACCTCCTTTCAGGGGAATTTCTAGCCAGCAGGCTTTTCTACAAAGAATTACTGCACCTACAGAATTAACCTGAAGACATCTATCTCAGAGTACATTATGCCTGATGCCTATGATGCTTTTCCTGAATAAAGGGTAAATGGGCTAAAATCCCTGCCTGAACTGGACAAGAACGGATTTGAACTTGGATTTTTGCCTCTCTGGGAGATGTTCTAGCCATCAAGGTATATGGCAATATAAGGGAGGCAGGGATTACGCCTGCTGGACCTATTCAAGCTTGTATAAAACACGTCATTGAGACGGTGTGTGTGGAAGAAAGAGAAATTAATTCTCTAAGCTAATAATTAACCTATTCTCTGGGGACAGCTGGGCCCCAGTCCTCACTTCAATGAGTATTTAATAATTTCTACAAAATGCAACAGGAAAGACAAAAGGGACGTAAGGTATACTCCCTGGACTCCACATGTAGTTAACTGAGGGAGAGAGAGATTCCCTGCAGGCTACTGCAGGAACAGCATAACCGAGCTGCCTCTGCATCACTCCTGGAAAAGCACAACTCTTTCCTCAACTACAGATGGAGCTCACCAGACTTTAGTAAGTTTTTGTGATGCTCTGTTAGAGAAATGCGCAGCCCAGAATAGCTATCTAGCTAGTATCTCAAGTATTGGTTAGAAATACAGTTCAAATCCCTTCTGGTTAGGAGGGAACTGAACTGAATTCTCCAAATACCAACAATATTTACTCATCAGCAATGACCCACAAGGGATATATAAGGCCTATTATAATACTTCCTTGTATACAGGAAAAATAACAATTTTTTCTAGGTTAAATTCATTAACTGTTCCATGTTCTAACTCTCAAGAGAACATCCTGACCATCAGTCAGTATACTATTTGAAGCCCTAGGGGGTGATTGGAGAGAAAGGACTCTCCCTCAATTTCTCCTGTAAGACGAAATAGTACTTTTCAGTACATTTAGTATTAACTGAAAGACACCCAAGTGCCAGCTGTGAAGTTAGATAACTTTTTGAATTTCTAAGACAGATAGAAACTGCATATTCCCGTAAACTATGACTGTTTAATGTCACTGCATGAAGTAAACAGCTTTATCCTGATGCAGCATTACATAGCACTTTGATATTTCTTTCTCCTTTGAAACTGTGTATTTGACCACATTAGAAATTTTAATTTTGAACAGTTCGCTTTTAGATATAATTTTCAATGTCCTTGATTCTGCATTTTTTGTAGCATATCTTGAGAAACTGAGGTTGATGTCTGGATCAGATAGAATAATACGTGGCACTGCTATACAACACTGAATGCCTACAAATATCTGAAGGGTGGGTGTCAGGAGGATGGGGACAAGCTCTTTTCAGTGGTGCCCAGTGACAGGACAAGGGGCAATGGGCACAAACTGAGACACAGGAAGTTCCGTCTGAACATGAGGAGGAACTTCTTCCCTCTGAGGGTGACGGAGCACTGGCACAGGTTGCCCAGGGAGGTTGTGGAGTCTCCTTCTCTGGAGATATTGAAGACCCGCCTGGACGGGGTCCTGTGCAGCCTGCTGTAGGTGACCCTGCTTCGGCAGAGGGGTTGGACTAGGTGACCCCCAGAGGTCCCTTCCAACCCCTAACATTCTGTGATAGGCCAGAGAGTGACTTGGAGGGAATACCACAGGAGCCTTCAGAGGGTCCTCTGAGACTTGATGCTGCCAAGTTGCTTGTTTACCTCAGCTAATAAAATCTGAAGTGTGTGTCTGGTAGCTATACCTGTGGCTCTTAATATGGATGGTATACCAAAGAATGCTAGCGAGGTCTTTGCCTATAAAACCTCATTGTTGGGTGGCTTGCTGCTGCAATGACTTCATTGCAAGCTTCTGGTACTTATGAGAAACTGTCAAAGCACATGACTCCTGGTTGGTGCATTTCACACCTATGTTAACATCCCATAGCTTGCTCACTCTGTAGTATTCTTAACATCCTTTTAGGAGATATAAATTCCCCCTGATTACAAGTGGTGGGAGTCTGCAGGGTTGCTGACAAAATCTGGGTTTTATTTCTTAGTGATACCGCAGCTGTCGTAAGTGGATGACACAGTGGTTTGTAATAGTGATGCGTCGTTACAGTTTTGCTAAGACAGCAAGCGAGAAGATAAAGTGGTGAAATAATGTGGAGCCACAGGGTACAGCAGCCGTCTTAAAATGTGTATTTATCTCAAACTTCTTTCATCCTTTTTCTCTTCTTTATCCTCTCTGTGTATTAGTACTACCATGTAGTCAGATTAGGACCTGTTCCCATAAGCCTGTATTATTGCCCTCCAGTTCTTCTTTAATGAGTACCATCATGCTATGCTTCCCCAAATACTAGCCCCTGAAATACTCAGCTTTAGTGGTATGCATAAAAAAAAAAACAACTGTATTTTTTTGTTGAATATTGATAAATGGTTATCTGCAACCCAGAAATGCTGCAGAATAGCTACTCCATGTTGCAGAAAACCTGGGAGGAAAGATAAAGAATAGGATTATCAGCTCTCAGAGAAAGATGTGGAATGCGTGTTACCTTATAGAATGAGCTTGTCATAGTAATGTTCATTACATCCATATATTAATGTTTATTACATGGAAACAAACTCTGGCTTTGCACAAGCTACACTGTATACCAGTAGCACTTCTGAGTCCAGTTCATTGACAGGGGTTTTATTGTATTAGGCATTGTGCAAACACAAAGTGTTTACTTTCAAAGATCGTACAATCTGTTTATAACAATAGGTAAGATGTGACTAACCTTAGATTCTTTAACTGCATATGGCTCTCAAGCTGTTCAAGTGCTGCACTGGGCTTCTGAAGGTCATGTTGGATGCAGGTGCATTTTGGGACTGCCCTATGTGATAGAGCACTGGGCCCGCTGGGGATTTGTCATCCCCATTTGTGTGAACTGCCTTGGGTGTCTATATGACAGCTCCGAGGTGTATGGATGCGTCTTGTGGCTAATAACCGTATGACGGATTTTGTATGTGGCTTGCAGCGTTGACCACCCCTACAATGCGTAGATGCAGAGAAATTGTTCCCTTGTTTTCCTGCAAGACAGTGATCATGTTTTGTGGGAATGACAGAAAGGGAGACTGTTGAAAGCATTTGTAAGGAGCTCATCTCATGAACTTTAGCGGAGATGGAATGTCTAAGTTATCTTCTTTTTCATTTTTGGTGGTGTAACTCTTTTATCTGACTTGAGAAGTTACTAAAATCAGCGTCTTGAAAACTGTATGTTTAAAGGAATATGGACGTAACAGGTTCCTGCTAAAATCAACCCTTGTGGATGAAGGATCCCTCCTTGGAAGTCAGAGCACTGCAGTTGTTTACAACATGAACAAGTCCAGTTCTGCATATTTTCTGGAGGCAGCTGGTGCTAGCCTGCTCTCAATAAACATGCACACTGCAAGTTTTCAGGTAACCTACAGTCATAGTGAAGCAGATAATCTCCAGTGTACTTCTACTTGCATAGGGGTGGAATTCCAAGGGATAATTTTGCAAAATGTTATAGAAATTAGTCTTTTTTCCCCACTTTTCCACTCATTTCTAGTCATACCTTTTCCAGATGCATTGTTTTGTCTCTTCTCACCATGTACTGGCAATGAAGTGAATTTGGCTAGAATTGCTGTGTGCTACTGCTTGAGAGGTCAGGGGGTATCAGTATGCAAAATACAGAAGTAACACAAGTAGGGTAGGAGATTACCCGAAAGAGGAGAGAAAAGGGACAGCTAAGTACAAAGGGCATTCTGAATAAAGCACTGTGGAATGCATGACAAAATTGAAGAGGCAGCAAAAGAAGAGATAATCAGAAAGTGACAATTAGCTAGCGCATGATTGCCTTTTTTAGGTAGGGGATGCACATGTTCACCTATAACATTAATTTCTAGTTCACTGTAGTAAGTATTATGCCATTGAATGGGTATGATATCTTGTATCCTTTCTTGAACAGGAGATGTAAAAAACTATTTCTCTCTGTGCTTGCCTGCTCTCATTAGCAGGATGGAGTGATTGACCTCACATGCTGTCTGTGGGGATACCTGTGTGCCCAGCATGCTCTTTATGCAAGGAGGTGCATGTGCACTGGAGTTCTCTGAGGGCAGCTGTGAGTGAGTGTCTGTACGTTATTTCGCTGTGGCTGTTGTTACTAGGAGTTTCACTTGCTTTGTAGTTTGTAATGAAGTTTCAAGGCTGTTTAGAGGCTTCAGTGATTAACTTTCATGCGTGTTTGTGATGACATCCTTATTTCACTTCCCCAATCTCTTTGGTAGCTTTTTAAAGCATATGGCAGGCTGAAGAATGAATTTTTTGTTTGAAATGTCCTTACCAGTACCTTGGGTAATTGTTGCTGTGATTGGCTCTACTCCCTCCAGTGAAAAAATCTAGTGGTCGAAACAGGTTACTGTACTATACTGCTTAACTGATTTGTAGAGCATATTGCTGAGCAAAGCAATCTAGTCTGTACTGAAGAGCATGGATTTATTGCAATTTCTGTTTTATTTAACCTAATCCAAACTCATCTTCCCTTTGAAACATCTTATAGCTTCTAAGGTGGTAGATATTATTCTGTAGTTTGATTTTTTTTTTTTTTAATAAAATTGTTCTGGTTTTATACTTTCATTTGTCTTGATTTTTCCTGCTGTGTATTTGTATTTTGAATATGTGTCTGTAAAACTAGTAAAATGAGAAATGAATAATAACGTAAATGATATGTATTGGAGTTATTTCTTAAGATGGAGACATAAGAACAGTGACATGCTTTAAAAAGTCCTGCAGGTATTTTGATCATCTCTGTAGATGTGGAAGGAAGAATTCATTAGCACAGCTGGAGTCTTGTGGATGCCCTTAATTTGTTACTGTTCAGAGAAGTGTGGTTGTCGTGCAGCTGTTTCAAGAATTAAATCCTCTATAGTAGCTTAGACTTGCTTCACAATATTGTACTGTGACTCATTATAACAATAATTTCATCTATTGATGGATATATGAACACAGCACTGACCTTACACAGTAAAGCAAATTTGTTTTGCCTAAGATAGTTTAAATGATTAAAAATAAAAAGTTTTTTTTATTTAACCAATTAACACTTTTTATAGTTAATGAAAGTACTTTACATCTTTCTTTTGTGTTTTATTGGTTGAGCACATAGAAAACAATGCAGAAAAATACATATTACTGGTTTTAACATATATAGTTAATAGTTTTAAATTCAGTGAATTTTTTTTCTTGTTAAAGAAAGATTTTAATTGGAACAACTTTTGAAATACAATCCTGATGGAAAGAGAAAAAACTGCAGGCTTTTGATCCAAGATTACAACTCTTCTGGGAAAGAGGAGTATATTTTCAGCATTGTTTTTTCTCTCATCTCACTTTTTATGTAAAAACAAATCCAAATTTTTATGTAAGAACTATTCTAAATGTCAAGGCAAATTATAAGTCTCAAGCATTATACTAGGTGAAACTTATGAATCCTTAAGATTAACATGAGGATGTTAGCCGTAAATGAACAAGTAATTTAATTTGCTGAATTCTAAGTTGTGATTGACCTTGGTTTGTGTTTCTGAATTGATTCAGACTGATTTATGTTTCTGAATAAATTCAGCACTCCAGGTTAAATCTACCAAGGATATTAACTCCATAATAGTCATTATACTAGTGACTGGGTTTACATTTAATTTTAATTGGAAGTTAATTTTTGAGTGAGTACATTTTTTATTTCTTCCCAGAATGGCATTATGAATTGGGGCAGATGGAGCTGTACTGAAATACTGTTTGGCATTGGTTAGAGTAATACCTGGTTGATTACTTCAACATCGTCATACTTGGCGTATGCTTGTGACTGTCAGGTCTCTCATTTCTTAAGAAAATGTCTTAAGATACGTAAGCCATTGTGTAGTTTGTCTTTAATCCCTTTTGTGTGCTTGTATAGGGTGCTAGTGTAATGTATTCAGTCTCAATGTTACAGTGCACATGCAGTTGCCTTCCACTGAACTGAAGCCCCAAGCATGGTGAAGGTCCAGTTGTTTGTTCTTCAACTAGCCCAGGGATCCAGGGAAACAGAGAGGTGATTGAGAACAACCATCATCTCTGGTTTTGAGGTACCTCGGTGAGCTCCTGGGAACGTCTTAATTTCTGAACTGGATTCTGTATGCATCTGCATGATAATCAAAGTAATTTTAAAGTAATTTGATGGGATGACTCATGGAAAAGAATAACATTCATATAAGTATAAGCTTCTTCAGGTAAATGCTAATCTAATTTTTTTTTTCTGGTAATCAAGGTTTCTTGATATAGATTAGATACCTTAAAATTTTGTTAGGCGTTACCTATTTATGTAGTAAATAATTGTTTCTGTCCAAACGAATTTTACGTGAGTGAATCTTAACCGTTTTTGAGTCTAAGTGCATTTATCTTGCATGCCAGCAATTCTTCACTGTTTTATATCTAGAGTAGAATTTAAGATTATAT
>Ga0181612_165928_pt1 | contig 11787 bp, 7 predicted proteins | sample HoacroProtozoa21_FD_119630 | JGI IMG/M metagenome (GOLD analysis project Ga0181612, IMG submission 119630) | Hoatzin crop microbial communities from Cojedes, Venezuel. Combined Assembly of Gp0051906, Gp0051904, Gp0051908 | reverse complement strand
GGGGGGGCCCCCGGGAGCGGCGGGGCCGTGGCGGGGGGCTGTCCTCATGCTGCTGCTCTCTGTACGTGCCCCTTGCTTGTCAGGGGCGAGGTGCGGGAAGCGCAGGCCTCTGTCACCTCCTGCTTGCCGGGGTGAGAACAGGGCCGTAGCTCAGCAGCGCAGAAAAGTCGGTACTGGGGCTCTGGTTGCAGGTTGAGCTGTGGTGGCCACGTATTGCAGGTGTCCGTCCACTACAGACTCGCCCCACCGGTTCAGCTTCTGGCGTGCGAGTCATTAGGGGTTGTCTGCCCTTCCGCGCCTGGCTTAAGCACGTGAAACCAGTACAAAGTGCCTGTCGTCCGCTCTGGTTTCTCAAAGCTGGGTGCCCTGGGCTTGTCTGGAGCAAGCATGCCTTGCTGGGTGGTCCACGAGCGCACGGATCTGCTTGGAACCGCAGCCCCTTACGTACAGCTGCTGGGTCTGGGTGCCGGGTGCGAGATCCCACACGCGCAGCTCTTCGTCCCACTAAGAAGTTTCACGTCACTTTGTGAACACGCTGGGGCTGTTGACGGTGCCGGATTTCAATCTAACAAAGCTGTTCGACTTTGGTTCCTTTTGCAGCCAAAGGAGGAAGATGTAATTCGGGCCCATAGCACAGTTTGGCTGTAGCCTGCCACAGGAGCGTGTTCCTCGCTAGCTACAGACCCCAGCCAAGTGAGCGACAGTGCATACTCTTTGCTATTGCAGTTTTGGGGCCAGTGCTACTCTAAGAAGTAGTGTTTCAGGTCACCTTAGTGAGAAAGCTGTTGTAAGTCTCTGTATTCTAGCGTCTGTATTCTAATTTATTTTATTTGCATTGAGAAAAGGAAAAATCCTTTTGGCATTACAACCCTTAGAAACAAGGCATCTATGCTGGAAGTACTTCTTCTAGTGGCAGTGGATGTCCAGAGTATGGTGAAGTGACTTAAAATCAAACAGGAGTTTTACATTGCGTTTCTCTGGGCAAGCAGAACTCTTCAGGTTTATGCTGCATTTTTGCTATTGTGTTTGAATGGAGAACACTAGGCAGTTTAACAGAAGTTCAGGAGTGTTACATTTGATGTGTATTAACAGCATTTACTGATATTTGTCATACAAGTATGTTAGCATACGTAAGAAGACTTTTACTTCTGATTGACTGCAGCTAAATGACTGTGTGCTTTCTATGCACCACCACAAAGTAAGAGGAGGTTTTGTGTTAGTGTCAGAATTAACATTCACACTTTCACCGCTTGGAATTGGATGTCTTAATATTCTTTTACTGTTTACAATTACTTGATTTAAACAGTGAAGTGAGATACCATATGCTGGGTGGACCTTTGAAAGCTGGAAGAGGAAGTGATCTGGTTTTGAAAATTGTTTTTTGCTTTACGTACCTGTTTATTTGGTAAAGCAAAGATCAAAACAGTGGAACTCCTCAGTTCTCTTGCTCTGTTGCTTACAAACAAAGAACATGTGGACTAATCCTTTGTGGAAGGTACACTTTAATAATTTCAAGTCCATGAGGTGAAGAAACTGGCTAAGGAATTTTTCCATGTCTTGGGTCGTAAGAATCAGGGATGACTTTCATATTAAGTGCAGATACCAAGTTAGTGGTGTTCTTTTATGCTAATATTACTTCCCAATTACAGTTTCAGTTTCGGGGCAGTCTCCAGAAAGTATAAATATTAAGAAGGGAGATATGTATATAATTTTTGTCACTATCTAATACATTGATAATGCTGCTACAGTATGCTTTGGATACGTCTTCTTGTTTATTAACACAGTTGACTGAAAATTGTTCTGCTTCTGGTTCTTGATCACTTCTGGATAAGTGTTATTTCTGTCACTGAAATATAATTGAATTTTTGTGCATGAATTTTGAATGTTAAATTGAAAGTATTTTACTTGGGAGATAACCCCTAACAAGCTTGTAGCATCAGCGTTTGAAAAGACAAGGTTCTGTAGTTTCTTTGTTTATGAAAATGTCTCACACAGTGAATGTAATAAAGGACAGTTAATTACAAATTGTTATATCTAACATTTTTAATTACTGATTTAATGATACAGTATTCTCTTGGGCTTTTTTCTGAAACTTCAATTTATATTTTAGAGGATCAGAGCCATGTATTCCAGTCTCGGAGAACTCGAGATTTTGTCGTGCTTGGAGCTTGGTAAATGCCTGTAGGAAGGACGCCCCAGCCCTGTTCAAGTGATAGTTGTAAAATATCTCAATTTGGTAGGGACCCATAAGGATCATTCTGTACAGAAACAATCAGAAGGGGAAGGTGATGGCTCACACAGCCTCATGGTGTCTGAATGGCACCGTCTGAGAAGAGTTCAGAGCTTATGCAGGTTCATGTATGTGCTGACTGCAATCCCAATCCAAGGACACAGAGAAAATTATCTTGTTAAAAAGCTGAAGTTGAGAGCAGTGTTTTTTATTTTCCTGAGGAGAGTGGTTGGTAGGCTGGACAGAGCTTCTACTCAGAGGGATCTTGATGGGATGGAGATGGACTGACAGGAACCTCGTAAGTTCCAGCAAAGGAAACAAGAAAGCCCTGCGTCTGGAATGGAGTAGCCTGATGACTGGAACAGGCTGCGGGAAGACTTGATGGAGAGCAGCCTTGCAGAAAAGGACCTCTGTGTTGTGGTGGACCACATGATGAGTATGAGTCTGAGGGTGCTGTTGCAGCGAAGGACAGCCACATTGTGGGCTGAATTAGTAAAGGGGGCTGAGGTACAGCAGGCCAAGGGAGTGACTCTTCCCCTCTGTGTGGCACCTGTGAGACTAGCAAGGTGGTTAGGAGGCTGCAGCACATGACATTCAAGGAGAAACAGAGAGGTGGGTTTGTTCAGCCTTAAGAGAAGGTGGAGGAAGGGGAGGTCGCAGTGAGGTGGGTGGGAAGGTAGAGAACCAGGCTCCTCCTGGAGGTGCGCTACAGTGAGATGAGAGGCAATGGACACAAGCTGGTTTAGTGACAAGTAAGGTTGTTTTGGTTTTGGTTTGTTTGTTTTTAACCTGGAGAATGGTCAAACACTGAAGGAGGAGTCTAGTGAGTGTATGGAGCATCTATCTGTGGAGGTGTTAGAACTTGACTGGACAAGGGCCTGTGCAACCACCTCTAATTCAGCTTGTGCTGGATGGCGTAGGAAAATCCTTCCCAACCTAAACTGTCCTGTTATTATTCTGCGATTGCTCAAAAAACAGGCATGATGGCTTTAGAAATTAATTGTTAAAGTTATGCTTAGGATGACACAAACCTGATAAAGTATGCAAGAACCTCACATTTCCTTGAAATTGCATCTGGAACGAACATACGGTCATCACAAAAACTTGTAATGTCAGTTTTATTTACCATATTGTGTAAACTTAAAAGAAAAGTAAGACCTTGCATGTTTTCTTATTGGTAATTTATGGCTTAGAATTTTTGTTACAGAAGCTACTAGACTGTTTGAAAGAATGTTAAGCAGGAGACCTGATGAGAGTGTAAGGAGTTTTTATATTTCTTTCTTCATTTTTCACACTTACTGTGCAGTGAATTTTAGGGAGCAGTGTCTTAAACAGATGCATAGACGCTGACATGAAGGCTAGTTTACTGTCTAGGAATTTTTAAGGAGAAAAAAATTACTGTCCAGAGTGCCGCATGCAACCAAATCTTTGAATTTAAACCTGTTGCTTATTCAGATCACCTACTCAAGACATAGGGCCTTTGGTTACATTAACTCTGCTTTCACAGTGGTCTGGCTTAAAAGTCATCTAAACTGTCAGTTTTGACTATTACCGATCTCTAGATGTCATTGAAGGTTAAGGACAAAATTGTGATGGATTTGGCTTAGTCTCTCCTGTATTTGTTGTAAGACAGAATGGGCTGTGGGTTTCTGTGAGTTCACCTTGGGTGATAAGTTTGAAGAATTTGTGTCATCGCTCCTTCAGGATGATTCAGTATTAAAGAAAAGCATGACATGGCTGCTAAATATCTTTAAGGAACCAACTTTTAATAAATTCTAGCTCATAAACTCGTGGATTAGCATGTAAGCTGTCAGGAAATTAAATGTATATTCAAAGAGGAGGTACTGCAGTTTGGAGTTTGATGATTTTTGTCTTTTGCTCATTGCAAAAATAATCTGGTCTAGGCTCAAAATGGAGTTCAACTGAGAGATACAAGTGTCTCTTTCAAAAGTGTTAGGGACCGTAGTGAACAAGGTGTAATGAACCAATGTGTTTTTTATCATCTGGCATTTAAGCTACTGTTTTTAGAACGGTGGAAAGAGTAAGTCAACAGAAAAGGATTAAAATTCTTTTTGCATCCAGTGAAATGTGCAACCACCCACTGCATGTTTGTTTGCAGATTTGGACAAAGGCCTATTAGTATTAAATGCATTGGGTTAGAAAGGGATTTGTAAGACTACTTGATAGTATATCTCTATGATTTGGAGCAGGGATGATTTAGCAATGACTGCAAAGTCAATTGATGAAATATGTTCCTTCTGAGGTTCTGAAAAAGGAAAAGGTGTGTCAGTGGTAACTATGCAGTGAAACCGTATAGATTGACTCCCCTAACTTGTTCTTCTGTCAGTAAATGCTCCATTTCCCACAGTTTTCAGTTTCTTTGTTGGATGGGATAGATAAAGGAGAGTCTTCTCTTAGCATTGTTTTCTTCAGAAAAACACAACATAGTTTTATTTGCAGCTGTGTTGGAAAATGTGAGTAATCTGGGACTATTTTCCTCTAGAAAACCAGCTTCCCTTCGCCAGAAGCGCTTTCAGCTTTCTCCCTGGCCTGATGGAAGATGCTTACCGCTTGGGTCCTTTGAAGGTGAGGGAGATTTGTGCATATCCACCCTGCAGCCTACAAGTGAGGGCTGTGGCTGAACTTTCAGCGGTTCAGTTGAAGACCCAGTGCCACCAACTGGTGTGTCTGCCTTTGAGTTCTCTCTGCCTGCAGGGATCGCAGGTCTCAGAGAAACCTCAGCGCTCTCCCTCCTCACTTTCACACCATAGCTGGATGTGAGAAAAATAATGTCTAATTTCACTGTTTGGCTGCATGAAAAACAGGAAGGTTTTTTTAACGTGCTGTCTTCTGCTGTGCCTCATCTGTAACAGGAGGGTTATGCTAGTTTAATTATTTTACATTAGTTTGGTTACTGGAAGAGGAAAATGAGGGAAAGCCTTCCGATGCAGTTGCTGTTGTAGTACAGGTACTTTCTTATAACCGAGTCAGCACGTGCCTTTTTACTGACACTTGTGACAAAACTTTCTCGTACTTATCTGCAATTCAGCTTTTTGTTTTTGTTAAAAAAGGAGTACACAGAATGAAAATCTCATTTAAATAATTTCTGTTTATACAGTATTAAAACTGCAAAATAGTTTTTTCTTGCCCCTCGTGTGCATTCTGCTTAATGGAATTCCTTTATATTACTGATATGTTCTGTAGATAAATGATGTTATATACAGTTCTACATATCTTTCTTTTAGAGAAGTGAAACTTCAAAGTTATGTTTTATGGGTATGCAGGGAACAGAATTCAGGCTGCTTATGTACCAGTCCTGCAAATATTTCAGCAACCTGTTTAAAACCCCTTGTTAGGCGATGCCTTAGTCGTTTTCAGTAGAGGACAAATGCAACGTGGAGTGCAAATCTTAATTCAGGAGCTCTTAATCTTCCTAGGAAATGGACTTCCAAAATTAATTTTATTTTGGTGTCTTTTCAGGACGCTTTACAATTTTTAAGATGCTTCAGAATGTAAATTGGCAAAACTTGAACTCTGATCAAGCAAAGCATCTAATTGGAAGTTTCTTTCAAAGGCTTCCATCTATCATTATGCTGCAAAGCATGTTTGCATCTGCCTTAATTATTTAGCTCATTTTTTTTCTTAGTGCTAAGTTTTATCTATGAAAATTGATCCCCAAGGCCTGAAAATAAATGGAAATAATAATTTAAATGCAAATAGAGTACCCAGATTTTAAGCAGTTAATACTGCTCAAATGTGGTTTTGGAATAGATGTGATTATTAGAAAGACTGATTTACCTTATTTTGCTTTCTTTTAAAAAGTGATTCTAGATTACTGTAGTTTTATAAGTCTGTAATTCTTTGGTTTTCAGGGATTTCTACCTTGGTGAAGGTATATTGGACAAGTGTTGACTTGAAAACTGCTTTTAGGATGTCAGAAGATGACGAAAAAGTTAAACTCCGTCGAATTGAACCTGCCATTCAGAAATTCATTAAAGTGGCAATTCCAACGGATTTGGAAAGGTTAAGAAAACACCAAATAAATATTGAGAAGGTTAGTGTTCAGTGTTTACTAACGTAGTTCTTTTTACAGTATAGAAGCAGTCACCCTGGAAGATTATGTAGAGATTTTGATGACAAGTTGGTTATGAAATGCCTTAATTCAATTTGTCTGAAAATGAAGCTTCTGTATTGTCTGGTACTTCAGTGTGTACAAAGACCTTTACCTTTGTAGTAACTAGTCAGTCTACAGAGTGAGAAACGTTACTGTTTTGTGTTAAAAACTTATTGTAAGGAGAGCAACCCAATAGTCTTCCTTTATTTTTGAGTCAGAGTGGTTTGCCGCCAACTATTCTGAATAACTTACTGTTTGTACCTATCTTGTTCTATATATATTTTTAAGCTGAGATGAGAAAAATAGAGAAATTGAATTATTTAAGTAAATAGAAAAAGAATTGTAGCAAAATTGCAGCATGTTTATATGCTTCTTGTTGACATTAGCTCACACTTGACAGTGAAATTGAATATACTTCCAAGAAAAATTAGTGCCATGTTAAATTCTTCCATATACTGTGGCAATGCCCCTACTGGTAAAATAAACATGCCTGGGACAGTTGTGTGGCATGAATTGGCCTATGTCCGTATTATTAAACCCTCATATTCTGCCAAACACAGTGGCTGCATCCACACTGCTAATTGGGAATGGCCTCTGTTCTGCGTTTATAACACCTTAACCGTTCTCAGGAATTATTTATCTGAGAAAGCCGTTTGGCGTGGCCAGAACCATGCGAGGGACAGTGCTAACAATTTGACAGCACAGATGACCAAATTTCAGACTTGAAGCATTCGCAGTCTCCTTTTATTGGTGTAGCTGTAGCCTGTGGAAACAGAAAAATTGGTTTGTTGAGGAAGGTGGTAAGAGATTTACTAAAACAGGTGATGGCACTAAAAAAAGGAAGAGAGTGAGTGACTCAGGAAATGTGCTTATAGTCGTAATACCAACATTGCAATGGAATTTTTGAAATGGCTGGTAAAAGACTTTTTTTTTCTAGATGAGATTGTACTTAAAACCACAGAAAAATCAGTGACAGTGAGTATCTGTAGTTCTGTGAAGTTCTGGACGTGTTTCTGAAAAATCATACATCATATTAATTTCACTAGGCTTGTTCACGCTATATAAAATCAAGTATATATGTCAGTCTGGATCCTGTAGGATAACTAACTACATTTTTTAACACCTTGGGAAGGAGTGAGTAAATGGGAAGAAAACATGTGAACGTGATTGTGATTTCCTGAAAGGTGGGGTCTGAAGGGTGTATATAATGTTATAAATGAAACTGGTTTGTATTTCGCTGCTGTCACTTGTTCACAACTTTACCATAACTTTGCTGTAACTTTACCAAGTGAGTAACCTTTTGGATTAAATTCTCCATGCCAGGTTTCTGCCTTAAGTAGTTTGGCAATGGGGGAGGAGGGAAAACAAATCCATGTATTTGTTTCTGAGAACATAGTCAGGAAATAATGTGTTGTTCAAGTGATAGTAATTTCTTTTAATAAAAAATATATAGTTTAAGTGATAGTGATTGACAGCTTAGTGATAATTTCTTTTCAAAGCAGTAATATATGTTAGAACAATAACTTGAGATTTTTTGTGGGGTGATCTTTGTTTGGACTGTACATTTTGCTGTGCCTCTAAAAATCTGCCATGTTTTGGCCAAGAGGTACGATTCTGAAAACAAAGTGGTTTGCAGGTGGATACCGGTTAAACTCTACCAGCTGGAGATTGCTAAAGATTAACCCAACACTGGCACGCTCCTGTGCTAGAAATTACCAGAGCTCATTCTTGGAGTTGCTAATTCGATTGGTCGTGAATCTGAGAATGAAAACGGGGATTTTTTTGGTGTTCCCGCAGCCTCACCCTCTTACTTTCCCTTAGTTGTGTGCGGGAGGAAACTCTTCCTGGCTCATGTAAACACAGGATAAAGAACAGGGAAGAAATACCTCAGACAGAAGTGCAGAAATGGTAGCTAACCATGGGACCAGGGAGAAAAACTGGGACAGCGTAAGACCTAGGGCTGCTGGGAGTAATGATGGGAGATGATTGTTTGACTCTTTTCTGGTAAGGATGTAATGAGGACACAATAAGGATATGAACTGCAATATTCACAAAATGAAAGGTGTATTAGTACAATATTTGCCTGAAGCAGTAGCTTCTGAATGAGATGACCTATTTTTTCAGTCACAGCATGTTATTTACTCTTTGCTATTTCATATTTGTATAATTCATGACATTACCTAGATGCCATCTGATTCAGCATTTTTTTGCCTTGGAATTGGCCAGTTTGCAGCAGCCCTGTACTGTAGTGGCCAGGAGCAGCTTTCTGTTTTTCAGCTTCACCCACACAGAACATCTAATTGAGTTACTTTGCACTGTAGCCAGAGTACAGAGGAGTCAGTATTAGCTTGCTCTTGGGTGAGATGATGGGGGACCAGGGAGCCCCGACTGTTGATTGCCCTGGAGAGGTGTACGGCCTCCAGGGATCAGTGCGTACGTCTCTCCATGTGCATGGCCCGTACCTAGCAGTGGCCATAGAGCTAGCTAAGGGCAGCTAGTGAAGAATAATGCAGAACAGGGCAGGTTTCGGAGGTGCCGAGAGGAAAGCATCATAATAATTGCTTTGCCATGCAAGCTGTTTCATTCAGATAGAGACAGTCTTGGTAGCTAGGTTGTTCCCTTCTTGCTCTAACCAGAAGTTGCACAACTGCTCATGGAAGCAACATTTGCCGTAATCCACCAAGAGGCATTTCTTGGTTGGAAAGGTAGAGTTTTTGGTCTGTAGTTGGCTTATGTTAAAATTGTGTTAAAAATTATATCTTCAGGGCAGCACTCCAGTTAACACCACCAGCATCAATGAGTGTGGAGCAGTGAGGCGTACCATTCTTCAGAGTCTTGAGGAAGGCGTCCAGAAATGAAGGGATGCAGTTAATAAATACCCACTAAAGGGTGGCGTAAAAGCTACAGCCTTGCTTGAGAGGAGCAAACAGGTGGTTAATGGAAAAAGGTACTCTTGATGGGAGGGGGGAGCTGACCTGCCAGTACAGAATGGGAAGCGATTAGCAGGGCATATTAGCAGTACGGAAATGGTTTTGTTGCACTTTGAAGGCAAAAATAAGCTTTTGATGTGTGTCAGGTAGTAATTAGGGAGAGACGATGGAGGGGATGGGCATAACTGTTACGCTGCTTGGTTTTTTTTTGGAAGAATATTACTTTGTACAGCTAAATAGATTCTTTGCTAAGTATTGTCCATATATGTAAAGCCCCCCTCATTTAGGGATGTGTAAACACCCTAACAAGAAGCTTCAGAAGGCATTGGGTGCTACAGTGAAAATCGGAGATGTGGTCGGTTATTGCACTGTGTAGGACTTACCAGTGTGAGAGATGATCTTGGAAATCACTGCGTTTTGCAGAACCTGGTCAGTGAGGAGGGGTGGCCAGTTACTGGTTGATCCCGCTGAAAATCTTATACATATTTAGACAAAGGATAATTATGCTATATCCAGCTAGATAGTGTTACCATGGTGTCAGGGAAGGGGTGAAATAGCTTCCACTTAGTTCAGCCACGTGTTGGTCAGCTGAAGTCTTTATTGGCCCAGCAGCTCACTTGAGTCAAGCATTCCTGTTTTGCAGGCAGAAGGGGAGATCGTTGTAAGGATAGTTTTCTGTGGCCAGAAGAAAATGCAGAAAATATTAGCACTCAGGATGAAATGAGTCGTTAGGTTCGTTTTGATTTAGCACTTTGTTCAAAGCATTGTCAGAGAAACTCGTGCATGGCCAGAGTTGAATTATAGGCAATACAAACCGCAGCGTTTCTGTGGCGGCACTCGGTGACCACATGGAAATACCAGGGTGCTTTACTGAGTTGAATTTTGTATTTTGAATGTAAAGATCTGATGCAGTCTAGAAGTATTTGGTTTGGACACTTCTTGAGATTTTCAGGTTGCTGGTAGCAATGTGAATGATCTGTTCAGTCAACATAATAAAATTTGCATATCAGAAATATTTGCATATCAGCCTTTAATTGTAAAAAGAGTTCTTTAAACTGGTAACTGTGTTTCCTCTAGAACAACACTTTTATGAAAGCAAGAAGTGGTGGCAATGTTTAGTACAGATTTGTCTTTGATTACAGAATATTTTTAATTAAAAATTTCTGCATCTCTAGAGAGTATAAGTCCTGGCAGATTCGATATTTGGATTAGTAATTAACAGAATTATTAGAAACAAGTAACTATGGATAAAACCTTCAAATAAACAATTGGTAACTACCAGAAGGTATTCAGCAGTACTGAAGGCTTCAGAACTGCTGTGTATTGACAAAAAATATAAGGTATGAGCATTTATGAGAAGTAATAACATCTGAGTAAAAAAATAGTCCCTAAATGCCAGGTTCTTTAAAAAGTCCACACTCAGTGAAGTGTTCTTAAAATTTTAAAGTTTTAGGGTTTTTTTAAAAATAATTTTCTTGCTGTAAGAACTATAAATATTCAGAAGTTTATTGATTTATGAGAAAGAATAAAAATATGACAAATCTGAATTTGAAATCTGTCACCCGAGATGGTTTTAGATTGTCAGAACACCAGCAATAGTTTAGTTCAAATACTTGCATAATAATTTACATTTTTAGATCTTTTACATACATTGTAGCCATAATGAATGTGTTACAGTACTTATGTGAGCTGTCAGCGTCAGCAGCTTAAATGGTTTTCTCTAAAATACTTTTTGTAAAATTAACTTTCAACCATGTAAGCCAAACATCCCTAGAGGTAAAAGGATAATTTTGTAGAATCTGGTCCTGTTTATTTTAGAGGCTACTTTTAAGCAAAAATCACTAATTATGTCAAATTGCTTAGAGCAGCAACATTATTTACTTATGATGAAGCCAATATCTCTCACCTCATTTCATGAATATTGATTTAAACCTTAGGTTCCAGAGATAGTCCAAACAATTAATCTACTAAATCACTGTTTGAAGAAACTATAAAATCAATATATAATGAAATTTGACCTTGAGTACACCTTTTCAGAGGAAGTGGCTACCATAAATCCATCGTCATAGCATTGCTTCTCAACTATTTGAGAGTGCAACTTTCAATATGACAGTTTCTGAAGACTTACATCTTTAAGAAATCAGTACCCTATACTTGTTGTTTTTTTTTTTTCTTTTAATGTTGTCCCTGTAGAGTTCTTGGTTTTGAAAGCACATTCTGTGGATTGGATGGCCTTTCACTCCAAAAGAGGGAATAAAATGCATGCTGTTAGCCTCTGTTAGATGAAAGCAATTGTCATGGTACTAAAGGAAGGTAGAGGTTTTGGCATGCTGCCCTAAACTTTGTTGGTGATAAGCAACAATCCTTTAAAAACAAAAAAAAAGTGCTGTAAGACATGGCATCCTTGCCTTTGTTGCTTTCAGTTTTAATTTTGTTTCCCATAACTGTGCCAAAGTTAAAGGATGTTGTGTGAAACACTTTTTACCTTTGGCTGGGGACCATTGTTGTGGTGG
>Ga0181612_158083_pt1 | contig 11787 bp, 11 predicted proteins | sample HoacroProtozoa21_FD_119630 | JGI IMG/M metagenome (GOLD analysis project Ga0181612, IMG submission 119630) | Hoatzin crop microbial communities from Cojedes, Venezuel. Combined Assembly of Gp0051906, Gp0051904, Gp0051908 | reverse complement strand
GCTTTCATGTCTTGCAGCCTCCCTATGATCAAGCTTATTTCTTCCTTCATCGGATGGTCATATGCGAACTGCAATTTTATTACGCTCTTCTTCTCCATCACCGAGACTGCGCAGAGGATGAAGCGCTCCCGGAACGTGCTTATGGTGCATTGTGCGAACTCGGTTCCAGACAGCGTGTATTCCCTGAAAGAATGTATCAGCACATATGCGGCGCAATGCATAAAAAGACGGAACTGGTTGGAGCTAAACTTGTTACAAGACATTCTGTCAGCTTTCAGCCCGTTCTTGAGCTCACCGATCCACTGCTCCATGACACCCCTGTTGCAGTAGAGATCCTCGTATATTGCGGCGGACCGCCCGTGCATGAAGTCCGTAACGACAAAGCGCACGTTCACCCCAAGGGCGTTCACCTCTATCTCCCCCTCTGGAGCCTCAGCTCCATACCCTTCCCCTTGTATTTTGTCGCCCACTCAGGGTAGGCGTTTGTCGCTTTCTTCGGCATGATCGTTATCGTTTCTGGTTGTACTCTTGATATTACGGATATCCGTAATGCAAATGTGGGCAAAAAAAGTCACCCAGCCAAATTTCCGGGCGGGAAATTGATGCTGAGTGTTAAAAAGTTACAGGCGACCCCTCACGGTAGGGGCGTGAGGCCGTGAAATGTATTACGCAGAATTCACGATTTTACGGATAAACCAGTCATTTACCGCTCCGGAGTTTCTGGTCTGTTCTCCGCAAATTTTATCTTCTATCCTAAAATCCCTAGAAATTATGGCTAGGTAGCAGGTCTCAGCTTCTGATTAAGGGCCTACTCGAGCGTGGCAGCTTCGAGTTCCCCGTCGAGAGGGCCGACAGGGGCTGCGCCACCATGCCCTGGGAGACGTTCAGCCTGATGATTGAGGGCGTGTGCCTGGAGAGCGTCAGGTTCCGCAAGAGGTGGCGCCTCCCGGCCGTGTACGGCAGTCTGTAGACAATGTTTGCATTACGATAATATTTCTGTAAATATTAATATAAATTGATAGTTTAAATTGTAGGTGAAATATTTTCATAATTAAAATGTTCGTCGTATCTTTGTATCATGGACAAGGATATGACAATGGACGCGTTCGCCCGCCTAGTGGAGAGCATCACCGAGGAGGTCAAGGGCCTCAGGGAGGACCTCAGGCTCGCGCGCGAGGGCTCGGAGCGGAAGGATGGCGTCATCGCCAGCCTCACCGCCATCGTCGAGGAGTGCAAGCGCGTGATATCGGAGCTGAAGGCCGAGAACGAGGCGTGTGGGAAGGGATCGAGGGCATCTTCACCCGCGGGGACTACGACCTAGATTCGAACAGCCTTGAATCAAACTTCCGGACCGTGGCGCAATCAAGGAAAAGCTCTCTCTTCTTCGGAAGTCACGACGGGGCCGAGAGGAGCGTCGTGTTCTACTCCCTCGCGATCTCTTGCAGGGACCTAGGGACAAACTTCTTCGACTACATGAACGACGTCATAAAGAGGGCGGCGGAGCTGTCGCCCGCGAAGACGGGCGACAAGTGGAACGATGCCTGCAAGGAAAAGTGGATGGCCCTGACACCATACAACTGGATGGTGGAGCAGAACGCGAAAGAGCTGAGTGATGTCACTGATGACAGCTCAACCTCTTTTTTTGTCCATGGGATATGCAATCCCGGAGACGCATACCTTGTTCTTCCTCGGGTCGTAGTAGTCCACGCCGAAGAGGTCGAAGACGAACCCGCATTTCTTGGTCGGCTCGGTGAATACGGGCTTTGTCCTACCGTCGAAGATGACCGCCTGGTACGCCGCGACCTTGGGGAGCATCTCGTCTCACCTTAGGTAATTCCTCTTTTTCGCCGGTATGGAGTCCGTGCTCCGCCTCATTATTTCGATGACGATCTGCGCCACGAACATGATGAATATCTTCCCCTTTATGGTCGAGGTGTTGTGGTTGCGGAGCCTCGATAGGTCGAGCGAATTCTTCAGGTCGTCCAACCAATAATTTTGAACCTGACTTTTTCCCCGCCACGTTGTAGGCTTTGGACAGTATCGATTTCTGTGTGCTCATTATCCTCACTATTCACGTCCAGTACATCCGCTTACCCTTCTCTTTCAACTGGTACCTGATGGTGTTGACGACCCAGCAGGCCGAAGAATATATGCGCTTCGCAGTTCTTATCCCTCCTGTGGTATATGGGGCGGAGGTTCAGGTCAGACTTCAATTGGCGATTTACCTTATGAGAAGATTCCCATAAGGTAAAGTGTATGTTCACCCCAAGGGCGTTCACCTCTATCTTGACCACCACCCTGTAGTAGTGCCCCCATGAGCCTGCCTTGTACATGAACGTGTGGAACATGCGGACCTCCTTGCCGCTCTGGCGGTAGCAGCACTTGGCCGTCTCGACCCAGTTCCTTACCCTCCTGTCCAGCTTGGCGTTGCTTGAAAGCCCTGTGATGAAATGGATGTTGTCCTGCCTCTCGAACGCCCAGTCCATGAACTGCGGACAGCAGAAGTGGGAGTCTCCGCGAAGTATGATGGCGGTGTGCCTCCAGCGCTTCCGGATCTCCTTCACCAGCCTTTCCAGCAGGCCGAATATGTTGACTGACTTGTTCCTGCGGCCGGGGCGAAGCACGGGGAGGACGAGCTTGCCGCTTCTCCCCTCGAAGATGAGCAGGGGCATGTAGCAGTATTCCTTGTAGTATTCGTTGAAGAGCGTGAGCTGCTGCGCCCCGTAGGTGTCGGCGTTGGTGTCGTCCGCATCAAGGATGATGTAGTCGGGCGCGCTCTCATAGGAATCGAGGAACTCCTGCACGAAGCATTCGCCTATGTGGTACAATTCTTCCATGGACTTCCCGTTCTCGAAACGGGACATGGTCGGCTGCGATGCAAGGGACGCATCGTCATCGCCGGTGAGCCCGCAGCACATCTTCATGATGGCGTCATAGCGCAGGCGGTCGCAGTCGTCCGCATCCTCATAGCCTGCGGCTATCTGGTAAACTCGTTGATTGACAAGCTCTTCTACCGAATGAACGACCTTGGAAGGGTCCCTATCGTCCTTGATGCAGGATACCATCCTGTCCATGATCCTGGTTCCGCCTTTCGCCTGAAAGTCGTTCAGGAGCGTAAGCCCTCCGATGGAGGACAGCTTGGGTGCCGAGAAATCCAGGGATACTTTCTTGTTGCATACATTGCCGAGGGCGAAAGGCTTCGGCTCCTCTTGGAGATTAGCGCGATTTGTATTAGTTTTGCACATGGCGAGAGAAAAATTTGTGTTTGACTTTTCGACTATACAAATATAACACTTATTTCTCTGACTACCAAATATTTCCAGAGATTTCTCTCGCTTTTTTGCTTTTTTTATGAATAATTCAGGTTAGAGACATGAAAAAGATTCTGACTGCAATCATCATCGCTTTTGCCGCCGCCTTCATGGCGCCAAAGGCCAGCGCACAGTTCTACGTGGGAGGAGGCCTTTCCGGAGGATTCACAGGAAATGTAACCGAAATCGGTTTCGTACCGGAATTCGGCTACCACATCAACAACAACCTTTCGGCCGGCCTTATCGTAGGATACACCTACCGAAAGAACAGGAACTATGACTACTCTGTGCACAGGTTCCTCGTAGATCCCTACCTCAGGGCCAGCTACGCCGTAGCAGGAAAGGTCATAGTGATGGCCGACGCATTCTTCCAGTACAACCGCCTGAGCTACCGTGAAAGCGGGACAACGATGGGATACAATGTCTACAAGACAGGCATAAGGCCCGGCCTTGCCATTCCAATAGGAGGGAAGATGTACCTTACGGCAAGGGTCGGATACCTTGGATACATGGACGGTGAAGGCAGTGACAACGACGGGAAGTTCACCTATCATTGCTCAGCCAACGACATCTACGTGGGATTCGTAATGCACCTGTAGGAGCCATGAAAAAAAGCATACTCTACATACTTCTTTCCTTTTCAGTCCTTTTCTCCTACGCTCAGGACAAGGCATTCAAGGTTGTCATTGACAATGATTTCTGCGGAGATCCAGACGGCCTTTACGCCCTTGCCCACCTGGTCCTGACAGATGGATGCGACGTGCGGGGGATAATAGGAGGTCACCTTGGAGAAGATAACGGAGGGTTCCTCGGGGAAGGCATTGATGCGGCAAAGGAGTCCTGCAGAAAGGCTACCGAGCTTCTGGATGTGATGGGAATGAGCCTTGACTATACGGTAGTGCCAGGTGCGCCAGCCCCGATGAAAGACTGCAGGGAACCACTTTCCAGCGAAGGATCCAATCTTATAATAAGGGAGGCGATGAAGTGCTCTCCCGACTCTCCCCTTTTCGTCCTTTGCGGCGGAAGCCTTACGAACATCGCCAGCGCCTTCCTTGACAACAGAGACATTCAGGATAACATCATTCTCGTATGGATAGGAGGCCCCGAGTACGGCTCTTCCTCCGACATCATAGACGGTACGGTCAAATGCGAGTACAACACGGGACTTGACATACAGGCGGCAAAGACCATTTTCAGGATAAGCGACATCCCCTTATGGCAGGTTCCAAAGGATGCCTACAGGAGATGTATCGTGAGCATGTCCGAGCTTAGAGACCTCTCGAGGGCGAACGCCCTGGGGAAATACCTCTATGACAGCGTCACCTCCCTACAGGATGACATGGTAAAGATGGGCTCTCCCAGAAGGGACGCCTACGTACTTGGAGACAGTCCACTTGTCCTTCTTACCGCCCTCCAGACATACTTTGAACCGGATGCCGCTTCAAGTACGTACGAAACTCACTACGCTCCTTCCATAGGGAAGGAGGGACAGTACGACCACAGGTTCGAGGGAAGGCCGATAAGGGTCTACGAGCTCCTCGACACGAGGCTCATGTTCGCCGACATGTTCTCAAGGATAGGGAATTTCGGGAAAGATTGAAAACCAATAAATTTGATATGAATAGAATTTTGCCAGTAATGGCGGCAATTGCGACCCTCGCAGGGTGCTCGCAGAAGGGTCCCAAATGCATTGATGTGGAGTTAAAGCAGGCTTCAAAGACAATCACCTACAAGGCTGCGTACCTTGTAGACGGAAAGGAAGCGACTCTTTCAGACCAGACGATAAGGTGCGAAGGAGAGGACGAGGTTGCGGTTCTTGTTGCAAACGGCGGAAAGCTTACGCTGAAGAACTGCACCATCATCAAGACCGGCGACGGAAAGAACGGCGGAGGCCAGGGACAGGGCACCCCTCCCCCCATGCCTGAAGGGGAGAAGCCTGACGGAGCCCCTGAAGGAATGCCTCCAGGTGGCGAACCTGGTCCCGGCGGCCCTGGAGCTGGAGAGGACTCGTACAACTTCTACGGGACGAACAGCGCAGTGGTAGCCCTTGGAAAGGGTTCGTCCATTGTGCTTGACGGCTGCAAGGTTGAAACCGATGCCGAGTATGCAAATGCGGTATTCTCTGCAGACGAGGCCGTCATAACAGTGAAAAACGGCATAACAATCTCTACGAAGAAGAATTCTTCAAGGGGCCTCTACGCCACATGCGCCGGAGTGGTTAACGCTGAAGGAGTGGTTAACATCGACACCAAGGGGGCGCACTGCGCGGCTCTCGCCACCGACCGCGGCGGCGGATTCGTGACGGTAGGGTCCAAGGGTACCAAGGACGCCTCCACCCTCAACACCGCAGGAGACGGATCGCCCTCGATCTACAGTACCGGTGACATCAAGGCGTACAACATCATCGGCAGGTCGGGCGCATCCCAGGCTATCGTAGTCGAAGGCAAGAACTCCGTCACCGTGGAGGACTCCGACCTTCAGGGCAACGACCCCTCATACGGAGGCATAATGCTCTACCAGAGCTTCAGCGGAGATGCCGAGACCGGCATAGCCCACCTCAGGATGAACAACTGCAAGGTACAGGACAACGGCGGAATGGCAATGCTGCTTGTGACCAACACCGAGGCTACCGCCGACTTTGCGGGCTGCACCTTCACTGGCAAGGACGGATCCTGGAACGAGGACAGCTATCTTGTAATGGCCAAGAACTGCAACACCGCTTCTCGCTCCTGGGGAAAGGCCGGCAGCAACGGCGGAAATGTAAAAGTGTCATACGCCGGGCAGCCCACAGCCGGAAAAATCCTCGCAAAGGAGAGTGATTCCGTCATAGAAGTCACCGCCGCTGAAGGCACCACTCCCAAGAACATCAAGGTTGACCCTGAAGGGAAGGGAAAGGCTAGCGTTTCAGAGAAATAACTGGTACACAATATGTTTTCGTTGGCAGGATGGAGCTTTTCCACCCTGCCAATTTTTTGTCACATCCGCCCAGGAATCGGAAAGTTTCCAATTCTGAAAATTTCAGTATGACAATTTATTTTGGAAATTTCTTTGCGCGCGAGAGAAAAATTCGTAAATTGCGCTTTGATTGAGATGTAGCGCACAAAAAGGACGCAAAAACCTTCCTTAGAGTGGCGTTCATCTGTTAGAAAAAAGGACCTTTTCACCATTACTACTTATATGAACTTCAAAACCAGGCTGTTCATGGTTTTGGCATTGCCTTTTGCGGTAATGCTTGTCTCAGGGTGCTCTTCCCGCAAGGGAAAGGACTCGGCGGACAATATGTCCATCTCGAACTACGCCGGAAACACAGCATATTACAGCGCCGTGCTTGAGACGATTAACGTCAAGCCGTCGGAAGCCCTGACGATGATCGAAAAGGGCGAGCACACAGGAATGCTCACATGGGCCCAGGCCTGCGAGCTAAGGTATCGCACCTATCTCAAGCAGGGCAACAACGGAAAGGCAATAATAGTACTTGGTGAATTTATCGCAGATCCTTCCTTCGGGCAGCTTCCCGAGCTGACACAGCAGGAAATCCTCCTGGACAAGGTCAAGACAAACATAAGGATGTCACGCTACGACGTGGCGCTTGACGAGGCCCTGGGCCTTGTAAAGAGGGCCAGAAGGCTCGGAGACGATGTCATGCTCGCAGAGGCAGACATGCAGGTTGCGACCATCTATGCCGCACAGCATCTGTACAACGGCTCCCAGGAATACGCCGACCTCGCATACAACCGCCTGAAGGACGGGAACTCCAACAGGGAGCTCCTGGCGATGAGCTCCGTTCTCAGCCAGTCCCTTGACAACTGCATAGGAAGCAAGCAGTTCGCATCAGCTGAAAAGGTCATCGGGGAATGGGCTTCCAACCTCTCGAAACTTCGCGGTAAGAAAGATATCGACGAGGGGACCCTCCTGGAGCAGGAAGTGGCATATTTTGCAAAGAGCGCCCTTGTATACCAGATGGAAGGAAATACGGCCAAGGCCGCTGACGCATACGCGACCTACTCTTCCTATGACTTCTCGAAGGTAGGAAGGCAGGACGAAGCCACCCCCTACCTCATTCTGCTGGGCAAATACGACGAGGCTCTCGAGAACATGCCTACCCTCCTAAGCTACGGAATCGACACCGTTAGGATGGGCTATTACAACAACCTCCTGGACAGGGCCAGGATAGCCTACCACAAAGGAGAGGTCGAACATGCCGTGGACTACCACCTTAGGGCTGACGCCATAAAGGACTCCATCAACATCCGTAACATAATGGCGGCCACTATAGAGGCCGAAGGACAGATGGGGCTAGACCACCAGTCGGAGACCATCAACAAGCATCAGAAGACAATCCGAAGCCAGCAGATCATCCTTGGAATCGCCGCGCTCCTGTTCATCCTCGTAATGGCCCTCGTTCCGATGCTCCTTTACACGCTAAAGTCCGTAAAGAAGAGAAACGAGCTTCTGGCAAAGCAGGTAGACGACCAGATAGCCTACACTCAGAAGCTTGCCATGGTACGCTCCGAGCTCGACCAGGCCAACACAAAGGTCGAAATGTACGAAAAGGATGCGGAGCATTCAGGCCAGGCGCCTCTTGCGGAGGAAGCACCGGGATCGGAAGCCGCTGCAGCCAACGAGGACATGGTAAGGCAGTTTGTCGCAATGGACAAGATCATCGAGGACCGAAAGCTCTATCTGGATCCGGACTTCAACCGCACCCAGCTTGAAATCGAGACCAATATTCCCAAGGAGGTCGCTTCACGCCTTATCAAGGCGAACACCGGATACAACTTCACCGTATACATCAACGAAAAGAGGCTCAAGCACTCCGTCACCCTGCTGAGGGACTACAAGAACTACACTATCGAGGCGGTTGCAATGGACTCTGGATTCGGAGAGGTGAGAAGCTTCTACAGGGTATTCCGTGAGAAATTCGGAGTCACACCTACGACCTATCGCGAAAGCATCGTAAAGAAATCCTAGAGAAAAGACACACGGTAAATGATACGGGCCTCCATGAAAGTGGAGGTCTTTTTTTTTGCCGGTGCAACGAGCCGGAAAAGAAGGATGTCACATCCCGGGCCGCTGTAGCTCGTGCTCGACTATGCCCCTTGTGAATATGATCATTCCGACGACAGAGTTATAGTCCTTTATGCCGTCCTGGACGCTGTTTGCCTTGAGTGACTTGTCAAAAAGATAGCTCTGGGCCCTGTCAAGGAAGGGGACTTTCCTGGATGACCAGTGCTCGCGCCTTTTCGAGTAGTCCCTCCACACTTCCCTGTCTATGGATGACATCCACTGCTGGACCTCGTACTCGGGAAGGAGCCTTCTGGCATCCGAAAGGACGTATCCCAGAATCGAAAGGTATCCGCTGTAGTGCATCCGACTGTCCGGGGAAGCAGTGCAGCACACGTATGCCCAGAATCCAGCTTCGGCCTCAGAACTCACTCCCAGGAGATGGCTCATCTCATGGGCCGCAGTCGAAGCCTTCTCGCATGGAAGAAGCTCCCTGTTCACCTGTCCCTCGCAAAGGAAAGGACCCATGTAGCCAAGCACGCCCACTGCGGAGAAGAACCTGTTGAAAAGCGGTTCCTTTATCCTCTGCCAGGAATGCGGACGGCAAAGCCCGAACCGATTGTCCAAAGATGCGTAGAACTCTCTGGATGAATCGGCTATGCTGTCCAGGGGCATATCCGCAAAAGCCTGCCTGGATTCGTTTATGAGCGTGGAGTATTTCCTCAGGAAGGAGTCGAACTCTTCCTCGCTATAGTGCGAGCGCTGGATTTCAAGACGAGAGTAAAGCGGACTTCTGAAGTAGTTGTTGCACCAGGCGGTATAGAGCCACGCCACTATTGCAAGAGCGAATACGGCTGTCCGGCAAAACCACCACAGGAACCCCTTGTGACGAACTCTCGCTACCACTATGATTGCGATGAACGTCAGCAGGAGAAGAATGACGACAACCTCCTCTAGTGAAACCGGCACAAGGGATGAAAGAAGTGAAAGTGCAAATGAGATTGCAGGATAGCACCACAGGGAGTAGAAATCGGCAACCGGACGGGAGAACCGGCACAAGAGAGAGAATGCAAGCAAAAGAAGCGACACTGCAAAAACCTTCCCTGCAAGGCCTCTCCCCTTTCCCTTCGGCGGCTCCATCTCAGAAGCCTTGCGCCTTTTTGTATTCGCTGTCTTTTTCAAGCCTCTAGAGTGTCAGGTCAAGCGCTCCATCGGGATCCCACTTGGAAGCCCATTTGCGGTACTTCTTGTAAAGGGATGCTGGCTTGTCGTTGTACCACCCGTAGCCGTTGCGCCTTTCAAGGCCTATTTCATCAAGGGACTTTCTGGGGACACCGTCACGGTCGCAGACAAAAGGCTCCCCGTTTTCGAGATCGTAGAAGCGGGCCCATATGGGCTTTGCCTCCGCATCCGGCACCAGGGACATTTTTCCGTCCACCTTCCTGAAATCATATCCTGAAATCTTGTGCTCGTCGAACCACTTCATGGCACTGTGCACCGCCCTTTTCACCCTGTCGTCGGGATTGTCAAGCTCCATGAGGAGCTTAACAAGATACGCACTTTCAAGGGAGCAGAAGGATGGGAGCTCGTAGGCCCTGGCCTTGGCCGGCAGAAGTGTGTTCTCATCATGCTGCTGGCACCATACGGTAAGCTCTCCGTTCTGCACTATCTGGGTTGCGAGGATGCATTCGATACCTTTTTCGAAAGATGCCTTAACCCTTGCGCGCATTTCTTCGTCAACAAGGGCGGCATTATCATAGGGGGACTTCCTTTCAACAATATCCCTGAAGAGATCAAGGACATTCTCCATAGCCTCGTCATTGTAGGTTATGTGGGTGGAATATCCGGCCTTTCCCTTCGGATAGAACTGCGGCCATCCACCATTGTCGTACTGGGCTTCGAGCAGATAGGCTATCCCCTTTCTGAAAGAGTCCCTGTATCGCTGCCCACCCGACTGGGCGTAGAGCCTGGCCAGGAAAGAGAGCTGAATGGTAGTCGCATCATTGTCTATGGTGGAATCATCGGTCCTTGACTTGTCAGAGAGAATGGAGGTCTTCTGCTCCGGGGAAAGCTCCACCGTCATGTCGTAGTTCTTTGGCCATCCGCCAGTGTTTCTCTGCCAGAGAAGAAGCTCGTCACCGATCCTTGCGGCCTCCTTCGTCTTGAAGAACGCTTCATCTGTTGTCCTTAGAATCTCCTTTGCATTTTTCTGGGCAAACGAGGAGAGCGAAACTAGGAGCGCAAGTGCGGCAATGCATATCTTTTTCATAATCAAAAAAATTCTTGGCAAACCATTCCGCATGACCGCAAAGATGGGACCAAAATATTTTCAGGGCATCAGGGAAGGCTGATGCCATCAGACCGCAGCATTGCCTCGGCCCTGCCCCTGTCCTTGCTTTCTGAAATGACTCTACTTATCCTTGTCCTTTGGGACCTTGGATCCCAAAGCGAGGAAGCATCCCATCAGGGCGCATACAACGACAAACACAACTAGATAGAGGAGAGACTCCCCCAGGGAGAATCTTCCCTTGAACGCATTAATCACTGCTGTTGCAACAGCCATTAGGACAGCATAGCCGACGCTGCTTATGATAATCCTCTTCTGATCTTTTGACATGCCCATAGAATAGTTGTTTTTGGTTTAGTCAAAGATAGCCAATTGCATGGACAAATCAAAACTACTATTTAACTCACCCATTCAAAAATCAACCTGACAAATGTGTTAGTTCTTGACAATACTTTGCTGTAACGAATGAAGTTTGAGAAACAGCACAATTATCTCCTGCGAATACCTTAAAGGATTATCCAGAATTACTGCTACGTGCCGTAACAGTTCACAAAGTACAACAACGCGTTGTAGCAAAAAGGTCATATCCTCGAGATTTGCATATGTGCAGTAAAATGGTTTAATTTGCGATTATGAGTAATAAAGAAACAAGTAATGTCATTGAGTACCTGATTTTTTTTCATTGGTGCTTTCGCTAAAAAGCATAATCTTTCTAATGCTCAATCTTACCGTTACTTACAACACTTTGACGGCTTGGATTTCTTAATCCGTCATTACGCAGTAGAGCACACACTATCTTTAGACGAAGCTATTAGCGATGTTACAGCTATTTGCCAAAGGAATGGAGGACGCATAGCATGAAACTCTATCATGGCTCGAATATACGTATTAATGTGATTGACCTTGCAAAAGGTCATAAGGGGAAAGATTTTGGTCAAGGCTTCTACTTGAGCGATAATCTCGAACAAGCCAGATTAATGGCAGAAAAGGTTACTCAAGTTTCTAAAGTAACTCTGTCTTGACAGGGTAAAGCGGAGCCGCAAGCGCGAATTTAGGAGCGGGTTAGTCCAAGCCCCCTGCGGCCTCGGGGGCTACGTTGGGATGGAAATAGGTACCCCGGGATGTGAAGGAGTCCCAAGTCCCGGGCTCTACGGGCAGCGGTTAAAAGCCCCGAAAGGGGCGGTG
>Ga0181612_111195_pt1 | contig 11787 bp, 2 predicted proteins | sample HoacroProtozoa21_FD_119630 | JGI IMG/M metagenome (GOLD analysis project Ga0181612, IMG submission 119630) | Hoatzin crop microbial communities from Cojedes, Venezuel. Combined Assembly of Gp0051906, Gp0051904, Gp0051908 | reverse complement strand
TGGTCTAGTGGAAGATGTCCCTGCCCATGGCAGGGTGGTTGGGACTAGATGATCTTTAAGGTCCCTTCCAAACCAAACTGTTCTTTGGTTCTACCGTTCTGTGAATGAGACACCTCAGTTTAATTGATGTCCTCCCTACTTTCAAGGTCAGCACATTTGTTTATGATTCACGTTAAAAGGGGGCTGGGGGTGTTGGGTTTTCTTTCTTTTTCTTTGTCTTCCTTGAAGTACGAACACATCTCACATCTCCAAAATGCTGTCAAATGACTCATTTGAGGCACAGCATTTCTCCTTCTGACTGGCAAGAGAAGAAAGCTCCAGTCCTTTTTCCACTCATATAAGTCACACTTTTTGGCGAAGCGCAACCATTCATATCTTTGCTGCCTTCACTACCTGCAGAGAAGTACGTACCTTATTGAAGCTGACATTAAGAACTCATGTTCATTCCCAAGGAAATACAAGCATGCACACGCATACGCATCCTAGCCAAAGAGGAACCCTTACCCTAGGACCTCTTCAAAACTTGAGCTAAAACATCTAACTCTAATTAGAAACACTTCCTTTCCCAGCTAGTAATTTTTCCAAGATATTGCTATCCTCAGATCACAATTCAAATGGCATAAAAACATTAGTAAAATTGTCAAATGCAAGAAGACATCTGTGTTTTCTCCTTGCCTTTAAGATTCAGCTTAGTTCAGATAGTTTACAGATTGACAAAAGCCCTTCTCTGTCCCCCAAAATGTAAACACATGAAAAACATTAACTTTTCACAAATCTATCTTTTATATAATCATCAGATCCCGGGCTTTTTGTTAAAAAAGAAGCCTTTGTTAGATGTGTCTGGAAAAATTTGGGCAATAGGAGGCAAGCCAAATTAACATATTCTATACTGTTCTAGGAAAGAATTTTCCTGCTCAGAAAAGAGTTTTAACTGAAGTTCCAGCAAAATCAATGGGGTAAAGTACATCCGTAAGACATTCCCTGAACTAAGACTCTTCAGAAATATATTTTGTCTACTGATAGCTTTGAACTACTCTTACATGACCACGTAGTACATGGATTACTTCATTTGGGCACTTGTTTTTATTCGTTTTTTGCCACTTTCGTAACATCATGTTCGACAACCATCACATTCTAAAGTATCATCAATAACTTACCATCCAGCTTACGTCATCCCCCCTTTCTAGAACCGCATTCCCTTGACTTAAAAGGGAATTCACACATTTTTAGCAAAATATCTATGTAGAGCCAACAAAAGGTGGGTGATTTAGAGCATATCCTGATCAGAATCCATTTTATCTACTCTCAAAAGTGGTTTCGGTCCCTGTTGTCTTTTTATCCATACTATGCCTTCTTATTTCCTTCTAATCAACTGCAGGGGCACAGAATGCCACTTCATTTCTTTTACTTTCACGTTTGCAGATCCTAGAATGGATACCTTTTAATCTCTACATTGTCATGACAGTGAGCCCTCCCAGTTTTGCTGTTGCTACCATGATAGCTTCAGGTGTTCCCACCACTATTTCTGCCATCTCAGTTTTGTCCCAGGATCATTACTTTCGCACAAAGATGCTTCTTTCAGAAGCTGACTCACTTTCACTACCAGCTTCACCCTCCTGACTACTGTTCTAACACTGGTTGCCCAAAACCAAGTAGTTAATAGCACGGTTTCTCCTTGCCCCTTGTTGTCCTACCATCTCATTCACTTTTGTCTATTGTCCTAATCTCATTTACTTGATCCTCTTATTCCTGTGCATTAAAACCATATTTAAAGAATATATGAGTAATCTTGAGGCATTACTGCGCTACTTTGAACACTTCACAAGATAATAACTCTTATAGCTACTAATTATTTAAAAAACAACAACAACAACAAAGCAAACAAATTACCCAAAACGCAAACTATTCTGCTATGAAAAAGACACTTATAACTGTTTACTGGAAGTTACCAGTAAAGGACTTACCACAAACCCCAAAACCCCAGTGCACACAACGGCTCAACACTAACAAAACAACTTGTATTTGCAGTGCTTCCTGTTGGTGGTTACCTCTGTTTATGAACATCAGACACATGAAGTTCACATTCGAGAGAATTCAGAGGCACCATTACTAGGTTATTTACTGAAGCGCAGCTCAAAACACGGCAGCAGGCTGACCTCCCATGCACAGCAGCGCAGGGACTCTTTACAACTCTCATGAAACAAGCAAAATCAAAGATGCAGCCTACTATTCAGTAAAGAAAAGGAAATTGGAATTGACAAATGCATAACCAGAAGGCACGTTGGTAGTTGCATGAAGAACAGTATCTACTTGTCCCACAGGACACACACAATCAAGCGCCACATTACTAAAATGCTGTGGTAACCCGGCTGGTCTGTTCTAAAATGACAATGTAAAACGAGTCAGAAAGCACTGCGAATGATCTATGAGAAAGAGAGAACAAAAAGAGAAACACATCATTGCTCATTGATTAGACTGGGAGGAACAGACTTTGCCTCTGCTGAATTTCCAGTACAGTGCTACTCTGTACTAGCCACATCCCTGCTGAGAATGTGGCCCTCTGGGAGAATCAGCCCCCATCAAAGTGGGGGTAAAAATGAACTACAGCAAGCTTATTTTCACCAGTGTACTCATGCAAGCACACACTGGTTTGCAGCAGTAAATGAACACTTCTTTGCAGACAGGACCTCGACTTCATCAAATCTGTTTGGCTTTAAGAGCCTACACTTTCAATGCGTTCTTCAGACGGGTTTGCTCGTTTTAATCTGTTCTCTCCCTTGTGAGAAGCCCTGTGATCCTTAGTCGTCCTGGAACTAGAGTTACTCAGATGAATATCTAAAGGCTCAAAATATCTAAAGGCAGCTGTGATGAAGAAAATCAGCAACCAGACTTTCATAAATGGTGTACAGCACTTGGGTAACACTCTCTCAAGAAACCTTGGCCACTGCAGCAGTTAGGAATAGGCACAACCCCCTGAGAAGTCAAAACCAGAAACATGACTTTTCAGTCTCTTTCTACCTGACAGAATTAACAAAATGTGAGGACTCCACAAATCACACTATTCAGTGAAGCCAGACTGGCTGTCCTCAACTTCTCATCTTACGTGAGACGCCCTAGCAGGACACCTTTGATTCTCAGAGGCTCAGTAGCAGCCTGGAGACTACAGGATAAACCTTAAGAGCTAAACAGTTGTTTAATAGTTTCAATAGTTAACATAACCTCAGTTTTAAATATTAGTTTAAAAAAAAAAGTGCCTGAAATTTCTGTTCCAATAATTTCCTTAGAAAGCTTATTTTAAATATCTTCCCTTTTGTACCTGGCCTGCTTTGATCAGTTTCTATAAATAAAACAATCCACTTAAACTGTTTTGTGGATATTGAGATGTTTTTGCTGGCTACACTACTGAGCCTACACTCTGGCAACTTAGGTCACTCGCTTGCCTGAGTATAAAATTACAACTGCCAATGGCTAACTTTAGCTCAATTGTGCAATGCTATGTTTTGATCTTATGCAAATCCAGAAAAAAACCCTCCTTTAAAATACAGTGAATATTAATGAACTTCAAGAGACTTTTACACCCATTTGCATTACTCTTCAAATTTCTTTACGATGTTTTCAATCTAAACACAGAAACCCCACAATGATTTTCTTCCTTAAAACTTCATACTTCGCCACTTACCGAGCAGTCACCAGCTCCTTGGCAAAGTAACTTTTCCTTAACATTGGAAAGCCTTCCCTCTTTATGTATATCAAAACAAAGATAAGAATATGCAGACTCTTTGTTTGTTTGTTATACATCACATTGGCTTACAGTGGAGCTGTTTCTGTGGGAAAGCTACATGAGGTCTCCCAAAGAGAAAATAAACAAGCAGTGAGATGATACACTGCACCAGCTGTAACCTCCTCACAGCTACCCCAGCCACTGTGACTCCAGCAAGAACATTACTGGATATGGACAATCCTCCTCTTTCAAATTTCCTATCCTCAGCTCATCAGTACCAGCAATTTCAAAGATTTTAATGAGTTCATCATTCCCATGATCCACACGGAAACCTGCGAAGGGTAGCTATGGAGGACTTGAGCAATCGAGTTCCCATAAATGACAGCCTCACCTACATATACCTCCCATCCAAGATCACAACTGTCAGAAAATTATTTCTGAGCACAGAAGCGTTGCAACTCCTGCTACTTCATCGGAGTGAGATCATGAAAACATCGCAGTGACATCCTCAAAACGGGACCGGAGCTTCCAGAGACGAAAGCAGAGTGATCACTGTGAAGCCAAAATGACTGAACAATGCCAGGAACAGACTGAGCAATCCACAACTACAAACTCTCAAAAGCTGACGAAGATGCATCCAAGGCAATCCCAGTTGGGAGCTGTGCAACGTCACGACAAGTACATGACAAACTGTCTCAGCCATGACTTTGCTTTGGACTATCAGAAGTTTCAGTGCATCAACATAGTGGTATTTTCCCTACTTATTCTTTCCTGTATTTTTCCTTTATTTTCCTTTTTTTTTTTTTTCTTATGTCTACCATTTTTCTTTTCTTTGAAGCACCTTGAGGCCCAGGAAATACAGTGAACAGAAATACAATCCAATATATACCCATTAGAAGTAAAATGCCATTCCAAATCTGAAAATTCTGTCCCTAAGATATTTATCATCATTCAACTTGTACAAGCATTAAGTTAGTCTGTATTCCCCTCCTTTTTCATGTTACCAAAAAGCTAGTTTATCACAAAACAATCTATTAATATTAGGTGAAAAGTATTGCTTTTAAATTTTCCAGCTTTAAAAATCCAACACACTTGTTACTAAAATCTGCATTATATTTCATATTTTCTTCACATTCTATTATTACTCAGCTTGCCTTTTTGCAGTGAACAAATTTCCAGAATTAACTGGTAAAAGCCACAGCACTGGAGCGTTTAAAAACAAAATGCTGTAACACACACAGGCACAGAGCCTAACAAATTTTAGATGTAGTCTCATATTATGTTTATGAGTATGCTATCTACATGCTTGAATGCATGATTAAGTTACCCTAGGCACTAAACTTAGCTACTAGGTCATGCACAAGCTTTGTTCATTTGCATGCTCTCAGCTTGCAGTGAATGGGAGGCAGTTTGAGTTAACATAACCTGCAACATAATTTTTTTTTAGCATGCTAAAAGCCTGTATACAGGCAGTTGATGCCCAGGAGCTAATTACTCCATGATAATGCGTGGCTCTGACCCCAAGGTGTCTCAACATGAGCCCTACAGCAAGTCACACACACACAAAAAAGTGTGAATGAAAAAAAGTGAAAAGAATGCTCTCCACACAGAAGAAAATGGAAGTTATGAAGAAATTCAGTCTTCATCCTATTTTGGGGTGACATGATCTGTAATCAAACTGCAATTTTTCAGCATACAAAGTATGTATTGGATGAGGCATTTAGACGTATCTGTGTACTTTCAGAAAGGGCAAAGAAGACTTTCCAGTTAGTAGCAACTTTTTTAAAAGCCATAAATACAGCTATCCTTAGAGATAAAAAAGGTACATTTGGTTGCCTTTTGCTATTCAAAACAAGTTTGGGCTCTAGCACATCAGGAATAAACTAGAAGAGCATCTGCAGCAAATACTTATAACTCCTAGACATCACCAAACATTTAAACCCAATGGGAATTACAGGCACAAATGTCACTGGCTGCATCATGGATGGAGATTGGACATTTTGCAGCTTGTTGAATACACACACACACTTTTCACTCCCTTCACATATGAAAAGTTCACATCATACACAATAAATACTTCCATCGGACCAAATACCCTGAAGTATAAGCATATATCTTAAATGTTTCCTCTGAAGCACTGAAAACTTATTCTGAAGACCTATACTGCATCATCCTAAAACAATTTCTAAATGTCTTTGGCTATTGTGAACAAACAAAATAATCCAAATAGCAGGGTTTGGTTGACCTTGCCTTGGCAGGGAGCAGATGAAGCAGGTAACTGAGGATATTATTTCACTTCCCAGTTTCCACACCTGGGTGGTATTCAGTTTTCACCGTACTGAATGTTTCCCCACTAGATGCAGTTCCCCACTTTTCTTAAAATCATTGTCTGCTACAGTCAGTTGAGCAAATGAGAGGAGCTGAGAACACATAAACACAAACGACATCTATATTTTATATGTAGAACACGTCAAAGTCAAACCTGGAACTCTCTCGGAAGAGAACGTTCCCACTATTGCAGCCGCCCTGCCCAAGCAGTCCTCCTGCAGCAGATGCGGCTTTGTACTCACTCCACAAAACGCACTGACTTCAGAGAAGTTACAAATAGCAACACACTGCATAATCAAGTTGTGTAGGTACCAAACCCAGCCATTTGTCCGCGAAGCACATTCAGTCTTTACACGTTACATAAACATAAGTAGATACAATTTTCTATTTGTTGTCAACTTTTCATCTTTGCTAGTCAAAACTTCCCCATTTCTTTCCCATGGATATACACTTCTATCTGCGCCAACAGAACAGCGTTCAGACAACTGCCTGAGATACCTCCCTTGAAGAAGACTGGGAGACAAAGCGCTGTGAAGAAATGTAAGCATTGGTGCATGCCATCTAACACAACTAAAATCCTGCCGAATGGGGCTTTGCATCCTGCTATCTTACACCTCCAGACACTTTCAAAGGAGCTCTGCTCCTGGGAGAGTCTGCTGCTAGAGAAGCCTGGCACAGCCTGCAGCATGGTGCCCAAGTGATGCAGTTGACAACGCAAGCCTGAAAGTACGTGGTAGCAACTTTCTCCAAACTCAGCCAAATGCTGAGTCTGCTTTTCTTTCTCCAAAGCAGCAAAACACAAAATAAAACTCTACCGAAGGAAACGAGGCTCAAGCAGCTATTATTTCCTTCTGTTAAACAACTGCTCCAGCATTCTCCAAGAACATCTTTATACATTGCAGTTCCACCATGCAGCGTTGAGGACAGCTTCATAACTTGCCTGCCTCAGCTTTGTAACATCAGGTCTACAACAACACCGTCTCAGATAGTGCCAGAAAACCAGGTTGCCCCTACAGGAAGGTACTAAAGCAAACAGTCTGCAAAACTCTACCGCAACTGAGGAACTGGTAGATCAAGCCAGCTAAGAACAGCCTTCTCCTTCTGCATCTGCCTAAAGGTATATTTTCAACCTGATTGGTTTTTCTTACAAGGAAGCAACCATTTAGATTAGTTCAGATTACAAAGAATACATTGCAAATTAAATATTAATGAAAACCTTCATGTTTGTTCACAATTAGAAGTTTGAACTTCACCTAGCAAACCAGGTGAATGAAAAAAAATGTTGTCACTGAACACAGAAAAACCCTGTAGCTCTTCAGAAGAGAAGCGCATAATTCCTGTTGAGCACAGCATTTGCCATAATCGTGGGAACAGAGAGCAGGATAAGCCCGCCTGGAGACATGTCTACATTTCAGAGAAAAAACATGGCTTTTTTAACTTTGTAATCTGTTCTGCAATAAAAAAAGTATTTATTGTTAATATCAACAGATTAGCATGTAGCTTCTGTAAAAGTTTATTTATAAACAGCCACAATACATGCAGACTTAAATATTCAAGTTAAACGTTCAAAATTCTGATAAAATAGTAAGAAAAACTCCACACACCAACAGACAACATTTAAGAAGCTTAGAACAAACTGTGTTTTATAAAGCACACTTTACTTCAGTAACAACAGTTTGAAAAAAAAGTTGTGTTACTTCAAAAAATTTCAAAACCTGCTCGCTTTCAGAAGACAGCAACGTACAGCTGTAAACATTCAGGGTTCTTATTTGTGAAGTGCATTAAAAAAGATGTAAGCTGCACATTTATATCAATATGAGTGCAAAGGGTGGATATTAATGACATTGCTATGCGTCCTTACCCAGCGACCAGAACATATTTTCCATCTGGTTGATTCTTTAACCTTTCCAGCAGGGACAAACGTACTTTGGCTTTGGTTTGGCCATAGCTCTCAATTTCATCTGTAAGCAATCCTATCTCCTTGGCAAGCACATCAACAGCTTTTGGACTCTGCGCTCGGGAAATCTCAATATCACTGGAAAAGAAAACAAATAGGAGTCAGGAGATTTCTCTCAGCTTAGGTGGTCAACGACAGAGCACAAAACAACAGCAAATACTCCAACAATAGGGTTATTGTAATCGGTTTTTCAATCCCCTCACACATTTTATTAACCAAACCTAAATATTAGCTAACACCTAATGCAACATTGAAAATCACATGCAGTGTTTGTTAATTGTTACAATTACACAGAGTTCTCCCGTTTAATCGTATTCCAAATGTTACGTAATGCTTTCATATCAAGCTAGAGACGTGTCTGCTGGATGGTCAAGCACGTCCCACTGGAATGGATGTTTCTGGTTTTGTTTTTCTTCTCCTCCCTCCCAGTATATTTCAGCACATACACTTTACTAAAAAGTGCATACATTCCTTGCCCAACAGTCACTTAAACACATTAGCTAAATCTGATGCTTGTGCGTGTAGCGCCTTTCATCAGAGGGTACCACCAACCAAGCTAAGCCTTGCTGCTCCCCCGTGAGGGCACCAAAGGGAACGAGGCATCTGAGGATCATCTCACGCACTTCTAAAACACAGCTAAATTGAAAATGGTCACATAGCAAAATTTTAACACGCAGGGATCAGGCCAGAAGTCCCGTGAGCTTATAAACTATTTCCAGCAAGGACTGCGAGTGGCAGCTGAGGCAAGAGAACAAGCCTGGAGCAAGCACACATGGTAGAACTGTCTGAGAGGAGGTGGCTGTAGGCTGGGGGACACTATTGTGTCTGCAATTCCTAACCTAGACCACCTGGGGTCTTTGGATTTCACACTCCTTCATGGATTTTCGTTTGTGAGCTTGACCTAGCTGCCCCCGGAGTTCACATCAGTGTTTAGCAGCTGCAGGCTCCCATGGCAGTAAAGTCCAGGGCCTGGCACACAAGATGTGAGGAGTTGCGTCCTTTGGCTTTGAATTGCTCACACCACCACAAAAGCAAATTAAAAAATTACCAAGAGATTAATTACTTCCAGCCTAACCAGGCTAAATTCCTTCCTGCAGTTTCAGTTGATTACATTATTTTTAAGACAGAATCTGGCAATGGCATCAAAGCTAATGTCCTGAACTTTCAAACAGTCTGCAAGACCTCAAATATCCACATATGAGCACAGAACTACTGCCAGATCTCAATTCTAGGTGTGGACTTCAGCTGTTCTGCATCCACCACCAAACAATCAGTTTGTGCCAACTTAATTGCTTCCAATTCTTTGAGGATATCCTAAACTGGGACCATTATTCAATTCTAATTCTCTGCTATCCCACTTTTGCACCCTGCAGCAGCTAAGTGAAACCCAGAAATCATCCAGCCAAACACTGAGATAACCCAGCACTACAGGACAAGAGAGCTTCTCAATCACAGCCCTCAACGGCTGGGTTGCAGACCATTTCATTGCATATACTAACCTGGAATCTGCTTACTTTCAAAGACATACTAAGTACATCCTCTTGCATAGAAGGATCTACCTTTGATTTTCTTCTGCATTACTTCAAACACAACTAGCCATTAAAATGTATCGAGAACACAGGATGGAGTGGCTTACAAACATGACATGACAAAGAATATTTAAAGCTTTCATTCAGAACTCTCTCTATATAAACAACTTGAGTCCCAGAAAAATATGGGTCAGTTGATGACAGTGTGGTCCCTTAAAGGTTTAAACAAGAAAAATCTGTAGGGTGACTATTTTCCTCTTAAAACAATTGATATATTTGGCAAGGGGATAAGGATGTAGACTAATAAGACAGAAAGTTTATCCGCCTTTTTTTTTTTTCTCCCTCCTAAATATACCAGCCTCCTTACTAAAAGACAGAAGCTATTATTTCAAGTCTCAGGCCAGGCTACCAAGACTCCCTGCAGCAATCTCAGCCCTTCCTATTTCCCTCAGCTCTTGGGCCACAAACACCTCCCTCTCACAGTTCTGGAAGAAACAGTCAGGCTTTTCCCACTATGCAGGTACCACTACTGGCAAAAGTGGAAGAAGCAAAACTGACCAAGCTGTACACTTACAAATAATTTAAGAAGTAAAGAATTTCTAGATAAATAAAATTACAAATATTTATTGAAGCCGAATAAAACTGACAGTGGATGCTAACAGTTCTCCATTGGTAAAACCACTGCTGTCGTCATTTTCCCATCTTAAGGTCCCTCAAGAATATTCAAAGCAACTAGACTTTTAACAACTGATTGTTGTTAAATCAATTGCACGCTGTGATTGCACACTGATACATGCAGCAAAGTGAAAAAGGCATAATTTCACAATGAATTGACATTTATACCTTAACTACTACTGAGGCTAAACAACACATACAAAATGTTTATGTCTAGTCTATTATTTCTGGTAAATGCATTTTCTAAAACACAGGAAATTAAAAATTTGATCATAACTATCATTCAGAAGTCTACATTTGTAGCTAGGCTCTCTTTGATTGACAATACCTTCTCTATATTGAAAAAAACAGAATTATTCAATGAGTTACGTTATTCAACATTGCTGGAAATGTGCGACTGGTTCTTCTGCATGAATGAGGTTTGTTACGCAAAAAATCATTATTTATGAAATATGGGAAAATTTAGAAACTGGGAGAAGGCTCCACATCTACTCAGCCTGGGTGCTGGAATTTTTTTTACTGCACATTTGTAAGAAAATCTTCTGCTCCATTTCCAGTATCTTTGGAAATACTTCAGTTAACACCCAGATCTCACAGAAATCAAAATGCAGATGTTCCTAGTTTTAGTGCTTAAGCAGCTTTGCCTTGTTTTTAATGAAAACTCCATCTGTTTCCACACAGCGTGGTGTATTACTGCAAGATTACACTTTATTGCAGGATACTTTCAATCTGATGAGTTATTTTACATTTAAAAGAAAAAAAAGACATAAAACTATAATAGCAAATAAATGGAAGTCCTATTACTGGTTATATTATATGCCATTATAGGTTAATTATGTAAATATTCATGTGCTAAAAACACATGTCATAGAGAGGGTTGGGAATACTTTTTTGAGAGTTTTTTCACCATCACACTCATGACATCGCATGCTTTAATCTACCTTTTAACCGTATTATTTAAGGGTAGATTTTTCAGGCTTTAATTCTAGAATTGTTACATGGTGCCCCAGGAAAAGCTCAAGCATTTCTTCCCCCTTGCGCCCCTGGGTACAACTGAAAACTCGTTCTTTTGGCATCTCTGTTTTAAATTACAATTGTGTCCATTTCCATTAAACTGTTGTAAGAGACAGTGAAAACTGAATCAAAATGCTTAGAAAAGAAAACAATTTTTACAGCTTTCCAAAAACACAGCAGAGGGATTCAGAATCACAGAGTGGCTGAGGCTGGAAGGGACCTCTGTAGGTCATCTGGTCCAACCGCCATGCCCACAGGGCCACCTAGGGCTGGTTGCCCCAGATCAGATCCAGGTGACTTTTGAGTATCTCCTAGGATGGAGACTCCACGGCCTTTCTGGGCAACCTGTGCCAGCGCTTGGTCACCCTTACAGCAAGTGTTTTCTAATGTTCAGAGGGAATCTCCCTTGTTTCAGTTTGTGCCCACTGCCTCTGGTCCTGTCATTGGGCACCACTGAAAAGAGCCTGGCTCTGTCCTCTTTGTATCCTCCCTTCAGGTATTTATATACATTAATAAGATTCCCCCTGTGCCTTGTCTTCTTCAGGCTGAAAAGCTCCAAGTTT
>Ga0181612_179166_pt1 | contig 11788 bp, 5 predicted proteins | sample HoacroProtozoa21_FD_119630 | JGI IMG/M metagenome (GOLD analysis project Ga0181612, IMG submission 119630) | Hoatzin crop microbial communities from Cojedes, Venezuel. Combined Assembly of Gp0051906, Gp0051904, Gp0051908 | reverse complement strand
GAGGATGATGAGGGGACTGGAGCATCTCTCGTATGAGGAAAAGATGAGGGAGCTGGGCTTGTTTAGCCTGAAGAAGAGAAGGCTGAGAGGGGATCTTCTAAATACTTATAAATATCTTAAGGGTGGGTGTCAGGAGGATGGGGTCAGAGATGTGTTCAAATACACACAGACTTGAAGACTCCCAGTTTTAGGAGTCCTTTACAGAACTCCAGCAGTTTAAGTGAGGCAATGTTTCCCTTTGCAGCTTTTGACAAGATTTCAGAGAAAACAGTGCTAAGACATTGGTTTGCAGGGACCAGAAGATCAGCAGTTCCTTTGTAGTACACCAGACCAGATACCTAAATATTGGGAGTGCTAAAAGATAACTACTCTGCAATGTCAAAAGAGGCAACGGTGCTTAAGATAAAATGCCAGAATAGCCATGAATTTAAAGGCAAATTATAATGACATCTGTCTTTCATACATCCCTACCAAAAATACAACAAAAATTTGAAATTTAGTAATCTCACTGGTAATTTCTTTCATTTGCAGCTAAACCAACAACACTCTATATCACCCTTAGCATGTGATTATTTCCTTCCAATTTCTTTCCAAATTATTCTTTCTGCTTCCACAAGGAGACTGTAAGGCAATAGCTAGGCCACTAGAGCGTAAGCTACTATTAGACCAAGTTAGGGTAGACAAATCTTTGAGAAATTCTATTGTGGTTAGAGTTAACAAATGCACTGATCGTTAGATCCTTACCAGGAAGGAAAACACACAACTGAGTGCTGCTGAAACTGCAGATGACAGATCAATGATAAATTCAGTAACATTTAACATTTCTCTCTGACTTGTTGTTAATCATTATTAGCATAACAAAGATGAAAACAAAAATAAATTCTCCCAAATATTTTCCTTTTATGTGTAGTACCAGTCCCCAAATATTCTCCAACCAGGTCAGTTGAATTTTACCACACTGTGCCAGTAAAATCATACATAATCTTAGACATATAATTACTGTATGTGCGTACATCTACCAGAATCAAACCCACATTAGTTATTTTCAAGAAACCCAGAAGATAACCTCTAAACTACATGTAAAAACTCATTCTTCTCACCCTCCTTTAAAACTTTGTAGTAGTTCATCACTTTTCTGGTGATCTTTATTCATTAGTTAAAGAAATTGAAGGTGCTGTTAGCTGATAGCACACCAGAAGTTCAATAACTGAAAGAGAAAATATTTACTCTGCAAGTAAAACATTGGGAAGGACTCACTAAATTCGATATTATTAACATTAAAGACAAGACACTTAAAGGTTACTTTTCTTTCCTATTTCAGCTACCCAATGCTTGGCCTTCCCTCTGACACACTCTGCAGTGTTTCAACAACTAAGTTCTCATTTATAGGGAGTTTATTGGAGAGAGGTGATTTTCACTCTTTCAGTTCTGAATGTCTCACCACTCAGTGTGAATAAGGAGACATAATCTGGATTCCATCATATTGGTAAAACAGACGTGGTTACAGGTAGGTTATAGCCCAGATGTATCGTAAACTGCATCCTTAATGTCTGAACCTTCCAAATGCAATGAAAACACATTTAGTCTCAGATTTAAAGATCACCTTGCTTTAATAGTAAGGGGTTTTTAAGGTGAGGAAATATTCCAAGTGTCCCTAGCCTGACACACTCAGACTGATTTGTTGACAGGCCCTGAGCCATAATCCAAGCTGGTTAGTTGAAGTGGAGGTTGTTAATCTAAATACATATTTTTAATAGTCTTTAGATACTGCAATTATCCAAAAGTCATTAGAAATAAAACTTTACTCCTTTTTTCCAATCCAGAAATTTGGTGTTTTTACATCTTAAAGCTGATGAATAACCAGCAATAACAGCATTATTGTCTTCTTCCTAAAGATGGTTGTTATTCTGTGTATCCATGTATGTTTGTGGCAGAGATTTTCTTTACTTATTCCAAAACACAAAGAGATTAGAAGGTATTTTTAATTAAAATGATTACTGTTGTGGTTATGTTATTGAGCAATATTTTGGAATAAATATGTTCACTGTTAGAAGTGTAATTCTACTTTTCATCTTCATGATAAGTAATATTTATATAGTTCATCCTTAAATTGTGTAAAATTGGATTTCATCCCAACTGCTAGAAGGTATTGTTTTTAAAACAAGGCTAAACAAGCACAAAAGTTTATATGAAGATACAGGTTTGATTAGCATTCAGGCAAAACAAGTTCAATCAGGTTGGCTTGTGCAGTTATTCCAGTCTGACTCCAGTGACTTTCCACTGCACTGACCTTTTAAAGAGGGATTGTATTTTGTTGTAACCTATAGCACTTTTGAGACGAAGAAATACTTGGGGTGATATGATACAGTGTGGGTCACAATGGTTGGTAGCACACATTCAGCAATCTGTTATAGACATTTGCATTAGAGCCAATTCATTAACCATCACAACAGAGTTTAATGGAGATGAAGAAAAATGTTAACAAAACTCCCTGTGAGATTCTCTCTTCCGCAACACCAGTCCCTAAAAATATCCAGAATACTCGATTTAATATCTCCCTTTTTGAAAGATGGTATGCTGAAGCAGTGGTACAGGAATTCATATATAAATCTCCACTGGATCAAATATATTGCAGTGAGTCTTATTCCTAGTATTATTCTGGCATTTTTATAATAGTCTGAAATGTCTGTTTCTACCAGGAGAAAATAGGCTTCATGCAGAATACTATAGATTCTATTATTAATATGTCAACATATAGAAATATTATGCAAACACATGCAACTGGGTGAACAAAATACAGGTAACTCAATGGATGCTGAAAAATCCTTAGCAATGTGCTGTCCAAAAATAATGCAGACATTCCCAAAATGCTCCTTTGGAAAAAAACCCACACTTGAAACCCAAGAACATTAAGTTGCCTGCCAGTGGTGCAGAAAGCCACCTGTGCCAGCTTCTCACCTGTTTGAGACTAAGCACTACGAGAGTCAGGGAGTTTAATCCTACCAGACACTGCAATGGAGCATCAGGAAGAACGTACTATCTCAGTGTGGTTCAGAAGGACTTCTGTGCCAGGAAAGAGCCGATCTCATGTAAAACCATGACGGCTGTTTTTCTCAGAGCACAAGTGAAAATTACGGAGAATTGCCGTTGTACTGTTTGATAAGTTCAAACTGGCAGAATAAAAGACAAATTTCGGTAATGATTATTGCAAGGGTCTCACCCAGAGGTAAAAAGACATAGAAAAGATGAATCCATGCTTTTTTTTCTTTTCGTGCCTCAACTACTGCCTGTTCCTCCCATCCAGCCTTTCAAAAGTCTGTGGCAAACAATGCTTTCCTAGCTCGTTGCTTTGACCTTACCATTGATTTTGTTTGCCTGTTCAATTCTGCTCATTTAGATGTATTGCAGGAGGCCTAGCAGCCCTATGAAAACATCGGAACTGCACTGTTAGTGCTGAAAACCCCCACAAACCAGGGACTTGAGTGGGTTTTATCTTTCTAATTTAGGTATTTAGGATCTAAATGTGTTATATCTGACTTGGGTACCCGTTAGTCTTTATGAAAGGAAAGAAACTATGCTATGTTCCTCATTGTGTATGTAAACTCTTTAAATGTTACTTTAGAATAAGATAATTTGCTGCCTAAATTTGCTTATTTGTCACCATGACTGTAAACCGGAGTACATGTCTATATCGTAGGAATTTATAGCTAGTTTCCTTTGTCTCAAACAGGTCATAATGTATGTACCACCACCCCCAAAAAGCAAACAGGATACCTCAAAAGGTAAAAAAGAAGCAACATAAAATGTCTTTCTAGACTGAAAATCTGTTGTGTTGCACATTGCCTGCTCATGAAAACTTTTAATTTTTTTCTGCTACTAATATTTCCTCCAGACATGGTAGCTTGTTCAGGAAGTTGTGTAATGACATTTCTTTCCAATTACTAACTAGGCAGGTGGAGTGATGGTTTTATAGAAAAAAATTTTCCTGGAATTTGGGATCATAATAAATTACTGTCCATGTGTCTTAGCGAATAGTAGTTATTGCATAATTTACTAAATAGAAGTACATTAGATGTTATCCAGCTAGTTTTGGTAGTTGTTGCTTTCTGATTCTACAGGTTTGTGACTTTTGAAACTTTCAGTCTGTTCTTCTAGTTTTTCCTAAGCAAAGTCTACTCCCACCCTGCTCACTAATATTTTGATATTTAATACTTGGCATTTAGAGCATACTGCTTCCATCACTGGCCTACAGCTGCCTTAGCCTTTGATTGAAAGAAACATTTCTAATCTCAGTCATGCTGTTTTTAGTAGAATGTGTAGCTTTTTAACACTTGCTCTTTTTCCTGTAAGTTGATTTTAATGTGTCAACACTATCAATACTTAAGTTTCTTTTCTCTTGCTAGATTCCTATCTACTGATACTTGCCTCTCCATAATCCTCTGCTTTTCTTCATGCACTGCCTATGTTTGTTTTGTTTTGCTGCTTGCTGGAAAATCCACTTGTATCTCTCTGTCAGCTTTCTTCAGCTTTGTGTAAATTTCTTTGAACTCTTTCATTACCAAGAGAGGTGCAACTTTCTGCTCTAGGGTTGGCTTGAAAGTTTGTTCAGGTAGATTGTATGATCCAGTAGATTGTATGAAATAGGCTTTCTGGCTCTAAGTAACCTCTTTAAAACTCTTTTTTTTTTCTTCTTTATGGTTATCGTGGCCTGACTGTGTTGTTTCCTGTACCAGTTTCTGAAAAAAACACCCTAGATCTCATGTAAATAGTTCAGATGGGGCTTGATGAGTTGTTGTAGACACTTGCGACACTTATTATGTGTCCTTTACTTGCACAATTAGAGTTGTGCATTGCGTCACATTAACTTTGGTTGCTCCTTATTGAAGGTGGTACACGTAGGCTCCTTCAACTCTCGCTGCCATGACTTGCTGTGGATTCTCAGTTCTTTGCATATCTAGAAGCAGAGAGCAATTAAAAGTTCATATCCTCACAGATCCCTTTGTTGAATTCCTCATGTTCCCATCTTCTCCTAAGTTCTTGATAAGCTACTGTCTCTTCATGAAACCAGAGGAAAAATCTGAGTTGTTCTTTGGGAGCAAATAATGAATATATATTTTAAAAAAATCTGTGATAAACTCTAGATCATTGGATCTGTGGTTCAATAGCAAACAGCCTCATTCTGACCCAGAACAGTACAGCACTAGTAGCAACAACCTGCATACTGGCTCTTTGACTTGGTATGGGCAAGAAACAAATTTAGATCGATACCCACAATTTGGCATCAATATCCCAATCTCTGTCAAGACATCAGCAATAAGAACCTTATTGTGTAGAGCACTGAAAATATGCTTTCCAAATGCACTATTGACAAAAGAGTAGGACATAATAAGAAATTAAATGAAGCTGAATAAATACTTGCATTGAATCTCAGACATCAAGAATGCATTGGTGGAAAACAGTAAGCAAAAGAAACAAAAATATGTTTCAGCAACGATCACAGCATGCTTTATGGTTGCGTCATTAATCTGTGTGCCTCGTGTGCTGCAATGCAAAACATGGAGAAAGGCACTGGGCCTCATAACTGTGAAAATGAGGATGGGCTTGTTGCCCATCTTGTGTCATCGTTAGATTACCTGATTTTTGCATGGACATTTTGTCTGTTTGGAGGGATAACAGACTCATCACACCCATTATGACTGGAATTTTCTAAATTTTATGTGTTCAAGTCCCAGATATTTTAGAAAATAAATCATTACAGGCTCTGGAGAGAAAAAGAAAAGGTCAGGGGCTTTTGGGCACCCAGAGGAAGAGATTAGATGAGCTAAGAACACAGTAGAATCAGAGAAGTAATATTTCTCCTAGAACAATACATGGACTTCAGCTACTGTTCAAGTTTCACGGTTATCAAGTAGCATATACTGAGGATACTGGTTATTTTGAGTATACAGATGAACTGAATCTTTAAATAATTTCCTGAGGTTATCCTGAGATAAATACCTATTGTTGTGGTAGAAATGCAAATTAAAATGAAGAAGTAAAATTCTATAAAGGCTTGAGCAATTGCGAATTACAGCCAGCAGTTGAACTCCCTTCCTTTGTGTTTCCTTGTTCTAAGCATTCTTATGATCATCATTATTTAAATTTCATGTTGTGTGGTGCTAAAGGGCATCACTTTGCTGCACTTGCAATGGTAAATATCAGCTGTTGTGTGTTTTAAGATATCTTTGAACCTGAAAGTTTTCTCACATCGTAGTGGAAAGCTACAGGTGTGTGAATCGTTACAAGAATGGGAAAAAAGCAAAGCTGTAACAGGGTTGGGTGTATCACCACAGTACTATTCTGAGGCTATCATATATTCATTTTAATATCAACTTCTAAGTTAGGATTGCTTTACCTGGATTTCTTCTGTATGGGAGTGTTCTCTGTTTAAAAACAGTAGGAGAGACGTCAATGGTCTACAGTCAGATGGTAAAGGGCTGAAGCCTGCATTTTACAGGCCTGATTCACTTGTGCTGTTCCAACCCGTGCTCCAGGGTCCCAACACGAGAAGTAACCACAACTGGCCTTGTGAGAGTAAAAGCATTCAAATTGCAATCCTTTGGCAGGCAGGTGTGCATCTATGGGGTAGCTATACAAACAATGACTGTAATTTCCCAGTTTGGTGGTTGTGTTAGGATCACTTAGTAAGATTGCTTCAGTTCCTGGTGTCTTGTTTTAGATCGGATCTTTTGGGCCAAAGCAGATTTTTTTTTCATGGCAATGTCTCTGCATTAGTGTGTTACATCTGTCTATCCACAGTATAGACACACATCCCAGTTCCCTAGTAGTTCTCTGTCAGTCTGAAAAATGAAGCACAGTGACTGACAGAACACCTTCCCTAGCCTCTGTCTGTGTGAGCTGGACCAGCACAGTGGTTTGAAAACACTTATTTAAAATGTAATGTTTGTAGGAAAATGCCTTTAAGTAGATGAAGAAAGACACTGGAGACCAGAACTGAATGAACTGCTAAATTAAATAAAGCTTCTGGGTTTAAAGAATGAAAATCAACAGCTTGTTGCAAGAACAGTCCCCAAGCCAGCAATTCTGCATCTCTTATTCCCCACCTGTTACTTTTAAGTCATTTTAAAACTTTTTACTAATGATATAATTCTCCTAATCTTAAATGTGTTTTTTAGTTCCCAAAGTTTATTGCATGCTCATTGAGGTGCATACTCCTGATATTGTCATGCTTTACACTGACACTAAGATTGATCTCTTCCATCTTAAGCATTTACAGGTTAATTGTTTGAGTCTAGACTGGTCAGCTTACAGTCCACTGAGGATAACAGAAGCCAGAGTCAGTGACTTAGACTAGTGGTATCTATACTCCTAACAGTATCAATGTCTGCTCCTGAGTACTCAATCAACACATTTATTCAGATCAAGTGGTACAAGAGGTTCACTTTCATACTGCTCACAGGTAGACTCTTTCGAAGCAGCTTGCCTCCTTCCACAACGCACTTGGTAACAGGTGACCCCTATCCCCATGTGTCACCCCTGTGAACCAAAAACTTTTTTGATTGCTTGTTTCATCTGTTTCAAAGAGTTTGAAATTATGTGAAAACTGTGTTGCAGGTTGCCATGATGGTGTGTTTGTAACACGAAACTGCGGGTGCATTTCATACCCTGAGGCTTGGCTGGAGGGTGTAAGGCAGTGTTTGAGGAAGAGTTTTGGAACTGTATGTGGCAGACAAAGCCAAGACTGGCTCAGTATTGCCTAATCTGTCTTTTGGGAATTACTAATGGGATAAACTATCACCAAAACCAAGCCTGTTTTGTTTTGGAGGGAATTAAATAGTTAATAAAAAACCCCAAACCAAACTGTTTAGGAGTAAAGTGAAGTGATGTGACAAACTAGGTAGCTGAGACCTAGGAACGAGCTAAAAGGTTAAGTTATTTCATTGTGTACGTGTACCTTGAGAAAATAATTTTTAAATTTTTAAAGTAAAGTGAGAAGAATCCCATTCTTGATTTCTTATCTACTTTCATAGGATAATAGACATGAACTTCCTTTTGTCTGGAATACCCTTTACCAGTAGAAGAACCTACAAAGAGTTTTTTGCTTTGTAGTTTTATGCTGTCAGTTTTGGGGATTGATTCCACCGTTAGCATTGTGATGCACATTCAGACATTGTGAAAAACATTGCAGGGATGCAAATATTCTCATAGGAAACATCCTCCAGAAAACTTAAGAAAAATAAGTTGAGGTAGTATTTCAGGGGTTGTGAGAACCAAACTGGTCATCTATGTCCAAAAAATTTACTGTCTTAAATTCTTTATTTTTCATGCCATTGTCTCTCTTGAAAGCCCAACAGAAAACCTTAGACTTCTCAGGTAACATTGAAAGCCATAGCACACAAACTATTTAGCACTGTAAAAAATGATATTGTTCTTAAGTCATCTGAGTGTTTTTAAAATTTTATCCATGGTCTTCAATCCAGAGGTTACACATAAACTCCCTAAACATTAAAAAAACTATAAGAGCTGCTTCTGTAAAAATCACACCAGCATTGTTAACATCTTTTTTTCATTTGTACCCAGTCATTCCTATATGTTGCACAGGCATATAGAAAGATATAACCCTTGTAAATAAAGGGAAAATTCAGACTGTATCTTAACATCATGAGCTGCTATTCTGTTTCATCACCATTTGAATAGCTGTTATTTATTTTCTGGTGCCCTACTTCTGGCAAATTTCTGCTTGATGAGAGCCTCTGGAGTATAGATTTATAATTTTCACTCACTTAATGGAAATAGTTTTCTTTTACTGAAGGAAATTGTGATTCCTTTATTTTTCTAAATATTTCCTCTCAAAAGAGGTATATCATATGGCTCAGCACACAAACGCTAAGCATATGTTTTTGTTATTTCTAGATACATATTTTTCTTTAGATTGAAAGCTCCTTGAGATGAGAGTCTGCAGTTTTATTCAGAAGTTAGCAGTTAGAACAATCCTAGTTTATAAATTCTTATAGCTATGAATGTACCTTACATATATTGTAATAATAGCAGATGCTGAAAAATAGATGGTGTATCTAGTGTTTTGAAGCAAAAAAAACTGCATAAAGACCTGAGCTTGACTCGATCTAACTGCATCACAGCTGCCCTGTTTTGAGCAGAAGATTGGACTTAATGTTCTCCTGAGGTTCCCTACAACATGAATTATCCTATGATCTTATGAACCTCAGCGGCTGGATTTCATTGTTGCTTTGCCTCTTCTGGAAACAAAATATCAGAAAAAATAATTTCTGCTTTAAATTTTTTTTATACGTAAATGTGTATAAGAGATATGTATATATATATATTTATACAAATAATGTCCTCTTCCTATAGAACCTTAAGGTTTCTAAAATGATATCTTACCTCTTTTGGGTTCATTCAGTGTTTCTGGTCCCAAGGAAATAAATTTACCGTTTTTAATAAGGGAAACCAAAATGGAACTCGCTGAAAAGGCTATTTTAAGCAGCCAGTCAGTGCATTCACCGGAAAATACTATATACCCCTCACCAGAAATTTCTTAACCTATGATTGCTGTTGACGCTTTTTAGAGTGGTTCACTTGTTCTAGGTCATATATTTTTCACTGGCAACAAAGTCTGCAAGTTCTACTTTCAGTTTAAAGTCACATTCTTACTGTGGCACAAGTGAAAACACTCAAACTATCTATTTTTTTTCCATTCATTTCCTTGCTGTGTCAAAACTAGATCATATTTTGTGCACATTTTCTGGTAGGACTGAAGAGAACAATTTTGTGTTTGAAATATAAAATCAATCTTAATGTTAACATTGAGCTATAAGGGCTTTTTTAATATTTGAGAGCAATCACACTCTCTGAGGAATCTGTGTACAAACTCAGATCTGAAAGAAAATGGTGGTGTTTTTACAGTATGTGAACACAACCATCTGATTTATAGTTCAATCTGTTAATGCACTCTGTTATTAGGCCACCTGGCAGTTTTATGCATTGTGAATTTAAAGAGGAGTTCAATGTAACATAAGCTTTACAAGCTGGCGAAATATTATTGAAATGAAACATGAATGAGAACCATTTAAACAATAAAATAATGTGTGTAGACTATATATTTTTTTCATTTTAGCAAAATGCACAGCCTAGGTTTTATTTGCTGAAGTTAGATGAGGTTCTGAGAGACTCCAAAGATGAAACTTTAGACTAGCTTCTTTTTGTAATACTGTCAATCCTATGGTTTTTGATGTTCACATCAGTAAAACCAAAACCCTATCTATCTATTACACTGGGAAACTGCAATTTGGAGAATGATTATCACAGTATTGTTAAGGTAATATTTAGTTATTGTATGGGTTGGAGTTCATTCATCAGCAACCTATATATACACATAGAAATCTCTATCAGCAATTGATAGACACGGATTTATCAGCCCACGCCGTAAAAAGTCATGGCCTTAAAGAAAACAAAGACCTTCTTAATAAACAGTATTTGTATATATATGTACACACATAAGTAATGTGCACATACAGACAAATACTAATTCTATCCCTCTTTTTGTTTTGGTTTTAAATCTTTAAAGTTCTTGTTTTCAAGCTTTCTATTGAACTATGATGCTAGAAAATTCCTTTTTCTATCTAAAATTAAATATGAGCCCATTCACTTGACCTCAGGGCTGGGGTTTTAAGTACAAGAAGAGTTGCCAGAGCAGCAGATATAAAATAAGCATTCTATTATTCTATATAATAATAGGATAACCCCTCCTCACCTGGCACAGAACCCTGGGGGCACCTAAATTTTCCTAGATGCTCACGGGCATCTCTACATTCTGAGATATCTTTCAATAAAATGTCTTCTAATTTGTCCAATACCCACAGGAGACAATTATCATCAGAGTTGAGTCAAAATGAAACCTTATCTGTCAATTTTTGTATTTTTAACAATGTTAGAATAAATATTTTCCAAGCAATGGAAATACACAGAGAAGAAAATGGGCAGAGTGGCCTTTTAGGTTGCCTGGGTAGTTACTGAAGGGTCTTCAGAGCTCCTGATTTTTCCTTTGCCCACAATTACAGGGCAGGGTCGGAATGAATTAGGAATGGGTGGAGAAGTTGCAGTGTCTTCTCAGGATTTTACTGGTTGTGAACTGGGAAGGCTGGTTTGCACTGTGAAAAAGTGTAACAAAAGAGAGATTCAAGGAAATTATTACAAAATACTGAGTAACGGTTCTTTTCCCATGGCAGTGCAGGTAAGCACCTCCCATTGTTCAAAGCAAGCAGTGAAATTAAGCACTTTATACAGGAAATCTCGCGAGTATGTTTATTAATACAAATTTCTTAGCACCTACAAGCATGCTCCAAAAGGCACACAGTAAAAAAAAGTGATTCAACAGGGAACTAGTCCACTGTTAAAACACCTGTGCTTATCTCCTTGCAACCCTGGCCATAGAGTTTAAAGAACATACAAGGCTTTGTAACTACATGGAAGTACAGAACTTCAGTCTTTCCTAGGTAACAGTTTATTCTCATCTGGAAGATCCTGGTTCCTTATTCGACATCAGCTAGGGGAAGGCTTGAATCCAAACTGTTCACATCTTTGATGAATGCTCTAATCACAGAATCACAGAATGTTTGATGTTGCAAGCGACCTCTGGAGGTCATCTGGTCCAATCCTCCTGCTCAAGCAGGCCCACCTAGAGCCAGTTGCCCAGATGTTCAGATGGCTTTTGATTATCTCCAGAGTTGGAGACTCCACCACCTGTGCCAGGGCTCAGTCACCCTTAAAG
>Ga0181612_172259_pt1 | contig 11788 bp, 9 predicted proteins | sample HoacroProtozoa21_FD_119630 | JGI IMG/M metagenome (GOLD analysis project Ga0181612, IMG submission 119630) | Hoatzin crop microbial communities from Cojedes, Venezuel. Combined Assembly of Gp0051906, Gp0051904, Gp0051908 | reverse complement strand
GTTAAGGAGACTAAGCTGTTTACAGCCGTGACTACCAGTCTCTGCTTCCTATAAAAACTCACATGCTGGAATTGTGGTCAAACACATTCAAGCTTAACACTAAGTAGGAGGTTATTTTCAGAGCTTAACATCATCCTCCTAAACCCAGTGGCAGTTACGAGTGCTTTCACACAGGATACTGTTTAACAATGCTGTCTAAATATTTGACAGCCGGTTCTGTATGCTTTTCCATCGCAATATCCTCCCAAAGAACTCATGGTCCTCACCACACTTTCTGATGACTTAATTCTTTTTAACTCTTTCAACTTTTAAATGAAAACCTACTCTGTCATTGCTCAGAAGGTGGCTGGAGGAGGCAAGGCAAAAAAACCCCTCCTCACATCTACACGACCCCAGAACGTACAATCTCAGAAACACCAGCAGCATGTACAACATAGGGTGCACCTGCAGCACGCATGTGTGTGAACAGTAAAGCTAACAAAGTCAGAAATCCGGCATTTTGATCAGCGTGTATTTAGTATGGTCATGCTTAAAACGCTGGACAATAATTCAAGCATTAGTTAAAAAAAGCCTGTGAAAACAGAATAGGCTTCAAAATGTTGTGAGACTCTCATACGCCCACACACACAACGGTAGAAAGCTTTACAAGGCTAGAAGAGGAGAACTGAGCTTCTAGCCAACCAGGGTGTAGAGCCTGTTTTCTTGTAGTTCTACAAAGGAGAGTCCATAGCATTTTCTCCTGCTACTGTGACAGCGCATGCAATTCAGGTACTCGTGCCTCTCTTCAAAGAACTCGAACAGGAAGGAAAGGTTGAATTATAACGTTCAAATAAATACTGCAGAAAGACTGTCTACATCTAGGAGTCTAACAGCCCCGCAGAAAGAGTGCAAAGACCCTTCTTAATTTAAAGAAAACCAAAAACATTAGTGACAGAAGTCAACGGAAGGTGAGCCGACCTCAGCACTGAAGTGGTCTTACCAAGAAGAGATGTCAAGTCCCCTTCCCTCTAACTGTGCAATACCCTGTGAAATACTCACAGCTAGCTGTGGATGAAGGGGTACTTCCATCTTATTTCATGCAGGACCTTACACCACAATTACCATAAACATTTAACTGCTTTTATGCCAAAATGGTAAACAAGGAAAACTGAGCTATTAAAAAAAAATATATATATACACATATAAAACTTCATCCCAAATGCTTCTGGCTAAGATGGTTTCAAGAAGGGTATATTGTTGGAGGCTATTGATTCTTATTAATGGGAGAATGAATATCTGTACTATTAGACAGCAGACATACAGAGTCTGGTATGGTGGGTGGCAATTGATTCTTATTAATGGGAGAATGAATATCTGTACTATTAGACACACAGAGAACCACCAAAGAATAGGAGCTATGACCTCCTATACATTCCTCTCTCTCAAAAAAAAAAGTTTGCCTCCTCTTGAGCAAACCATGCATGATACAAAGTTCAAAAAGTACAACAAGAAAGACAGCCAGAAGGAGACATCTCAGACTGTGATGACTAAATGCAAGTAAGCGTTAGATAACATTAAAATATGACTAATGTGTGTTTCCCAGGTGGAGGTACAAAGAACGTTGATTCATTGCAAACAGGAGCCAGTGTTTAAACAACTTAATCTCGCTCCAATCTTGGCTTCACAGGTTTAACAGTCCAAAGAAAAAAAGAAGATGAGTTAATCCTGTACATCATCTTTCTTTTCACTGGCCAATGCTCCTATCCTCTTCTATTTCACCTTCTTCACAAGCCTACCATTCTTTTGGTTTTCAGTCTTTCTCCAGCTGAAGTCAGAGCCTGAATTCTGCCCTATAACAATGTACATTGGAAGAGCATACCCAAGCTATCTTTAGCTGTCAAGACTGCGATCTGTTCTCACCACTCCTCCATCATCATCTCCTTCCTCCAGCCTTTGCATGCAGGGTGTCAGATTTTCTCATACTAATTATTGTCAGATTCAGAGATTAAAAGACTGACTCAAAGTAAAGAGATCCTCCTCAGTTTAAAGGAAGAAAAAACCCCATCTTTTAAGTAGTCTCTCAAATTACCATGCTAAACATCTCACACATTTTTAGCAGAGGTCAAACGAATCAAAAAACTCATCCCAATAAAAGCAAGACAAAAACCCAGGAGCAAAACCACAGAACAGCATGCACAAAAAGAACAGTGCAGACAGCTTAAAACACACGTCCATCTCAATGACTGTATGATCATCAACGGGGCATTTGGAAAAGACGTGATGCTAAGAGCACACAGAGCTGTGCTCACTGGCACAGAGTACCTGAGTAAATACATATATATTAAAAAAAAAACCTTTACAATGTAATTAACCTGGATTCCCCCTTATCTTTCCACCCCTGAGCTTTTTTAAAGAAGAGGGAAGGGATAAAAAAATTGCAGAAATTAAGCCAGCTGTGAATTTAGAGGCAAACGGTGCTCACTAACGTGCTGGAAGGAATCGGTTTCGCTCGCACAAGGCCAACACAACAGAAGCCCTGCACGGCCACCTCACCTCAGCAGCAACCGAAGGAAGAGAGCACGGAACTGAACCGGTAAGCGACACCGCCGGGCTGCGACCTCATTCTGCCAACACCCAGGGTCTGGTTACGAGGGCATGTGCACAGGAGGTGCTCCCCTCGCCTCTCCACCTCATCCTCCTCCCCTCGCAGTGTGCAAGTGATGCCTTCCCAGGCTGCCGGGGGGGCAAAGCGCTGCCTCGCAAGGAGAAGCGGCCGAAAGCTGGAGGCTTCCAGAACGCTGCTACTCACGGGAAAAAAATTGTAAAATTCGTGGTATTTATATGTCAAAACAGACAATCCTTGAGTGGGTGGCAATTTGTAAAGATTTCTAACAGAGCTTTGCATCAGTGAACCAGGGTGTCTTCTGGAACCGCCTGCAAAAGGTTACGGTGCCAGGCGTAACGCACGTACTAACATGCAACTCTAATGCAAAGGAAGCATTTCAGAGCATTTTCAACTCCTAAATTAATAATAAAAATCTCCATCAGGCAAGCTACGTAACTGAGCAGGACTAGGAATTTTAAAATGAAAGGATTAGCTTGAATTTCAAATGTTTTTTAACACAAGGCTAAGCCTGAAATTCAACATTTTTGGTATAGCTCTTTAATGATTACTGACATCTCACCTGATGTGACCCACCAGTTCAATCAATTTGTGGCTGAAGAAGTAGGCAGTCAGCTCGGACACGTGACTGAGCACGGAACAAACTCCGAAGAGGGTGGTGGTGCCGTTCAGGTCTTCCAAGTGCCAGTAAAGAAAGGTGAACACAAAGCCATATCCGAACCCCATGAACCAGGCCACGAAGAGCACCGAGCCGTACTGGATACTACACAGCAGCTTGATCAGGTCCCAAAAACTGAAAGACTGCGACTGGCTCGTACTGGTGGGAGTGTTATCGGAGGATTCGTTGGAGGTACTTCTGTCCACTTGTGAGATTTCTACCTCTTTTCTCTTATTTTCGTCTTGCTTGAAGTGCGCGTAATGAAATCGGAACTGGGTGGCCACCATTAACGCCATCGTCATCAGAACACCAAAAACAATGAAGACTATCCGGTAGTTCTTGTACTCGGGAGCTTTACATCCTTGACCCTCAATGCTGACTTCTGTATGGGTGTAGTCAATGCCGATTCCCACGGAGAGCATGGCCAGCCCCCAGCCCAGAGACCCCCACATACGCTGCAGTCCGTACCGGTCCCGGTGTTTGCCGAGGTACTGCAGAGTTATGGTGTCCACAATGGTAACGGAGGAAGCGCTGAAAAATTCTCCTGTTATGACAACCAGCAGAATGAGCAGAAAGATGGCTTCCACTTCTTGTTGATCGTAAACGAGCACAGCTTGGTCCGAGGGGATCAGCTTTGTGTTGACGGCAGCTGGGGTGGGACTCAGAGTCGCGTTCCCTGGTGAGACTGGGCTGGAGGTGGTGTTTTTCAAGATCAAACGGGTACTGTTTTCCAAGAGAAACTCCACATCGCCGCTCCGCGTAGGTAACAGGAATGTCATTTCAGGATTAGCTGTCCCCGTTGCTTCCAAAGTGACCGGACTGGAAGTGAGCAGGTCTCTCTTCCCACGAACTTTCGGGGTGAGCGGAGAAGACATGGAGGTGTTTTGCAAAACTGTCGTTAAAGGGCTGCTTGCGTTGGTGGGACGTGCCGGTGGAAGGCCCTTTGGTACGCACCTTAAGGTGGCTGGTCTGACAAATCCAATCCCCAGGTTAAATAAAACCCAGCATAACAGCGAAAAGAGGAGGACGATCTTCCCTTTCTTGAAGCGATCTGCCACCACGCCCCAGAAGGGAGCACTGCAAAACTCAATGAAGTATCTGATGCCCACCAGAAGTCCACTCTGACTGGGTGACATACCCAGCTGCTTGTAATACACAGGCAGCAAGGGGTAGAGCGAGCCATATGCAGAATAGAAGAAAAAATAGAAGACCTTTGAGATCAGAAGATCGTTGTTTATTTTGATGCAGTGCTTTTCTAACCAATCCAGCTCTTCATCCGGGACAGTGGTCGTCTCTGTCGAAGGGGATTCATTATGGGGCGGCAAGTCTTGGTCCTTGGAAATGCCATTAAAAGGATCAGCGAGCACGTACTTTCTCTTCAGTTCTTCTTCATCGTCGGTTAAAATGGCAACCTTATCATCGGCTGCCATGGTTTACCACAAGCATCCAGGATCTGGTGCACTCTCAAGGAACCAGGCCTACCCTGCGAACAAATAAAACGTAACACGGTTAAGGTACCACACGGCAACAGACCTGCCATGCCAGACATCGAGGACAAAGCCAGCTGCTTCTTTGTAAGTGACATTCCTGAGCGACAGACGCAGTATCAGCGTGGGGAAGGCCACTTGTCTAGACTAGAGGTACACGGTAGCATCAATAAAAATGTGTTTTATGACCAATTCTGTGAAGTTGTCCCAACAGCAGCTTTAATGTTGTGCAGTAAAATATCTCTCATCTTTAGGGCAGAGAATAATTTATGTATTCAGAGTTACTGTGGCAATTAAGTGCTAGCGTTTGCAAGTCTCTTCTCTCAAGTTGTCTTTTCTCCCCCAAGGCTAACTGCTTTATTTCCAGTATTCCCTACTATACCGAAGGACAGCCATGATTTCATAATTAAATAACGCAGCCACATATACATCCAGGTTTTTTAATTACAAAAACAAATTGTTATCCGAAGCCTCGTGATGGCCTTCAAAAGATTCGTCAGTCTCCTCTTGAAACATGATTTTCTAAGCACTCCACAACCACAGCAGAAACTGGTGGGAGGCTTGAGCTTCTAAGCTGAACGGGAAGAGGTGGGAACTAGGATGGGGCTTTAAGCTTAAAACAGGGGACCCTCAAAATTAGGATGACAACCTCAAAGGCATTGAAGACCTGAGAGAAAAGAAACACGGGGACAGAAAGTAAGTACAGGCCTTACAATGATCTCTTCAAGTCAAATTCTGAAACTGAACAAACGTGGATTGGGAGATAACTGCACTGCAGCTGCCCACACTTAACCTCTGCAGAAGTAAAAGGCTGCAAAGCTGACAAGCGACACTTAAAACTAAATTCACCGCTACTTAAGACTGTGACTTGACCAACCAGTTTTCACAGTCAAAAACAACAAACCATTCTAATGAGCTAGGCTAGCTAACAAAAGCTTTCCTTTCAAGGAATAAAAAAATACCCCAAAACTTCTGCCAGCAGGCTACCAGCACTAAATCATTATATTAGGCAACTATATTTGCTATATTAATATCTGTAAATTTAACCTAGGAAGATAAGCTCATGTTCATTATGAGAAAGTTCAACATTTAATATATTTTGGTTTTGTCATCCTTCTGCTGGTTGGATTAGAGTTACTACCACACAGGAACCTTTTCAAGGACCAATATTTGAAAAGAGCGTTTTATTCCAGAAGAGCACTCAACTTCTGATCGGGAATATCTCCTCTAGGAATTTGAAGTATTTTTTGCAAGTCTGTGCTTTATTCCCACTAGAAGAGCTCCAGGGAAATCACCATCTTTCAAAACTCAACTGAAAGCACAGTATTGTCCCCTTAAAATTAGTCATGAATGGATATATCCAGTGCCTTCAAATTATTTAATTATCACTCAGAATTTAGATCAATACTGACAACGGATTTGCAAACTGATGCAAGGCTCTTAAACAGAAAAGAGACTCTAACATTCACAAGCAGGTTAAACTGACTGCTTCTTACTGATCCAACATATAAATACCAGGTGACAGCACAAGCCGGAGATACTTCTAAAAGCAAAAGTCCATTAAAATAATTTAAACCTTCCCCAGCTCACTGATAGAAAAGTCTAAAACTACCATCATTAAAATCCCAAACGCTCACGAGGTTTGTGTGACTTTTAAATGCCATTTCTATGGGATACTATCTACGAGAACCTCTGGTTTCCCTTGGGGAGAAAAGGTTGCATTAAAATATTTATGTATTCAAGGTCAGAAGGTGATCAAAACCATGAGAGCACATACAAACCGACTGCTTTTTTCTCTAGTTTCTGAAGAAGAGACAATCCATTTAAAAAAAAAAAAGAATTTCAAGTGTCAAAAGACGAGATGAGAAAAGATGAGAAAAAATCCCAATTAAGTTGTTAGAACAGTCAAATGTGAAAACACATTTTCTTGCTCTTACCTGCTACCACCAAAAGCCACAAGAACCAAAACACAGCAGCTGTCGAGTTAGCTCCTGCAATTTTCGGTTCAGCCAGCCACTTCCACCTGACAGCTGGAAGGACTGTGGGTTATTTGCTCATATATTTGTCCATTTCTGGCTTTTATATCCATAAAATAAGTCCTTCTAATGAGTAAATCAGATCAGCCATCATCTGTGCTTTTATTTCCTTTACGCCTCGCCGTGCTTTGACAACACAGACTCCAGAACCCGTGCAGGGCCTCGCTTATGTCAAGGGGACGTAACTGAGGTTTCAGTGGTGTTCATGTGCCCTACCACTCCCCGTACGTAACTTGTAAGCAACTTGCTTACTAGCTGTATCAGAGCTTTAGAGCACTAAATGCTTAAGGATAAACTCCCTCCCCTGTCCCCATTTTAACTACTCGGATATTCTTTGGAAGTATGAATTGAAATCATCTATCCTGATTTAAACAACGCAGCCATATTCCTTACCCCTATATATGAGCTCTGAACCATCTGATTTCGTACGACTTATCCTGAAGGCTTTTAGAGCAGTTAGTATTTGATCTTCATTCAGTTTCCCCTTTCTATTGGAATAGGACTTCAATTTTGTATGTTGTATGAATAGTGGGTATATTAAAAATTGTTAGACCGCTAATCTTTAAACGCTTCTGTTACTGCATCTTCTTCCCCCCTCCATAACTTTCATCTGGCCCAGAACCCATCTTCCTCTAACCCGCTGTGTGCAAGGATAAATCCAAAGGATACACTCCTGGTATTTTGGCTGGAACATCTCGGGTAAGGACACTATGAAAAGTGTATTTCATAGTAATTTCAGTAAATATTTCCCCACTCTGAGAGTATTTCATTGAATATTATTAATAACACGGAATATCCTCTTCAGAAATCTAACAGCATCGAGACTGGTAGGAGCCATATGGCATTCTTTAATGTTTTGATCACCAGTTTGTTTAGGAGTCAGGTTTTTGAAAGCGATCCTATTTAGCAATTTTTTAAATTCTAAAAATACATGACTGAAGATTCAGGAGAAAACCAGCAAAGTGGTATTGTTACTGAAAAAATCTACAAAAATCTTAATAATCTACGGGGCTTTCCTTCTACTGAGAAAAAAAACCCCCATGCCAGTCAGGGACCGAGTGTGCAGCAAATCAAACAGACGGAAAACCAACATCCTTTTAACCGAGAAGCAGCTAGCTATCCTCTGGTGATTTTAACCATGGCCTTCAAATACTGCCTCTTCACTTTGCAAAGCCTTTTTCTGACCCACAAGACAGCAGGAGGGCAGAAGACAGCACCACCGGCAAGCTTAGAACGAACAACAGAGACCAGGAGCGAGGAAGAAAGGTTCAGAGAGCAAACAGAACGAATTTCAGCGCGAATGTAAGTTCCAGCGTGAACACAAACTTTAACTCTGCGAAGACCTTGAGCGAGCCCCGCACAGCAAGCGGATGTACATCATGAGAAAGCACCGCCGTCCTCCGCCAGACAAGCCTTCGTCCTCCCACAGGTTTATGTTCCCGAACCACCACAGACCTCGGAACAGGGAACCGTGTCATTGTTCCCTCATCATCGCATCACGCCCTGACTGGGAGGAGGCTTCGGTACCACCGGCGCTGCCCGCTTCCCCCAGCCGACGCCGCTCCCGCGCCGGCCCAGGGCCCGGCCGCCCCTCGCGCACGGCTGCACAGGAACCTTGCGGCCGACCCAGCTTTCTCCGAGCGGGGATTCTTCTGCAAGATGCAGCCACTCGTGCTCTCAGCCTGGGTCTGCGCAAGCGCACACACTTCTTTTCCAATACAAAGGACAGACTTCTTAACCACAAGAGTACTCTTCCTTCAGGCTTTGCACAGATAGGATTTTTTTTACCTAAGTGCTAGACTCCGTTATTTTTTCTAAGTTTCCCGATACAGATTGCTGCCGCCTGGTTTGTACCTCTTCCGCCACCACGTCAAAACTCCCTTCCAAACCCGTACATCTACAGCACGTCTTTCATCCAGCCATCTTCTGCAAACAGCTGCAGCAGCTTCCCCGCGGACTTGTACCTTTGAGCAACTATCTGAGGAACAGAGGAAAAACCACCTGTCCCGAGGAATCCCGTGATGACAATGCGGCGGTCACTTTAATGGCCGTAACGAGGGTCTGTGGCAGGTAGGTGGAAAGAGGCAAATATGGGTATTCTGCATTTAGTTAAGTATCTTCTTGGCATTCTCGTCTTTTCTATTTCTCAAATCAATCCCCATTTACTCTGGCTCACCAAATAATTAAGGGGATTTCAAGATCAGAAAGGATAAAAAGCTAATCTAGTCAAGACAACCTGACATTACAAGAAGTTCCCTATTACACAAAGGAAAATGATAATAAGGAAAATAATAATATACTAAAAACTCAGCTCTCCCCTTGGAGTCACGCCCAAAACCTCAAGGAAAACAAAACAAAAAAAACACCCCAAAACACCTGCATTGCACTGTATCTCAGGAAAAAAAAGAAAGCCAATCAACAGATCAGACCGGGGTAGCAAATCCCTAAACCTCTCAGGGAAAATATCACGGCACAAGGCATTAAAACTCCACTTGCAGACCAGCAGAAATTTAGACTTGGTGTGAAGAAGTACTGCTGTTTTTAAATAAAGTTTAATTCAATATAAATATTCCATGCACTAGGCTTTGAGAATTAAAGTGTAATTAAGACTCCGAAAGCAGAGCCTCAAAATCCAGGTTTGGATGTATACTGAATGTAAAAAAAAACCCCAAAAAACCCAAACAAAAAAACCCCACAGGACAGTTCATCAGCAGACAGTGCAAATGATCAGCTGTAGCTGAACCCGTTCAACGCCGAGCAAAATCACTGTAGAAGATTTATATTCACAATGCCTGAGAAAACATACTCTAGGAGTAGAGCCTCCAAACAGGAATCGTTAATTACGCTCTCGAGCAACACGCAGCTGTAAGAACGGAGCAGACTGGTTTGCTGTTTGCATCGTGTGGATAAACCAAAGCCAGCCAAGATGGCATCACATCTTACTCCACCCCCTTCAGACTTTCACGGACTAGCAAACTCACTTCGTAGCAAACCCGTCAAATTCCACATGAAGTTTACATACGACTATTTTTAAATCAGCTAATAGAAAACACATTTCTGGAATAAACTTTTTTTAAGTCACTAATTGTTGTTTGATTGAGAAGAGGTCTGTGCTAGAGAAGCAGGCTGCCAAACTACCCGCCTCCCCGAGAAAGCTCGCCTCGCCCATGGCCCGGCTGGCGGAACTGCCGCGAGGAGCGCGCCCATCACCACCACCTCCTCGGCTCCCCTCGCCCCGCCGATCTAAACCACAAAACCTTCGGATCGAAGGCTTTCCGCTGCGGGATCTGCGCAGAACCGAGCCCCGCATCCAGCAGGCCTACAAGGCATCGCTGTAACAAACGTGAAAAACAGACCATGTTTTCCATTTCCAAGGAAGTTTCAGCCCCAAGGAACGGCCTGGTGCCATCGCCTGCGTCCGTGCCAAGGAGGAGGAGGAGAACGTTACGCAAACAACCGACAGGATGACAGAGGAACGCACAGACTTCCTCATCTCTCGCGTTCCCAAGCCTCTCCCGGGCAGGCCAACCTCCGGGCTGTCCCCTGCCACGCCCTGCAGAGCAACTCGGGGCAGGCTGACCCACCGGCCCCACATCGCCATCCCCTGCTCTCCCGAGGTAAGCAGGCGTCCCAAGAGGCCCCAGCAGGATTTATAAAATCAGGAATAAGTCACATTTAGTGAACTAACTCGGTGCTGGGAAACATACTTGTTTCAAGTCCAAAGAGAGATGTTAACATTTCAGCGTTAACCGCAATAATTAGGGTGTCCATGAAGCAAAAGCACCTTGTTCTAAAACACTTCACTCTCCAAATGGGTTTATTTTGTGTTGCTTGGTGTGCACTTACTTCATGTCTTGGTCTAGGTTTTCCTACTTCATTCAACACGCATATAAAACCCCACGTACTTCGACACTTGCAGTCAATTACATCGCGAGACTACGGTACGTCTGAAACACGTCAAGATCAGGTTTATAACAGGTTTAATGCACTTTGTAATAGGTCTGAGGTTGCTAAGTTGATACAACAGTGCTAGTATTAATATTAAAGGCGACATGAACGCTATCAGATCCTCATCTATCACAGAAAAACCACAAAACTCGCATCTTAGGACTTCTGCGCTCCAATCCTGTTTTCCCTTTACTATGTGCAAAGTAAGATGTTCTAGCAGACTCTGGGGTTTTATTTTTAGTCAGTATTAGACTCCAATTTTTTAACCACTTTTTAATTTACCAATGACACCTCTGCGCCGCCAAGGTTTACACTTCATTAACGACGGTAAATAACCGGCGTGCCTTCAACTGCGGCCCCGGCCGGCAGCCCTGCCACCGGCCCAGGCTCTCCCGCGCCGCGCTGTGAACTCCGGCCCACCGCGCTGCAGCCGAAGATGGATTTTAGGGCACGTTTAGGTCGTGCCCTGGCACTAGTTACATCCGCGGCCGCCCGCAGCTTCCTCACATCACCAGCTTTTGCTCTCGTGCTCTCGCTCCACCTGCTTGGATATATATTTTTTTTAAAAACCCGCTTTGGATTTTTGCTGGGTTTATGGCTGCGATCACAAACACCATCCTTCAAAAGAGGACTGGTTTGTTTTCCCCTGTTCCCCAGCGGGTCTTCAGAGAACACAAGCAATAAAATAAATGTTGCTATTATATCCAGGGAAACAAATAAAAAAAACCCACGCTGGAAAACCAGCATTTTACAACCTTTTTCCTTTATCAAATACAGAAGAGAAGACCCCAAATATCTCAGCAACGTAACACCGTCTCGGGGAGTTTCGGCTGTAACAGCTCGGTGTCGCATCCAGCCAGCCACTCGCTCCCCCCCAGCCTCCAGGCTTACCTCTCCCCAGCACCGCGTTCTCCATCAGCACAGCGCCCAAAGGAGCCGAGCCGCTGCCAGACGCGGGCCTCCCGCTCCGGCTAACCGCACACCCCCCGCACCCCTCCCTCCGCCCGCCTCCGCGCCCCCCTCGCCCGACGCAAGACCCCGCTCAGGCGCCGCGGGC
>Ga0181612_176170_pt1 | contig 11789 bp, 4 predicted proteins | sample HoacroProtozoa21_FD_119630 | JGI IMG/M metagenome (GOLD analysis project Ga0181612, IMG submission 119630) | Hoatzin crop microbial communities from Cojedes, Venezuel. Combined Assembly of Gp0051906, Gp0051904, Gp0051908 | reverse complement strand
GGGGTTGGACTAGATGACCCACAGAGGTCCCTTCCAACCCCTACTATTCTGTGATTCTGTGATCAGGCATAAAAGTGGCTGACTGAGATCATCTCTGTGTTCTCTTTGCTCTGTCCCGTACTTTATCATATAGCAGCAATGTCAGCTTTTAAATAAGATGAAATGGAACAGTTAATCCTGTGCCTTCCCATGTAAAAGGCCACTTTGTTTTAGACATAGCATCTTATTGTAAAAACAGACCTTGCTTTTTACAAAAAAAAAAGCAGGTATGATTTGAACACAGTTCTCCCTAAATATCCGTTATCTTCTAGTGGATGTAATTCATCTGATGACATTAGCCAAATTGAATCTCTCCCTCCTCTCTGAAAAGTTCAGTGTCAAGGTTCTCCTGAGTTATTAGAGAGTTTTGGGAGTGTGATTTGTCATATCTTCAGATACCTTGTGTTTGGTGGAAAGGTACTTGGCAGTTTTGTAAAATCAGTTCTCTTCAAGGTTTGTCATGTGGAGCACACCAGTCTTCTGGCTACTTCTGAAAATACGTGTAGAAGATCCTATGCAAAATGTTTGCTTCTACAAATGAAGTCCTTCATTCTTAAACAGAAGAAAGGTCCAAAGTAATCCCAGTAATGAAACGTCACTTATCTTCTGATTCTGTCATTTTCATAACAGTTGAATGCTATTGATGTTAGTGAAGTTGCATAATTTATACATAGATAAGTGTAGTACTCTTGAAATAATGAAATTCTATACAATTATAGAGTAAAATGTGCTGAATAGGACATTGTTCTAAACAAAGGAAAAAATTGTCTGCAGGATAAGATGTAGTTTTAAAGTATTATGTGCGGTTCTGTGCTGATTTCCTGCAAATAACCTAGATTAATTGAATGGCATTACAATACTAAATGGAGCCAAAGTTGCCTTTTTTTGATTCCTCTTAAAATCAATCCCAGAGATTTTAATGTTGTAAAAGGTTGAGCTAACACAATGTAATACTTGGATTTATTTGGTCAGTGGAATATATATATAGACAAGATAAGTATGGAGTTACTCAGGTTTTATGTGTTATGGACAGATCTGATATTTGTGTACGGTTGAAAAAGTACAAATTTATAATACATGAAAAACTATGTGCTATCTTTGATATAATTAATAGAGAAGCAAGTATTTTTAGCAGAGGTTGCCTTTGAAGTGTGGAAGGGATCTTCTGTGTTTATAAAAAAGAGAATTCTCTTATGAATACTTTGATTTCCTAGACTCTGTAGTGCCCAAAGGATCTATATGCTGTTTATCTTGGAAAGGCAACAGATAGATGTTTATTTGGTGTATTTTAGTAATATTAAAAGAGGATGTTTGTATCCATGTTTATTTCATCACTTGAATTGCTTATTTCCAAGTAGTATCTGGAGATACAGAAGAACAGAGGCTAGTTCATTACCCTCTTAAAAATACAATGTCTGATTGCTTGTATTAAATTTCAGTGCTTGGCATTTTATACTTTATAGTCTAGTGTCTCTCCAAATGTAAATTTAGTAAGTTTACTTGCCAAATACTTTGGGAACCAAAATTGTCAGAACTAGAGTTTTTAAGGGTTTACAATATCACTGCTGTTTTTTTAATGAAATATTTTCAATGAGGCTTTCGTTTCAGAATCTTTAAACTTTTTATTTTCCATTGTGAAGTAATGGTTCATTTCCTGTAGCTGGTTAAGGTAGCCAGGTAGCCTGCTTTTGTGATATCTCATGTTCAGTTTGAATGCTGTGAAAATACTGTTAGATAAATAGAGAATAGCAATTCATTAATGTCCTAATGATTAGATAACAACTTAGGTAACAGGTAATTGGATAATTTCAGAATACTAGTACATAAATCTGTATCTGTTTTGTCCTGTATTTCCTGTATCTTCTATTTGGAGGGAAGGGAGGGGGAAAGGAAGTAAAGAAATTCGTGGTTCAGAAACTCCATTTCTGTGTTGGAATAAAGTAATTCAGTCCCATTCAGAAATACAATTGTCTACCTCCGTGGTTTCTGTTCAGGAGCTGTTCAAAACCTGTGCTCTCTTGGTAGTCAGAAACCTAATTTCAAGTAAAAATTAATTTATGATCAGTTCCTTCTTGGTCTAAGTGTCCTTTATTTTGCCAGACACTAAGGATTTCTGGCCTAATTGCATTACGGTGTAAAGATCAATCTGTTCCTTTTTTAGTCCTCTGAGCTAAACAAGACTGGTCATTGCCCATGTGTCAATAAGGCAAGTGATTTCTGTATGATCTTAGTAACCTTCAGCTGAATTTTTCCGGGTTTATTTAATGTCATAAACATAGTAACAAGAATTGAATACAGTATTCCAGCTGTCTTACCAGTACCTTGATGAACAGTATGACTGCTTTCTTGGTCCGTAATTGGAACAGTTAGGTGGATTTCAGAATGGCATTCACCTTTTTCCTGGTCATCACACTGGAGCCTTTTTCTTTTATCATCCTGTGATTATTTCTGTGAATTTTTTATCTTTGTGTTTCCATAACACCACTATTTCTGATAATACTAATTCTTCTCATAATATTAAAGTAACTGCAGTTGCTATTGAAATACGATCTTGGTATTCTGTAGCTATAATTTAACAGTTAGTGTATTAAACTATTTTATAATCCTTTTCCAGATTGACCAATTCTGTGTACTACCCTTTCAGTAGCCCATCACAACAGTGCTATGAAGTATTACTCTACCACTTTAATCTTGCCTTTCTGAGCAACATATATTCTGCAGTATCTGTGTTGGAATCCCAATTACGAGACCACTGTCTTCTGTTATCCACAGTATATCTGATATTGCATCTGATGTCAGTAGTTTTCATTCTCGTGTTCTTACCCAAAATCATGCGTTAGCATATATCTCAAATGCTTTTTCTTTTATTTGACTGAGTTTCTGACCTGGATTATGAATAAGCCCCTCATTAACAGTTTCTGTCTGACTACTGTTCCATCAAGGCTGTCTCAGACATCCAAAAGACCTTGCATAACAAGGTCTCATGCAGCAAATTGCATTATCTTTTATTTCACATTCACGGCTGGGATGAACATCCCATTTTCACTAACCTGCATTACCAAGCTGCTGCTTGTTGTTAAGAGCTTGTAAACAGTGTTTTGCTTAGGTCAGTATGCCTTGGTCTCCTTGAAGGTAAATAGTTGGTTGTTCCTCTGAACTAGTCAAAGAATACTCACCTTGAAAGTCTTGCGGGTATGGTTGTATGGCAGAACAGTTTTGTAACTCGTAGGTTACAAAACTGCAAACCAAGCCACAAACACTGTCTCTTCAACTTTGGACTGCAAGGAATGAGGACTTGCTCCTTCTTCACTAGTAAGTCCAAAATTTGTGTGCATGTATGTATACATACCAATATGTAGTGTCTATGTATGTGTCTGCATGCTTGCATCTTCAGCTTGAAGAATGTTTCATATATGTGCTCCAGCAAATACAAGCGTTTAAAATGGGAATAGGAGGAAACATCTGTCTAAACTTTTTAGAAGGATGAATACCAGAAGACTTTGGTATCAAGGTTACAACAGTCAGTTCTAGTCTGTCTCCTTTCAATGTACGCTGAAGAAAGGTTAGAGACTACATAAAGACAATATTGTGAATGGGTTTTTTTGACAAGCATGCTCTGGAGATCGCAGCTTCTCTGATCACTGACTTCCAGGTGTTCTCTTGGGGTGTGTTGACAGATATAAGCAAGAACTGACAGCAGAAATTCATTTGAAGGCACTTTTAGAAAAAAATAATTAGGAAAGTGTTTATCAAGGGGAGCATTACCTATTTAAGTTTTTGATGTAAGTTAGTACAAAAGCCTAAAGATCTATTAGCCTCCTTACCGCTGTGCATTACTGAAATATTGCAATAAATATAAGCTCTGCAGAACTGGAAGAACGCCTTACTGAAAACAAAATATTTGGTATGAAATTCTTCATATATTTCATATATCTGTCCTAATACATATGTATATTTCTGTGCACAAAATGAATTTATATATGTAAAACAAAAGTAATAATGACAATGCCCTTGCATATTCCTCTTGCTCCCCAAAACAATAGCTTGAAATTGAGTTTGTTACTGAATGAAGAGAGTTATCCTGAAAATACGTTGATGACAGTATATTCTATAACTTCTGCTACTGCTGTATTTAAGTGTTTTGAAAAAAACCTTTGCTAGTTATGCTAAATGAGAGGTACACTTCGTGGTACACTGAATATGGGGAAGAGGATGTGAGACCCACTCAACCAAACCCACCAGGTGTTATGTGAGGCCGTGGATTTTTTTTTTTTTATGGTTACAGTATTTGCAAGAGTTGATATTGCCCTTGAAAAGTTCTTGTCATAAGCTGAATTTTTTTTATGCTGTTACATAAAGACAGATGGAAGGCCTCCAAGCACTACAAAACTCAGTGACAGTTACCTTTCCCAACACACGCCAGAACACAGAGCATGTTTTTCAGCCAGTCTGTGCCCCCAGGTGAACAGGTTGTTGGATGGAAGAGTGCGCTTACATGGTTGAAGCACAACTGTCATCATTCATCCTTTGTTCAGTGAGTAACAAAATACTTTTGGTGTAGGTACTGAATGGCGTTATATAGTTTATTGCATTCAGTCCTGCATTAGTAAGGGTACTACTGAATGTTGATTTTGGTTGTGTTATTGGATGAATGTCCAATAAAGCTTTTTTAATGAAAACAGCTGCTAGATCCGTTCTTAGCAATGTGTTTCTCAGTGCTGTTCATACGACTTGCATACCCCATGCACTGAACCTCATCCTGGAAGAATAGCCAAGACAATTTGACAGTTTAAACAGCATTGTTGCTTCTATGAAGAGTTTATATGGCTGAAGTACCGTGAACTACTTAAGTCAAGGTTTCATGAATTCAGCCATGCTGAAAATATTTGAATGGGCTACAAGCTCAAACAGAGGCCACACAATTGGTGCAAATTATATCTGAATAGCTCTCAATGTAAATAGTGGCAACTTAATAGGGGACAAGCTATGGAATTTATGAACTGGAAGTTCTGTTAAGAAACATTTCAGTAAAACAAGAATAAAGCAGATCAAATCTGGTGTGTCTGTGTGTACTTCCTCTGAAAATGTTTTGGTGATCTTCAGTGACCTTGGACTGCATGTTTCGTGGGTATAATTTTTCATTAATTTATTATTCTAATGGAATGGGATACAGAAATATTTTCCATCATTTCATTAAATTTACTTACATCGGGCACAAAACAGTGGAATTTTGATACTGCACAATTGAGCCACACTATTAGACTTAAGTGCTATGTTTTATAATCTGTATCTGATTAATTAGAGACTCTGCATTTTACCGGTGAGTATCTGAACTAAACCTGGACAGTTTTCTACTGCGAATTGGAATTGTGTTCATTATCAGACACCAATTTAGAAAAAAAAAATCTTTCTTTTTCTTTCTCTGTTCTTTCTCCTTATACTCTGCAATGGAAATATACCTGTGTTCCTGTAATGTGTCTGTTCAGATGACAGACTCTAATCCAGACCTGGTGTATGAATAGATGTTCCCTGGATCTCATTGTACACTCAAATATGTATTATTTTCTTCTATAGATTTTACTGTATTATCTTCCTTCTAGAAAGCAGCAATAGCACCATCTACAAAGCCTGCATGCAGTGTTTACTTCAACAGGCAAGCTACTTTCTGATGGACAGAGCCTAATAAAATTTACAGAGCTTGAATAAATCTAGCTAGCAGAATCAGTAGAAGTAACTGATTAACTCTGTTTTAGAGAGAACAATCTCTAATGTGTTAGACTGCATTTTTAGTATACACTTCCCTAAAAATTGTGGTCAGCACAGAAAACCCAACTGAACATAGTTCTGGAATCTCTATGAAATAACTTTGCTGTTTAGGTTATCTCCATTGTATAATAGTATATACATGTATGACAAAACCTGCTATTTAGAGCTTCCTGCTCACATGTTGACCCTCTTGCTGCCAAAGACTGCTCAGGAAGCTTTTCTTTCTTCTTTCTGTTGACTCTTGTAAGAGTTAATTTCAGAGGAAAATGGAAAATTTGTGCTTAGTTCAGATTGTGATTGAGTGGAAGAGAGAGAGGAAACCCAAATAGTCTTTCCCTCAAAGTACCTTTTCATTTTTTAGATGTATACTGCTTTTGTTTTCCTGTTTTTCAGCTTCTAGAGCTATGTTAAAATGTGTAAAAACATGGTGATAGGAACCTGTAGGAAAATTGTCAGTACTTAATTTTTGTTCAATATGTATTATATGTTTATGTTTCCTTTGGGTGTGGGTGTCTTTTTCCAACTTAAGAACCGAATGTGATACAAAAACAGATGTAGTGAAAATAAACAAGAGAAGTCTCATTTCCTTTGGTGAACAAAGTTCACAATTAGCTTGAGTGTAATTTTATGTGTGTAGTACCCTATCAAATGGCTTTGCTCACCAAAGCTTGCTTTCATGGATTTATCACAACTGATAAAAGATCTGTGATGTCAGACAAGAATTTAGCTGCAGAGAAAAGGGGGAAAGAGTGGGTCAAATGTAATAACATGTTATAGATGTTATTCCTGCCAGCAATTAATGGGGAAATTCGTTTTATGAAGCACTGTTTACAAAATGACATCTGGAGAACTTCTCAACTTGGATGATTTCCAGTGTATAGATTTATGTACTACTATTCCTATCTTTCTCTTCCCCCTTTTTCCTTAAGTATTTCACTTTTCTGATGTGTACCATTCACCTAGTTATGAATGAATGTGAATTATTCTGCTGCTGTGATTTCTTTTAGGATTCCAGGTGCATAAAAACTTTAAATCCTTGCTAAAATGGACATTCAGTGGATACTTTTTGAAATGTATACAGAGATATGCAAGAATTCAAAGGGGTGGTTTTGACATAAAGTGCTGTTAGTCTTTGAACAGAGTAGATACTCTCAGTAGAACCCCTGCAGTATGAAAAGAGCTTAGAGTCCTAGCAGGAAAGGTTCTTTTCTTCAGATAGCTCTCCTTCGGAGTTGTGAAGTGTTTTTGAATCACAAAATCATGGTCTACTGTGGTTTAAATATTATATTCAGTGGTGTATATTTGTGCCTTATCCAGCTTCTTTTTTAGCCTAGTGAAAGTTTACAGTATGCTTTGAAGATTTTTGGTTCTTTCAGTGTGACAATTGTCTGAACGTGGTCTCCACTCCTTTCCTCCTGTTGGGAATTGTAGCAAGTTGTCAAGGGTATCCATTGTTATCTTGAGGATGGGTACCTGTGCCTGTTGGAGCAAGAGAATGGAATATGCCGTTGGTTCCACTGAAGAAGCGCACGCCACTTATGTTGATGCAGGTTGATGTGTAGATGAGGGTCCAGTCGTCCTACCTAGCCACAGGCATATGAACAGGGTGAGGGATACATAGTTCAGCAAATTCTAATAGTTCCTTCAGTTGGGAGGTAATACTGGTATTAGAAGAGTAAGATGGAAATGCGGGGGCACAAAGACCTTGGTCATGTAAGCCTCATTTCCTCAAAAGAGTAAAAACGTCACTGTTGTATTGCTCTCTTGTCTGGTGATTCATTTAAACAATTATTGGCACAAGGGTCCTGGTGAAATCCTGCCCCACTGAGAACAGTGCTCCCAGCACATGGAATGCCTTTATGAAACAATAGTGTTTAAAGAATAGCTCACAGGGAATAGTTATTAATATCCTTGAAGAAGTAAGAAGTAATTACTACTCTTAATATTGATGCTGATACTATAGCTCTGTGTACTCAGCATGCATTTTCTTGTTGTGTAAAATAGTCTGTCTATCACTGGTAACATTTTAGTCCTCACTGTTCTCTGTCAAGAACATAAAGTTATGGTAGAAGTGAATTTTGGTTTTAATTTTAATAACTTTGAATAGTATCAGATGACAAGTAAATCTTAACAAATCTCCCGCATCAAAATCAAGAGTAGGAAGTCTTGCTTCCCTTCAGCAAGTAGTGTGTTGTACCTAAGGGCAAATACACCTTTTCCGACTCTTACTCAGTTACTACCAGTACTGACAACTAATTAAGTATTTTGGCATCAAAAGCCATCAGTTCTCAAGGCTACATCAGTTACTGAATTTCAGGTTTTAGAATGAACATTGTGAAAGTTCTTTTACTTCCGTGTAGAAACTCAATAGATGCTAATCGTGAGTTTTCACTCATGCTGTTAGAAAATGTTATAAAACCTTTTAAAGTGTATGATGCCATTTTTAATAGTTCTTCTGTACAAGAAACCTTAATTTTGTATCCTCTGTTTATAGATTACTGTTTAATAGGGTAGATTTTATCTGAAGAACGAAATGAAAAATATCTAACCTGACTTTTAAAGCAGTGATTTCCATTTTGTCAAATCTCATTGTTTACATTTTAGTCAAAATTTGCAAATGGGAACAGATGTATTAGTTTACTGATGCTTATTTTCATTTAGGTACATTTATATTTAATGCAATGTCAGACATTGCCACAGTGTTACAGTATTTAAACATGAAGACTTTTTTCTGATTGCCCAGTTTTTCCTTCAGTTTCATAGCAGGTATCCTAAATATCTGAAGCTGTTGTGGGTCATAATTCTGCAGATTGCTGACATGTTCACTCCTAACCCTCCTTGCTAACTGAAAAAATCTGCTTGCTCTAAATCAAACATAAACCCCATGATGCATCTTACACCCTGACAGAAAGTATATCTGGAATATAGTAGCTTGTGTCTTTCCTCATCCTTAGGAACAAAGGATGCTGTATTGGTTCTTCGTCTGATAGGAATAAGTGTTTTTGCAGGATTCACTGGAGCTGCAGTGCTATACCCTAGCTAGTGTGCTACGTTTCCGCAGGACATAGTGTGTTGCTTTGCCGGTGCTTCTGAAACTGCTGGGGAAACTGCAGCTGTCCTACTTGGGAATGCAACCTTAGTTTAAACTGTTTTACTCGTTTAGTTTGTAAGGAGAGAATAGCCTGTGTTGCTGTGGGTTGATTATGGGGCCTGGAGTAGAACATTGCTTTGCAAAATGGAATGATTCTGACAAAGGTGGAAAGTCCGTGTGCTCCACTGGGGGTTGACTTGCTGTTTATAAACACATGCTTTCAGAATGCAATGGATATGTACTTGGATTTCTTTGCTTGCTAGTGGTGATCCTGGGAGGGCTGTGAGAAAGAGATGCAGCTCAGCTGTGTGCTGTGTTGCTGGCAATGCACTTACTGTAAGGCCCTGTTTTTGCTGTGGAATAGTGACACATCCTCCAATACCCTGATCACAGCTGCTTTGAAATAAATTTACATCAGCCTTTTCTACTGCAAGCTACTGCAGCTATCTTCGGGTCATACTACAACTAGATTATCCCTCACTTCATATTTTAGACATAGGCATTTAAACATCTTTGAAGAGAAAGCTAGAAGTCATTGTGTTCTCTAATGAAGTACTCGGAAGGCAATGTTGCAAAATACAAAGAATCTATTATGCCATGCATCCTAAAATCACTTGAGTAAGGCACTGCCAGTGCAGTGTGTTATTGGGCAGTGAAAGTGTCCCCATGTTTCCATATTTCTAGCACTAAGTAATAAAAAGTCTGTATTTAATAGCCCATCCAAAAAATATCATAATGTCATTCTCTGTGGCGAGCTAACAATCTTCATAAGGTTTGTTGACTTTGTAAAGTCATTTCATTCACATTTAATTACTTTTATTACAAAAGTAGGTCCCAGTAATCTGATCTTTAACACAAATTGCATTATTTCTATCTTTTATGTGGAACCAATTTTACATCTTCTGTGGTCTTAATACACTCAAACTTTTTTCAAACCAGCATAAGTAGTAGAGAGAAGTCATGAAGGCGTGATCAACCTTCTAAACAAGGGTAATAGTTTTCTTGAACAAACATTTCTGTGAAGTGAATGTAAAGACTGTTTCAGTTTTATATGTTCCTGTCAGCTAATTTATCACGTCTTTTAATTATGCACCGGTGAATTTGTTTTCTTACATAAACACCACATTAAGGTTCTTCCATTTTCAACTAGGTGGCTGTACTACAATCCCAGAGTCTGATTTAGAGGAAAGAACAGTTACACCAGGCTCCACAGCAACATTTCCCGATCATGGGCAGATCGCAAAGCAGAAGTCCAAGCCTGGTAAGAAAAGGAAAATTACGTTGTTTTACTTGGGTGCACAGCTCACCTTTTCAGAATGCCTGTGGGCATAGGAAACCAATGACATATATTGCAGGCTTTGTTAACATAATTTTCAATTTTTCTTGCAGTAATAGTACAATGTGTAGGGTTCTGAGTTTATTCAGCTGCTTCTATCAAGAATAGTTAAACTGTAGAGATCGGTATTGGAATTAAGTAACTTCGCAGTTGAAAGGTTTTGTGCTACATAATACTTGAATGAGATTCTCGCAGGTTTTATTCACGACCTCTTCCACAGAGGCAAAATGAAACTGAGGACATTTTGTTGTAATAAAGGCTTTTTTCTGCAGTGTGGTGGTTAGACTTTGTGCCAGCTGATTAAAATATGGTCATTACTTATCTTTTGTGGGGAGACTTCCTAGAATTTCAGAAAAATATTATTGGATATAATCAAATGAAATTATACTGGCTATAAAATATGCTGCATACAGTGATGACACATTTTCTGGAAAGGCTTTGAGCTGCCGGGAACTGTGATATAGTGTTAACATATTTTAAAAGCAGCACTGTAAAGTAGTGCATTGCAGTTTAATAAAGTGCGTGGTAAGCTCTCAGGCTTTGACTGCAGCTATTTCCCGTTTTGTTTACTAAGTTGTACTTTCATTCCTCTTTCCTCCCTCATTGTCTGATTTTGTCCTGTAATATTTAAACATCTTTGAATGTTGTTTGTAAATCAGAGGTGTTTATTATAGATGGGTGTTGAACTTAAGAAGAGCAACTTAGAGGTTGCAACGAATGATAGTCAAAAATAGACAGAAACTCCTTACACATCTGCAAACACATTAATTGTGTTTAAAATGCATTCAGCTGCTTGTTTGCCCAGTTAACTGTTGCACAGAGGCAGAGAGTTAGAATGTATAGTTAATTGCAATAGCACCATTTACATTAGCAAAAAAGAAGGGTATCTAATGCAGCAGTGTATAATAATGCCACAGTGTAACTTGAAACTCCAAAATGAGTATCTGGTCATAAGAACAGCCTGAAAAATCCATGGAAGGCCTAGAGCTCTGACTTTTCTAGAGTGCTAATTGCTTGCAGTCCTCATGGACTTCAGGTCATAAGAAGGAGGGAAGCTGTCAAAGTTGACATACATATAGTTTAACCTTTGTCATCTGGATATTAAGTACTCTCCTGGTAATGGAAAAGTATATCATCTCTCTGATGTAGGATACAATCCTGATAAAATTCCAGCTTCAGGCAACTAGACAAATAAATCAAGAACATATGGCAGGTAATCCCTCTTTGTCTGATGCTCCGTTCTTCTAATCAAGCATGTATTTGTTCTTCAGTGGGTAGTGTTCTGCTATGTTTAAATAACCTTATAGCTGAAAAAACTAGCACAAGAGGGAAAGTGTGGAAGTGTATTCATGAGATCCACAAACAGCAGTATGGGGACTTAAATATCCTACTGTAAGTCTTAGCCCATGATTGAAATTGAGACTTACATCACATAGCTGTCTGTTGTTGCTTTGTAACTATAAAAGGCAGAATGAAAACTTTGAAAGCTTTTAAAAAGTCTTTAGATTTACAGCCATGGGTTATACCAGTGAATTTAATTCATTCATGATAAGAATT
>Ga0181612_134812_pt1 | contig 11789 bp, 5 predicted proteins | sample HoacroProtozoa21_FD_119630 | JGI IMG/M metagenome (GOLD analysis project Ga0181612, IMG submission 119630) | Hoatzin crop microbial communities from Cojedes, Venezuel. Combined Assembly of Gp0051906, Gp0051904, Gp0051908 | reverse complement strand
TCCCCATGTTCAGTCTGTTTTGTCCATGATGGTAATTGGTGAGTGATCTCTCCTTGTCCTTATTTCGACCCTCGAGCCTTTCATCATATTTCTTCTCCCCTGTCCAGTTGAGAGGGGGAGTGATAGATCGATTTTGGTGGGCACCTGGCATTTATCCAGGCCAAAACAAAACAAAACATAAAGGAAACTCAAAGGTGAATCAGGTAGGGGAAAAAAAAAAAATCAGGAGTTTATAGAGTTTAGCAATCATCCCCAGAAACAACAATTTCCAGTCCTAAAAGTTATAAAATGTACTTTTTTTATAATAGTTTACAGATATATTCGTCACTACAGCACTCTTTTTTCCTCAGAAAATTAAAGAGATTTTTATCCTCAACTTTCATTTATTTTCCTTTACCTTCTGCCCTTAACAGCTCCATAAATCTAATCTTTGTACAGCGAAAACATATAGAAACCGGAAATGTAGTCTTCAAATCAAAGCAAAAAGATCTAGTAAAACTTTGACCTCCCCCCCCCTTTCTTCTTTATATAATGCTATGTTCATTAACTGTTTTCTTGAACTGCTTTCAGAACATTTCTTCAGATGTCATTCAAGAACTTTAAGCAGCCTGCCATCCCAAAGAGAGCTTCACTTTCATATTTAAGAAATAAATGTATTGGTAGGTTTTAAAGCATCCAATATATCAGCTTGAGAAAGTAGCAGTCAAGTTGGTTCAAGTGCATTTCTGCACTAAATGATGAACACACAATGACAGCATTTTCTCCTTTATTAGATTTGATTTCTATAGCTGTACAGAATTACTCTACCTTTTGTGATGAAACACATATTTTGAGAACTACTTTCACTGTGGAATCAATACCAATAAAAGTACCTCAGCATTGTGGCATTAACAGACATTATCCATATTTAGCTAACAGCTCTCAACTTTGCCTCCTTAGATTGAGGGTGAACACACTATCAAATAGTATTTAGACTACACAAAACTGATGAGCCGTGTGACAACACAAACTGTAGACAATAGTCCCAGCAGACCAGCTAGGGACATTAAATTATCATAATACCTAAGTAACGATTGCTTGTTTGTTTGCAGGCAGGACTTGATGAAGAAAATACAAATCAAACTGTATAGCTGCTATAGAGAATCAAGGCAGGCTGTTCAAAATTATCAGCTTTAATAATGTAACTAGCAGAAATCTCTGATTTAATATCAATACTAATCTTGTTTTGCAGTTGTAATATTTATTTTCCCAAAGCATGGTTAATAAATTGGTAAATTTTGATGACACTATCTAAATACATTTATGTATGCAGTCCTAAAATTCTCAGAATCCTATGTTCTGTTAAATAAAACTGGAAATCAAACTTCTTCAGTAAACTATTCCTATATTCACTTGTATTAAGTTCTGTCTGGCTGCCTTGCTACTTATTTGAAGATTTTCAAAACTGTCATTAACACTAAATATACTGGGTGGATTATCCATCTTCTGTGGTCTTTTGGTTGTTCATTAAAATAAATAATTTAAAATTTAAAATCGATGAAAATGAAATCAAAGAACAGCATTTGATATTGGTGAACAGAAATTAGTGTTTCTCACTCTTTCAAGATATTAGGACTAGCAGACCTAATTATTATTATTATGAAGTGATAAGAAGAGCAAGTTGTTCTGATATTGCAGTTCCTACTCTTTTCTCATATTTGAATGAAAAAGTGATAAAACTAAGTTAAAATTCAAACTAAAAGTTGTTTCCATTCCTGTGCACTAGCAAAAACTGCCAGAAAGCTAGTCAACACTGCAATAAATTCAAGTTTTCATTTAAAAAAAAATGGTTTATTAAACGAGAGAAGATCTGTCTGAAGAAATGCAAGCCATAAGATCAGTGACTGACTGACTTGCGATAAAATTGTTAAGTCTTTGTTAAAGAGAAACAGAATAAGTTGTATGAATTTTTATACTGATCATCTTCACATACTATGATAAATTTGTCAATTAAAGGTTAATTTTAGTAACTGTAAGTAGATTGATGACAAGAAAATGACAATTAAATTACCGGAATCCAAAGACTAATCGAACTGTATGGAGGTACTATAGCAGAAGGCCCTGAACATTAAATAATTATCACACATTATACAGTATACTCTCCATTCTTAAATGCCTATGGTCTCTCAGATACAAGCCTATATTCAACTTACTCAGATAATGGCCTCTTTTTCTCTACAGAGCACGCAGTCTAACATTTGCCCTATGACTTCGCTCTGTTCACTGAACACATTTAAATAATCATATATAAGTGCAGGAAATGGGAGCTCACAGTATACATCACACACTGAAATGGCAGAGTGTCTGTGCCATTAACCAAACTTAAGATCTTCATGTGTGCTCTGCAATGGATGCTATGAAACAGGAAGCTGTGATTCATCATCTATATTACAAGCACAATTATACATTCACAAATTTCATAAAATACATTTAATGTTTATAGTATAACGTATTTATGAGTATATAATTAAGAACCTATTTTACATGTCCTAAAAGGAGGAAGGCAAGCTGTTTCCTGCTCTGTCATGTGCACAGATTACTTCTAATGTTGACAATAGTGATTTGCACAAGATATAAAATAGTGTTTCATCCTTTCATAAGGAAATAAAAGCCTTGAAAAAAAAAACTGCCTAAAGATTTTTATTCAACATTAAAGGATGATATAAATTCTAGGTAAAGAACGTACATTACCTGCAAGAATGTACAACAGAAAAAAATCAAATTTATTTTCATTACATACTCTAACAAATAAAGTCGTCTTCTTACCTATAGTGCATTTTTTCTTTTCAACCTGCCTAGTTTACCTTTCAGAGAAGGAAATAGTAATGAACTGCAAGTCCTACACTGTCTGGTAAAAGCATCTTAAATTTAATAATGTACCTACGCCTTTTATACTAGCTGTCAAACTGGATGGAGACAGTATAGCTATAACAAGAGAAGAAGGAAAAAAAGATTCATATCTAGAAAGACTGTCATTACCTTCATTTACAACAATAGCGTGTGGAGTTGATATATTACTTGTAGCAGATTCTCAACCCATTTCAAACTGTATCTAGAAGCTTCCCAGCACTTTTAGCAGTCCAGAAGTGGAAATTACAGCATATTCAAAACGAGAAGGTATTTTATATCTTAAGATGTAAAGTGGAATAACATTGTGAATCTACACATTGCCACCTTTGATATATTAGTATGACTGTCAGCAACTATTAGTGGAAATTAAAACATATTTGTAATTCTGCAAACCTACAGTAATAAAAACTGTCTATGCCTCAAGCATAATGGAAATTATTTTTCAGTTCATTTTATTGTGAGTACACACACATCATGTAATGTGGGCAAGTAATGCCAAAACAATTTTACCTTCTTTGGAGAAAAGCACTCTCATTATGTTGAAAAAGTATACCATGATTATATTGCCACTAACCAGAAAAGAAACTATACTAATATTTATCCCAACTACTTATCTTTGAAATGTTGCATGACAAAAAAAGACAACCAGCGTTCTCTGAACATCTCAAGCATGTTGCCTACCTCCCTTCTTAGTAGAATACGAATAGTTAAGACATTACAGTGAATAACCGTACTTAATCAGGAGTTGGATCCACATGTACCTGTGATCCACTGCATCTCAGTGAAAGCTGGTTAAATACCCTAAATAAACAAGTGGCTTGACTGAAGAATTGGGTGGCAAGAGTGAGACAGATACTTCTGTCAAACTCTTCTATGGGTCTGAGTCAGTGAAATATTCAGGTTTTGCAAGTTTTCTGTTCAGTAAACTAGGTTGCAGAATGAGGAGGACCAAAGGGAAGTCTGACCATCAGACTATGGACGTGGTATTAATGCAGTCCAGAATGTAGACAAAAGATAAGCAAATGTACAACATATTGCATAATTTATGCAGAAATACAAGTCCTCCAGAATTCTTTTAGGAAGCAATATGAGATGGATGAGTGACATTTTTCCAGGTAGAATACAATGCAAAATTGATTCCTCAGGAAAACTCTTATCTTTTCCACTTTCACACAACTGTTGTAGGAAGAGGTCTAAGCAGAGAAGCAGCCAGTGAGATGTCATGAATTCAAACGAAGGCTCCATCAATTTGCTTTGAAATCAACTCAAGATCCCAAAGGAATACAATCAGACAAATATTAGGAATTAACTTACAAATCTGTTATGTTTACTAACAAATCAAAAATGCATCTAAAAACTGTCTATAAGCTTTTGGTTTGTTTGTTGTTTTTTGTTTCATTTTTAAGAAAATAAAAAGCTATTTCTTCTCCTAGTCTGTCATGACAGATGCATTATTACATGACTTCAGTTGCAGATGTTCATGCAGGATTTCCATTCTAGTCCTTAAGTTTGAAGTTTTGTAATGATAGCAAGGACCAGGTAAAAATATTTGCTTCAAACAGGAGACAGATCCTGTTTTCATTTTTGCAAAGTGCAGGAAAGAAAAAGATTGCTCAGAAGTCCAGAAAGTGAAAGGTCCTGGAATTATAAAAATTTCTGCCTTCAAAACTGAGGTCAGTGGCAATCAGCTGGCGCTGGCTTACATCTAAAGAGGTAAACTGGAAGTAGAAGCCAGTCTTCACAGAAAAAAAGATATGGCAGGAGCATCCAAAGAATAGGAGGTTTTTTGTTTCAATTTCTTCTCTTCCTTTTTGTTTCCCTATATTATATGCAGGCTTCTACCACTCATCCTTGCTTTTTCTAAATATCATGTTTCTGGATTTTTATTCTTTTCCTAACTCTATGTGAAAGTTACTCTAAGTCATCTGCTTCCAGCCAATGGGCCTGTTCTCCACCTGATTCAGAAGCCATGCTGATGACATTCTTGAAGATCAAGGTTCATCAATAAAATACACAGCATTTCTCATTTTTTTTAAATATCTATAGACTTCAAGGACTTTCCATAAATTTACGTTGAAATTAGTCCCCTTTATTGATTATTGCAAATTCCTTCATTCTGCTCAGTGAAGATGCAAACCAGACCACACAACACCTGGCTAGAGATTTCCTTCTTCTCTGCAGAATTCTTTTAAAAATGTGTTTCAAACTAAAACTACATTTTTTTTTCCAGATGATAGCTGAAAGGACTGGTATTCAGAGGAAAAGCTAGGACTAAAACCAATACTCAACTGATCTTGCCGAACACTGAACCTAGGCTGAGTGTCTTTTAGTGCTGTAACCAGAAGGCCGCAGGAAATCAGGCTTTTCAGCTACCACCAGCGTGCAATTTCTATCATAAAATATGTGGCAGCTTAATTGAGTCAATCAAGCAAATATGTGCTATAGAGGAAAAGGTTGGATTTTTTTCCTCCTGTTACTAATCTATGATTTGATTAACTTGCCAGTGCAAGACAAAACGAAATGGAAGCAGGGCTCCAACCTTACAGGTTCATTCTTCAAGGTACATACTTAGTTGCAAGAGCTGAACACTTCAATGAGCAAACTGTACGACAATTCATAGACCCAAAGTTGCATGACTCAAAAGAAATTAAAAGTATCAAGAATATATTAAAACCAAATTATTGGCTATGTCAAGCTTTAATAAAACAAGTACTAATAGCAACACAACACAGAATTACAGTATTAGATGATGTGACCTTGCAAACATCGCGCAAACACCATCAAAATTATGCCAGGAAATATTTAAAACCTCACATAGATATGTGTTTTCCGGAATTAACAGAGAGTCATGTGTTTCATGTCAAGAAGCTTAGGCATGAAACGTTTTTTAGTGTGGTCTCTCTTGCTCACAGCAAAAATGCTAACTTCACAATTCATTTTCTGTACGTATTTGATGGTTCTGTTTATACTGTAGCAATGTAAGAGAAGCAAATATTTCACTTCCTCCACAGAAAAAAAAAAACTTTTATTGCTAGATTATTTTAACTACAGAAACAAAATTCCATCTAGTTCACCTAGCCTTTTGCACCCCAAGTGTACCTCCAGTATATATGACATATACATTTACTTATAAAGTAACAGATGTCAACTGTACAGCAAAGAAGAAAAAAAAATGGAAGGGGGATAAAAAAAAATCACACACTAAACAGATTTATCTTAGACATAATAAACTTTTAAAAATCTTCTGGAGCTGTCCTTTTTAATACACAAAATTCTTTGCCCTGCAGTACCTCTTCTTTAATATATTAAACATTTTAATTAGCTAGAAAAGCTATTTGAAAATTCGAGAAACCTTTCACCAATCTAAGAAACAAGAGAAGCACACTATTTTCAAACTATTCATTTTGACATTTACTTTAAATTTCATTTTCTATTCTATAAAATTTACCCACGGTATGCCAGTGAAAGTAACAACAAAAACTGATGCTACAAGAAAAACCAAAGTCTATCCATGATGCCAAAAAACACTAGTGAAAGAACACATCTAATTTAAATCTGCAACACGTGACAAATTCATCCTTCTGTCCCACGATGCACAACCATATAATATTCTATACTCGTTTAGACAATTGTTTTAGCATTGTCTCCTTCCCTGCAATCATTTGAAACCTCTTACTCAATTTCTACCAAATTAAGCAAGAGGAAAATGAATAAATAAATAGATGTATTGGGTTTTTGAAACCTCTAGAAGCAAAATAGCAACACAGAAGTGACAGACAGGCTGTGGTACAAACTCATTTCATTTTAAACAGAGAATACATATGTGAAAACATTTTTAACACACTGCACATAGAAAAAGCTCAGAGATTACACCATTAAGTATCAGAACACACCCTCCTAAACCAAGAATTTTCTGTTTACACTTTGTAATAGTTAACAAAGGAAGAGGTGAATATGCTAAATAGTAGCCTTTACGTCATTAAGTTTAAGAGTCAGCCAGTTGCAGGTCAATTCATGAGAAAGCAGGCTCCGTTAGCTGACAGATCTGCTTGTTAGCTGTAAAAGTAAGGATTGTTTAAGTATCCCTACTGCATTTTTCTGCATAAGGATTTGGCTACCTAATTTTAAATAGGGAGAGGGAACTGCAGGCAGTAAGTGCTCTTGGGGCTTTAGAATCCTCGGAATTTCTTCCCCTCTGAGCAACAGTTCTCAGTGCTCTCAAGTACAGGCTTTGCAAAGCAAGCTAAGCCTATATTCCCAAAGGAAACTGGTGAAGTGGCTGACAGTTTATTTGTTAACATCAGATTCTTTTAGTATCACTGACAGGCTGAAACTTTCTTCCCATTTTTAATGCTGCAGGATAACCACCTTCATGTTTTTGTGAAAATAACAGCAAGGTAACTTAAATTTCCCATGCAGGATTAGATTTTACTTGTCTTGATATTTTGGGTTTAATTTAAGAAAAACATTAAAATGCATATTCAATTCATCTTGCTTTATATGTGTATGAATAAAGCCAAAAAGCTCTATGAAAATCACAGAACATTTTCAGTTTAGATTCCCAAATACAACCAATAAAGGCAAAATTATTCCATGCATATATAGAACAGGACACAAGTACATTCTGAACCCTCAGGAAAGTGATGCTAGAGGAGGGACAAATGGAAATTAGTTCAGCAAAAGCCTACACAGTACAGCAGTCAGAAAAACGAAGTTCTCACTGCACTGTACATACTTAATAAAGGCAGCTGTCAGATATGTGCTACACTCCACACAATCACCATTTTCCTCTGGAAGTAATTTAACCTGAAACTGCTTATCACCCTAGGATCAAAACAAAGGTACATTCTATTCAAGAATCCTCCAGCTGCCTTCCAAATCAAAGAAGCTTCCAGGTTTTATTCTTTGCAACCCCAGGAAAGGATGGTTTGCACAAACTAATCCATGAAGTACTACTTTCTTCTCTTATGCTCTCGCTTAAGAACAACCTCTGCTCTCAGGTGAACAGGAAATTGGTAGATTTAGGGATAGAAAAGTTAAAACATATATAATTATTTGTGTAAGTTTTCTGTGCAGATGAATTGAAGGAAAAACATAAATAATGCTTACAATGTCAACACTGAGTTATTAGCCTAACATTTACGCTTATCTTACTTTTTTAACAATAAAAACTATTAGCTCTAACTCTATTTCTCAGTAGGTTTTGCACAGTAGAAATTTCTTTGCATACTTCCCGTTCTGAAATGGAAAATAAGAGATAATCTATCTCGGTTTTTTGGAGCAAATTTAGTCCTCACTAGACGCAATTTCCAATAACATTAAAATAAATTATTGATTCTACAGTTGTCGTGCACGTAAAAATCCCTTCAACGGGAGTCATTCATCTGTAAAAGCTACCTGGGAATAATCTAGGACAGAGTAATAACCAGCTTAAAACATGGCAACTTATTTGACTACCACAGAGTTTAAGTAAAAGAAGTATAATAAATAGCAATTTAGAAAGTTATCTTACAGTGAAAAAAATATTACTTTTAACTACAAATGTAAAATATTTTAACTAAGACTTAAAACTGTATTCCTCAGTGCACATTTACATTATAATGCATAGAAGAGAACAAAAAACGGAATTACAGAATGTCATACAACAGAGTTTGAACAACTGCATTTTAAAAAGTATATGATGATTGTTTTATGCTAACAGGTAAAATACTGAGAACTTGAGCTTCAAATACTAGTTGTCGTGTAAAAGAAGTCATCATTTAACAGCCTTTTTGTGAGATAATTATGTTTCTTTAGCTGTGCTAATATGAAAATCGACAACTGTAGGAGAGCAAATGACTACGTAATGTTAAAAAAAAAAGAAAATATTAAAGCAGAGCAACTGAAACAAGAAACATTTCCCACTTTAAAAAGAGAAATACAGTGGGAAAGGCCACGGGTCCAGAAAACAAAGTCACACTATGCTTTAAACAGAAATCTCACAGCTTGTGTTGCAAAAATATTACAGTAGAGACAGGCAAAGATATCAAATGGTTAGAATCAACAAATCTGTGATTATAGGAAAGCATATATGCTGAAAATAGTCCTACAGGCTGACTGGTGAGACATGAAACACTTCCATCATTTCACCAATTACAAATAATCCTTTTAAAGCCTTCTCTGATGTTAGATGTGTTATTCTATACATAAGCAACTCAAATATGGCAATCTTACACCTGAATGGCACATTAGTTTCACAGCATTTATACATAATAATGAAGGTAGCATCTTTCTTAATGTTTCACTCCAAAATGGAAGTTGAGTTTAGCGTTCTACTTTCTTCATACAAGTCAACTTCTGAAATAACCAAGATAAAGTTACACAGCAATGTTAACGGTAAATGAGTTTCCCCTAGCTACAAACAATATCTTCAATAAACATAAAAGCAACTTGACGTCAGTGTGTGTATCAGTTATAAACCAAGCATGACAGTAACTTAAGGTTTTGTATGACTGTATTTTTATCCTAAAAAAGTGTTACTCGATCATTTAAAGTCAAGATATAGAGGAAGAAATCATTATTTCACAAGAATAGTCTTTGTCAATAAAAACACAAGGTGCTAAGCAGTTGTCAAGGTGATCAAGACTGCTTTTTGGCTTTGCAAGTGGTCAGATCCAGATGCTTTTAAAAAAAGTTAAAAAAGCAACCCTCAAAGTGAGCTTGGACACCCTAGTTAAAGTTATCTAACTCCAAACAATTACGTACTGACATTAAATCTGAAGCACACGCCTTTAGAGACTTTGAGAAATGTTTTGCTAACGCTATTGTAAGCCTAGCACTTCCTTTACCCATATCAACACTTCAAACTTCTCTGAAATTTGCCAACTTTCCAGCTTTCATGTTCTCAGGTGGAAAGGCATTTATTTGTCTAATTATGCATCCTCTCATTAGATCTTAATCTGCCACTTTTCAACTTCATGAAGTGGCTTTGTTCTTAAACTACAATATAGGAAAAACATTCCAATATATATTTTCCTTTATCACCCAGCATTTGAGGATAATTCAAATACATATTTTTACTAAAGAACTTGACACTCTTCAGTACCCTCAGAAGTCTTTTACTTAATCATTCTTCTTGGTTTTCCTCAAAATCATCTTTAACTCCTACAGTCCCTTTTTTGAGATAAGTGGACTAGAACTGGACATAGTTATTCCAGTAAAAGTTCATGGTGGGGATGTGCCCCTGTACCGTAAAACCCAGGCTGATGGAATATTATGGGTCGTGGATTTGAACAAAACTGGACACTGAGCCATAAACTCCGTAATATGTAACAGAAATCCCATGACTTTCCTACAGGAAAACAGTAATCAGAAAATACTTTGAAGTTATAACTAGAACCAGAAAGTCATACCCAGTAAGTACAGAAGTATTTAATTTAAAATACTCAGTTTGATGCTGTTGTATCATTAATGCTATCTCATTGCCCAAGTAGGAAGCAAAAGACCTCAGTATTTCCAAAATTAACAACACAATTTCTTTATTTTAAATTCTGTTTTCCTGAAAAAAATACAGATATGTTTAATCCACTAAAACTTCAGAAGCAGGGTGTAAATCTAAGACCACGCTGATTTTGAATATGGCTGACTACACTAATGGGCATACAAATTTATTTTTCTAAAGAATAATGAGCTCTCACTTTCCCATTTAGTCCTAGTAATTGAACTGAATGCAAGACAGGTGAATGAATGACAGAGAAAAAGGAATGCAGAAAGATTTTTTTGGCTGTGGAATTTTTTTTTAATGTTGGCTGTGCTGCACATGTCAGCAGTCCGTGCCATATTCTCATTTACTACACAGATATTAATTCTGAGTCTGACACCATAGTGGCTTGAAATGGCTGAAAGTATAACTAGTGCCACCAGCAACAAAACCAGACTCAATCTTGCTCTCTCTCCTCCTTTGGGCTGGCATGAGCATTTGCACATCGAGCCAGATGACAGACAGATGAAAGTTAAAATGAGCCTGATACAAAAAGAAAAGCTCCTTCTAATCAAGATCAGTTCCCTATTGATTACTCATCTTCACAATTCATCAGTTTGTACTTTGAGACACCTATTCCTGCTATACAAAAAACCCAATCCTATTAAAACAAAGAAATGCAACACCCAAGTACCCCAAAGCTCAGTGTTTAGAATATTAACACATGGGATGAGAAACCCAATAAAGAGTGATTTAATCCTGAAATCAGCAACGTAAGTTTTCAGTTCTCTAGATGAGAATTTCCTTGTTTTCTACTACCAACTTGGTTTTGGACAAAAAGCAAGCCCAATTAATTGGCTTGATAAATTTAACGTTTTGAAGGGGAGGGGAGAATCTTCTTACAGTTACGATAAAAGACCTTAGTATTTTCTCCAACAATCCAGAATTGCCATCATGGACAAATTCATTGTTGTTAATTATATTTACATTTTCTGTTTACTACCTAGAAAGAACTTCTCAAACACTTGATGAGTTTCTGCCAGCAGAGGCTAATTTACCTGAGAAGCATTGACCTTTTATTTGTCTTCCTGCCACTTGCCCCAGGCAAGTATGCAAGCTGTATTCAGTGGACCAGGTTGTTGAACATAAATCGAAGAACTTTATTATAGAGGTTGCAAGTTTACTAAAAGTCACTCAAACTTAAATGGAATCCTCTCACTGTTGTCAAAGTACTAAGTGACAATCCTGATAATGCCAGAAACATAATTTTAAAGTTTTAATCATTTTACAAAACAGTGGATATCTGTGTGTGCACATGTGTAAGTACTCATGCACACACTATGCTACAGTGCCCAGCAACAGGACAAGGGGCAATGGGCACAAACTGAACATAGGAAGTTCCGTCTGAACATGAGGAAAAACTTCTTCCCTCTGAGGGTGA
>Ga0181612_121857_pt1 | contig 11789 bp, 7 predicted proteins | sample HoacroProtozoa21_FD_119630 | JGI IMG/M metagenome (GOLD analysis project Ga0181612, IMG submission 119630) | Hoatzin crop microbial communities from Cojedes, Venezuel. Combined Assembly of Gp0051906, Gp0051904, Gp0051908 | reverse complement strand
TGAAAGGTCTAGAGCACAAGTCTTATGAGGAGCAGCTGAGGGAGCTGGGATTGTTTAGTCTGGAGAAGAGGAGGCTGAGGGGAGACCTTCTCGCTCTCTACAATTACCTGCAAGGAGGTTGTGGCGAGGTGGATGCCAGTCTCTTCTCCCAAGTAACAAGTGATAGGACAAGGGGAAAATGGCCTCAAGTTGCCCCAGGGGAGGTTTAGATTGGATATTAGGAAAAATTTCTTCACTTAAAGGGTTATCAAGCATTGGAACAGTCTGCCCAGGGAAGTGGTTCAGTCACCATCCCTGGAGATATTTAAAAGTCATGTAGAAGTGGCACTTAGGGTCATGGTTTATTGGTGGAATTGTCAATACTAGGTTAATGGTTGAAGTTGATTATTTTAAAGGTCTTTTCCAACCTGAATAATTGTATGATTCTGTGATTCTAAGGTAAAGCAGAGGGTGGAAAAGCAGCCAGCAGATATCAACTTACGAAATAACAATGTCAGGGAGTCCCTCCATGGAGACCAGCTGGTGTGTGTTTGCTGTCCTGATCAAAACAGTTTCCATATCATCATCTGACTGAATATTCGTACTGCTTGCCACTGCATTATTCATCACATAAAGAGGACCAGCTGGAGATCGTTTGTCATAAGCAGAGTTTTGAATGAGGTAGTAATAGAAGTTCTGCCAGTGATTTCCTGTAGCCATACAGGAGTGCCTTTAAGTTACTCCCTCTAAAGCAGTAAGGACTAGTTTTTGTCCTGCTGATCTGTCTCTAAACTTTTCATCTTCTCCAGAATTATCTTTGCCTAGGTAGAGGTAAAGGTTTTGTTTCTTTAATAGTGTCAATGGGGTTATCTCCAGACTTGCAATCTACCCAGCTCAATTCCCCGCAACTGTGCATCGCTGCAGAAGTATCTTTCCTGCCAAATATTTCTGGGGTAAGAAGACAAGTCTTGAGCTCTTTTTTGTAACACCTTTCGTACTTCAGTGCTTAAGATCAACACCATACTGAATATACAGAAATATGCTTTTTTTCTTTTTTTTTTTTTGTGGATGCTGTTAAACAGCATAAGTCAAGGTGGAAATGTTTGAGAAATCAGGAAATCATTAGGTGGGAATTATTTTACCTTAGAAATAAAAGTTACTCTAGAAGCGATAGACTTCTCTAGCATGTCAGAATTATAATTACTGCAGCAAAAGGAGGCCCTCATCACCTCTAATCCATCCCGTGTCTACCAAGTATAATTTGAATTTTAGGTGCTGATTTTGGCCATCTGTACTGTGGGCAGAACATGATGAGCTTAGTGTTGTATTTCAAGATGACTGAAAGGTGCAAAGTAAACAGTATCAAAGATGAAAAAGCAGCCTGGAACTTTGAATGGGCTCTTGGGATCTGACTCATGATTTCTGCTTGACAGTGGCCTTTTACGTTAGTCTAAATATGTGACATAAATATTCATGAGCAATCCTGATGAAACATGCCACATAATTTTTCAGCTGTGTTTGTAGATTCTTCACCTGGTTCCTTAAAGATGCTACTGGTATGCTATTAACTTATATGTTAGAATCATAGAATAGTTTGGATTGGAAGGGACCTTTAAAGGTCATCTAGTCCAACCTCCCTACAATGAGCAGAGTATTTTATCCGTTATGATTGCTTGGATGTAAAGTTTCAAGATACAATAGTCAAGATAATTTTTGTTTGTGCACCTCTACTTGTCTCCCAGATATCATTCCTTTAACACCTTAGAGAATTTCAGTGGAGATTTTTAAGAAGAGCTTGATTTTTAAACACATGAAAAAATACTAATTCTTTGACAAAGGCTGGATTTGATAAGACTACTTATGTTACATGGAAACATCCTGAGACTTTTTCTTAATTGCTGTGGATTTCTGCTATCCAGTGAGGCAGACATTTTAACAGTCATTCAATCCTAAAATGGATGTTTTTTAATCTGATGGAAAAGAAAACCAAACCTCGGTCTTTGTATGTAATGTGTGCAGCTAATGTGCTGTGCTTCCTTGGCTTCTCACGTGGTCTCTGTTTCAAAGTTCTTTTCGTATCTATGTTACCAGAAAGCTACTGTACCCTAAATAGTAGGGACATGGTTTAACAGGCTTGGTGGTGTTGGGTTGACCGTTGGACTTGATGATCTTAGAGATCTTTTCCAACCTTAGTAATGATTCTATGGTTCTAAAACACTTTATTATGGAGCTGGGTGGCTGTCTGTGCTGGATGAGTTCCAATTTCTTTGTCAATGGTTGATTGTGCATTATTTGGGATTCTGTTGGTGTATGATCACCGTTGTGAGCTGATTTTTTCACAGCGTTAAATCCCAGAAATAACAGGAACAGTTCCTTGGCTTCCTCTCAGTTGCAAAATCTCCTGTACTCTCATGCTGGTTTTGTAGCCTCGGTTTTTCATTTTGCCTGCAATTCATGTTTCTGTATTAGGATTTCATATATAGCCTACTTAGAGTTAACTGAAGCTGCTAAACCACATCAAATGACTCAAGGATCACTCATTATCAAGTACAACATAGCTATAATTTTTTTTTTAATCTATTATCATGTGTTCCTTGTAGGTACAGCACATGAAACTGTTTGGGTTTTTTCCAATTTTCTGCAGTTCTGGAGAATTTAAGCCCTCGCAGAGCTTAAGGTTGCTCCTAGCTTTCTTCACGCACTTCACTCTAGCCCCTGGCAACATGCAGTGTTTAGAATTTTATCAGAACAGAGAGTCTGATGTCTTCAAAGTTGAGTATCTCAGTCCTTTGACTTCAGTTTTGTTACAAGTGAGACTTAAATCTACCACTACCTTTGTACTTTTTCAACTGCAATTTCATCATTCTTTTGAGACACAATACAGTGTTATCAAGGTCACTAATGCTATGTACAGAAGTCTTGACTAACCAAGCCTGGGACTTACGTAAATGATGAAGCTGTTCCCTGGTTTTCACATCCAAATTTTGACCTTCTTTGAACTTTGGAGTGATTAAGATACATTTCCACTCCTGACAAATACGACTCTAAACAGTTTCCAGGTTTAGTTACAAATAAAGAAAATCCAAACAAATGTTTCTAGCTGGCTATCCCCCATGAAATCTCAAGTTAAACCAAATATTGTATTGTATTAAACAAAAAAAAGGGGGAGGGAGAAGGGCAAGAGGTATGAAAAAATGCTTCAGTTATTATTTACTGTGGAACTATCAAAGTAGATTGCAAAGTAATAAGGTTCTGGTTTGTGTGCTTCACTGAAGTGCGGAAAACCATCATGTAGTTATGCAGAAGACTAAAGTTAGTGTGAAGGTATAGGCTCCAGTCTACACAAGAACTGATGACTCTGCTTTTCAAAGTAGTGTTGCTCCTGGACTACTTTTGACCCACAAGGCAGGAATGGAATTCAATCCAAATGAATGAAAAATTATGTGGAAAACACAGTCCTGTGTAAGTATTTAGCATCACATTTGTGGCTATCTGCTTTAGAAAAAAAAATATCCCTGTATTTGTGTCCAAAGATTTAAAGTGGGATTCTATGCTGGAGAATGATGGCACTGTCCTAAGAGGTCTGCTCTTTGTGTGTGTTCAAAATCAGATTACCTAACTTCTGAGATGACTTATTAATGAGTTTTGATGGTATCCACAAGATAACATGTTTAATTTAGTAATGGTAATTAAAAGACTAAGATGTGGAGGGAGTAGGAGAAAAGAGTATCCTGTATTAAAAAATCCAGCTGTAATTGTCTGTATTTTATTGGACAATTACTTTTGTGGGGAGAGAGATGGAGTAACTCTGTGCTAAGGCTTGGACTTTAAATCAACTCAGTTACCAATATACTTTGTCAGATATGGTCCATAAATCTTTTAAAAAGATGTAAATGGGCATACTTGTATCCTAAATATCAGCTCCAGCAGTTTATTCCCTAGAATGGAGACTCTGAAGTAGAACATGTGAAGGTGATTCTGGCAGAACTAAACAAGCAGCCCCACTTACCGGGTGGTGGGAGTAACAGAGGAGCACAGATCAGATCACAGAAGTAAGCCGAAACAGACAAAGTGAATTATGGAACCACGGTTTCTGGAGGAAACTGAATTTGGATCTATTTGAACAGATTTGGCATAGAGCTTTCTGCCAACTTCCACTCGGTTGCCTGGGATCCCTCAGTCGACAGCAGAGCAGCAGTATCACCTAGATCATAGCCATGGATATGAAACGTGTTACTGAGATGACAGGTGAGAAGAAGAAGGCAGCTTAGCATGTATTGATGGGGATGGCAACCTATTAGAGAAAACAAGCAAACAAACCTCCCCAAAAACTTAGTTTAAATCTACAGCCCTGGCCTGGATTTGCTGGGATCCCAGAAGTCCACATGTCAGCAAACTAGTACAGGTCACCTAGTCACTGGAAGACTAGGAATGGGAAAACCCGTATAGACTCATTAGAGGCGAAACACCCTGAAGTATTATAAAACTGGATTATGAAGTCTCAGTGTATCCCCAGTGCCCTCTAATTTGAAAGTGTCCGTATATCACCCTGCCTCTACCACCTACACATCCCTGTTACGACACATAACAAGACCGCTGGAGCTGGATCCTGGAAGGTGTCTGGGGCTGCGCCCCATGGTGGCAGGTGGCTGTACCCACCAAAGGCTTTTGAAGCCTCCATGGAGAAACCATCATCCCACCCCTCCAGGGCAGTGGGTCGCCATCCTGGGCAAACTGGGACCGTCCTGATCAGCCTCTGGGAGAGGCTGCAGTTCTGAAATAACCTCCTTTGTTCCTTTGGCTCAGCTTTGGCACCACACAAGTCATTAGGCAGCAGTCCTGGGGACGGCAGCCGGGGTCATCGAAGAGTCCAGGACACCATAGAAGTCCGTGGTTAGGAGACAGATCCAGGGTCCAATTCAGAATGCAAATTAGCAAATCGGGATCAGGCCCAGCAAGGAGAATGGGGGTGGGACACAGCCCTGGGTTGGCAGGTCCATGGGGATGGGCCAGGGAGGCCAGGCAGGGGCAGTGAGGACCACTGTGGGCTAAACTGTCCTGTGGAAGTATCACTTCTTCCCTCCCAGGACAAAGCTGTACTCAGTGCTGGAGTGTGCATTTCTTGTTTTGAATTTATTGATTAAATTCAGTCATAGTATGTGCCTGCACAGCAGCCAGGAGTATCCAGGTTCTCACCCCCTCAGAATACTTCCCCTCAGAAAATGTTGGAAGCAGCTAAGGTGGATGCAGTCCTGGTCTGACTGGGCAGCCATGACCTTGCAATACAGTAATCTGCTGTGTTTACACCATTAATTTAGCTTTAACTGCCTCACATTTAAATTGAATCTCCAGATTGCCTCTGTTTTTTGCTGCTTTGGCTCCCACTGTATTTCTGTTATTGGAGAAATGAAGTAAAGTGATTAATGACATTTAAATTAATTAAAACGATCAATTAATTAAATTAATCAATTTAAATTAATTAAGTCGATCAGTGAAATGAATTGCAGTAACCAAGATCCTGCTGCCTGCTTTAACTCTGTGTCCTTGGTGCTGGAGCACATTGTGGTGGACTCTCTGTTGGGCACCGAGAGGAAGTCCCCTAAGGCACATGAGCAAGGACTTAATCACCAAAGGCCTCAAGAGCCTGTGATATGCCTCGAGTGATTTGTTTAGTATCTATTTCTCAACCCTATTCCCCCCTTGTAGAATTAGGAAACAGCTAAAGAGGCCCTGGTTTTACTTTTTTTGAATATTAATGCGTACCATTGAGAGATCACTAGTGCAGGTGTATTTACTGTTTGAGTGTCTCCTGCCATGCTGGTGTCTTGGGGCCTGTCCAGAATAGTCTTGATTTGTTACCAAATTTCTGTTCAGACTGTAAGTGACCCTCTTGGTATCACCGCATCTCTAAGGATGTTTAACGAATTTGGATAGTAGGCTATACAAGTGTAAGGAAAACTCCGAAGAGATGCCATAGAGTGGCTGCTAAAGACCCAAAGCAGCTGACAGATGCCTGCTAAGAAGGTTGTAACAGGGGCATAATTTTATAGATTCATTTTACTTGTAAGGCAAATTGAAAATATTTTGGGATTGCATCGCCCCAACATTGGAGAAATTTAAAAACAGAAGTTTTCATGATACTTCTGTTTAAACTAAAGTGAGAAATCTTCGTAACAAGAAGGCTGCTTAACATAAAAGACTGTAAATTTGTAGTGAAAATATTAAGAGGTGAAAGTCATCTGAATTTTTTCATACAGAAAATAGTCAGTGAATTTGTGCAGAATATAAGGCATTTGTTTGAACATTTTGCATAGTCCTAATTACTGTTACTTGCATGTATACTCGAACTGTCGTCTCATTAAGCATTTTGTGTCCAGAGTAAGCTATTATCTCAACAGTTAAGGTTAAGAAGAGAATAAAAAGATGTTGAAGGCAAGGAATAGAAATAAAAATAGGATAATGTTACATCTATACCACTGGGTTAAGGAAGATCTAACAGGCTGCAAGTACAGATTGCAAACTTGCAAATGCAGACTATATATAGATCTAGGCTATACTTTCTGAAGTACACAAGGACTAATGTGTTCAAACATCTGGATGTTCAAATATCCTGTCAATACATTAACACCCAAGGGCATACGGGGTCTCTCCAATTCATCTCCAAGGCGATGATCTGTAGAGGGAATGGGTGGAGGCAGAACTTCATTATCCCTCTGTTTTAGAATGATATAGCTGTTACTGATGATCACATGCAGAAGCTGTGAGTCAAGAGGTAATCCTAGTTCTTCTAAATCCAGGTCCAGAGTCCTCATCTTTTCTCACATAGGAAATGGTTCTTGTACTTTGTGTTCAAGTTTGTATCTTATAAACCCAAGGGATTTCAAAGTACAAGGTAAATATATTCCAGACAAATTCTTGAAGCATATAGCACAAAACTACAGAATTAAGGACTTACTTGTTTCCAGGGGATATACAGTATTCATACAACATCACAGACAAGCCTGGAAAACATCAAAGGACTTAACAGAATACAGGAGCTGCCAAAAGCAAGCAAGAAAATAAAGCAGAAGAAAGGATGGTGTATCCTGGAGAGGGCTGACTACTGAGTCTGCAAAGAGAAACAGCATAACTTCTGACACATTTTCAGCAGAAATTAAGGGTGTTAAAAGGAGCTGGATGATGTCTCCCCTGAGATCTTTGGAGCAATTAAAGAAAGGAGAGGATCAAGAGGTGTGTTTACAGTTAAAAGACAGTAAGGAGGCCTGAGATTTTGATTGTAGGATTAATTACTTGGATATTGATTTAGGTAACAAGTATGCAAAAGCTAAGGAGGATGTATGTTTGCAAAAAAACTTCTAAGGGTTGCTGCCTTAATGAAATTCATCAAAAACTGTGTGATATGAGGCAATTTGGGGATGCTAAAACATGCAGTGAATGACAAGATAATAGCTAGTACTTCTCAAGTATCTTTATTTCTCATGAATCTCAATGGAACTTCATATGTTGTGAACCACATCTGCCATTTTTAATGCGTCCAGAGTCCTGTATTCTTGTACCCTTGAGTAATAGCTCAAAATAAATGCAACTATTGGCAGAGTCAAGCACTGCACTGAGTGAAAGAAGCAGAATTTAATCCTCAGTTTTTACTCCTACACTGGCCAAATTCCCTTTCATTTGTAGATAAGGACAGAACAAACACCACAAGTTCTGGCAGTTATTTGTTAAACACGGACTTAATCTCTATACTTGTACTGCAGTGATGCTTATATTTCTGTGAAATGTACAGAGGGGAAGAAAGCAGTGGATGCTTTTGTTTTCATTCAGTTCCTGCAATTCAGGAAAATATAAACACAGAAGAGTGAAGATGTCTGGAAAGAGGTGAGGTAGTGGCAGGGCATGTGCCATTGTGTCTGAAGCTGCAGTGCAGAGGATTTCTGGTAAGAGCAGACTGATGGCTGCCAAAGAGATGCCTTCTGAGAACCGAGCCAGTCAACTCTGGGGCAGGAAAGGAGGAGAATACTTGGAGGGATAGCCATGATGAAGACTATGGAGGTGGATAATGAAGTCTCACGCTGTGTCTAAAGTGAAGACTCGTACAGACACTTTGGATCCAGCCATTGTGTTTGAAGCAGTGGCAATACTTGGTAAGTGGTTTAGCCAGTACAGCTTTCTCATGACAGAAAAGCTTGTACTCAAAGCAGCTTTTATGTACAACCTGTACTTTCAGGTCACAGTGTTTATGCTTTAGTTCTTAAGAGCTTGCATGGTACTGATGTTCTCATTGATCTACTCTTACCTTTACTGAACTCTGTCTTGTGTAGCCACCATAACCTGCTCCACAGGTGTGCTGTTGTGCGTTGATTCTCTTTCCCTCAGTGAAATACTTTTGCTCTTGGGGTGAAGTTTATCATTTAGCAGTAATGCCAATTAGTTCCTGCCTTAATTTCCTTGCTTTCAAAAGGAACCCAGATTTGACACCATTACTATGTAGCATTTTCTTATGCTTTACCTGCATTCGAGATAGTTGCCTCTTGTGGAGTATAATTTGGTCTGAACTGATGAAAAATCCCTGTATACTTTTAGAATCACAAGGGAGAATCCCTCAGGAAACTGATCACTGACCAAAATGTACTTTGAATTTCCAGAACTAGTCATTTATAGGACTAGCTTTCAGATAAGTGTAGAGTTATACAAGACACTGACCACAAGCACTGAAAATTGCTTAAGGAGCTCTTGCTCCCTGTTTCTTGTTGGTGCTCTCATCCAACACTGTGTTGTCCCTTCTTTGTGCCGACTGTTAATGGGGCTATGCCACTGTGTTCTGGATTCAGCCCCTTCTCAGCAAAAAAGAAAAAGGGTTATCTTTAAGCTGAATTATTTCAAAGAATCAGTTTGTAATGGGGTTTCACAAATAGCTCTGTGAACACAACTGAAAAGAAGGGAGGAATAGGAGCCCTTTTAGCTATCTTCACCATCAAAGTCACAGTTTAAGCATATCTGACAAGAAGAAGATTCTGCTATGTAATCTGTATGCCCTACTAAAGCTTTTGCAGTTTCAAAAGTTGCATTGCCTTGAAGTACTAAATGGGCTACAATGCAAAACTGATCTCAGTGAAAATATCATTTGCTGTTAACTGTTCATACAGCATTATCACATACTACTGCTTCTATGAAATCCAAACAGATTATTTAAAGTGAGGTTGATGTTAGAACAGCAGGAGTGATAATGCAACTGCAAGAAGATTAAAGTACTGATATGTATAGTGTTATATAAGGTTATTTTATCTTAACATATGTCTTTCCTAATACGGTACTGGATACTGTCTTCCCATACAGGAGAAAGGGATTGAGACTTCACATGAAATCTCAAACATTTTTCTACAGAGAAATGGAGTCACGGAGCAAAAAGTCAACCTAGTTTCCACACACAATAAAATACAAAGATGCAGAAGATCTTCTGGGACTTAAAGATCTTTTTCCTCTATCAAGTCCCCTACTTTCACATAAATGATGTTCTGTAGTGCAGAAAGACAAAAGACGTGTGGGTTCATCGGGGGGGGGGGGGAAATGGGGGGTTATGGGGTTGTCTGTACATTAATAGATGCTAATGAGGCTGTGCATGCTATTATGTGCTGTAGTAATACCCACTGGCTGATCCCTGATTTCTCATGCACCTTGAAGAGAATGTAGTGTGGGTCTTTCTGCAGATTTCATGGTATCCCTGCATTATAGGGCTGTCCCCTCGCATTCTTCATCTTCCTCTCCTGCTCTAATCGTCTTTGAATCCAAAGTCGTTGCATGACTGAGGCTTCTACCACATAGAAACACGCAAGAGAAGGGTGAATGCATAAAAAGAAACATGGTCTGAAAGTACCAGTAGAATACCCCAAACTTTGCTTAACATTTTTTTCAGTAGTGAAAGAAGTCAGAAAAGACAATGAGATCACAAAGTGCACTTGTGTGGGGCTAGATCCAAAGCTGGCACAAATCACACTGGTTCGACTGTGGACCCTGGACTTGTGCCGATTTACCCCAGGTTCATGTAGAGAGAAAGCTTACAAATGTTGGTGCAGAGGTTGATCAAGCACAGTGGCTTGGAGGTGCTTCCTCTCCACAATACCACATTCGTGTGTTGAATTAACAAGTAAGACACATCAGGGCAACTGAACAGATACAATCTGTGACCTACTCCCTTTAACTGGTACTTCAGTGTGATGAGCTCGTTAAGGGTAAACCTGCTAACACTCATTTCGTGTTGGCAGAAGACCGGTGCGTGGTGCATGCTGTCATCTCAACAGGAGATCAAGAGATATCTAGCTCTGACATGACCCATTATTTCTAAACAGCAAATTTGTGTTACTTGTGTTTCATGAGAATGCTTGATGCACATTAAAGGAAACCTTTTGATCCCAAAGCTCATTAATTTTTTTTTTAGTTCATCAAATTTGCAGGCAGGCTGCAGCACAGCCCAGTTCTCAGCACTATCCTGTCAACTGTCTGATGAATATGGATGTTATTTGTACTGCTCTTTTGGGACAAAGGCCCAAATCCTGATGCCTGTGTTTCCCCCTTGGCATTAACTAAATTTGCAGCAATTAGGGCCCAAGCTTCTGAAGGGTTGGAAGTGTTGAGAGCCCTTAGCTCTGCTGATTATAGCAGACTTGGCATCCTGACCAGAAAGGCCATTATGCCAGTGGAAGTAAGCAGAAGACCTTGGCATGGAACTGGTTCCATGTAGTCATTTTTCCCGCTTTCTATGTACAGTTTCTGTTCCTAAATGAAAAATGGTTAATATGTTTCCTTTCACTGAACAGCAGATCCACAGTACTGATTAAGTTTTGCTTGGGACTGATTTGCTTTCATGATAGGCATAGATTTTATTTTATTTTTTTTGCTTGAAGTCTTGGTACAGAGAATTGATCAACTTTCTATAGGTGGACGCATTCTTGGGAATAGCCCAAGTGCTTGCTACCTGGAGTTACTTATTCTTGTGTTTCCTGCTGAAATGTATCCAGCCTCAGCAGTGCCCAGTGGTTTCATCACCAAGCAGTAATCAAATGGTAGCAAAGTTGCATGGAGTTACAAGGACCTAGTAATATAATAGTGTCCCCGTCATTATGTCTGTTTTTAAGTAGAACCCACTCTTCCTCTAAGACTACCACCTGGTCTAGAAGAACTAATCTTGAGTAATCTCAACAGGTAAACAAAAGCTTGAATGTGAATTGGGACTGCGCTCAGTCCTGAATAGATAATTACTCTGTTATAGTAGTTTCTTCAGGATGAAGTTGTAAAGGGGTAATGTGAATGAAATGTGTGCTGCCACTGCTTCTAGTCAGTATAATGTATGCCATACTATGTTTGCATTAAATGTTGTATTCCATGAGATACTCATTCAGTACATTTTGCTGCTACTACTACTGAGAGGAAAGCAGCAGAATTTTCCTGATAATGTAAGCTAACGCTACAGACTGAACTAGACTCTCTGAGACACAGATACACATTTTATTATAACTCTTCTGCAGAGTGCTTTCCTGCAGCACATGGAAGAGGTGAGTATTCAGTGGCAATGTTCTACGATTTATCAAATTTCAGCAGTTAGAGCCCTTAAAATGAATAAAAAGGATAGCTGAAAGACGTGACATTGGACCAGAGCATTTACCACACATTTTGGTAGACTTCAAAATGATCAGTAAGTGATACCAGGCTTGGGAGAGACATTTGTGATGGACATCAGTTAATGCTTTTGAAATGAAAAATACAACAGTTACGTGAGTCCCTTCCACGGGGTGCAGTCCTTCAGGAACAGGCTG
>Ga0181612_175093_pt1 | contig 11790 bp, 13 predicted proteins | sample HoacroProtozoa21_FD_119630 | JGI IMG/M metagenome (GOLD analysis project Ga0181612, IMG submission 119630) | Hoatzin crop microbial communities from Cojedes, Venezuel. Combined Assembly of Gp0051906, Gp0051904, Gp0051908 | reverse complement strand
TCCTGGCAGGAGTCTGCTCCAGCATGAGATCCTCATGGGGTCACAGCCTCCTTCAGGCATCCACCTGCTCCGGCATGGTGTCCCTTCCATGGGCTACAGGTGGATAACTGCTCCACTGTGGACCTCCACGGACTCCAGGGGAACAACCTGCCTCATCATGGTCTTCATCATGAGTTGCAAGGGAAGACTCTCTTCTCCAGTGCCTGGAGCACCTCCTCCCGCTCCTTCTTCCTTGACCTTGATGTCTGCAGAGTTGTTTCTTTCACATCGTCTCACTTCTTTCTCTCAACTGCCATCTCACCGCAGTATTTTCTTCCCCTTCTTAAATATGTTATCCCAGAGGGGCTACCACCATCACTGATTGGCTTGGGCTTGGCCAGAATCAAGAGGCTGGCACCGGTGTTACCAGACATGGGGAAAGTTTTTTGCAGCTTGTCATAGAAGCCACCCGTATAGCCCCCCTGCTACCAAAACCTTGCCACGCAAACCCATAACAAAACCACACAGCGCATGTAGGTATTGTATCAATAGTACACTCCCTTAAAAGCAACACGTCACACTCCATCAGCAATACCACAAAATGGATTCAGAATGTTATAGTTTCATGTCTAACTTGATGCAAGGTTTAAGCTTAAAACAAACAAGTACGCACCCTGCCCTCTGGTCAACCTTTTTGCAACATTGGTATTTCCACAAAGAGTTAATGTTTTGAATTTCAGACTTTTTTCCCATGGAAGTCCCTTAGGTGAAAGCATTTCAGACCGTTTTTAACTCTCAATGCTCTACTGCCATATAGTAAATACATGTAAGCATATATTCCACATAAATGTGTGATAAATGATGCACAAAATTGTCTTATGAAAAATGCCAGCAAAGCACACTGAGTACAGTGACTGTGTCTGTGTCTGCTGCTGCTTGGCCTTCAGCAGGAACGCAAAGGAGAGAGTCCAGCACACAGGTCATGCACAGCATAATGTCAAGCCACCAGCAACAAGAGGAACACGTTACAGTGAAAGAGATGCCGTCACTTCTCATTGTCAAGTCAGGAGGTAGAAGGTGTGAAATAACATTTTCTCCTCCAGGGCTTTCCTGGAATTTCATGATTAGCATGTCAAAGAAATGGGAGAAGTCATAATAATTTTAGTTTCTAAATATGAAACGCACTAAGAACCCAGTGCCTATGCTTTTATTACTTATTCATGAGACTAAAAATCAGACTACAGAGTTTGTGAGAGAGACTCTCTTGAAACTTGTTTTCTGATAATGATACTGTTGTGAAACTTTTTTCAATAATGCTAAACATAATGGGATATATTTTTATGTCAAATGATAAAAAATTATTACTATTACTACCACATTGAGGAATTGCTGATTATACGTGATAGATTTATAAGCCCATTGTTACTTCCCACATCATGGCCAAAGGCATTAAAAAAAATTAACAAAAAAAAGGCTTTGGGGTTACACTGGTGACATGTTAGTGATTTCTTAGTTGGGTACCTCGAGCCACAGCCTGATTAATTAATTAACCTGAGTTATAAATAGGATGTTTACTCAACTGAGAATAAACTCAAGGAGAACTCATTTTCAGTGTGCAATAAAAAAGCTTACTTTTTTTTTTTGCAAAATATATACAGACACAGGCACTTTCTATACTTCCTCATGCCTGGATTTTTATCTGTATATCAAAATAAAGTGGGAAAAATTTCATTAAATTCACTGGGTTGATACAGGAATAAATGTGGTGTGAGGAAAATAAGTAAGCACATTCTCTTACAGAGACAACAGGACATTTGACAGTGTATCTAAGTATTTAGTACAAATAAACCAAATACCTGGCCAAACACAGAAACCTGCAACAAAGCTCAGATTGTGACTCCAGTTTACTATGACACACAAGTGACTCACTCCCTCTTGTATGGCTACTGTATACTATGGTCTAAGGTTTTTTCCCACAATTACAGTAAGACTGTAATTTGATTTGCTATAAAACCAGTTAGATGAAGGCAAATATCCAGACCTAGCCAAGCTTCCCTTCTGGGAAGGGAATTTATGTCTGAATTGCATCAGACATAAAACAATTTTTTTTCATGGCAGAGGAGCTGGGAAACACTGGAGAATAAACACAGACTATCTTAACTATGAAGTTCTTTGTACTTTCTGGGTGAAAGGAGCTATGCATGGGTGCTCTCTACCTGGCTGATTTTTCCTCCTGTTCCAGCTCAGTTATGTTTCCATGTCACCATACTTGCACCTGGTCATTTTTTCAGTCCCTCCAAGAATAGTTGCCAGCCAGAACTTTAAAGTATGAAAAATATTATTTGGGTAATCCCTGTATAATTCTCATGTCATGAGCCACCAGCATCATCTTCACCCCTAGCATAACCCTTTCATCTCTAGTCCTATTTCAATTCTTAAGTTTTCTTCCAGCACAGAGAAATTAAAAAATGGAAAAAAAGTCAGAAGGCAGTAAAAGGTAGCATCAGATAGGCCAAACGCTGAGTACCAACAGATTTTCCACCATTTAGTAGTTTTGCTCTTATTATCACTCTCTCTGTGGCTAAAATCAAAAAGCATTATCTGGCCCATAATTAGGAAAGAGTTCAAAGTGTTTGCTTTTTGCAATCAGATCATGTTGTTCTCTCTGTTCCTTCAAAAGGTCAATAAGGAATATTTTAAAAAGTCGATGAGGATTATTTAAAAAATAAAAAATCATACTACAAGTTTATTACACAGAAGCTGGCGGGAAAAGTCATTCTTAGAGAACAGTAGCTTGTATTGAGATCTTGTATTGGCATGGCTATGAATGTTGTTACAACGCAACATAAAACTAAATAGAACATTTATTTGGTGGATGTATTTTCCTTTTTTTACTTCAATATTGCACAATGTACCTCATGCACAGTCAGCATGAAGTCCTACATGGAAACAATTTGGAAAACACTGTTGCTCCCTTAAACTTGACATTAAATTATCATCACTACATTTCAGGTTTGGGGAAAAAAAAGTCACTCTAAACTTGTGTTGATGTTGCTATTAGTTCAGAGTTACAGAATCACAGAATCATAGAATTTTGGGGTCGGAAGGGATCTCTGTGGGTCATCTAGTCCAACCCCCCTGCCAAAGCAGGGTCACCCAGAGCAGGCTGCACAGGACCTTGTCCAGGTGGGTCTTGAATATCTCCAGAAAAGGAGACTCCACAACCTCCCTGGGCAGCCTGTTCCAGGGCTCCGTCACCCTCAGAGGGAAGAAGTTCTTCCTCATGTTCAGACGGAACTTCGTGTGCTTCAGTTACATGTTTTATGAAGAACATCTCTATATATTCAGTCAATACAACCTGTATCTGAAGGTAGAAATCAATATTGCGGTTTCCATGACCAATTGCATGGTATGTGAGTATCCCTGGAGCTCGTCAACTCAGTAAGGCTACATTCAGTGAAGGCAAATTCAGGCAATAGCTCTGCAGGAGTGAAAGAGTTGGCACTAAGGACCCTGCACTCCCACTGTATGTGTTGCAGGGTGGGGAGTTGCTTCAGACCAACTCTAGTCTTGTCCCAGAAACTGAAGAGCCATTGGCTGTGGAAGTAATGGTAATGCCCTGCTGGAGCACAGCTTCCAGTTTAATTTTGTGTAAAAGGAATTCAGTCTGCACGTTTGCATGAAGTACTAAAGCACGGCGAAGGGGTGGGAGTTTAATTTCCAAAGCCCACTCCTGATTCAGGCTAACAGACTAAAACAGATACAGTGATAACTAAGAGAAAATAACAGCCTCTGCAAAACAAAGGGCTGAGAAAAGGTTGTCCCGCAGCAAAATACAGCGTGCACTCAAAAGAAAACATACATATTTTAGAGCAAGAGACCTGGTGGGGAAAGGATGAGCCTAGAAGAGAATTGTCTGGCAGGTCATTGTTCAACTGGCGGAGCCATGTAACAGGAGGCAGAGAATTCTTCCTCACGGCTACCCTGGGCTTCAGTGGGAACAGCTTACCAGAACAGGACTTTCAAATCCTGACAATTGCAAAATCCTCTGTTAAAAAGTGCCCAGATAGCTTGCCTCCTCACCAAACCGCAAGTAACATTTACCCTTATTGTTATTGTGTAAGATATCCTCTCCTTAGAGAGATCAGAAGGGTGATACATGTCTCTGTCCTTCAAAGCAGCAGTAGCTTCGGCATCTACCTGCAATTAGCAGTGGCTGGCAGCAAGCTCAGTTTATATCGGTATTGCTCATAAGAAAAGGACAAACTGGCAATCAAACATTTCATAAAAAGTAGGAGAAATATTAATGTGGTTACTTGGTAAAAGAAGAGATAGGAATGTAAAAATTGTCTAAAAATAATTCATAAAGTAAAGCCTTCTGTACTGCCTGATTTTAATCACTTTCAATTTCTTTCACAGATATTTCTTGGTGCATTGTCTTTTGTTTATTTTGCTAAAGCACTGTCAGGAAGTTATCTAAAAAGTACTATCACACAAATAGAAAGAAGATTTGATATCCCTTCCTCTTTGGTTGGCATTATTGATGGCAGTTTTGAAATTGGTATGTACTGTAGAAACCCATTTTCAGTTTCAGAAAGAAAACAGTGATGTACTTTTTTGTGAAAAATGGTTGTATGAATCTCCTTGAACCATTAAAACTGAGCAAGATTCACCTAGTAAAAATCAGCATGACTGTTAGTATGATTATCTTAGATATGATAGGGTTTCTAATACAAGCTATTCACCATAGTCCTAAATATTTTGCAATTTGATAAGCTTAGTGTCTGGCTAATTAATACTGTCAGAAATTTTGATTGTTGAATGAGGATTTACCTGCATAGATTTCCACTTTCTCCTTTTCTCAGCAATCCACTTTCCCCGCAAGTGTTGGCCCTTCGTGATTCATTTCGCAGCAACAGTACAAACCTGTAACTGTGCTCTACATTCATTGTCCAGTCCGTCTCCTTCCCCCTTTCACTAAGTTTTCCAGCGTGACATTGTGTCTTACGATTTCAGATTACTGAATTTGTCTTGTGAGTGTTCAGTGGACTTATGGTATCCATGGGAATGAAAACTTAGCCTAAGTGTATACAGCTCTGTTTGCCTCTTTTCCTGCTTTGCTGGTCGTTTGTTCTCTTCAGCTGGCACAGTCCTCCTCTTTTCCAGCTGCTTATCCCAAAGTTCATGGTTTTCTTATTACAGAAGGCATTGGGCTCTCGTAAGAATACCTAGAAAGAGGCAGAAACACCAACCCCACGCTATCATCCCTCTCCCCCTGAAATCACTGCCTATACCACACACTAGGAATCATTATTTTAGGGGATCTCCTATCAACAAGCCATAAAACTCAGTTTTTCTTTTGTACTCTCAAAGGGAACCTCCTAATCATAATTCTTGTAAGCTACTTTGGAGCAAAGCTTCACAGGCCGAGAATAATTGGAGCAGGCTGCTTAATTATGTCAGCTGGAACATTCCTAATTGCGATGCCCCAGTTCTTCATGGGACGGTAAGTGCAAAGCGATCAGTATTTTCCAACTAGGATTTGCACACTGGATGTTAGCTTGCTAAAATATTTAGGCATTGGTTATGAAGATACCCATAGAAACAGGCATATGTGGATGTGGTTACTCAATTTAATATTTTTTTGTGAAAGACATTACTGTAGAGCAAATAATTTAAGATATATGCTATTCTCAGTTGTAAGCAACTTATCATTTTGTTAGTCTGTGATCGTGATCATTTTGAGACGGTTTAAGAACTGCTGAAGCGTCAGTGATGAAGTGATGACTAAGCTCAGGAAGACAATCTGAGTATCAAACACAAGCCAGAAGATACACTCACTGTCTGATAACCTCTTAGTACAGATTCATGCATCACAGCAGAGCAAAGTGCCTGTTAAACTGATATGCATCACTGTGGCACAAAGAGAAACAACAGGACAATTTTCAGGTACTATCGGAGTATAAACCAAGTTCCATTTATCCCCTGCAAACCATCATTGGCAACACTGGATGCAGATGAAATTTGCATTTAAGTGCCATGGTAGTAACTTTTCATGTAAGGCTTTTTCAAGTAAGTTGTGTGTAAGTAAAAATCAACTTTGGTTTATAAACAGATATCGATACGAAAGATTCCCTTCCACCATCAACTCAACTGTTAGCATCTCTCCATGTCTGCAGGACAAAAGCCAAACTCCACTCTCAGCCTTGGAAAAATCTCAAGCAAAAATAAATTCAGGTGAGAATGATCTCTATTAAATATTGTGATAAGCACACTAAAATACATCAAAAGGCTCCAAAACTCTCATGCAATAGTTTATTAGAACACAAAAAATAATAAATGGGAATTAGACAAATCTTTGCCACAGAAAAGCCATTATTAAAAATAAATATGTAACTGCCACTGCCCACTGCCAGGAGCTGTTTGAGGCTGAAGTGTTTCCTCCAGCCTTGCTGTCTCCTCCAGCAACTTTCTGCAGCTCTGTGGCTTGCGGAAACACCAATCTCCCATGGGGACCCTGGAAAGTTATGGTCTTCCCTCTGCTGGGAAATGTGCCTTGAGATCCTCGGCCCACTGGAAATAGTATCATAGAACTGTTTGTGTTGGAAGGGACCTTTAAAGGTCATCTAGTCCAATCCCCCTGCAATGAGCAAGGACAAACAGCCACTTGGGTATCCCAGCCTGCAGACCCGCCTTCTTGTTTGCTTCCCCAGTGCCCGCTGACCCTATTTTGCACACCACAAAGCTGTCTCCCCTCTAGGTGCATTGAGCTCCTCATGGGCAAGAAGCCTTCCTCCCCAGTGCCCGGCCATGAATGAGCTATGGATGAGCAAATCAAACCCTCTGTATGTCACAAAACCTGTATATGTTTGCATTCTTGAACCTGTGGATTATGTGTGGTTGGTAGTGCTCACTATCGTCAATGTTTCCCAGATCTTTCCATTAGGAGATCCCAGTTTTGGTTATAAGGAAGTGAAAAAGGTTTCTAGAATTGGATGTGGTGACAAATTTATAAAACTGACCGACTTCTAACACCTTTGACTGAAGTTCGTACTAAATGTGTGTCCACCTCAATCTGATTGGGTTAAGATTGCCATCCCCCACATCCCACAAAATATTTTACACAGCTTTTATACTGGTTGTTCCACATTAGAAGTATTTCAGAAGCTCTGTATATTCCATGTCAAACTGTTACGAAAAACACATCATTGTTGCCTCTTTTGTGATATACTCAGGATGTGAAAAAGAATCAGGCTCTTCCATGTGGATCTATGTTTTACTGGGAAATCTTTTGCGTGGAATAGGTGAAACTCCTATCCAGCCTCTGGGAATTGCATACATTGATGATTATGCCATTGAAGAGAATGCTGCCTTATACATTGGTAAAATAAATATTATTTTTCTTCCTAATGGATTTTTCCCCAGAGGAAACTGAGTCATTCTGAATAATGGAATGAGTGTTATTGAATTAACTTGCCCTGATTGTTTTGTTTGCATGATTTCCAATATTAAAGTTTATTTAACAGTCCTGTACACTCAGGGGACCAAGTTCCCCTTTAATTATACCAGCACAATTCCATTATCTGAAGAAAGAATTTGACCTTAGGTTCCTGCTGTTACCCTAATCTTTCTAATTCTTCTGGATGTGGACTGCTGAGCCTCTGTGCACATTCAGTTCTCTGGAAAGTGATAAAAAACTTGTACTCTTTTAAGCACTTAAAATTGAATTTCGGTAGGCACTCAAAGCATTCCCTCCAGATTCAGGTAGAATTATAAACAATAGTGCTGAAGCTTTAAGAAGGTGGTATCACTGTTTTCTTGTTGTGTTCATTGTCTGAAGATCTCTGCACATTGACTTGAAATATTACCAAAAAATCCTTCCCCATCATTGTCTTGTCTTGACAAGTTTCCAGTTTGGCAAAAGGCAAAAGCTCGTGTTCTCTCTGTAAAAGATTGCGTCTTCCCAGATTTCCAGAACAATTTTGAAAAGATAAAATATTCAGAAAGTTTGGCTGAGAGCCTATTGAAACAAAGTGATTTTTCAGCCTATTCACGGCCCACCACAACTTAAAGTGATCAATTAACTTAAATAATTGACATCTGCTTTCCAGTTACTCTAGTCTAGTCAGGTAAAGAGTTTCCATCAATTATAGCTTGGTGCTGCTATTGAGTTTGGGCCGTTAGGTTCCCTGACTCTTTCCTTTGGGCTGAATTTCATTTTTTAAATTGGATGATAACCAAAAAGCTCTAAGTGTCAAGTTAGTGGGGGAGATTTTATTGTTGGCTTTTTTCTCCTTAAAAATGTTCCAACTTGTGTAACTGATGTGCCAGAGAACAAAGGTGGGCTCAGTATTTCAGGACTGTATCACTTGTTACCCATCACATGTCAGATTTTGCTGTTAGGTGCAGCAAGAACCAGTGCTCTTTTTAACTCAGAAGCATAATAGTCCCCTGTTTTCTGTTGCAGGCTGCGTACAGACGGTTGCAATTATAGGGCCAATATTTGGCTTTCTTCTAGGATCCCTATGTGCCAAACTTTATGTTGACATTGGCTTTGTAGATCTGGGTAAGTCAGAAAACTCAGATTTTAAAAATTCAGACAGGCTCCAAAATGCCTATATTAGGCCAAAAACTATCTAGTTCTCTTTTAGGCATAAGGGCTTGGTGGGGGTAGAGAAGGAGCAGCAATGCAGTGCCCTGTGCAGAAAAGGCTAGCAAGAAGGATGGGTATGGAGGAAACAGGAGACCAGAGCAGGTCTGTGGCTGATGGCCCCCTGGAGATGCCCTGGTGAGGGGGCAGCAGGCGCCAGGAGGAGGCAAGGCTGAAGCTCAGGGTCCTGCCAAGAGCTGTGTGCGTGCATTTTGTCGCGCACTGTCATTGCCTAGAAAAGTGGCCTTGCAGTGAGTACCAGGGCTCCTGACTCCTTTCTTCCTGAGAAAACACCTTCCACCCCATTTTTCCCTGGCACTTCTGTGCAGAACAGCCCAGCTGGGAGCAAGAGTGTGGCCACCTGGACTACCCCATGTCCTGGGCCTTGCACCCTCTCTGGGGACGTGTGAGCAGCACGGTTGTGGTCCCCGGGGTGTCAGGGGCAGGCTGCTGCTGTGTTACAGGAATCAGCAAGTCCTCAGTTCCTCCCCACAAAAGCTCCTGTGACAGTGATAGAGACACCCAGCACAGCTACACCTGGTAAGGTGCGGGTGGACTCCTCTGGATAAATCCCCCAAAATCACCTTCCTTGTTATCAGCAAACATTCTCAAAAAGAGTTTATTTGTTCCTCCTTTTTTTGACTTTCTCCAGACAGTGTTCCAATAACCCACAGAGACGTGCAGTGGGTGGGAGCCTGGTGGCTGGGTTACTTAATCGCAGGTGTGATCAGCATTCTGGCCGGCATCCCCTTCTGGTTCCTGCCGAAGCACCTCCGGAAACCGGAGAGCCGAAAGGACTCCAGTACCTCTTCCGAGCAGTCAAAGTTCATCACTGAGGATAACAAGGACCAACACAAATCTTATCAGCAGCACGTGAGGATTGCTGAAATGGCAAAAGGCAAGTTGCTAGAGTTTCTTTCCTGGCCGTTGAGTCTTTCTCTCACTAGCTTTTATACTTTAGAAACTACACTTTCTGAGGCCATATTTTAATAGCCTCAGAATTACTATTTTTCCCTCAGGTGTCATGCTTCACCTAACTAGTATGCACAAAAAGGGTCTTTTCATTGTTCCTTGGACCTGCTCTTGCATGCAGAATTTCTTCAGCTGAGATCTGTAAAATCATGCTAGAAGCCCAGCAAATATCATGAAAATCTGCAAAAATTTTTCATGCACAGATAGTGACTGTTGCAGAAGTGGAGGTCAGAAAATCTCAGGTTTTGCTAAACCTTTTTCTTTAAGGTCATTCATTAGAAAACCACATACAATATCTGATCAGAACAAAGATGGGCACAGACTAGATACAGTATTTTAGGAGGCCATCTGGATTTAGACATGAGCTGTTTTGCACAATTGCGTTTCATTGGCCCTACTTTGCCAAAAGCATTTTCCCTCAGTACTTGAATCTGTAACTCAATATGTCTGTGCTTAGTGTCAGCTTCGCTGAGCACTCTCTGCTCCCCAGATTAAGCTAAAAGAAGCTGTGGCTGTTGAGAACACATAGCAACCAAATCAGTCCTGATTTACGATCAAAGGAGGATATGTGAAACAAGATATCTCTTCTAGGAAATTGATGCTTGGTATTTCGCTCCACTGTTTCCCCATCCAGAAATGGGAGAGCTGATGGAACTTCATGGATTACTCCTGAAATGTTCTGCAGTCCTTCTTTGGAAGGTGCAAACCTGTTGCAAAGCATTATTCACAGCAGTTATTCTCTCTCTGACCTGGTTGTTATTTCTGTCGTTTTGTCTTGCAGAATTCTTGCCATCACTGAGGAACCTCTTTGGGAATCCCGTTTACATTCTGTATTTGTGTGCAAGTATCATTCAGTTCAACTCTTTAATTGGCATGGTGACGTATAAGCCAAAGTATATTGAACAACAGTATGGGCAAACATCTTCAAAAACTAATTTTGTTATAGGTAATTCTATATCTGCTTCTTGATATCTTAAAAAAAGGACATTTTAGGAGTGGCATATACATACATACAGGGAAAATTGGATTTTTTGAGGATACATTTATTTCTTCTCCTTCCTTTTCTGGCTTTAAACAGTAGCTCATGGAAAATAAGTTGTTTCATTTCTGCTTTAGCACTAGTTAGCTCTGAGTTTAACTATACAAGAGTAACCGCAAAAGATTACATTATTTATTTCATACCTTATTTCCCGTTTTATTAAAAATTTGAAAAATAATGTATGTGCAGCACCAGAGGAAAAGTGAAGAGAGACTTAATTTTAAGTTACTTTACATAAATTTGTCATCAGACAGATCTGTTCCCTTGCTGGCTCCCTATTTATTTCAATGAAATGAAGATCAGCTCAGTGAGTGCTAAATGACTGACCATAAAGTAACTGTGGTACTGCCAGTGATTTCTTACTTTCTGAAGACACTGGTGTTAAATAAAAGGAAGTCAAAGTTACAGCAGTGATCACACAATACATATGTTAAAGACAGTACCTACCATTATCTCAGTGTGATGCTGGTGAAGGAAAAACAGATATTTATGCCCTAACTTTCCCTAAGAGCCTTTCTCTGGTGTGAAGTTAGTCTCCCAAGCCCTCCTGTAAAGCACAAGAAAGAGAGACACTGCTTCTGCCTTTGGGTACGGAGATGTCTTCAGGATGGTGAACTTCACTGCCCAGTTGCTCAACATGCATGCGGGCTTGGTTTTGGTCCCTGAGGTCCAGGGATTCAATAGCATTAGACAGCAAAGAGGTTTACATCTATCCAATGCAGAGGGGACTGCCTTGTTTCAGAGCAGCATTAGTTGCACAGCAACGGAGGTATATATATGCAGAAAAGCCGTATTGATCCATTGTGCTATGTTAATTCCTTAAAGATATAAGCTGGAATTTCCTGGGACAAAACTCCTCAAAGCAAGGAGAAATCTTCAAGCATAGTCAATGGTCAGAGAAAGTCCAGAAAACAATCCCTACATTCAGTACAGTACTTCTCATTGTACCTAGTGATTTTCTGGAGCTAAGCTTTCAGATATGTGCAAATTGAGTGAGGATTAAGATCCATCTGATTTTACAAACCATAGAGACTATATCCAAAAGAGAATGTGCGATGGCTTGGCCAGGGGAGGATCCTGGCGGAGTGGCCATCCCTGCAATAAGAGGTTTTGCCTTCCTCCGTTTCCTTTCTCTCCCAATCCACCCGTG
>Ga0181612_156761_pt1 | contig 11790 bp, 5 predicted proteins | sample HoacroProtozoa21_FD_119630 | JGI IMG/M metagenome (GOLD analysis project Ga0181612, IMG submission 119630) | Hoatzin crop microbial communities from Cojedes, Venezuel. Combined Assembly of Gp0051906, Gp0051904, Gp0051908 | reverse complement strand
TCCCTTCCAACCCCTACCATTCTGTGATTCTGTAATGCTCAAAGAAACAACTACACTAAAGCACCGTAAGACTCAACAGGCAAGATTACCTAGGAAGAAAAGCTTTCACGCTTTGAGATCTCCTACAAAACCCCAGGAAGCCAGCACCAATGCATCTTCATCCACTGCAACTGCACAGACAGCACCCTTGAAATGCTTACTTTTGGAAGTACCAAATAAATTTTTATCACTTGATATAGCAATGCAACTAAAGCTAACTCTATTCCATTAAGATATCTGAGGTTTTAAAGAAAAAAAATCAAAAACACTGGCAAAGAACAAATATTGTTAAAATCAATTCACTGCCTCTTCGGTCACTTACTCTTCAAAAGAAGAGAGACCAGCAGCACGGAAAACTCATTTCCAGTACAGGCCACTGGCCTGCTCAGAAGGATGGCTGCACTCTCCAGGTCAGCAGCCTGAAAACAAAAAACACTCAGAGCTGTTCTTAATAGCTTATGAGATACAGCAAAGGATATTACCTATCTCCTTGCATACCTCCCCTCCAATAGAACCAAAATTTAGTTTGCTGTTTTATTCACATCTTCAATTACAACCAGATAGATCAGTTCACAGACACACTTCAGCTTCCCGTCAGGTTTTGCCTGTCTCCAAAGACAGAGAGCCTACAGCCTCTCTGGGCAGCTTGTTCCACTGCTTCACCACCTGCGCTGGAAACCGTTTTTTCCTTCTCTTTAATTATAATTTCCCTTGCTGTAACCTGTACCCACTGCCTCTCATCCTCAGACTGTGCAACTCGAACAGAAATTTGATTCTATGCCATCCGCTATCACCCACTGTATAGCTGAGATGGCAACTAGATACCCCCTTAGCTGTCTCTTCTGGGCTACCCAAACCCAGCTCCCTTAACCTCACCTTTCACAAAACGTGCTCCAGCCTCCTCCCCACCTAGGCAGCCCTCCACCGGGCTTGCTCCGCTTTGTCAGTAGAGGGACTGATACCGGGCACTGCACTCCTGGTACCAGTGCCAAGTACAGGGGAAGAATGGGTTCCCTCAGACTCTCAGCACACTAGTGCAGCCCACTATGTCACTACTACTTCTACTAAAAGAATCCATTATTCCTTTTCTAAGCATTCCTAACAAAAATCAGGTTTCTGGATACAGGCTTTTTAAACAACCCGACCCCAAGTTCCCTGTTTCTAGAGTGAAACATAGTATCTTGCTTCCTTTTCCCATCTCTTATGAGAAGAATGGCTCCATTATCAAAGATAATAATTAAAAGTCTGTAAAGCAGCCAAGGGCAGCTCCAGATTGTATCTGCTAGGAGTTTACTCAAACCCAGAAAGCTTTAGGACACTCATTCACTGTCATGGTTTAACCCGGCAGCCGGCAACTAGGACCAGACAGTCACTCGCCCACTCCTGCCTCCACCCTCAGTGGGACGGGGAGGAGAACGGACAAAAAGTAAAACTCCTGAGTTGAGATAAAGACAGTTTAATAAAAAAAACAAAGGAAGGAATAATAATAACAACAATGAATATGCAACACAAGTGATACACAATACAATTTCTCCCACTGCCTGACGACCGATTGCACAGCCAGCCCCCAAGCAGTGGTCACAGAACTCAGATTTCGCAGAATTCGCCAAACTCATGGCAAAGCTCCCATCCCCCAGCCAACCCCCATCTTTATACCAAGCAGGATGTCTATGGTGTGGAATATCTCCGTTGGCCAGCTCGGGTTAGCTGCCTGGCTGTGCTCCCTCCCAGCTCTCGTACACCTGCCAAACATGGGAAACTGAAAAAAGTCCTGGATTTCTTAGCAACAACTAAGAACAGCAGTGTATTATCAACACTCTTTTCATGCTAAATCCAAAACACAGCAGCTACTGGGAAGAAAATTAACCCTGTCCCAGCTGAAACCATTTAAAGGACATTCACTCATGACATATTAGTGAGAAAATTTTCTCGAAAATTCACACATATGCTGCTACAATAGTAATTACTTCAAAGCAACTGAAACAAAGCATAACACTTGTTCCTCAAAACCAGGTAAAGTTAAACCAACACACTCAGCCAAGCAAGTAAAGGTTTCACTACCACCATATGAGATTTAGGATCCATATGTAACTCCCCTCTGGGCTATCAAGAGTTTGAGCACATTCGGAAACTCACAACTGAGATTTCTTGGTACCCTGACCCTTCTCATCCCAGGGTCCCACCAGCCTCGGACCACCTCCACAGACCGCAACACCAGTTACATTCGCACCCCTCTGGCATCTATCATTCAAACCTTGCAACAACGCTACTAAAGTAAGGAGGGTGCTCATAATGAGTCATCCGTGGTTATTAAATTAACTTTTACTTGTTTCTGTTTCAGACAAACATTAGAAAAAACACATTCAGGCATATCGACTCAGACACAAACTGAAAGGTTGCCTACTGCAAGTATCTAAACGAAGAGATATGTACAAACAGAGAAGCATTCTTAACTCAGAAGACCGTCTGGTAAAAATTCAGCAGATTCACCAGCCGTTTCCTTAACAAAACCAAGATAATAGACTTATGAGTATCAGAAATCAAGAAAGGGTTTAGGCTTAAGTTTTGCCTAATACATTTCAACTCCCACCCCCAACTACTAACAAGCTTCATCATTCTACTATTTGAGCACCACCTCAAGCAAAACTCTAAAGTAAGAAAGCATTAATCCCCCCTTTCTACAGGAGGAATAGGGGGGTAAAAAGAGAAAAAAAATGCTATTTCTGAAGGTCACTGAAGACATTTCGACCTACTAGTTACCGAGCAGACAAGAGTGAACTTTGCCCACGCTCTGAGATGACTGCAAGCCTTCCGAACAAAGCAAGTAGGGTACAAAGTCTAAACTGGTAGCATGAAGCTCTAACCACTTCTTAGCAGAACTAGCTAACTTGGCACCACACAAACCACTTTCAAATGGTTTCCAGCAGACTTTGAACACTTTCAAGACCCTGGAGCAAATTCTGCTTCCAGAATACCACGAAGGCACATCCCTAGGAAGTCCATCAGCTGAGCCAAGACATGAACTCTGGTCTCCCCAGTCCCACGCTAACACTCTAGCGCTTAAGCCACATGCACTACATACAAAGAGCAATGCTCAAACTGAATTAAAAACAAATCAAAAACGTCAGTACCCATTAATTAGTACTCTGGACTACTAAACCCATTTGTCTCCTGAGGACTGAAGACAGCCTTTAGCCAACAATTACAAAATGCTTTAGTTAGGATTACCCCAAAGTTTCTGTGCTTGTTTAATACTTTTATTAAAAGTATCTCAGTAAATGTAAAAACCCCCGGATTCCCTGAACCACAGTCATTTTGCTCCTACAGTATCTTAAATGCTATCACAGAAGAGAAAAAACTGATGGAAAACAGAAAAGAACTGCAGGGGTCAAACACTTTTGCTTACTGGATATTTGCAGTTATCTCCTTTCTCCTCATTGCCTCAAAAGCAGTAGAACATTAAAAACAACTAAAGAATAAACTAAAGAATAAATAAAAAACACTTTCTAGGTAAGCATACAAAGGAAGAATACTAATCCATACAAAAATATTTCACTCAATATTCCGCAACCATTCAAATTTTTTTGGTAAAGAATAAGACCACAAGGAACAGGCATATTCTTCAAAACCTGGAAATGGTATCCAAAACAGGGAAACAGAGGAACACTCCAATCCCAGCAAAGCACAGATCATGACTGTAATGCAGGCCAACAAGGACTGCAAAAAAGCATTTCTCTAAAGACATAAAAACTATATAAGCTTTTAAAAGCATCAGGACAAGGAAGCCTGCCAACAAGTCAGTGGGATCAAGGGAAAAAGATACTAAAGAAGTATTCAAAGAACATATGGGCACATTGTAAAAGCTAAATTAATTCTGTGCGCTCGTATTCACTACCAAGGAACTCGGGGATCATGCTATAACAATGCTGCTCTTTACAGACAACTCTCTCATCCTAAAGTGTCAGCAGAGATACACAGAACAAACCACCAGGACCGCATGATAATCCCCAAAATTTTAAAGGAACTTAGATATGAATATTCTTTTTTTACACAGACTGCTCTTTAAATCAGCCTTAATTAAAGGTTTAATCAACCTTACATTCCCACACTGCTGACATCAGCTTTTTGGTGAATTTTATCGGGGTGCAAACCAGAAGTGGTTAAGATTTCTACAGTGAAGACAAATTTGACTTCTGTACCATAAAAAATAGCAGAAATTCCAATAAAATGTATAGATAGAATTAGTATATACATGAATACATACTGAGGAAAAGTGAACACGGTTTCTGTACAGCAAACTCACTTGTCACAAAACTACTGAGATGCCTCTGAAGAGCTCAGTCAGCTGAAGAATGCAAGACTAACTCAAGCTGACACAGTTTATTTCCAAAGTCTTACAATAAACCCCATCACCAAGCTCTTAAAAGTGCTGACTTCCAGAAACTAGGATGAGGCAAATCCATTCAAATTCTGTTTCTTTCAGCTCTTTCCTAAGGACCAGCCACTGCTGCAGATGAGACATTAGGCCAGCTGGGTCTTTGATCTGAGCTGATATAGTACCTTTGATACTTCCTCACACAAACAACCTGACCTTTAAAAAAAAAAAAAAAAAAAAAAAAAAAAAAAAAACACAGAGATGACTCCGTTTTGGAGTTCTTGTCTTTAACAATTGTCTGCTGCAATAGGTAAAAATATGAAACCTATATAAAATAACTCCAGGGCTAACTAACTCTGTTCTAGTTTCAAAACATCTCTTTAAGAACTTCAGCTTTAATGAACTATCGTTTGAAAGCCTAACTACTCCCACAGAACAAAGACCTGCTCAACCAGTTAGACATAGAGGACCAGTAGATGACTACTCTGATAGACCAAACAACATGTAATGCATACATTAGGGCTTTGGTTTCCTCTCCGAGTAGTTTGTCTTTACAATTGCACATTATCTAGTCAACTCTAAAAAATGGGCTTAATTAGTAGGTATCAATCCAGGCAGTAAGCATGTCATTTCCTTTCATCCAAATGATGAGGGACATGTAAAATGTTAGACACCTCCCCAGGCTTTTTATTCTAGTTTTTACAGTAATTAAAAGAAAGGACTCATCTAATGGCTGCCCCACAAACGTACAAACGTATCCACTGACTAGAAGACAACTAAATCCTACCAAAGACACGCCACGTCATTCCTTTAATAAGCCAGTAACTCTTGCTTCTAGTAGGAAAACGCATGAAAAGCAGGCCTGCAATGGTAACTGAGAACTGCCCAAACAGAGGGGGAATTCCTACCCTTTCAGACTTTCCAGCACCGATGCAATATTCTTAAGATGGGAGATTCTTAGGACCCCTTAAGACATGTAGCAATTCGCTCAAATCCTCATCTTTGCCTTTCTCACACTTCCTTCCACACAAAAATATGAACTTGGTGTGTTTACTGTAAATGATCCTTGCTTACAAGAAATATTATACACATTTTATTTTCAGCATGCCAAATAACTTTCACATTACCTTTCAATTAAAGCACATTCCCACCCTCTAGGAGTATATATAATTAACAATTTCAATATTATAATTAGTACTAGTTGCCATGCCATTTGAAAAAGGATCCTACAGCTACCACCTCAATCTGTTTCACTGACCTGCTAACCCAAATACGTATATGAATGGGCTGATGGAAATGGTGACATGATTACTATGATGTGAAGAGTCCTTTCAAGGTAATCGAATGAAAAGAACAGCATAAAACTCTTTCTGAAGATGAACTGGTGCTCCAATGGTAAATTATTCAGGTTCTTACAGCAGGGCTGTAATGCACACAAATCATAGTATCCTCTTTCTTCTCTATAAATGTCAGATAGCATTTCTAATTAACTATCTGTCCTTATATCCAAGTTATCATGTGTCTGAATGGACATCACTCTTACCCCGATCCCTTATTTGCGACTCTGGAAGCCACTTCACCTTCATTTTAAAGGCCAGAAAGGTGACTAGTAAAATCACACTAGCTTTGTTCTAATGAACGTGAGCTTTGGGATTACACATGAGTCTAAAACTATCTAAAGAAATTAAACTGCTGATTCTTCAGAAACAGACAAAGAACAAATTAATATAAGCAATGGTCTTGGTAGCAGACAATGACAATTAAAACCAAACTAAAACACACTAAGCACGCAGTATGCTTTTATCGTGTCTCTTGACCCTAAAGCCATTTACAGCAAACAAAACCAACTGTGTTGCAAACCAAGAGGTCGAACTACCAGTTCCAATGCTGTTACTAACTATGTAATGCACAAAATTATAAGATGTGAGAAAAAGCAACAAAGATTAAAAGGAATTCTAATGAACATGTAAATTAAGATGCTTTATAGGTATGAACTTCAAAATCCTACAGTGTCCTAATGTCCTCTTCTTTTACACTGAAAAACAGCCCTGTTAACTATTTCAAAGTTTAGCTATGGATACAGTAACCTGTATCCACAAAAAAAGGTCGAGTGAAGCAGTGCTGAGCATCCTGGCACCTAACTATTAGAAAGCTAGCAGAGTCCACTTTCACCTAAAGATACCCAGCACAAGGGGATGAAGAAACAAACCTGCTTCTCCCAAACCCTGATTTCTAATCTACAGAGTACTGGATTTCCTTCCAACCACTCTGGGAAGAGCTGCAGAGCTCAGTCCAGCTGGTGTGCTCTGGGAGTACCTACCGTGTTACATTCTACAGAGAGGCCATGCAAAATGGGTTTGTATGAGCAAGACTGAGGTTTTAAGCTCAGACAGATCTGAACACATAGAAAATGAGATAGTCAGGTGCCTAAGGAGACTTTCTGATGAAAATGTAGGCCTCTGAGAACGTTAAACATAAGTCGGAGGACACTTTCCAAAGATGTAAACTTTGACTGGAAGTCTCTTCAGCACCTATCTTTTGCTGAGGACCTTGTTCCAAGTGAATAGCCAAACATTTCAGAGAAAGTCTGCAAAGAAATCAACAGTCCTTTCTGCTCCAATGCCTTCATGACAAAACAATACAATTTCTTTCAGAAATCAATGTTAAGGACATCAACATTAAGGACATCAACTCTGCTATTTGTTCAAAACCCCTTAGTGGATGGTTTACCCTTACAGAAAATGGTTGAAACACTCTTTCCAGGTCCCAGCAGAAGTCACGGTGCAGGGCAAGAATCATGGGTTCTGACTCAAAGATATTCCTGTATCTGCCTACCATTTTCACCCATAAAATTTTCACACTGGCAATAACACAAGAGTGACAGAAAACCTGAGCCACCATGCCAACACACACAGAAGAAAGCAAAGCTCCCTTAGCATCCCCCCCAAAAAAATTAATACACATGTAAATTCTGCACATAGACTGTCAGACAGTGAAAACGGTGTGCATAACAGATAATCCTGTACAGGGCTGAAGTAGACACACATTTTCATACTGACAAAAAAAAAAATCTTTAAAAATATATCTTGTCAGTTATTTAACAGCACTGTGTTAACTTCCAGCGAAAAAGATTCTCCAGTTTCTTTCATTTAAGCCATTCCATAAGAAAATGAGTAGTTTGAACTATGATTAAATCTTAAAAAAAAAAAAAAGCTGATGTATTAATGTCACGGTCAATCTTATAAATGAAAACATGATTATCTAGCATGCTTTCTCACCTTTCTGTAACTGACGGCAATGAGGTTCCTTCCTTCCCAATTCCCCCTTGTTCCTCCCACAAACCTCTGTTTTTATGAAAAAGATTCACACAAAGGTGAAGTTCAAAAAAAAAAAAGGTATTTTCATATACATGCGTGTGAATAATACCAAAGCACTCTATTACTCAGTTTAAAAAAAAAACTGCAAAAAGGAAAAACCTCACATAACTCTGTTTCACAACAAATACAGATGAAAGACAGAAGGAAGAAGAAGAAAACTATTAGATATCCGTTGTTTCGATGAAAGCAAGGCTTTTTGAGTTTTGCCATTCCACTCCAAAGTCTTCCCACCCAGACCAAATCCTGAGCTACTTATTTATTTGGTCAGTGAAAAACGTGAATTCTATGAAAAATTTCCTTCCGAAGCTCCCTGTGCCAGATATATTTGTAACATATGGACACCCAGGAGCTGGCAGCTCCCACAATACTCCAACCCTCAGACCCACTCCACATTTAGAACCATTGTGAGGACAACCACCTAGCACAAATAAAGTGGTCCTATAGGTGGCCATAACATATAATGGCAAAAAGATATTCCTACTAATTTTAGTCTCTGTCTTAAGCGAAGTTGTAAAAACAAAAGTAAAGGTGCTAGTGTACAAAAATGTCAACGTCTGACACTTCTGCCAAAATACTCAAAGATTGTTTTTCATTCCTCAGCAGCTTAACTATGCCAATTTAACTAAGTTCAGTGCAACTAAACTTTACAATTAAAAAAAAGAAGTATCTATTCTCTTTACAATGAAAAGTGGACCAATACACTGTGAGAGCAATTCTCTTCAAACCCCAAACTCCATAGATCATAAATATATTCCTATCATGTAAGCACCTGGGTCTCCCTGGAAATTAAAGAACATTTTGCAGTTAAATACAATGAACAAAAGAAGAACAGAGATGTTAACAAAAACTGGTAGAAATTACATGCCCTTATTTCCTCCAGGATTTGAGATATGTTGCAGCTTCACTCTTTTATCAATTCACATGCCGTTCCCTTTTTAAAGCAGTGACGCTACAAACACAAGTTGTTGTTTTTTTTCCCCATGGAGTTTTTTCTACATGCCAATGACACTTTGTGGAGAAATTCTGAATTGCATTTAGGAAAACAGCTAAAACTTGTTTGTGCACTTAACTCCACTACTTTAGCTACTTCCACTGAAAACAATCAGACTACTCATGTATAAAGCTAAGCTTCTGCATAATCTTTCCTAAGTGAGGACCTAAGTAGGAAAAGTTAGACAGGTTGCTTATACAGCCCACATGCATGAATATGTACTTTGTACTCCCTGGGCAGCATACAGTGGCCTCATTAAAAAAAGGAAAGGGAAAGAAAATAATTATGAACCACACAGAACAGGCTTAAATTGTTTTGAGACATTAAGAAAAAATATTTTAGTAGATCACTTACTGTGTTTTACTCAATGGTTAAAATACTTTATAAAATTATTCAGAGTTTGTATGTATACATATGCGTATACACAAAATATTTTTTTAAAGTATTTTTCTTTAGTACCTCAGAATGCAGAAGTAACCTGTTACAACAATCAGAGCTAAGAGGGAAAACCCAAATCTAATACAAGATCCTGCTCTAGTGGAAATCAATGGCAGAATTCCTACTGGCTTTGAAAGATATAAAATAAGTCCAGGAAAGCTTCACCAAAGCATCAGACATCAATACAATTATTACTTCAGTGAGAATTTTTTTATGGGGAGGGAAAATCCCTTCAGGTTTTAAAAGCTCAAAGACAAATGCTCTATCCCTCTCAAGAGTAAGCTGGGAAAGGTGACCATGAAACAGTGCTGGAACTTTCCCTCACAACTTAATTCAGCAAAGATTAGCTGAACAAAACTACGAAGAATCGCTTTTAAAGTTTCCAGTGTGTGCAACACTCTTCAACAAGGTACCTCACACAAATACCGAAGATGGCAGTAGAACTCTGAGAAACATATTTATTAATTAAAAGGTACAGAAAATATAGAAGGGAAAATCATGCAGAATTTCTTTGCACATAATGTTTTATTTTCCATTTTAAATTCTTAGTGAATGAGTATAAAGTCCATCAAGTATTTCAAATACCCCAAATTCTTTACCATTTTGTAACAGCCTAAAGATACGAGACCTAACAATGATTGATGTTGGCATTTACTAATCCGAAGCTTTAACAGCATGACAATTGACAGTTCTATGTTTCAGAACCAGGCAGATGCTTATGGTTATTTAAAATAAAACAACAACAACAAAAAAGAGGATGAAACCGAAAAACAAAGTTGTCTGCTGAAATACAAGAGGAAAAGGTTTGGCTTTTTTTAAATAAGCATTGGTACACAACATAATACTTCCTAGGTTCAGACGCGTCATGTCATCCTTGATCTACAACTGGTTTCTGTGACTCCACCGCCCATCTGCAAGTTTGCAATAATACTTACTTGTCTTCACGGTACAAAACACTGCAGTTACTCTTATACCTTCATTAATTGGTTTCAAAACCCAAGCAGGAAAATACTGGAGAATTACAAAATAGCACTGACGTTAAAAACTTGGAAAGTGGATACAGACTGAAAACTCTACTGAAAAAAAAAGAATATTCTTACATTGACCAGCCATTAACTTAATCGTTATCTGGGATTCCTGAAAGTAAACCTGCTTCAGCTAATAACGAGGGATTCCATAAAAGTCTGTCTCCACTAGCACAGAATTGGGGTCCCAGGTTCCTTTTACACAGCGCACTGTTACTGAAAGAACTCCGTTGTGAAACCCCAGCCTTAAAATTGAGACATCACTCCTTACACACACACAAGTATCTCCAAGCACAACAAAATAAAGGATCATTATAGAAACGTTTGCTAAACTTTTTAATAAATATGAGTGTAAGATACCCAGGTACAGAAAGAGAAAACACTTCCCTGGTATTAACTGGGAACTCCGTGCACTACGTCGGTGAGATCTCAGATACCTTTTGCGAAAGAGGAATTACATAATGTACACTACAGCCACCCTACCTGTAATTCCAAACAAACACTCTTGTTAAACACACACACACACACAGAGCGTGACTTTGTTCTTAAAACTAAATAAAATAGTTTCACAGCTGACAGCTGAGAAACAGCCTTTTAAGAAGTTGTACATACAGACAGCAGTTTTACAACTCAATCCAAGAATACCCAGGAGCCTATTCACATAGCAACCACTGCAAACAGACAAAGCTTAAAGAAAAAAAGATCGATTCAAAAGCAAATATTAAGAAGATTTATTCAAATACAATCTGATACCCCTCAAAGCTGCTTTTGGCTCTCCCCAGTAATTCAACTGCAGGTATCTTCCACTTGTTTGTTTACTTGTTCTTAGAAAAACAGTAGGGAAAAACATTGTAAAAACAAGCAATATACTGAGGCTCCCGCACACATCACTCTTATTTAGAGAAAGACTTTATCTGGGAATAAGAGTTAGGAGCTTGAAGTTAAATTATAACCCTTTCGTAGGGAGAAGGGAGGGAAGGTAACAAACAACTTTTAAGGGCATATTCCTCTTTTCCACATAAACATGTCGTTTGGAATGGGGTGGGAAGAGCTTTACCATCATTACAACAGTCATAGCTGAGGCAACCAGGACTTGATGTCATAATGGAAACACCTCTGTCCGGCGTTAATCTGTCGTACCGGTAAGTGATTCACTGCAAGCACCGTGACAACTCACGGGCAGCGATGAGCTTTGTGTCCTGCCTGGCATCTGCCTCTTCCAAGCGAGCCGGCTCACAGCTGTCCCAGGGCCTGGCCGGTTGCAGGGGGTTGGAACAAGCAAAGCAGACGAAAAAAAAAAGCTTTGATTTTTATCAAAAACTGAAACTCTCTAAGTTAAAGAAGACATTTTGTTCACGCACCCTGAGAGAAGAGGGCACACGTTCCCCATTTCTGACAAAAAAAAAAAAAAAAAAAAAAAAAAAAAAAAGAGGGGGGGGGGGGTGCGGGGGGGGGGGGGGGCGCCCCCCCCCCCCGCCCCCCCCCGGGGGGGGCGGCCGCGCCCCCCCGCCCCCGCGGGCCGCCGCACCGATGCCCCGACGCGGC
>Ga0181612_123700_pt1 | contig 11790 bp, 10 predicted proteins | sample HoacroProtozoa21_FD_119630 | JGI IMG/M metagenome (GOLD analysis project Ga0181612, IMG submission 119630) | Hoatzin crop microbial communities from Cojedes, Venezuel. Combined Assembly of Gp0051906, Gp0051904, Gp0051908 | reverse complement strand
GTGAAGTTGGAGCCGGCTGCACTTCAGCAGCAGCAGAGGTAGCAAAGGCTGCAACGCTCGCAGGATCGTTGAGACAAGGCTGAGCATCGTTATTAATCCCTTTGTTGTTATTCTCATTAATAACAGTATTAACTCAGTTCTTCTGAGGCCTCGGTTTCTCTTTTCTTCTGACTCAAGCGTCTCCCCCTCCTCCCCACCGGGCTGCTGGTTTCCCCGGCTGCTAGCAGGAAGCAGTGAGTCTTTTCTTTCCAGGGCAATGACAGGTTTCCTGTGGCAGGTGGTTTTCTGGTTAAAGACGGCGGTTATTCTGCGCGCCCTCCCCCCGGCCGGGCGGCCCCGGGAAGTGGCCGGGCGTGCGTGTGCGTGAGAGGGAGCGAGAAAGCCGGGGCGGGAGGACGCCACAGTCACTTCTCGTAAGCCGGGGCCGGGGAGCGTGGCGAGGCCGCCAGCATCGCGCCCGGCCTGGACGGCTGGGGGAGGGGAGTTTGCCCAGGCCTGGCTCCCTGCTGAATTTACCAGAAACATATCGGTCTGGAAACTGCGCTGGGCAGAGCGGCATGGGACCGCGACCCCCGTGGGGTCCCCCAGTGTCCCCAGCTCATCCCCGCGGCTCCCGCTCTGAGGAAGCCCCTGTGGTTGTGTCTCCTCGGGAGAGCGAAGACTTGGAGAGGCAGAACGCTGCCCTGCGCCGGGAGATCAAGCAGCTGACGGAGGAGATGAAGCACTTCGCCTCGATGCTGAGCTCCCACGAACCGCTCTGCTCCATCCTGACGTCCGCTCCACCGCCCCCAGAAGTGCTTTACGCCACGCATTCCTTCCACCAGCCCCACATCAGCTCCCCACGCTTCCAGCACTGAGCCAGCCAGCGGGACGGCAGCCTGGCAGCTCCACTGACAGCAAGAAGCAACTTCGTGGCGCTCGCTTTTCCGTCCAAGGGAGAGGGACGGACGGAAGGACGGACACCACTTCTCCAAGTGTGTACTCTGAGTGACTTGCCCAAGACTTGCTCCCTGTGCAGAAAAGGCAGAGCCACCAGGAGGCATCTTCGGGCGGTTTCCAGCTTGGATCCTGGGAAGTGGAGGCGTTCGCAAAAGGGCACCAACCCCTTCCCCGGTGCTTGCCTGGAGAGACTCGCCGGGGCATGTGGCACCGTCAGCCTCGGTGCAAGTGGCTGGCTGCGGCACGCAACAGCCAGAGCTCCAGGGAGAGGAACAGGAGCTGGGGCAGAGGGGAAGGTTGGGGGCCACAGAGTACCAGGGCAAAACTGGTTTATTTTTGTAAAATAAAGGCTGAAAATGCTTAACCCTTTGTTTCCAAAATAGGACCTGAGCCACTCCTAAGGCCTGGCATGACACAGTGAGGATGCAGGCAGTGGGAGGGGAGATATTGGAGTCCAGGGAGCAGCCCTACAAGTGCCAGCAGCTGGAGCCCCACATTTAGAAATGGGGCCCATGTGGGCAGGCTGGGGAGCAATGGTCTGTGAGGTGATGGGGTCCCTGGGGGAGATGGGTCCCTCCTTGCTGCAGGGCTGGACCTGGCTAATGAGTCTGACACACCAAGTAGCATCACGGGTCTCTTCCCCGGTGACACCCTCAGCTCCCAGCTGCCGAGGGCTAGACGTCCATGTGCACCGCTTGGACACGCGGAAGTGCACCACCATATCGTGTCACCTCATGTGCGGGTCTGGGTGGGCTGGTGGAGCCTTGAGCTTGACCAGCGGTCCAGCTGGGAAGGAGCATCGGAGCATGGAGGGGGGTGGTGATGCTGTGCTGGAGTACACAGGGGAAGCAGGACCCCGCAGGACCCTTGCTCCAAGACACCCTGCTACAAGGCACGTAGCTGCAGCTCACGCTGTTTCCCCTTCCCCACCAGTCACAGCTCCACAAAAGGCAGCTGTACTACCTCATGCATTGAAGCAGATGAAACCAGAAAGGTCAGTGAAGAGTAGATTAGCTCTGCTGGGTCTGATCTAGTGGAAACACAAGCTGCTCCATACAAACGGTCTCTGCTCCTAACACTCCACCAGCCAGCAGTCTGCCTGTCAGCCCCGCTCCACACACAAGGCTGAAGCCCACCTGCCAGTGCAGGTCCTGTTGCTAATGCTGGCTCAGGACTGCTGCCACCTCCCAAGGAGCATCAGCTGCAGTTTTTTCGGCATAGGATACCACAAGCAGTGCTGCTGACACAGGCTTTTAACCGAGCTAAATGGACTCAGTTTGTAGCTACCCTCCCTTCAGGCACAGAGAAGCAGCATATTCCCAGACAGGTTTTGGCTCATCATCATAGCCCTCAAGAGCGGCTGGGAAAAGTCTGTAATGTGCTGTGCTGTGCCCATTTTCTCCCTCTGGTTTGCACTACCAGGATGATAACCAAACACTGCCATGCCTCAGCAAGCTGTCCTCAGGAAAGGTGCAGGCAGCACCGTGATTTGTCCTGCCATGGCCTGTTAAGAGGCTTGTGAAGCTCCTGCCTCCAGCTTCTGTGCCAGCATGGGAAGTGCTGAGGCCAGGGATGCCTGGTGTCAGCACGTTGCCTTGGGCATCACCACCCGGCAAAAGCAGTGCTGAGGCAATGGGTGATTGCACCGGCCCTCGTCTGCACAGCTCTGCCCCTGCTCCGATGGGGATGCTCACATACAGGGGAGGAGAGTGGTTATTCTAGCCAGGCAGCTGGGTTTCTGCATACAGGTCTTGTAGCATACATCTAAAGGCAGCAAAAAGATTCTGACCATGTCCACGAAAAAGCAGCAGGAGAAATTCCAGTGTGTCTTACGTCACCCTCCTCTGCTACATCTCACACCAGTAGGCTTCTCTCCATCTATGGGTACAACGACCAGAACTGCTGATCCCCCGCCTAGGCCAAGCTTTGAGTCACCCAGGCCACAAAGGCCCTTTCCAAACTGCTTTTCTCTGGGATTCGGCCCTTTAAGCGTGGGAGAGACAACTGGCTGCAGCTCTAAAGGAGCTTGTTTTTACAGGATCCACTTCTGCTCCTTCAGATTCTGGTGGGTTTGCTCCTGGATTTTTCACTTAATGTTCCTAAGGGCTCTGATGCTTCCTGGGTTACACAGAATGAGAGAAAAAAAGCTACTGCTAGCTCACTTGGGGTTTGCTGTGCAGAGCACCGCAGGCTCATGCCCCTCACTGAACGATGCAACAGAGCCCCAACAAAGCTTGCATGGGCTTAAAACACAGTATTGCCTACAATAACAAGAAATCTCCATCCTTGCTGTGACCTTTTTGTTTTCTCATGGCTATAAAATGCTAAACTGGGTTTTTGCTGCAGGTGGAGAAGGTCCTCCGTTGGTGTATATGTATCACCTATGCCCACACAGACACGAAGCCAATATTTTTGTTGCAGAGCTGTCGAAGTCTGAGATCCTGCAGGCTGGGTGGGGTTCTGCGCAATGCCCGCAGAATTGCTAGACTACTCACTGGTAACGTCTCAGACTTATTACTGCGACTCAGAACGAAAATAAGTGGTAAGTGGTGAGACTAGGAGACGAGTTTGCAACAACATCCTCTCCAGAACCTAAACAATAGTCTTGGCATCATCAGTTAAGGTGCCCTTCCTCTGCATGGCTGGCTGTGAGCTGGAAGGCCTCCAAGCACATTGTGCTCAGCCATTTTGGCCAAACGCTGGGTGTATGTTGGTACTAAGGGACACATCTTCCAATCTGACTTGTCTTTGCCCCAGTCTTGCCCTCAAAAACCTGATCACAGAAGATGATCTGCATGGTTCAAGCCGGTTTTGACCTCTCGGTTTCTTGGGATGCAGTCTCTCTTTGTTATGAAGAATGGTTCACCTGGGAGACAGTCCTTATCACCCAAGCAACAAAGGACAACAATATCCTTTCTGGGACACCGGCCCTTTCAACCAGTCGCTGAGAATAACATCTTTTCCTGAGGCTATCTGCAGAGCAGCACAAGCTGCTTATTCAGGCTCTGTGAGCAGATTCCTTCACTTCTGTACAGGTACTGCCTCTTGCTTCTCCTCCGCAGGCTCCCAGCCTCTACTCAAGACTCCTCATGCAACTAGTTTTGATTTCCAAGTAGCCAAGTGCCTGTCCTCTGGTGTGGCCCTTACTGTTGTCAGCCAACTAACTGTTAATGAGCTCAAAGGAGGAGCAAAGGGCAGGGTGGTGGCCAGGGAAATCATCCCTGATTACTTTGTCTGCTCCTACCTGCAATGCAATTGAACTTCATTTCCATGGCATCTGGCATTTCTAAGGTGTTGTGTGAGGATCATCTGGCCATGACCAGCCTCCAGGAACACTGGGCTGCTCGCTGTTCCAAGGGAAGGGGATGCTTCTGGGCGCACCAGTGAAGAAACTGGGCAATGGCTGGGCCTGTGGCAGCTTGTCCCAACCCAGGCAGGGTGCCAGTGCCTTGCTGTTGTGCTACGTATCCCCTCGCTGAAAAGCTCTCTCCAAGCAGCAAAGAGATGAGGGCTTACAGGAGACTCTTTTCGAGCCGGGGAAGGCCAAGTGGAGAGATGACTCTTCTCCGCAAGCAGAGCCTGCCCAAACACTGCGTTTGTGCTGGCCTCTGCTGGGCGAAGGCTGAGCGCTCCCAGCCTGCAGCCGTACCTCTCCGCCACCTCCCCTTAATGCCAGAGGCTAGGGAAAGAACTGGGAGCCTGGAGGTTAAGGTGTGTGACAGGGAGGGCTGGGTAAGGCTCCCTGAAGGGGGATGCCCGGGTCGCAGCAGAAACTTGACTCTGTGGTCTCCCTTGGCCAAGGATCCTGTAACATGGGCCAGGGGTCACTTCTGCTTTGTGGTCCCAGCGCATTTCCACTGCTGTGTGAGGGTATGGGGAGCTTGTCTTGGTGTCCCCCACTTTCCCCAGCTCCCATGGTGCTTGCAGAGCTGGGTGCAAGCAGTGCTGGTCTGGGAGTGGGGACTGAGAACTGGGAAGCATCGCAGGTGGAGGGGTAACAGCTACTTGCTTAAATAGACACAGACCTGGCTGCAGTCCTGATGAACTAGAATTGCCTTCACCGAGACCTGAGGTGAGACCGCTGGATTTCAGTGTTTTGATATCTAGGAAAGCTTTTGTAGAAGCACTTGGGCTGGATTTCTGCCCAGCAGCCTTGTCTCAGGGGCTCTACTGTAGACGCACATTGGGCAAAGCCAGCCAACAGCCCAATGGTTTGGGGCTGGGAGAGCAGCGAGAGCATGTGGAACGTGGCACTGGGAGGCAGATGCTGTTGGTGCTTTTCAAGCCTTAGTGACCGCTGCCTCAACATGTACTTGCTGGCTGGTGTCTTCTCTGCAGAAAAAACAGAGATGTGTGGCAAACATCTATTGACATAGTCAGGAGGTGGAGATGGGAACCGGAGGACATGAGAGTTACATTTTCTTTTACGGCCTTCACCAAATCTCAATACCCACTGTGGATCGAGACATCCCAGCAACCCTGTGCAGAAGGACAGCAAGTCACAAAACGTGGAGGGTGCAGTAACTTTCTCCCTTTCCATCCCCCTAAAAGCATGGGCTCAGCACTTTACAAGTACTCTGTATCAGCATTTAAGGGCTGCTTCTTTGGTGAGATAAATAAAGATGTGACATTCAGTGCTGACTTAAGCTTAACGTATCTCCCCAGATGGGAAGCCCAGGGCAATCTTTTGTGCCTGGTATTCCCTCCCTGCTTCATCCTCCTCAGCTCGGCTGCAGGCTCCCAGTGTGCCAGGTGCCAAGGTGGGGAGACACAGAGCTAGCCAGTCCAGGGGAAGGTGCATTCATCCAGCTGTACGGGGCTTTTATGATCCCAGCTGTCATCACTGTGCTGCCCTCCCTTTAAACTGATTTGGGTGTGAATTTCTCTCCGGAGGGACAGAAGTAGGCGTAATACCCGGTATGCACGGAGTCAGAACAGAAGTAGAGGCACGTCTTCAGTTTGGCGAAGGACAGACTAAGTAGCTCTGTTGCCCACTCCACTGTGGCTCCAAAGTATTTATGTACTTATTCTGCAAATCCCATCTCAGAAGGCACTTCTGTTAGTGCTGCCAGCCTGCATCAGCAAGAGGATAATCTCCTGCATACTGAACCAAAGCAGCAGCCCACAAAAGAGACACTCTCTCTGCCTCTTACAATGATCGGTGTCCAAAGCAGCGCCTGTCATACAAGAATGCTGTCTGGATGCTAGTGTTTCAGCACACAGAGATCAAAGTAGATCATGAATTGCTGCTAAGAGACAAGATATTTTTATGAATCAAAAGCTGTCGAGAAGAGAAAAAGCAAAGCACAGCATAAAATGGCGAGACTTTCTTCCAGTAAACAGCACTGTGCTCAGTTTGTCCGGATTCTTCTTCTACCATGTTGCTGCCAACTTATTGATTAATGGTCCGGAAGGGATATCAGCAGTGAGGCAGCAACATGTGTGTACATAAAGTTTTTTAGGTTAATCAAAAATCTACCCAACTAAACAGTAGGGAATGTATACTGATTTCTTGCCCAGGCAGTGTCGGTACTGTGCCCCAGTCCCCAGGACTTGTCCTGGGTTTGTCTTTTTCACTGCAGTGTGAGTGGAAGGAAGCAGAGGAACACGGCCGGAGTTCAGCAGTGAGCTGTGCACATTTCCAGCACTCTTTAATTATTAATTAATGCCAGCTGCAAGCATTAGGAGATGAAAATCTTTTTTGTGTCATTGGCATGAACTGGTATGACTCACTGAGATGGAGGCTGGAGGATGCTGAGTAAGAAGGGCTTACATACTTTGAGCTTTTGGTATTTGGGGTTAATCTGTGACCCTGATCTGGACTGGGGATGTAAATCTAGACTGTGGCTGAGTTTTGAGTCTAGCTGGCTCTTTTTTCACTTCTTTTATTCTGAGCTGAGCGAAGGGATCTTCATGTCTCACGTGCATGCCTTGTGCGCAGCAGAGGAGTGAGGCTGGTTTGCTCCAACGACAGAGTAGACAGAGCCTACGCACGGCTCTCCTCACAACTATCTATATCTCCACAGTTTTTTGCAAGCAAAGGTTGAGAGCTGGGCTTAGGTGCTCAAGCAGCGCAGCAGGTTAACCACAGTTACGCAGCTTTTGGATTAGAGCTGGTTCTCATCCGGCAGGGTCAGAGCAAACTGGTATCTGCTTGCAGAAGGCCATGCAGAGGTAGCGCAACCGTCCTGTGTCTCAAGGGATGTGCACTAACCAACAGCCGGCACATGTGAGGCACCACAAGTGCAAGCGCTGTTCCATGCTGCGCACTCCTTTTGACGCCATTTTCTTGCTGCAGGAAGGCAGCTGTAACTATTAGCGCTTCAGCCATGCCCTCCTGCGTAGTCTTCGCTGTTCGGACCTATACGGTCCATTCACACAAACATCACAGCTGAACTGGACAGGATTAAATTAAAGCCATTGCTGTGTTAAAGGCGGACTTTGAACAGGGAGATTAGACCTGTAAAGAGGTGGTAGTTCAAGCTGCTGTTGGGCAAGCCCTTGGAGCCAAGGTTGGAAGGCCTCAGAGTGGCGGTTGGGAACAACAGCCCTGCCCTTGGCAGGGCCACAGGCAAATCACCGTAACTCTTCGTGCCCCTGTTTCCCCTGTAATATAGATGTAGGTGATGCATCTCCAGTGAAGGTCTCCAAGAGCTACACATAAGATATGCTAAAGGGGAGCAAAACATAATTTCCCTTCCTTGAGTTACGCTTTTCAAAGGCCTTAAACATTGAAGAGGGTAGGTTTGAAGCTCAAAGTTATCCCCTGCACAGCTTTGGTGTTTCTGAGGTCTGCAGTCTTCTCTAGATGACATTTTAGATTGCGCAACTGAGCCATCATGTTTTGTGTAGAGGAAGGTAATTTTTGCAAAATTCTGAATGCTGCAGAGGCTGTGCGCTGCACTGTTAGAAACGCAGTCGTCCATCACTGTACATGTCCCCAGATCCTTGCACAGGAAGTGTAACAAGAAAGATTCATAAGGGTTTAGGGTGTCAAAACAACTGTGCATCTAACCTACAGTAATAAACTCATCCACCGCACTCACAAGCTGTGCGCTGAGTCCCGCTTTCTGGTGGCTCCTGGGATGTAGGCAGCTACAGGTGCCAGCAGAGGGCTTGGAGCCGTCCCTGCTCTGCAGGGGCACAACGCTGCCTTTGGCCAAGGCGGCAGCCCCCGCCAGCCAGCTCTGCACGGCATGGCGTGTCTCCAGATGTGCGCTGCGTCCAGGTGTGGCCCGGAAGAAGTGAGGGGTTCTGCCAGCTGTTCAGGTCTTGCCATTTAGTTTAGCGATACAACTACCTGACTTCTGAAGACCTCCACTGAAGAAGTTTGGGTGTTGAATCCAATGTAAGACATTCTCCCTCCACCAACAAGGACCTTGTAATCTTCCCTGCAATGTCTGTTGTCAAAGGTTGTGTGGGATAGACTGGGAGATCTCCTGACATCTCTTCTAGACCTGAATCCTATCAGTCAACATGTGATAGAGCTACCTAAGAGCTGCACTAGTTAGGCCTTCGAAGTGCAATGACGAGATTTAGACGCACAAATCACAATGCTGTGATTTTGAGAGCAAGTGACATCCTGCAATCCTGTGAGCTTAAAGACTTCCCATTTAAAGGGAGCCTAAGCAACCTCGGAAGTCTCTGCAGGAACTGCATGGCTGGAAGATCCAGTAGATCCCTGAGTACCCGCTTTTCCCTGGCAACCTTCACCTTTTGTCCACCTAATCATTGGACTTCTGATCCACTGTGGGAGAGAAAAGGCATCAAGGAATTGCTGTTTTCACAATACTTTTCTTGTGTGCCTTCTGCACACCTTCCAAGCCAATTTCCACCACCCTTTCATTATGGCCTTGCTTGTCGTTGAGGCCTGTCTCCATCCACCAGAAATCAGAAAGATGGATTATCGTTGCCAGCATCATCTCTAGTGTTTATGTTTATTGGGTGGGCTTTGAGGAAACCGAGCTTGTTCCAAGGCATGTTCTCATAGAACCTAAAGGAACTACACGCACTCATTGGTCATAAAGGCAGAGTATATTTGAAGAGTGACTGAAGTTGGGTTTCTTGAGATCAGTAGGGAAGCCAGAGATGTTAGGCTCTATCTGATGGCCTGTACCATTGACGTTTAATCTGGGCCCTGCTTCTGCCTCTGGCTTAGTGCCTTCTGACCTTCACCGATACTTGCGTCTACAAGATCCTGTAACCTTTTTAGCACTCGTGTCAATCTCCATGTAAAAGAGATTTCCCTCTAGCTTTAAAATCCACTTCAAGGGGTTGTCCTGAAATACAAATACTTTTTCGTGGCTAAGAAATTTTTATATAAAGATGCTCTGATGAGGGAAATCCAAAAGCAGCTGCTGTGTTGCTTCAAGAAGGGTGAGAGGCTCTTCTGAGTAGAAACAGATGCGGCGATGGAGAGAGGAAGAAATGCAAAGCACAGGGGTTTTATTTTGGTCCAGAAACTGGCAAATTATATAAAGGGGTGATTGAGCAGTTCACAGAACCAGAATCAAAACAAAACAGCCCTGAAATCAGAGCAGAGGTGTTCTGGGAAGTGTGGGCTTACAGGTAAGAAAAACGCTTGACTAAATCAGGTTTGGGGGAGCCAGGGTTTCTTCCCTGCCTGGTTCATATTCACTTGTCAGGCTGCAGCCACCAGAGGCTGGGCGCTACTTTCGCCCATCTGCTTTCAGCTGTTATTTTCAGCAGGGTCTGTGTTTTAGTCTCTGTTGGTTTGACTTTTCTGATTGGACTAAGACATTGGTTTAGTGCGAGCAAATGAGTCCTTGCTAGGCAGGCTCTGGCTTGGTACGGGCTTTTAGTTGGTGATGGGTAAAACTGAGGATTTTTGAGAGAAATTTAGGAGCTGGAGGTGGGGGTAAAACACAATTCAAGATGACAGGTTGTTTCTGACTCCAGTTTGGAGTAGGGCTGGTGGGACGCAAAGGACGCAATGTGTGTTTCTTATTCCTCTCCCATATACCTAAAGATTTTTCTTTACATGTGCTCTTTTTTTGAGTCGTGTAAAGAAATTGAACTGTTCTCAGTGTTTTCCTAATGTATGACAGGGTCTCCTCAGCTGCTTTTTTTTTTCTTTATACTCTTTCCACTTTTTCTTTTTCTGTGACCTAAGCCTGAAAACCCCATTCAAACCCTGTTAGTCACTGATATCTTCGTCTGTGCTGCCCAGAGACCTTTGACTACGTCAGACTGCCATACAGCACCTAACTCTATTATCCTGCATTTATCTGAGTTTACAAATTAAAGATGCCATGGACTGTGATAACACCTGAAGTTACAGATAGCTAAAGCTACAGTCCTAAAGTCGTACAGACATAAACACAGCATGTACGTGACGTAAGTTAGTCTTGAGTAACTTAAATCATGTCTTACCATCTGCAAATTTTGCTTCTTGCTCTGCTTTCAGGATTATTAATAAATGATGCTCCTCTGAGCAAACCCAGTTTGCCATGCTAAAAAATTGCCTGTTTATTTATTTTGTTCATCTTTGCTTTTCGACTGCTCTTTAACTGACTATACTGATTACCTCTGGGTAACTTTGATTTCTCTGTAATATTGTGGAGAATTTTATAAAAACCTTTTCAAATCTGATGAATCTCAAAGTTAATTTTCTGTACGATTTTGCTGTTATATCCTTGGAGTTCTCAGACCAAGCAGCTGTTGGATCATGACAGTCCTTTTCCTGCGCCATTACACCTCTGCACTCTGCACCCTGCACCGGTATCACTCCTTGCGTTCCTGATACATTTAAATTACAGATTTACTAGAACAAATTCCTCTGTTCTTTCTGTTGTCTCAATAGAGACTTTGAGGTAACTTTGGGTGCCTAACCTTATAACTAATGGGACTGAAAACCTTTTTTCTGGCTCTTGCTTATGAATTTACCTTTCTTGTTTGTTATGTAAAAGGGCTACATTATGGTTATGTTGTACCATCGCAACGAGCATCCCAGGTGAGGCTGGAGGTTCACTGGCAAAGCTGTGGGATGAGGAGGGGGAGAGCAGGAAGGTTTGCAGCTCTACCCTGCGGTGCGTTCAGCAGAGCACGCAGGGAAGGCTGCGCTGGCTTTGCCTGTCTCCGGCTGTGCTCCTGGCTGGGAGTAGGAAACCCAAGCGGGTGACAAGAAGCGAGCTCCATGAGGATACACAGTAAGAACCACTTCAGGTGAGATGTGCTCTCCTTGGAATAATTTGTCCAAAGCTTTTTTTTGTTGCTTGCATAGGAAGTAAGAACATAAAGGCACCAAAGCTTTGTCCTGTTGGAGCTGCCTTTTCTCCTGGCAGTAGTCAGGTGGATAACTCAGCGGACATCACCAGTAACCTCTGACAGCGTTCCACAAAGTAACTACAAGCCAGAGAAACGCCACTTTTTCATTCTCTGACCTAAGTCTGTTTCAGGAATATCACATCCTAGAGACTGTGGCATCGCTCCCGTTTTTCCGAGTGACCTTTGAGCTGTGTGTTTCACGCTGGAAGAGAGCTGAACAACACTAGCGTGCAACCAAGTCCACGTTGTAAAGCTCGCGCTGAAGTAACGCTTGCAGCATTCCGATAACGCGACGTTGATTCAATGAACTGTAGATCGTAGCTGATCTCCAGGCAGGAACCTGCCCGAGCGGCGTGTTGCTGAAGTAACGGGAAAACAGGAGCTGACTCCTGAACTGCGCACGTTCCCCACGAGGATGAAAACAAGCATCGCTTGTGGCTCTTTCCTTCAGTCACATCGAGGAGTTTTAACCGCGGCTTCGCGGGATGTTTTCCCTTCGCCACGTCAGGGACAAAACCCTCGGGAGCCCACCCAGGCGAAACCCGGAGCGTGGCGCCCTCCCCG
>Ga0181612_111991_pt1 | contig 11790 bp, 8 predicted proteins | sample HoacroProtozoa21_FD_119630 | JGI IMG/M metagenome (GOLD analysis project Ga0181612, IMG submission 119630) | Hoatzin crop microbial communities from Cojedes, Venezuel. Combined Assembly of Gp0051906, Gp0051904, Gp0051908 | reverse complement strand
CCCTTGATGATGCAGATGGAAGGTGGATCAGTGTGGAAAACATGACCTAGGTGTTCTTTCTAAGCAGAATACACACAAATATATATATATATATATATATATAATGTTGTTCCAGGCACTGGCAGCTCTTTAAAGGAGCAGTGAAAGCTCTTTTTTTCAGAGAAATATCACATCAACAGGCTTATTTGCCTCCGCATAGTCCCCAGTGATTAAAGCTACACCTACAAGCAAAGCTGAAAGCTTTGCCTACAAGCCTTCCTCCTTGCTAATGCAACTGAAAGACCATTCATTATCCCACCCAAGGCAGAGTTTAAAAACAGATCCTTTTCAGACTCCCCACATCAAAAGAAGAGAGATTCAGGCATGCTGTTGTTCAGCAGCAGAACCAACTGTACACAGAAGTGGTTTAACCTTTCTGCGCCGATTTCTGTGTAGGACACCCGCACTACAGGGACACAGACTCTCTGTACTTTCTGTGAGTGGTCAGTTGGGGTGCTTATTCAGAAATTTTGCAGAAAGCTATTTTGCAGTATGAATGTGTTTTAACATGAAGTCTAATTGACTAGGGTTCCTGGATAATTAATAAATTATAGCCATGAATAGCTTGAATATGATTAGTTAATACGAGCTAGAGAATTGTCCTTTTTCTAAGTAGGTCTATCAAGTTATTAGAGTTTATAGCATTTGAATAACCATTTATTAAACGTTAACTTAGTTAAAATTAACCCTTTCTGGGTTTATTACATGTAGTATGTCAAAATTTATTTTGTTCCCTAATTGCATTGTAGTCCAAATTGATGTTTTGACCTTGTAGCTGTTCCTCACAAATGATCTCATAAGCCAGAATGGAACTAGATAAACAGCAAGACAACTCAAACACAGACTTTTACATGCTGATTCCTCATGTGATTCAAGTCAGTGAGCTACTGCAGTGAAATTTGAAATATGGGGCTTAAGTGGGTTGGAGTTGTACTTGGGTATTATCCTGGCCATTTGCATAAGAATGATGAACAGGCTACAATAGACACCTCCAGGTTGCTATTGCACTACTGAGACAATCCACACAAAAGAAATAAAATGCATCTTTGCAAGCAAATGCAAGAATTAAATCCAGTAAATGGTGTTTTCTTATTCACTAAACTGCTCAGTCTGTGTTACTTTTCTCCTCCCACCCCCAGTCAAAAGCTTTATTCCAAAACCCAGTACTTGGGATCCCAGTTCTCCCAGCACTTCACTGGTGTAGTACATTTTGTCTAATGACTAGCATCATTGACTTCAACAGGGCTGTCCATGTGCTTGGTGTCAGGTGTGCTTAAGCATCAGGAGTCCAATAAAGTAATTTTTCAGTGCGTGGATGTCTGACTCCAAGGGCCGTTCTGTGCCTGTAGGGCTCGGGAGACCAAGCTTTCCAACTGGCAGCTGTAACTGGTAAGCCTTAAGACCTGAAGTCCTTAATTTCAATTATCTCGAGAAGTACTTTAGCCAGACAGCAAAATAATTTGTATGTGGCACCTCTCTCTCTGTTAATCCTGCAAAGTGATAGCTGGTGTCCTCTGTGCACTTCGTAGCCTGTTGAATTTAACCTATTGAATAGTTTCTTGTGATCCTGTCCGTGATTCCTCCTTCATCTGTAGTGAACCGCTACAGGCAGCTGAGTAGCGAAACTGAGCCAGTAGCTTTTCTGTTTTAGTTTATACATATATGTAATTTTGAAATGACCTACTCAGTTTTTACTTGATGCAATTTTGTACAGGCAGAAAAATCCATCTATGGAATTTTACTGTTCAAGATTACAAGCACTCAGTTTGAAAGCAGGCTTCTGCCACCTTTTATCCGCGTAGCAGGTTTAGTCAGGCACGTATGTCTGCTTGGAGCTACGCCATGTGCGTCTTACCCTCCAAAGGCCGGTTTCGTGCGTGCACGTGCCTTTCTCCATATCCAGCTGGGGCAGAAGAGGGCTTACAGCGTCAGAGATGGAGATGGCCACAGTTATTTCCAAGAATCTTTCTTCTGCGTTTCTGCTGTCCTGCTTCTGAGCACCAAAACCCTGAATACTGAAAAAAGAAAAATATACATCCTAATTTAGCTGTCTTATCTGGTGTGAATGCACCCTGGAATAGTTGTGAACGGCTTTTCTGAATAGCCAAACCTTGTGGCTTTTCAGTGTGAATTCTGGAAATGGGAGGATGTTTCCAGTGAGAGCAAAGCAGTCAGCAAAGCTGCTGTTGGCATGTGTTCAGCCTCCCGGGCCTGTGGATCTTGTTCCTGCTTATTTACTATGACCTCTGTGGGTCATAATAATCTTTCTCTCTTTCCAGAACTGTCTCCTCTGTACCTCAAATACTTTCTGTTTGAATTTTTTATGCTACTAGTGACAGCACCATGGAATGACTCAGCTCCATACTGCTCACCCTCTGAGCGAGGGGGTGCTGAAGGCAGAATTTCATTATTACTGAAACCCAGTTTTGACAAAATCTTAGAATTCAGCGCTTGCTCGTAGATAGGTGTGCCTATTTGATGGGAAGCAAACACCCAAGCCTCATGTGAAGACGAGAGGCACACCGCTGTGCTGCTGGGCTGTATGCCCCGACGCTTGCCGGGGCAGGAAGACAAGAGCAGCAACGCTCTGGTGAATTACTCGGACACCTCCCTTCCTTAAAAGTCTCCAAGATGAGTGTTTCTCTTAGGGGGGAAAAAAGGAAATTGTTGCATAAAGTAGGTTATTTCCCAGAGAAATACCAAAAATATTTTTCCCGTGAGTATTAGCCTTTCTGCAAGTAATTACTCTTTGTAGAAAATGCAAATACACTGTCCAGGCCGCAAGTAAACCTACGCTGGATCGGCATCACTGGCAGTGCACAGGCCCGGCTCTGCTGCTTGGTTTCTCCAGCCGTTTCCATTTCCAGCTCCGCTGTCTCTAACAGGAGATTTGAGCACAGAGCCAGAAGCTAGAAATTCACCTTGCATCCTGCTCATACTTTCCATTTCTTTGAGGTTTTGAGGAGCTTAAAGATCACTTCACTCAAAATATTTGATAGAAGTATCTCTGCCCTGCGAGAAGGTAACTGCCGCACTCCTCACCTGAAGCATTTTTCCATCTGCCTGGTCCCTTCATGTCATCTTTCCCAGAAAATTCACCCTCCTGCTCTTTTCTGTTTCATGACCTGCATCCACTGACAAGAGGAAAGGACAAGACCAGGTGTTTATAAAGGTGGAGGAAAGTAGCGAGTTATGATACGTGTTCAGGCTTTGGCTTTACACAGGAGAATCTCAAACTGTATTTCCTGCTTGCGTTTCTCAAACGCTCGTTCTTCCCTGTCCCTCCATCCCACATCGGCCCGGCCGTTCCTGTTGCAAAGCCTTTCAGATATAACTGGGGCATTTAGGATTGATAGGTGTGCTTGAGTGTTTCCATCCACAAAATGGGTATTGCTCATCTGGAGGTTATGGTCAGTGCTGATGGCTGTGAAGCTCCTTAAAGATATGATGCCATAAAAAAAAAGTGCAGAGGCTATTTATAGCTTATTATTTTTTATATGTAATATTTACTGCCTTCCCTTGTCTTCTTGTGTAACATAAAAAATGGTGTTCCGCTTGCTGAAAATGTGAGTAAATCAGTTGTTCAACAGTCTTTTTCAAGTATCCTTAGTTAATGTTAGTTTTCATGCACGCATTTTGGAAACTATGTAAAATATGCCTTAAATAGCAGAGTAAAATGAATGCCAGGGCTCTTACAGCTTCTTCCACCTGCTTGCAATGCAGAGTTGCCAAACAATTTCAGTGTTTTATAGCCTGTTGCCCCAAATCAAATTCTGTGTTGCTTTTGGTTTAAGGGCTAATAGCTTTTTGAAATATATTAGTGCTTTCTGGTGACAGATCCAAGATTAGCTGTTTATCCGTAGTTCCAAGAGGTATTCTATAATCCTGTGGCACAGTAAACTTTATGAGGAATTTTACAAGCTTTCATGAGTGCATTGTGTTTTAAAATGCTAAAAAAGCAGTTCAGGAGGGAAGAAAACAAAGCACTGCAGTGTGTCCATCTGACGTTCTGCTGGTCTTTGAAGTGCAGCAGGGCCAGCGAGTGAGGAGGAGCGACTGCAGGACCTCCACTGAGTGAGGGAGCCGCAAGCAGCTTGAAGCGCTGCGGAACTGGTTTACTAGCGGCGTGTAGGCCTTACTGTAACGAACAGCAGGGACGGCGTAACTCTTCCTCGAGCTGAAGTCGCTGCCAAACCTCGCGCGTGCACTTGGTAGCAGTAGCACTGAGAATGACACCCATTTGATTCGCCTTCGCTGATTTTTCCCTTCATGTGCTTCGCTGAGGACCCCGCGTTGGTTTGTGCTGTTGCAAACTGCGGATGAGACTTCAGTGAATCCCTCCATCTCTTAATGCTTTATTCCCCTTCTGTGTGGAGAAAAGTGGAAACGCCAGGTATTATGGTAAGACAGACCAAAGGAGAGTGTTGGATCGGCTCGGCACAGCTTTTTTTTCCCTTAAAAAAACCTCTCCTCTGCAAGATCTTCAGCCCTAGATGCGGATGTATGTTCCTTCAGGGGATGCATTTCAGAGGCAGCATCTAGCACATAATTCTCTCTCTCTCTCTCTGTGCTTCCTTAAAGGTGTCATATCCTTCACCCACAATAAATGCTATTGTTGGAAAGAAAGCAGAAAATCTTTCTGGCCATTCTGCTGAAATGAAAGCAGCAATCTTCCAAGCTAAAAACAATCCCTTCAGGGTAACTCAATAACTACTTAGACCGTATGAAAACAGGCAGTTTGTACTTGTGAGGTATCAAGATTCGCAACTGTTTTATTAGGCTGGAGCTACCTGTGGAGATGTTTGCATCTGGCGCTGGCTGGAATGGTGCTTCATCGGGACGTGGGTGGGCTGGGCTTGGTGACAGAGAAGATTGCTTGAATCCTGCTTTTATAACTGGGGAGAAAATCGCAGCCTATTTTGGGTACCAGCTTTCAAGTGATAGGTTTTACTCAGCCCTGGGATCTGCTGTCCTTTGCAGCTCCGCTGTCCGGTGACTGGCGTGAGCAGAGCGGACTCGGCTGTAGCTGGTTGTTCTTCTCCCATGTTGTTGAGTTCTGCAGCCTGACAAGAGAGCACAATGCAGCCAGAACTCTGGCTCGTCCCAAATCTTCTACAGCAGCTTCACTTAGACGTTGAACAAGAGGAGGAGACAGGATTTTGCCTTGAATGACTTCCCAGCTGAGACTATTTGTGATAAAAAGGAGACTCCTGCTTGAAAAGAGCTGCTTTCAGGAGCCTCCACAATGGGTTTTGTTGACCCTGCCTCCCAAACTCACCAACCATGGCTGGGGATGGGGAATATTTGAGCAGTGTTGCTGAACTGAGGACTTCAATGCGCTGCTGAGGGCTGTTCAAAAATATGAAGGTGGCAGCAGAGAATGGGAGTTTGTGCAGGACGACAGATCTACCGAAGATTTCCCTTTCCGCTCAGGCACCAGCTGTTCAGAGCTGTTCAGAACTGCTCAGCGCGTTGGGATTTACAGGCAGAGTGGAGCTCTTCTGAAACTGTAGCCCTCAGTTGAGTGCCTGAATATTTGATCCACAGCTGTTCTGGAAACTCAGCTGTGGGCACTCTGCCCGAGGACACCCAATGAATCAATGCCAAATCTGGAATAAAATCGTTTGGGTTTGGTTTTGGGTGGTTTCTTTCCCCACTCTACCTTTTGTTGAACTCCACAAGGATACACAGCACCTCGTAGTGCTCTGAGGTATTGCTGAGACGTGTGCACTTGGTGTGTTTTGGGAACTGGTGAAACAGTCGATACACAGAGTCCCAGTAATAAAACAAAAGCTTGCCTGACAGGGGAATTCAGTTACTTAGTTCAAAGTGTAAACATACATATGCCTGTTTCTTGACCTACTTGTGTTCCTAAATCTTAAGAGCTGCTTTGAAGTGGTGTTTTTTTGGTTTTTTTTGTTTGTTTTTTCTGGGATGCAGACCTCTTGAAATTTTTATGAGAAGCATCTTTTAAGTTCTGTAACAAGAATTTTATTTGTATCTATCCATGATATTTAATTAGTATGATGCAGTACACAGACTGGCATTCATTAAGCAGTTGTTGCAATCTGTGGTACTTCTTTATTGGGAGGTTTAAATTTTTAAGGTTAAAATAGCATATTATTTCCAGACGGTCAGCCCACCGTTCATAATCACAGCAGGATAAAAGCTGCCCTAGCATGACTATAACATAGTTTAAGCATGCAAGAGATGTCTTAATTATCTAAAAAAGAATTACATGAAAAGACAGAAAGAAGCAAGTATTCCACACACACTGGCTTGTAAAACTCCGTCATTTTTTTGTTGCCTGCCTTTATTTAGGAACACACTCTGTATTTGCACATGGAGAGCTCTCATAGATAAGGGAAAAAAAGCAGCTGTCGGTTTTCCAGTGATGTCTGTGGCCGCACCATGACCAAGACTTGAACGATGTGTCTTCAGTGTGGTCTCCATAACTCCAAACCACCGCCCTGCCCCAGCACTGCTCTTGCTGCGGGGCGTGGGGTGCTGAGGAGAGCTGTGCATCGCACCCCAGGAGTTCAGAAAAGGCTTGGAGTCTTCACCCTAAGCTGAATGCTTGATAAAAGGCACAGGTGAAGAAGTTATTCCTGAGCATGAGCAGTAGCATCTAGAAAATCCTCAGAGCCAGGCTTTACGAGCAGCAGAGAGGGGATACTGCTTTTCTAGGATCTCTTCTGCTGTAGCAGAGGCTGGATTGCTACAGGAAGCAAGATCAGGCTTTAGGGAGAAAATTAAACCCTGAAATGTTTTATTATATACAAGCAAACTGACTTCTTGTCTACACCATCTTTGCGCTATCAGATCTGCCCTCCCGGCAGTCACAGGAAGGGTAATCCCAACATTAACAGGAACAGGGATGTACTGCAGACCGGCTTTGGGAATCTTCCTGATTTCCCTGCTTTCCGCCGGCACGGACGTACTGCAGTGCTGATGAAGGGGCCATCAGCGGAGCGCGTTAGCCTTGAACTTCAGAGGCTGGTGGCAAACTGAGCGCTTGTACTGAATGCTCATGGTTTGATCCTGGGCAGATCAGATTTATCATCTCTTGATTTGCTTGGGAATTTCAAGCCCCACTTTTTCAAATGTCTTTAGGTATTTTTTTGTTTGCACAGATAATGAAGAAACAATAGTATTCCCTGGCTCAGTGAGATGTTCTGAAGGACTGTGAGGTGATTAGGCGCTGAAATAATATGGGCCATATAGGTATCTACTGTAATAAAAAGAAGTGGGGTATTTTTTTTTTTGTCAGACAAGAAGTCAGTATTTTAAACATATTTTCTTATTTTTCAAGCATTTGTCAGAATTTCCTTGAACTTGCTCTTCTCCCTTCCCCCTCTGTTTCTCGAGAAAGAGTCTGAAACTTTTCTAACCAGCTTCAATAAGAATAGAATAGAGTGGAATAGAATAGAGTATTTCAGTTGGAAGGAAAATGATCTAAGAATTAGATTCTGGTCATCAAGCTGAATGCTGGACTTCAAAGCAGCAAAACTGAAGACTGGTTGAGCTTTAAGCTATGATTTTGCTTTTTCTGGGTGAGTTCTTTCGTTTCTGAACTCAGTCAAGACTTGAAGCCATTCTAGAAGCTTTCAAAATGCTGATCCTCAAAGATAATTATTGATAACCATTGCAAAGATCTCTTTTTAATATCCTTGAGGGAACCATAAAACAATCTTATAAGCTAAAAGTACAGTAAGTTGCTTGTTTTTTCACAGCATTTCCCTGATGTGTCAGTGATGAGCTGTCCATGCTCGCAGTCTGAGCTTAAAAATTCATGAAATGTGAATAGAGTCATTGTAATGTAGAATAAATCTGTTCCCGAACTTTGAAGATAAAACTGAAGAAAGTTACTTTTGTGCATTAGCTGTTCCCGTAGTGGAAGAAAAATTTTAAGGCTGGAGATGGAGAGTTCACTCTGTGATGTTAAATACTTGCCTAAATTACTGTAAAAAATGAATCCAGAGAGACCAGACAATATGCCATCAACTTTTTAACATTAGTTTCTGGGGAAAAAAAAAATAAAAATCTATTTTTTGCAGGCGCTTAACTCATTTCACAAGACTGAGCCCCCCAATAAACTGGGGGTTCAGAGAAACGTCGTGACGTTGGTGACCCTGGCAATGCCAGCACTCCTGTGCTCGCCGGACAGCGTGGGCCGGCAGCTCTGCCCGCGGCGCAGCGCACGCTCCCTGCCTCCGCAGAACCCCGCAGCACTTCGTGGAGCAGATTCCTGCACGGAGGAAACACCAGCGGGATAAATACAGAGCCCATGGGCAATACGGAGGCCCGAATTCACCCGACCTGGTGGGGAGGGCTTTCTCAGAGGTGGACTCAGGCAGCAGAGAAACAAAATTAAAGCTAATTAATCAGGACTTCTCAAAAGCCTGAGAGAAAAAGGAAAGACTGGCAACTCCTGGTGAGAGTACCTCCTGAAGCCTGAAAACTAAGAAGAAACCCGGTTGCGCTAATAATACCCCAGCCAGAACTTCAACATTTTGAGGAAACAGCTCATGGCTTTAAATTGAACCCTTGTAGGGTTTTTTTTTCTCTTGCAGATCAAGGTTTTCCTGTGGGGATTCAAAGTCACAGAAAGGCTAATTTGTGCAGGTCAAGCAAACTTACCTGACGACCCAGCTGCTGCTGGTGTTTACAAGGCTGGAAGTGCAGATGTTTGGTTTTCCCCAGGTCAGTGCGGGGCACCCCAGCAGCAGCCTCGCTCCCCGGCAGCCCCAGGAGCGGGTGGGAGAGGACGGAGCTGGAGGGGCTCCGGCAGGGAGCAAGAAACCAGATTTTTCTGCCTGGTTTACATCTACCAGAACATACAGAGAGTTTTCCCCAGACGCATCACAGTATCGTACACTTCTAAAGTGATCAGGATGAGATAACTTGGTTTCCAGAAGTTATTTTTGTATTTTTGATCCTTCTTGTAACTGGCAGCTAGTGTTCGCTGTATTTTAAGGAACAGAGATTTCAGCTAAAGGATTACTATGTCATTAATCAATCTATTGAATATTCATGATTTCTGGATTTTTTTCCCCCCATAGAAGGAGAGAAGTAATTATTTTGGCTAGCACTTGAAAAGTGCGTGTGCACTGTTGGTAGAACTCCACTGTATTGAGCAAAAATAGAATTTTTCCATTAGACATGCAAACTGATCTTCTCTCCCCAGTACTGATAAATACCCTTTACTTCTTCTTGTTCTCAATTTGGCAACAATTTTTCATGCTTCTTTTGTAGGAATGTAATGGAAATGGAAAAAATGAGGGGAAAAAAGCCCCCCCAAACCCAAATACTGCGGTGGAGGTTGAGCTACTCCATATTGAAACTCTGATTTGGAGAGTAGGATCTTGCCAAACCTTTTCATGTTTATAGCAAATTACCATTTTGCATTTGTGTTTAAATTGTGTTTGGTCTCGCAGTGGTGCAAAGCTCAGATAAAATACTGGTGGTGGAGCACGTGGGAGGCTGTGCTCTTATGCCCCAAAGCACAGCCTGTTCTGGGCTCCCACCACCAGATCCAGTTGGTGTCCATCTTCAGTGGGCACTTTGGTGCGTGTTGCTCTCTGTTATCTGCACCGTGCTGCTTTCTCCCATGTCGCTTTAGGGGAGTTGTAAAGATATCCGTAGGGAGATAGTACTGCACCGCTCGATGATGCAGACAGCGTTGGGCTATTGGGAAATACGGTAGAGTCGGCCAGGTCTCACGCAGAGTGTCTGGCTGTTGCTCAGGACACGCTGAAGGGCACCCAGAGATCAGTGCAAATTCTTTGGGTTTTCTAAATTTGTGATCATCGGGCCAGAAGTGACTGTAGGATGACTGAGCAAAACTAAAGTAACTTGCTCTGAGTAAAAGCAATTAAGGGAAAATTGTCACTGCTGCTGAGAGTAGCACGGTGGAAGGAGTCCTGTGGAACATGCACCATTGCACACCGGTTCAGGAGAGGGGGGTCAGGTGTTCACGAGATGCCCCCAAAAGGCCAATGCCGCTTCCTATGCGGAGTTTTGCCCCATGAGGCCAGCAGTAGAAAACCTTTCTGCTCGGGGATGGAGATGTTCTGCAGCTGGGTTGGTGAACTTCCCAGGTGATGGCTGTTTGTTGTCAGCGAGCAGAGCTTCAAAGTGTGCTGTTTAGTTCTGCTCTTTATATAAAGGAAAGCAGCATCAACAACAGATACCTGGGAACGTTTTGGAAGTCAGTCCTCATGGGCAGGGCAGGGGGCTGTAAGGCTAGCTCTTGAACACATGTGTATTCTTAATTTTTATCACTCATGCTATATCCCACACCAACTGTGATTATTTTTTTTTTGTTTGTTTCCCTGCAGGTTTTTGGATGCATTTATTTTGTCCTGGCATGCTGTCCTCATCGGGACCACACGCTCTCGCAGCGGCCAGGTGCCCTGTAACCACACACAGCAACACAGGGGCACCGTGAGGTGGGTTGCGGCTTCCTCCCCGCTGTCTTTGGGGACTTAATTCTGCTCCTTTCTTGGGGGAGGAGGGGCAAAATGCTCTCCTTCAGCAAGGAGCTGCTTCAAGCTCTCGCGTTCGCTTTTTTAAAAAGATACTGTGGTTTGGTTTTTTTTTTGCATTAGGGTCATATTGGGTAATAGCCATGTGTCAAACTTCTTTAAATCTAGCTTTTTACAACCAGTGCTTTATAATTAAAGTAGATCTTGCTGTTTCTGTGTAATGCAACAATGCTGACTTCAGCGGGAGCACTGCGCAATGAAGAACTGGCAGGAACGGCTGCTCTTTATCCGAGACTGTTTTAAAATAAGGAGCAGGTAGTGATGCTCAGGCTTGGGAGAGCGGTAGTTTTCTGTTTGCACAAATGTTTCTGCTCCGGGTAGTCTGAGACCATGTGGCTTCCCTTTTTGGTAAACAACTCTGCAAAGCTGTGTTGGGGTTTTTTAGTTTTTTGGGGTTTTTTTGTTTTGTTTTTTTCCCCTAAGTGCTTTTATTGATAGAGGGGGGGAAAAAAATCTGAGTTGGCAGCTCTGGAAACAAAACTCTTCTGTTTATCATGTGCCAGAACACCCCCAAGGAGCCCCCAAACCCGCAGGTGTCACGGCAAGCTTCCCCTCAGCGCCAGCGGAAAACGGTGGTGGTTTTCAGGAGTCTGTAAGGTAGTTCTGGCTTCACGTCACCGACATTGTTCACAGCTCTACCCTCCTCGTGGAGCGATAAACTAGAGCCGTGGATGGGGGACTGACCCCCTTCCTTTAGGGTCTGTGAGTTATGTGCCTGTCTCCCTTCTTCACGTTTGTAGCGGGGTCATGCGGCTGAATGTAAAAACCACAGGCGGCTTCATGTGCAGCTGGTACTGAATTAAATCTCCACATCCTTTAAAGCAATTTTAGGTTTCTTTCCATGGCATTGATTTTTTTTCTTTTTTTTTTAATTATGGCTTGAAGGGGAGAGGGGTTATTCGTGACAAATTATCGTGTAGGATCCAGTGACTCAACGTTGTTTGCCTTCCCAGTCCGTTTCCATGTCGCCTTTGCGAAGAGCAGGGCTCCCCGTGGCTGCCCATCGCCAGGGTCCCTGCGGCCAGACGGGGGGATGCCCAGTACTGGGGCGCTAACGCTCTGCGCTGGGGCTCCAGCCCAGGGCGGGTAGCCCGCCGTCGGTACAGCGTTTTAGGCAGAGCAGGTCCTGGCTCAGCGGCTCGGTGACGGCTCTGACGCCCGGCCCGGAGCCTGCGGGGCCTGGCGCGGGACTGAGGGCCCGCCT
>Ga0181612_140565_pt1 | contig 11791 bp, 6 predicted proteins | sample HoacroProtozoa21_FD_119630 | JGI IMG/M metagenome (GOLD analysis project Ga0181612, IMG submission 119630) | Hoatzin crop microbial communities from Cojedes, Venezuel. Combined Assembly of Gp0051906, Gp0051904, Gp0051908 | reverse complement strand
TATGTTTGTGCTACTTGTCTTCTCTTAAGCCTTGTGTATTTTTATATGATGTTGAATTCGTTAGATAAGAAATCAAGAGAAGCTAAGTCCAACAATATCCTTGCTGTCAGTGAAGGTATTCTGGTAGGACGTACTTATATGGCTAACAGCTGATGCCACACAGAACTGTTCTAATCTTATGACTGATGTTACTGGGATAGTATTGATTTTACTGTGTTTGGGTAAATTCGCACCTTTAAGTAAAAGCTACACTGGTAAAAGACCACCAGTCATTTGTTACCTCTCATGGTGTCCAGGAGATATACTTCTTCAATCCAGCCTACCACCATGGAGCCTGAAGCCGTGGCCTGATTTCCAAGATAACCAGTGCCAAACATACATGAAGTCTGAGGAGAAAATTAACAGAATAATCGCAAATGTTTAACCATTTATGTAGTATTCTCCCTATCACAACTTTTCGGCTTGTCATTGCAAATCCATTTTGCCCCCTTCACATTCTTCTTGGAACCTCCCTCTGTGTGATCATCTTTCTTTCCCACACAGAATGGAAAGAATGGCTTTCAGATGCTGTTGTTTGGCTTGGCAGAGGGCCTCACAGGCTATACCTGCTCAAGTGATTCTTACTCATAAATTGGGATTTTACTGGCAGCCCAAGTGTATTTGGTGCCCACCTCTGTACATATGTGTCACAGTTGTGCTACATTCTCGCATGGGTTAGTCTGTTTTAAAGTCTTGCTTTCCATGGGAGTGCAGTAAATACATTACAGTTCTAAAAGTTTTCCTGTGCCTCAGAAGCATTTTTATGCAGTTCTGTCTCAAATTTTCTTTAAAATGTGTATGCATTTAGAAGTAAGAAGCCACTCAAATCACTTTAAGAAGCATTCTTAGCTCCGTCTGTTCTTTTACCAAGCCACAAACATTAATATCTATGTTGAATATGAAAGGGAATTTGAAACATAGATAGGTCAAGATACCCAATTTGACTCTGAGACTGCATAAAGTCTATCAAAACCAAAGTAAAATATTCTGTGGAGAGCTCTGTGGTTAGCTTTGTTTCTAGCGGTTTGCTAGTATCACAGAATCACAGAACTCTCTTGGAGTTCCCTCCTCTGTACCGCAGGCTACACTGAACACAGGACTTAGACAGAGATGGTCACAAATGGCCCTCAGAGGAATTCCCTACCTGGCTAGGATGCTCAGCACCATTTCTTTCTCCTGATGCACAGGAAATTTTGTGGCCAAAAGTGACACACAAGACTCCAGGTTTCACACTTCAACCCATTTCTCTCTTCAAAGGCTACTACAGTGTATGATTGATACTACAATCGTAATACAAGGTCAGTCCCTAGCATTAGGACAGGTGCTCACTGCACTCTATTTCTTCTGTAGGAGCTACAAATTTCAAGGTTATTTCTACAGACTAAACACACAAGAAGTATTTCCTAGAGTTTATATCTTTCTAAGATCTAAAGTGATAATCGACAACTTATATTTTCATTTGTCCAGATCCTCCTCAAATTTTAAAGTCCAGATTTCATGATAATTTTCTTTATATGTGGACACATTTTGATACACTGCCTTCACTTGAAGTGAATTAGATGACAGTTATAGATTCTCTCATTCCTTAGTGTTTTAAGTAAGTTTGCTTTAGCAAAATATTATCAATAAAGTTGGTGTCTTTATGTATTAAAAAATCCAGTACTAAAATGATATTGAGATGAAACTGAAATAACTTGCCGGAAAGAAACACATCTGGATTTCACCAGCATATACTTTATAGTTCTTAGATCAATTCTTACCTCTTAGACAGGATGAAAATATTTTTGCCTCGACAGACTTAAACTCATGATGTTTAATGAAACATCGTGAAACAAATTAATGATGAAACAAATTCCTTGTTTCCCGCTTTTGCACATTACCACTATTTGACAGAACAAGTACTCATCTTTATCATTTCTTGACAGTCCTTCCAGTCTTATGAATCAATGTTAACACCATTTTGTTATGTGTTGACCTTGGCTGGCTGCTATATGCCCACCCAGCCTCCCTCTGACTCCATGTCCTCATCAAGGCAGAAGGAGAAAATAAGATGAAAAAGCTCATTAGTCAAGATAGAGACAGGGAGGTCACGTACCAGTTACCATCATGGATGAAATAGACTTGACTTGGTGAAAATGGCCAACAAAATTTGAATTGGATGGTGAGAAACAAAGACAAAAACTAAACCCTTTCCCCTCACCACCCCCTTTCCTAGGCTCAACGTCACTCCTTCATTCCCGACTGTTCTACCTCCTCCTGTCCAGAGTGGTGCAGGGGATGGGGAGAGGGGGTTATGGTCAGCCCATAACAGCTCCTCTCTGCTGTTCCTTCCTCCTCATTCTGCTCCCTGCCCCAGCTGGGTCCCTCCCACAGGATGCAATTCCTGCAGGATAAATCTGCTCCAGCATGGGGTCTCCACGAGATTCAGTTCCTTCAGGAAACATCCACCCGCTCCAGCATGGTGTTCTCCATGGGCTGCAGTGTGGACATCTGCTCCGCTGCAGTCTGTCCAGGGGCTGCACGGCAATCGCTGCTTGGGCGCCTGGGACACTTCCTCCCTCTCCTTCTGCTCTGACGTTGTGGCTCACAGGGCTGTTTCACACACTTTTTTTTCCTTTTTCCTCACTACTCACCTCCTGCACAGTGTTTTGTCCTTTCTCAAATATTTTTTCCCAAGGTTCCACCACCTTGGCCGCATGGCTCAGCCATGCCCGTGGTGGATCCATTGGAACTGGCTGTGTCCAGCATGGAGCAGCCTCAGCCTCTCCTCACAGCAGCTGCCCTGTAGTTCCCCACCACCTCCTGGGCACCCACACCCCATGCGCATTTCTAGACCTCTAAAAAGAGCCATAAGGCAGAATTGCCTTTTTCATGACACGTTTAAGGGAGATGTTATGGTACCACTTCCATGGTGGCTGGACTCCTTTCTCCACATTCCTAGTTGTTTTCATCCCTATTGCAATCAAATTCTGCCACAGAAGCTCTCTCAGTGTCTGCGCTTTTGATCTCCTTTCACTGATCTTGATATGCAAATTGAAATTCAGCTGGGCCTCTCACGTTGGAGTACGTTTAGTTTACCTGGGGTGGCCTTAGGGGTATGTGGTGTGCCAGGTACTACATCTCTCTGAGTTCAGGCTCTTCTGCCTTTGCACTTAAGCCCAATGATGAGGCTGATGGCTGGATCCTGTTTATACATCAATAACTTTCACCAGGGATAATCCATTTTTTCTGATCTAGGTTCTGCAGAACGAAACTCGTGTGCCTATTTTGACTGTTCAGTCTCCCCTCTGTCCCCATCTCCTACGTGGTAAGTGAGGCTGCAGTCTTAAGTTGGACCCCTCAGGGTACTTTTTCCTTCAAGTTCCTGAGGACCACAAAGGTGGGAAATTTGTAACTGTCCTTCTCTGTCCAGATTCTTTGACCTGCTAGCTTGTCAGAGTATCTTGCTTCCAGCGGTCTGCAAGGAGGAAGAAAGGATGCTCAGATGATTTTGTTGCTCTTCTGGGCCTCCCTAGCCTCTTGCTGCATGTCGGAGTGCCTTTATGGTTGTCACCAGCCAGCAGAAGACACTTTCGTCTGTCTCCTATGATATCTACCTGAACTAGCTCCTGGCGTGATCCACTCGGCTGCTCTTTGTATACTCTGGAAGGTGCATTGGGCAGTGAGAGTGCATGATAAGGTGCCTTGGGGCCCTGCTCTGGGATTTGCCACATTTCTTGGTCGGGAATGTATCGGTGATAGTCATATAAATTCATAGCTCACTAAGCTCAAGTCAGATGAGGGTTATACAAAGCATACATTTACACATGCAATGTACATAATTCACTTATAATAGTTTTTAAAAGACATAGGGAAGAAAATTCAGGCTTAATCCATTAAAAATTAAAGGTCACTCTCCCTCTCCCTTTCTTCCTCTTGAGCATTTAACTTGCTGATCCCATTGAAAGGGTTATCCCACTCAGTCCTCAATAGAGTAACTATGTTAGTGGAGCGTGGTAGATTTTAGAGCAAGTTTCTTGAAGAGGTTCTTGATAAATTCTTTCTTTCACTCTAAAACCCATTCCAGATTTTGTCCTGGCCATTCTTCTTAGTTAAGCTAAATATTCTTCCTCTTGCTTGGGTTCTGCAAATCAGTCTCTTAAGCTAAGGGTGATCTCCTGCACAACTGTGCTGAATGAGAAACAAAATTCATTCCCATCCTCTGACTTTGGTGATTTATAGGCATGTTTCCATGTGAAGCATCGCTATATGGACTTCACATCATATAGAAATCAAATAGAATATATGGAATTCACATCATATAGAATACATAGAAACATACTGGATACAAATATATAAGGGAGTTAAGTAGGTAGATAGAGTTAAGTAGGTAGATAATTTCTGGCTCTTCGCTGAAACCAGACACCGTGGCACTTGCCTCCTGCAGAAATTTGACCGTCACCCTTAGCCTTTCTCAGTTCAGCTCCCTGCAACAGAGCTGTCAGTCTCAGCTCTCCCTCTCCTCTCAGCCCTGTGACCGAAGCTGTGCCCACACTCTGGATGCCAGGGCCAGCTATGAACCCACTGCATAGTGTTAATGTGCTGCTGGTTTCGCAGAAAGGAGTTGATGGCATCACACAGCAGACTGCTGCAATCCCTCAGGCACCTCTCACCCTGAAAGTGCCCACTCTCCTCTGTATTTGCAGGGTGCCTAGATGAGGGGTGTATGCATGGATGCCTACACTTCAGACAGCGTTCAGTGCTGTGTGTGTAAAACATAGGAATGGTAGTGGTTAGTAGCCTAACAGGGAAAATATAAAGGTAAATACCATGTTATCATAACTAGGCTACCAGCTAGATAGCACTTTTGAGCTTTCTGACATTCTGTTCTGTAAATCCTCTCTCCAGTTCACGTTTGCTCAACTAGTTTCAGGCTTTCTAGATCCTAATTCCTTAAAGACCTTCCTTCCACATCTCCAGCAAGACGGCTGATCAGAAAAAGGTACAAATAATTTCTTCGTATGCATTGATTCCTGTGATGTCCTGGATGCATTTGAAGCAGATGGAGTTCACAACTGAGCTATGTTTGAACAAAGTATGGTGGTTACGGCAGCAAAGTTGCTGTTTGAACTGTATGTCAATGCAGGTACCCAGTGCATTAGGTAGGTTTCCAAGTGTGCTTAATTTCCCAGCACTGAGCAGGACGATTCTGTGAGTACTAATACTTTTAGCTTGCAGTCCAAGCTGAACAGTGCCTTACGAAGCATGCCAGGATGAATTCTGGCGCAGAAACAGTGATCTGAAGCCATACCCCTGCACGCTCTCTGGGTGAGTGAATGTTTGTTGCAGAACCTCAGTGATGCTGGATATTAGGTAATTACAGATATCTGCCTCTGTTTTGACAGTCCTGAGGGCTCATCACTTAGGTGGCTTTGGCAGTGCTGGGATCTGTTTTATCTTGTGCTGCTGTGTGCTTCCAAAGGCTGGAATCCATGCACCTCTCCAAAAAGAGGTTTTCTGTGGATCTGATGCGCCGGCTTTGTAACAGGAGTTCTACCAGACAGGCTGGGTGAATGGCAGCACGTGGTGTGGCAGGGACAGAACCGCGTGAGGTGCTGGTTGCCCTGCCAATGCACACATGCTGACCGGAATATAATACAAAGGGTAAAATGTGCCCTAGATTTATTATTTTGGTTCGGAGCAGTAGGGCTATGAACCTAAAGCTGGAATATGTATGGGGAGGGAGTTTGATTTTGATGACTGGAAGCCAAAACATGGCCATCTACAACCCAGTTTCCTTCCTCCTGTACATTTTTCTGAGGTAGCTTTACTGTTTTCCCCGGAGAGAAAAATTAAATATTTCCTTGAAGAGTATTTGTAAAACTAAAGAAGTCTACATGCTTGTGAGATCAAATCACAAATGTAGTGCTATATTGCCCCGTGGGCATGGAGATTTCAAGCTCTTTAGTACACTATTATAATCATTTTAAAGTGCATTTCTTGCAAACAGTGTAATTTCTGGAGACAAGTTATTTGTACATTGGCTTAGAGATTGTTATCGCAGTTGTGGAAAGAAAAGAAGAAAATATTTCTATTTCCAAACACTGAAATCAGATTGACAGGCCTGCGCTCTCTCTGAGAGATCAGTGGTGACTTCTGTTTTCCTTTGACTGTACAACTGCTTTCCAACTCTTATGCAAAAGCATTAATCTTTGCTAGAAACAAAGCACATGTTTTCATAAAAATCCCTTTGAGGATTTATCTCAGTATGTTTTCAAGAAACAGTTTTTAAATGCTTTCACTAAAGCAGGATAAATTAAAAAGAAAGATTTGACCTGGAAAAATTCCAATGACTTTTAGACAGATACCCCAGTGTATCTGTCTGACCTTGCTGCCCTATTCAGGTTATGAGGCTGTTGTCAGCATACTTGTTGGTCTGTTCCACGTATTTCAAGAAAACTGGGTTGTAATAAATGGGGACGACTTGTGACAACACAACATTAGCTAATCTAAGCTATTTCTGATCATCTGGGTTAGAAGGTAGTGAGCGGATTCCTCAGATCATGTCTTTGCATCTTGAAAGCTCTGATTTCATTATACTGAAGTGACTTCCCACAGACAGGCGTCTTGAATATCTTCAGTGAAGTTAATTTCTTAGATTTTCCTAGCAGCTCGTTTCCGCATTGTCAGCTGGCTTTATTCTAACTTCACGCAGTTATGAAAATTTCTCTAATTTTTAATCTGCATTTTTTCATGTTAATACAGTATTTTATAATTTCCTGGTCTTCCCAATTGGTTAATGAGATTGATTTATCTCTTATCTAATATCCACTCACACATCCATGAATAATCATGCTTCCCCTTGGTCTTTTCTTCCCGTGAAACTTCTCCATAGTTGAAGGTGTTCTCTCTTAAACTCTTTCAAATTCTACAACATTTTTAGAATTTGCCCCTATGCTTAAAAAAATCAAATGCAAGATTTGAGCTATCTGCAGTGACCTAATTGTATTTTTAAAATGCTGCCTTTATTACTACTCCTCAACATAGTGTTTGACTTTTCTCTGACAGTTACAGGAACTTGAACACAGTGCATTAACAGCTTGAATCTTCCTTTGATATGACTGATTGGTGTCTTTATAATGGTGGATTTGATTAAGTCTGGATCAATTTGAATAAGTTTTCCTCATCTGATTCAGGTTGTATTTATGTCTTTAAAACCTTGGACTGCTGTACAAGAAATCAGTAGTGAGTTTTAACTTTCTCTTTTGGCTCATACTTCAAATGTGAAGTTTTTAATGTTTAACACAAGAAATATAATACATTTTAAATGCCTCAGTGCTTGAAAAAAGTTAGAAAGTGCAGGCTATGAATGGCTGGCTCTGCTGACCTGAGGAGAGCTGACTACACCACTGTGATGTGGTAGAAACACAAGCAAAGATAGGGGAAACTTTTGGGACAGTGGGAAGGAGCTGGTAGCTGTTACGAGGAAGAAAAACATGCGCAAGACAGAAAACCAGACTAAGCTGGAACTGGCAGCTAGAGAATTCATTTTGTTGGAGCCGTGACTGAAGACTGAAACATTATAGAGTCATAAGAACCTTTGACAGCAGTACGTGATTTCATAGTAACCTGCAGAAGATAACTGGATAACAGTTTGGACTGGATAGCAATAACTTCTAGCGTGAGTAACTTACCCATGCTAACAAAGACCGAAATGGGTTTTCACATCTAACTCTTACAGGGTTTTTCTGTATGTTGTCTAAAATGGATTTTCGTTTCATCACCAGTTGCAGGAACTTGCCCAGCTCATAACCAGGATGGAATAAAACGACTTAACCCAGGTATGAAATGCTATTCTTTGAAAATAACTTTTCCTCCTTGTTCTAAGTTTTTTCCAATCTGTTTTGTAGTACAAATTACCTGCGTGACATTGATTAGCATGAAATGGATTGCTCAGTTAATCTTCTAATTTGGGCTTCTGCTAGACTAAAACCTTCAAGGATTGTCTGTATCATGTCAGTGAAAAGGATTTCATTATTTGTTTTAAAATTCTGAATTGGGACTGGCATTATAGTCAATCCCAAAATTTATTCTGGTTCCTAGGAACCAGACTGAAATGCTAGTATTTGGTTCTTTATCCTGGTAGATACTTCAGTGAGAGTGAACTGGATTATAATTACCCACCAAAAAGATCGCTACAGGATTTCCTTGAAGAGTTATAAAATTTCTTGCAAACCGTTCCATTACAGACAGTATCTTTTCCACTCTTGCCCCAGGTCTGCTATTACAGAACCAGCAGATGATTTTCTGTGGCTTACTGGTCCCCTGAAAAATACAGAAAAGCAGTACCTTTCCCTCAGCTTCACACTTCCTTATCCCTTACTTACTGCTTACTAAAACAAGTAACCTGTTTTGTGCTGTTATGAAAGTGCTCCCATTCACACTGATGATCTTCTCTGATAAGACAATGTACAACTTTACAGTGTCATACACTAGCCACAGCAGCATGCAGGAGCTCACATGATGGTCATTTAATATCCATGACTCACAGTCCACAGGACTAGGATTCCAGCCAGCTGGGATTTGTTCTAAGTGGCGTGAAATGACAAACTGTGCATGAGATACAGCTCAGATACCAAACATGGCGGCCAAGCACTTAAAAAACATGGCCTCTTGCCCTCTTCAGTAAAGAAAAGAACAAATCATGCAACAGATTCATCGAATGACTACAGAATATCATTTTTCAAAAACTTCGGAAAAATTAAGTGCCAAAATAAAGAATATGGTATCTTGGCCTTTCTAGGTGGTTTCTGCACCCTCACTGGTCTCTGGTTGTTAACTTTTCTTGCCTCTGCTTAGTTTAAATTTTCAGTTTGAGTTTTATGGTGGAAACTGATAACTGCTCTAACTGTGCTTGTGATCTTTCTGCCTGATTTTTGTTTTTAAAAGTGCAACTTCTTTTCCGTGGCTTGGTATTCAGCTGGGATGTTACACAGTTGCGGAGTGCAAGAGGGATTAGATGTTACTCTGTGATTCACCCAGTCCCCAAGGAGAGCTATATAAAGATCATCCTCTTCTCCTTGGCCCCAGGGAAGCTAGGGGGCAGATTACGAGCTAGCGGAAAAGACGAAGGCATAAAGAAAATAACTCACCATCTGAAAAGAGGTTCAGGATTGCATATCCCCCTGCTCTCGCATTGTACAGAACTGGGAAAAAGTGTGCTCCACTGCTCAGCTGCTGTTAGTACAGCCATAAAGGGGCAGTTTCAGGAAAAAAAACAACAAACCACTAAAAGTTCTCTTTCCCACTTTGTGACTGCTCCTTTCACAGAAACTGCTCAAGGTTTGCTTTTCCAAGGAGAAGACGACGATGTGGAAAGGCAGGACTCTGCTGTTCACAGACGCCTTTTCTCTATTGCCTGGGAATCCTGAAATGTGATTGCCCTGTAAGGACAGATTATTTTCAACCACTCCCTTCATTTGTTCCTGTTAAACCCATGGCTTAAGTGGGGTTCCTGTGCTGGAGAGATTTTGCACTGGCTGCGTGCCCAGGGATGGATTGCAGCAAGAGTAGACTCTGACAGAAATAGGTGGTTATGCGTGTAGACCTCTAAGTCTTAAAGCAAGAATATCGCTGCTAGAGGTCAAGGTTTACTCTTGCCAGTATTTCCCTCATTTACTGAAGTCTGTTGACTCTTTTTTGCCAGTGCTGGCTATTTTTGTAACAGTCTCACGGTGGTGGGGATTTTCTCATCTCAGTCCTTACAGAAATGACAGAACTTGGGATACTTTTTCTTCTGAGACTTCATTAAGAAGTCCAAACCCTGTTTTCATGTGAAAACTTCTCCTAGATTACTTGTTTGCAAGTGAGAAGTGTTCTAAATTTGTATTTATAAAATATTTAATTTTAGTTTTATGTGTTTTATCTGAGGTTTTAATATTTTAAGACTATTATTTTGTTGTCCAGAAACTCTTGTCTTTCCCAGTCTCTTAGAAGCAAAGCTCTGAATCCTAGAAAAGAAAAGCAAGACATTTGTTTGCTTTGTTTTTAAACCAATGCACAGCAGTTTTAGACTGCTTTTCAAAGCACTTGGAATTATGGATTTAAAACCAAAAGTCTCATATCTGCTCCTTATTTGGCTTTTACATGTTTTTTAAGGAAGAATCAAGATGTTTTTTGGAAAATTTGAAGAAAGAACGAACCTGAAAGCTGACAGCTATGACAACACCTTGCCTCAGCTTTCTGTGTTCCGAGTGGCACATTTAGTTATATTTGTCCTTCTATTTTTGCATCGCCATTTTGTCCCACATCTTGTCACATGGAGCAGGGCTTTGCTGCTTCAAAGTCTTTGTCAACTGTAAAGTCACTGCTAGATGTAGCTTATCTAAGATGAAAAGCCTTTCCAAAATAGAGGTTTGACCTTTTTACAATAGGAGCAGTGATTTTTTTTTTTTCAATTTTGAATGAAGAGTTTTGCTGTAGCACTATCTGTTATTACCGTTGGCTTTACTAAGGCTTCACTGCTTTACTTTTTGTTTTTAATGTTCATTATGTTCAAATGCGTTTTGTTTTTAAAATACGTGTTTTTATTTGTGTTACTGAAAGCAAACTCAAAGTACCTAGTACAAGAAGGTAATGAGATTTGTGATGATTCGCAGTTCCTTGGGGAATTCTTTTAGCCTTAGATGGCACTTTGAGAACACTCTGTCCTTGCACAGCTAAGCTTCCCTGAGTTATAAGTAGACACTTAATATAGGGCAAGATTGAAAGCAATGATAGAGGTTGTAATGACTTCACTGGGTTAACGTTTTTACCACAGGGTAGCGAAACATAGAAATGAACAGAAATGAGCAATGCACTGCACTGTCTCCCTCAGGCTGTGAAGGGAGCTCACTTTTGGTCTGAATGTTGGATCTCAACAAAGCACTGCTTCTTCTGAAGTGAAAGTTGTAGCGTGCATGAAGGTGAATCCACACCATGCTACCCACTGGATTTTTTGGGTTGGTTTGCATTTTCTTGGCAATAACATGCAAGGAAGGGAGAGGTGAATCTGCAAATGTTTGTTCTCTATTAGTAGATGGCATTGCTAAGATGTGTTTAAAAATTTGGCTGACTGGCCTCGATTTCTTTACTGTCTGACAGCCTAAGCTCTATTTATTACAGATTACTGACCACTGAATAAGTAGATATCTAGCAGAACATTTCAGTCACCTTTTGAAAATAGCTGTTCCTTTCTAGCAGTTTGTGTCAGCTAGGCTCTGGAGCCTACTGATGCATTCTGGTACAGATACGGGAGTAAATGGACAGGATTATATTTTTCATTTAAAAATTGGATTACAAAGAACCTAACAGACTGAGATGTTTTGCAGAAGTATTATTTTAACTGCTTTAATGTCATACAACTGGGGGGGTCGGGGAGACAAAAAGGAGTAATAAGGAGTTGCTCAGATTTGGAACAATTAATTTTTCTCTACCCTACTCTACGGTTTATGTTTCCAAAAGAGAGTGCACTGGCATTGGCTCTGTGTTGATTGGAAATAATTTGGTATTCTGAGCCCTACCCTGCATTTTTTCGGGTTGGCAATGCTTCTTTACCCAGTCCCCTGCTACCTTCCACAGGCCTCTAGTTAAAGGACCTGAATCAAAGCACTTTGCTCATCTAATTCACAACGCTGCATGACTCTGTGCATTTACTATTAGCCCACTGTTCCTTCTTTCTACTGCCTTGCACAATTTCTTCTACCTTATCTGTTGCTGATACATGCAATTGTGT
>Ga0181612_165484_pt1 | contig 11792 bp, 11 predicted proteins | sample HoacroProtozoa21_FD_119630 | JGI IMG/M metagenome (GOLD analysis project Ga0181612, IMG submission 119630) | Hoatzin crop microbial communities from Cojedes, Venezuel. Combined Assembly of Gp0051906, Gp0051904, Gp0051908 | reverse complement strand
TGACACACAGAACTTTCTTAAAGAGAGCCTACCCCCAATCCCCCCCCCGGCACCGCGGCGGGTTTTGGGAAACGGTTTTTTTGTAAAAATTTTAACCATCCCCCACAAAGGGCCGGCCCCCCCCCCCCCCCCCCCCCCCCCCGAAGGCCAGACGCCGTGGCCCCGAGTAATGCAGCAGAAGAAAGATGCTCTACAGAAAACGCATGGAGCACCTGCAGCTCACCGCCACACCAGATTACTCGGCCATAAGCCGCAGGATGGCATCTCTCAGCTGTCCGGGTGCTGACAGGCAGGCAACAGGGTGCCCAGGGTGCAGGCACCCCCAAAACGCCGCTTCCAGAGGCAGCTGCCAGGGTGTCAGGGCCCATCCGAAGGGATGCTCGTGATCAGGCCAGTGCTAGCTAATCAGCCACTTCACTGAAGGGTCTTCACATGACACACCTATCCTAGTGAGATGCAGGCCGTCAAGCAGTCATCTGAGGACTTTTACGCTGAGGCGAGCCGTGTATCACAGCTCTGTCAGAACAGCAGCGTCAATTCAGAGCGCGTTTGCGAGGAGGGGTAGGAAATGGGAGGTCAAACCCCTCCTGCTTCCTAGCCAATAGGCTGTACTGACAAAATCCTGCAGCCTGGACACGTATCTGCCAGGAGAGCTTTGCTGAAAAACTGGCATCAGCATTAGCATGCCTATGGCCTAGACTTTGCTGACACAGCAAGAGCAGCAGGTCTGTAACACACACAAGGTCTCAGGCAGCTCTACTGACATGCTAACCCTGCGTTCACCAGCTCCGTTATCTTCTTGGATGGCACTTTTCCTCATTCAGAGAGAGATACAAAGGTTCCACTGGGGAAAAACAAGGCTTGTCTGCTCCATGCTGCATCCCTTCAGCTGCTCTTAGTAGCTGTAGCTCGAAACATCTGATAGCTACTTTTAGTCCTGCACACACTCCAAGACACACATCCTGGAACCTCTTTCATCCCTAGTGACGCCAATATGCACGGGTGCTCTAAGGAATTTTGTAAAAAGCCCACCAAGCATCTGTGATGGTGGAACACCATCATCCTAGAAGGAACATCTGGACCACCAGAACAACCAAGACAACAACTCCACTGTACTTCTCAGGGGCCGCTCAAAGGTTTGTCAAAGCCTAACTCTCTTCCCAGCATAGAAAGAGACATGCTGTATATAACCAAGAATTGACAAGGAGTAGCTGATCTGGAAAGGAACCTAGATCACCAAGCCTTCTTGGTGCCTCTGAAAAGTCTTTTCACTTTTCGCTACCTTCATTTCTACTTACCGAATGGAGGAAGGTTTTCCTCCCTAGCCCAAAGAACTAAGGCACAACACGGCCACACAGTTAGGTTTTCTAACCCAGCTTACTATCCCAGTTGCTCTGCTCCAAGAATGTCTGGATCTATGAAAGCTTATGAAGCCAGACTTGGACATCATCCCTCCTCTCACTGCATATATCCATGCACAGGCAGGACAGTATCAGTGACCCTCGTCCAACTCCCTGCATCAAATCTCCCTGCAGCAATTCAACAAGAAGAACTGGGGGAGGAAGACAGGTCACTGGTACCTTTCAGCAGATGAACATCACAAGCAAAAGGCAGCAATTCCAGGAGAGAAACCTGAGCAACAGCCCTCCCCTCTGAGGCCTTACGGCAGCCTGTCAAGTCAAAACCCACAAATACTACAGCAACCTGGGGAGAGAAAGGATGAAAAAATGAAAACACACTGAAAAGCAGCATGGCTGAACATCTGTAGCAGCTGTACAAACAGTAAACCAGTTTGAGTCCTTTGCAGACATGCTGCTCAACACGGCTTGACACAGTCTGCCACTCTGAGAGGTCCTCACAAGTCCAGGATGCTTGCAAGGGCTGCCAAGATCTGCATTTGGTATCAGGTGGGACTGAAAGTCTAAATTCTTTTCCCATGTTTGTCCATTGACCTTTTCCATCGATCTAACTACACTGACGAGCACAATGGATACTAACTTTTATTCTAAGAGAGTTGTATCAGTACAACCAGTGAGTACATACATATGTGGGCATAAGAGAACCTTTCTGCACAGGGACAATGCTTCTAGGTAGCACTACAGTAACGTAACTCAGAATATCCTGTGGGGTTGTACTTAAGAGAGATTCTGTAATGTAGTCACCATAACCCTCCCAGTTATGCTCTCAGGGGTCATCCCATCAGATTTCAACATCTTGTAATCCTTCAGTAGCTGGTTGCCAGACAGCTGGCCCAATGATTGCTCCACTCTTCCCTCACCCCAAGCGCTTTTTCACTCTCCATGCAGGATGTGCTCTAGACCGACTTAAGCCACACAGGACCAGCTAGCCCAAAGCTCAAAAGAAGATAAAGACTCCATCATGCCCATCTCAGAAATCTGTTCATCTTCTAACTGGCACCATACACAGCCTCCTCTGCTACCCAGTCTCCTCACTAAGGCATCTCCCATGCTGCTGTGCGCGGTGGACACAGTGATAATTTGCAGAAATCTTTCTCTGCCAACAACTATCATTTTCTCAGGTATAGGCTCTATGCTGGCAGCTGATGGACCCCAAATTCCAGCGAGCCAGAAGCATAGTAGCAGCCATCAAAATGCCGCATCCAACCCAGCCAGGACTGTCCCAGCCACAAAGCAACTGCTATTCCACACAGCTGCCTCTTGGGTCTAAGAAAGCTATGTCCTCCTAAGATGGAAACGTTCAGGCTTTACGCCTATTTGCAATATCACGTCTTCAAACCAAATGCCCATTTCACACCAGCTACTCTCTGTCAAAACACCTTTACACTGACGCACCACTAGTTCTTAGAAATGCACAAGCACCATTTCAGGGCTGTTGAGCCTTCCAGTCAGGAAGGTAAGAACAGTAACAGAGCAACTTGACCTTTAAGAGGGTCTGATATTAACCTAAAACACTCTTCACTGCTGGGGCAACTGCACATCTCAGTCTCTTGTTGCCTCTAATACCTATGCCCAGAAGCTGGGTCACGCTGTCCTAGCAAAGAAATTCACACATTAGGCTCCAGTTCCCTGAGTACAGAATTAATTTTAGTTGATGTTTGTCTTTTTTTGTCTCCCCTAACACAAAAAGCTTCACTGGAATTGTAGGTTGCAGACAGGCTTTCGTCACCGCTGGGAAAACAGCTTCCCATCATGAGCCCCAGATCTACAAATGGCATCACGTGAGTGCTGGGAACGGGGAGCCTGCAGTGCAGGCAGCCAGGGGACATACCTCCTCGTAGTTCTTTGCTTCAACTCCATGCTTCATATCCAGAATCACGAGCTGGTCCGGCATCCTCCCTGTTCCTGGAAGCGTAATGAAAGGATTCATTGTGCGAAACATTCAGCCTGCCAGGAAATCACCAGCTCTCCTCACCACGGAGGAAGAGCTCACAATATCCCTCCCCTCCCTTCATGTCTGCAGCTAACTGTGGAGGCAGCACAGTCCAGCCTAAAAATACAGAGACTTCACAATAAATCTTGGCTGAAGGAGAGCCTCCCAAAGATAATGAGAACAAGCTGTAACTAAAAGCGCTAAGTGTGTGTAGGATGCAAATCACTGTAAAAACTGCAGAGGATTAGAAGATGAATACCAGCTGCTATGAGACAGCCTGGCAAAAGACAAGTCACCAGAGGGACAAATATTCAACTGCGAAGCCCATGTTCCTCCTAGTAGGAAGTGCACCGGCAACTTGTCAAGGTTACTGGGGTTGTAAATTATTTTACATTCAAAGGAGCACTAGGCAAACTGCTCTAATTGAGGAATATGGCACACGGGCACTGCTGACCCTCGCATGCTGCAGTATCTGCAGAAACGAAGGCAATCCCTTTACCGACATATCTTTACAGGGAAGGAATAGCTCAGATGTTCGAGACCCACACTGCTAATGCAAACCCCAAGATGGCAGGAGGCTTCTGAAGCCAGGAAAACGCCACTTCTGAGAACTGCCAGCTGGAGTCGCACAAACAGCAAGCAGGATAAGGCTGCAGTCAACAGCACAGTAGGAATCTTTTAACCATGCAGCCCCCAAGCTAGGGACACCTGTGGCTAACAGCTTCTTTTAACTGCTACAAACTATCACCTCTGAGAACACTCATAACTGGGGAAAAAAATACAGAGAATAGGCATATAAGACACCCTAAAGAACGCAGCACATCAGCTGACCCAAGTATCCTATTCCACTATACCACCCACCAGGGAAATGTCTGCACATAACACATTCCCAAATCCCACCAGTCTGGGGCGTACAGTTGTCCTCAGCTGGCTGACAGCAAAACACAAGGTCTGAATTCACTTACACTATGAATTTCAGTGTCTTTATCCAGGAGCATATCCACTACTCACACTCCGCCTTAAGAGGCTGCCAGGTGGACATTCCCTCAGTCCACAAACAAGTTCAATGTACAGGTTACACTGGGTCACTCTAGTCCGAGCTAGGAAAACATTCCAGATCTTCAGTACAACATCCCCGTATTTTCTCTCTATCCACTCCAACACCAGAGTAGAATCACCTCTACCTTCTACTGCTAGCAGAACATGGCATAACCTACTGACAAGATGGTCCATATCAACTACAAACTGTTTCTTAAATTTCCTGAGGGATATAGGAGCTCAAAATTCAAACCCAGCTATGTAAGAGCCCAATGGATAAATCAGGATTAGGATGGAATTTTTTGCTTTTCTTATAAGAGACAGGTTACTGTAAAAACAAACTCAAATTCCAGTACTGCTCTTTAACAGACAGGCTGTATACAACCACCCAGTGGTCCTTCCTCCAACCACAAGTTTTGACCTCTTATGCCATACATATACCAGCACGCCTGGAACCCAGCAGGCAGGACAGCCAACAGTAGCTGCAGAAGAAAATTCAACGCACACAGTTCAGTGAGAGTTTGGTTTTTTTCTTTTTAACAATGTTTAAATTACAGCAACTTGGGTGGAGAGCTGGAGATTCCAGGAAAAGATGAGAAAGATGAAAAGGCCAGTGAACAGGAGGAACAGAACTGGAAGGATTAATTTGTCAGGCTGGAAGGGAGAGCTGCCAAGAGGCAGTAAGAAAGCAGAAAACTTAATAGCTGCTAGGCGCAAAGGGAGGGAAAGCAGACATTCTGCAAGAGGTTAATGTTGTCAGGGACTGGCCTGGAAAAACTCACGCTGCTCTTCTACAAGTTTACTGAGCCCACGGCACTAGTCAGCTCCCTTCACACTCATCAGATCCGCAACAACTCCCTGCTCTTCCTGCAGCCAGGGCTCACCACAGCAGACTGGATCAGCAGCAAAGATTAAAACAGTTAAGTCCCAGAGATCTCACACTAAATTCATACCTACATCCCCCAGGAGGTCTTCAAGAGGTCATCTCACATGAGCACAGAACTGTTTCCTGGGGGATTAGGGAAGCTCCTAATTTGCAAAGTCAGTGGAAAAACAGGATGGTTGAACTGGATGTCAAAAAGTTTTCCCACAGCATTTCCAGAAAAAATGAGCCATAACACTCTTAAGAAAGTTTGGGAAGAGAAGGATTACAGAAGGAGCAAAGAGGCAAAGATCAGCACACAGGAAGGGCCCTACAGGGGACCACATGGTGCAGGCCAGGCTGTTCTCCTCAGAGATTAGCACACAGTGCGAGAGTAAGTGTGCCTGGGAACAGAGCACTGGTCAGGCCGACAGGACCCTTCCAACCTGGAAGCAGGAAAAAAGCCTGTCATGCAAACACCCATAGCTCGAAGAAGCACCCCGAGAACTCCTCCACTCTGATAAGGTGGACCTTCTAAATAGGATCTCATTCTTGCTTCCTCTTCCTCATTTCTGTGGTTAAGGATTGAGAAATCCCAGTTGCTTAGACCCCTCAGGTCCCAACGGCTCTGGGCTTCCTCTACCAACAGTTTTTCTCTTCTAGCACTCCACCAACATCCTCCTTGGCTGCCGGACTACAAGTCCCGATCACTTACTTGATGAGACTGTGAAAAAACCCAATCCTTTAAAGAGACACATGGGGATAAAACAGAGCGTGGTCAGTTCCCCCATTCCCATGCTGACCTTAGAGAGGAAACGAGGCACTTTCTTGTGATGCAGTTACTTCTTCCACAGTACCTTAACCAAGTCCTGCAGACGATCAAGCCTCACAGTGCCACCTCCTTAACTTTAATATTCCCTTGATTACCAGCATAGGCATGGGAAATCTGGAGCTACTCATCATGCAGCTTCTCTCTTTAGAAAGGAATTTGGGGTGCCTGGGCGAAAAAAATGGCAGCTTGGAGGCCCCCAAAGAGAAAGCCTTCAGAAGAGGATTCAGCTGCTCGACTGAACAGCTCTAGATTTCGGCACCTCAGTGTCCCACTGATGACCAGGTAGAAGCTGCCCTTGAAATATTTTATGCTATCAGCACTGAAAGCTTTCAAGCAAACTTGCAACAACACAAGGGAATCAGGGAACAAACATTCGCTACAATCAAAAGAGCTATAAGGGGCTCAGTCTAGGCAAGCAACCTCTGGTCTCAAGCACTGAAGTAAGAGTTTAGACACAACTAAAGAAAGAAGCCTCGCCCACTTCAGCGTGTGATCACAAGGAAACTATGAAAAAGTTTGTGGGACTGTCTGGAGACCTCCCAAATACCCAGGTGTTGGACAGTAAATAGCACCAGATGAGTCACTAGTGCCTGCATGTCTCGATGCATGAAGGAGCATTTGGAGGCCCTACTTTTGGACTGAAATAAAAGCAAAATCCTGAGCATTCAGGGTCACCGTCTTACCTGTAAAATACTACAGCAGAGGTGTTACAGGCCAGATTCCTCCCAACCCCAGAAAAGATAGCCTTCTCTTTCTGGAAAGTTCAACTTGCAAAGTATTTGTATCTTATACACGGAGCAGAAGAGCAGAACAGAGGCTGCCTTACAGCAGATACGAGGAACGCTGCTAGTGACTGCTCTGTGAAATGCTCTGGCATCTTTTAGGAGAAGACCTAAGAAAAACTAGGTCCAGGGAGCAGAACTCTGACAGTGAACATGAAAAGATGTGAGCACCTACGAACTTGCACGCGCTCACGCCGCTGCAAATGAGACTGGAGCCCACGTGTTGGCTGTTTTCAGCACATTTGTCCTGAAGTTGAGCCCAGACACTCAAAGCAGCACATGCGTCACACTCACAGGAAATGAGCCTCAAAAGCTCGTTAGGCAACCATCTCTGCAGCACAAATGCAAGGCTGACGTCCTGCTCATTTCCCCTTCCCTTTACTGACCACAGAGAGAGCAGTTGCGGGTGCAAACCAAGGCCACGTTCTCTGTACACACACACACGCACCACCAACCCCAGAAAATGGCTGTCAGCCTAAAGCAGGATTGCTGCCAAGTACACACGGTGGAGAGATTACGTTCCACCAAACGGGGAGAGATGGTCAGCTGGGGCGAAAGACAGGGTCCTGGAGATGATGGCATCCTGCTCTGTCCTGGCTCGACTGCAAGATGGGGAGAAGCATGAAAAGGGTTAAAGAGGTGTGGTTTGCTCCCCGGTACTGCCACTCACTGCAACTGTGGTGACTTCTGCAGGAGGAACACGCGATTTCCCTTCCAGAGGAAAGCCAAGCGCTCTACACGACAGCCACAGAGGACTGCTTAACTTCAAACGCAACACCAACAGCAGATATTCTGCAGCAAGCCTGCCCACAACCTCCCAAAGATCAGCTTTAAACGTCAGTGTTCTGCGGACCACACTCAGGATGGCTTTACTCATAGCCCTAATCCATGCGTCTACGTGAACTTGACCAGAAGCAAGAAGCAGCCAACAGACCTTTCACTTCACTTACCTACAGGAAGCTTGCTCTCAAAGCAGGCCTCAAACATATCATAGTCTTCAGTGGTGAAGGCAAACTTGCCCTTAGTGGCGTCCTCCTTGGCATACAGGATGTGCCCAGCTGAGTCGGTGATCTGTAAGAGAGATAACGAGGGTGAGGAACACAGTGCTTCGCTGCCACGGGCTCACGCTGCCCGTGCTATGCTGGAAGAGTTCTTGTAGGATCCCCTTTGGAGCTGCTGCGGTCTCCTTTCAACAGTTTCCCTCCTTCTTCACAACTATATCAATTCCTCTCTTCCTCATCCCCACTCCAGGAGCTGACAAAGTCAGAGTGCCTCCAAGGTAATTATTGACTCTTACACTGAACAAAAAAGAACCCCACCAAAAAACAACCAACCAACCAACAAACCCCAAAACCACACCAATTCCTCTTCCTCCTATAACCTCTGAATATAGGCTACATTTATGAACTCTAGCTGAACCAAACCGTTGTTCGTGGCCTTCTTTTTGCAAGCAAAATTCATGAACTCCCATAGCAACAGAGATACGGAGAAGCCTTATGGGGCAAAAAAGACTCTTTCCTCAGAAGACGAAATGGAGAAGGGCACATCTATTTCTCTAGAAATGAACCACCAGCGTGGCCCCGAGTTACACAACCTCTGGGTGCCAAGATCCATAAAAGTGGCCACTTCAGAGGACAATTCAGACTACACAGACAGAATAATGACTGCTTTGTGCTAAGTCTATGAAATTACTAAGAATAGGCAAAAACTGTAAAAGGTCTACAAAAATGCTTCAACAAAGAGAAAAGAAAAGGACACACATTTCATGATGCGGACTTGAGAACCATTGTGCTCAGTTAAAGGCTCCGTCCAGTTGAAATACTCTGACCATGCAGAGGGGTGAAAAAACCTGAAGGCGTTAACAATACTGCGTGAAAATCAACAGTGTGTGTTCCACTGGAACGCTTCCCAGTTCCCTTCAACTCTATCCCGGAACAGGTATGCCTGAAAAAGCACGGGTGCTAAAGTTACTAGGGGTCTTTGAAAGTCTTAGAGGTGAAGAGACTAAAAAGCCTGGGAATAATTTTGAAGGTATATAAGACAGAAGTACACAAAATAATTTGTGGTATGGAGAAGGTAAGTCTGATGCTCTCCTTTACTCCATCTTACAACAGAAAAACAGCCTCATTTCACTGTACAGAGGCCATACAAAAAGGCTATGTACCCAAAATTTTCCAAGGAAACACTCTTCTTCTTAGCAGAACGCTGAATTAACTCCCTGCCACGGGATACCACTGATGCCAGCAGCCTGCTGGACTCAGAACAGGTGCGGACCTTCACATGGATAATGAAAGTTACTGCATTAGGCAGGAAAAATAATAAAGTATATAGATCCTTCATGCCTCGGGGCATAAACCACAGCAGGCAAGACTTTAGGAACAAGCTTCCTCTCCACACAGATTATCCCGTAACTGTCTGTTACGGGATTTGTTGTGGCTTCCCCTGCACCATATGGTATCTGTCAGCGTCTGAGCACGACGAGGAACACCGCTTGCTCTCCTTCCACGCTGCAGTTCCTGCTCAGAGCAATACCTGTGCTCAGGCGGCGAGCCGATGAAAGCACGCCTGCGCAGTCAGGCACAGGCAGCTACGTTGCCATCATCCCCCTGCCACAGGCCACCAGAAACAAGTCACCTTCTGTCTGGAAGCCACCAGACTACCGGAGGCACTCAGCTTAAGCGAGCAGTCCCCGCTGGAGTACAGGACTGTCCGCATCTGACCACGCAGGCACAGTGTAAAAGCATGTGTTTTGGCCACCATATGGTGACACCATATAATCTACACAGTGGGTTCTCCATTCCGAGAAACGATCACAAGAACACAGCAAAGAAAGCTCTCAAATGTCCCTATTATTTTGAGCACTATTGCCTTAGGGCTTTCTAGACACCGGAGCTAATCTTTAGCTAGAGGATATTACGCAGCTCGATCCATTTTCGCCCTCTGCAGCTCTAGCAATAGCCTGCTCATGGACAGGATCCTGGACAGTAAAAGCTCTGCTATCTGCTTTCGTCAAAACTGAATAGTATTACCCAAATCGGCCAAATACACCGCCCATTCAGCCGGGGCTGCGGGGGCGGGAGAAGCTGCTAGCAGCCCAGCCAGAACGCTTGTGGGGGAGTTGACCTGAAAGGGATTTTTCATGCTATTCTAACGTTATTTACGGTAACGCAATCCCCTACAGACAGAGCATTGTCCACCCTTGACAAACAGCCCGATGGTCCCCCACGCCGCCAGCCTCGACAACGGGGCAGAGGCACGTGGCCGGGCCCGGGCGAGACCCCAGCCGCCCCGACGCCGGCCCGGCAGCCAGCTGGCAGAGCCTGCCGGCTCCTCCGGAGCAGGGGGTGCCACTGCCAGCGCCGGGCTATCGCACACACAACGCTTAGCTCACGGGCAGGAGCCAAACCCAGCCCAGCCAGATTAACTACCAACCTCTGACGTTGGGTGGCCCAACCCAGTGGACCGAAGCAGGGCATCCAGTGCAGAGGGAGAGAGCCCACCTGCAGACACAACGTCCTGAACTAACCTTTCCCACACAGACACGAAGTATGCACCTCGCGGAGGGCCTACAGTGCTTGCTATAGGCCCAGCACACTGGGAGGCTACAGCCTACCCAAACAATAAGGAGGAAAGCAGTAACTGCATAAACTATTATTTCTCCTTCATAGTTTTTCAAACTAGTGCGGGACTTTTGGTTTTTTTTTAATTTTTATTTTGCACTTAGAATGAAATAGAAATTCCATGAGCAGTCCTACCTGGATACCAGCTTCAGCAGCAGAGCCAGGCTAACTCCCAAGCATGGGATTCATTGCTCCACCACCTCCCTAGACAAGTCCTCTGTCACAAAAGTGAGTTTTGGAACAGACTGCGGGATCAGCTGACCTATGAGTGGACAACCAGAGAACCAGGAGGCTTGATCACCAAGCGGTAAGAGACAGATGGGCACACGGCACTCCATCTGAAACACATGCACCTCACCAGGCAAAGGCCACAGCAACGTTTTAAAGCGATAAAGCTGCTTGGCTCTGCCTACATGCAGACACAAGTTTCCTCTTACAAACAATGCACGAACAGCAGAAGAAGCTTCTTCAACAAGCAAGACTCTAGAAACAGCCCTCTCCAGCTGCCAGCAACCCCAGGCCTTCGGGCGTCTTTGGGCAGTTGCTGGCAGGGCAAGTTGATTTTGGGAGATCCCAAATACTGAGCAACACCGAGTTCAGAGACTCCCGAGCAGACCACCCTGCCTCTGTCTGTTTGTGTGCTTACTTTTGAAGCCTTTGGAGCTTAGAGAGAAATTAAAAAAAAAAAATAGATGGGAAGCTGTTACGACCTGATTACATGGCAGCAGACCTTACTCAGCCAGTCGGGAAATCTGGAGAAAGCTTAGGGAAAGCAGATCGTGGCTGGAAATCGAGTGAAGCTGTTGAATTTGTAACAGCTGCTTGTCACACAGGTGTGTTAGTGACCTGTATTCTGCTGACCCTTCCCCTGCGCTCCCTCAAGATCCTTCAGGACCACTTTCTCCCCCGCAGCGAACACCGGCGTCCTCAAAGCCCACGCGAGCCACCGCGCAGCCGGACGGGAACAGCCATTTTGAGTCCCGACACCTCGCTCCCACGCCCTCACCGTGCCCGTTCCCCGCAGCCTGCGGCGCCGGGCCGTGTGGGGGGAAGGAGCCCTGGGAAAGCCACGTCACCGAACCGCTTCCCTCCTCCCGCCGCGCCAGCAGGCTCCGGGCGGGAAGGGCTTTGGGTGGGAAGAGACGGCGCCGCCATGAGCTCTTTGGGTGGAAAAAGCCCCCTTTTGGCCCCAACCCGCGCCCCGCGGCCCGGGGGGCAAAGCGCCGGGCCGAGCTGGCGGCCTCCAGCGCAGGGCGCGTCCCGCCCCGTGCCCCCCCCCCGCCGCGCCGCGGGCAGGAGGCCGGCCC
>Ga0181612_161131_pt1 | contig 11792 bp, 4 predicted proteins | sample HoacroProtozoa21_FD_119630 | JGI IMG/M metagenome (GOLD analysis project Ga0181612, IMG submission 119630) | Hoatzin crop microbial communities from Cojedes, Venezuel. Combined Assembly of Gp0051906, Gp0051904, Gp0051908 | reverse complement strand
TTTATTACAACAGTTTTACAGATCTATAACACTATGAAAAACATTAAGGAATACCAGAAATTCCATTAAAGGTTAGGAGGGTAACAACGAGTAGAAAGATGTTGGAGAGAGAATAAAGCAAACTTTATCACAATAAGAAATTAATTTAGTCCAGTGAAGTAACTCACCCACCCACAACTGGCACTTTCTCAGAGACTTCCTTTCACATATAAAATATCTTCAGTTATCCAAAAAGATGGACCTGCAGTCGAAGTAACAGTTCTATCTTTTCTGATTATTGGCAATGCCAGTACAATAATTTTTAACATATTTGCAGGATGTTTGCAAGATTAGTGTTCAATCTGTACGCTATTTGGAGGGCAGTTAAAATCTGGGCCCCGATTCTAGGACCTTTTCTGCAAAATGAGATAATAATCCCTACTGAGAATAAAAAAGTATCTATCCACTGGCCAGCATATCAGTCCTTCAGTTTTCAGAATTTAACATCCTCATTTTGTATTATGTATACATATTCCCTCCTGCTCTAAATGTGGGGCATTATTGTCACATTAACACCCGGTTCTCTGACGGTTTTGATGTGATTCTAGTGACTTTTTGTTTGAAGGTCGTGACTGAAGAATCTTTCTGACTTTGTCACAGACTAGGGTTCTAAACAAGTTTAAAAGACAGTGTGGTGCTTATTACTCATGTTCCTGTACAAGTGGCTAATGGAAAAGCTGTTTTGTTCTGATAGGTCTGTGGTTAACTGAGGCCTGAGGGACTGAGCTTGTCGTCTTTGTCTGAGGCCCAGCACAGGTCATCCAGTCTTTCTGTTTTGTCTGAAAAACTCTATTCCCTTATGTTTCTTATGATTCCCACATCTCTGTTGACCTCATTTCCCGTTGTCTTCCTCTCATAGTGAAACAATTTGATTGTCACAAGCATGGGCAGGTGCTATGTGAGGGATCACGGCCTGACGTGTGGGAGCAAAATGCGCAGACTTCCAGAGGATCCCACCTTCATTTGAATCAGCTTGTTCGAAACTAATCAACTGTTACAGGTCAGCTTTGGAAAGCAGCCAGGAAAGTCAGAGGTTCTAGTTATTTACTTTTGCTATACAGGGATGTGACAGCTCTTCCGCTAGTAGACATCCACCTGTGCTGATGCAGTCTTGGTGAAGCTGTGACGGGTTTTTATTGTGCGTGTAAAAGCCTCTGAGCGCAAAATCATGAATACTTCTTGGACAGATTACAGGACTCACAAATAGCGAGCTGTAGTTATGGACCTTACGTTGTTCCATGAGTGAAAATTGCATGGAGTAACGCCTCCAATATCTTTGGTTTTACCTGGAATTCAGATATCTACTCTTTATAACCTGCAAGACTTTCTGCTGTCCTGATTCCTCATCCTAGAAGATGGTTTTCACTGCCCTCAGAACCATCTTATGTGGCATCAGCCTGAAGTGCTTTTTCAGTGGCTTCAGCAGCATGCTTGCAGAATATGAGTTTGAAACAACATGGGTTTGAGGGAGATTTGCTGTACATGGAAGCACTGGATTGAAAGGATGTCTTAGGTCAGCAAGTCTAGTCCCCTGCTGTTCTGTAATCTCCTTCATAAACTTATCAAAGTCTCCCTTACAAGTGATGAAGATTTTTTCCCCATTCTTGTTATTGGAAGACTGTTTCAGGACCCCACTCCTTTGGTTGTGAAAAAGCTTGCAGCCTCTCTTTTGCTAGATTAAACAAGGCAAGCATTTATTCTCCTTCAGTCTTCATTCTTAAAAAATCTTTAAGTTCTCCTTATGGTCCTGGTAGCCCTGTTTTGAATATGCTATACTCTGATTTCATCTTTTTTGAACAAGGGTGGCCAGGATTGTGTGCTCTATTCCAGAGGGCATCTTGCCAATAATTTGTATAATGTTACAAATACCCTTTCTTTAGAGTATACCTTTACTGACGCATCTTAGACTTTGTGTCCACAGTCAAGGAAATAAGCATTGAAAGTCTGTCTGCGTATGTCAATGAGAAGCTGCTTACTGACTTCAGTGTTGTCAGGATTATTCTCAACACTGTTCTTGGAAGAAAGAAGCTGTTAATTTATCCTACATTGATTTTTAGAAGATTTCACAGAAAATGTTCTGAAAATTAATGGATTTGGGTGGCAAGAAGTGTCAGGTTGCAAGGTGAACCATTTACAGATAGTTGCCTTTCTGCATGTTGGTGCGGGTGAAACTGTGCTTCTCGTTTCTTTCTTGAAGTTCAAACACAAAAGAGTACAGCTTTCAAAACTCATCCTCTAAGGAATCGCAAATGCTCAGAGCTTCTGAGCACCCCTGACTGGAAGCAGACAATCAGATGAAAGGTTTGTTTGTAAAGAGCCAAAACTAGAAGAAAAGTGTCTGTTGACAGTAAGATTATAGAAATCTACAGATTTTCCGTCTTTAAAATCTGCAATTACATTTCTCTGATGAGAAGTAGACTAGTATCTGAGAAATGTGAAAATGATTGCAGTATATTATATTAAAGATGTGAAGGTGATTTCTTGGGAGAGACGATAGTATCTGCTACTACATTTGTACTACTAACATTTATGAATGTTAGATACTAAAGGAAAAGTATAAATTAAAAAGACGAACTATATGTTGTAAGTAAACTCTTACATAAAACATTACTTTAATTGTACTTATGCTGCTGTGGTGCATGACACACTAATAAAATCAGTTCTGAAGCCTAATAGTCTACTATTGCACATCTGACACTGCAACAGAGAGTGTAAAACAAAAGTGGCTTATGTTTACTTTGCAGAACTGCTACTCGGGATACGAGGTGGTGAAGCTGCACTGTAGATTGGTTTTATTCATTTGCACAAGTAACATAATTTTTTTCAATGCAATTTCAGTCTAACTTTTATTTACAGTTTTTCACCTTTGAACAATATAAGAAGCTACTAGGATATGCATCCTTACCACCAGGACTGGTATGTATGAGTACAGAACTTCATGTTCTAATTTAATATGTGTATACTAAAAAGTCCCATCCATTTCTTCCCATAGAAGGAGTCCAAAATTAAGGGGGCCGGTTCAACCAACAGTTTGTCAGAACACACTTGTTCCTTGAAAACATTGATAACAGAATTTGTCAAAATGATAGTTATGTTAATTTTTGTATCAAATGTCTTCAATGTCATAACATTTGTTAACATGGATAGTGACAGTCATTGTGGAAGCATCTGTATGCAGCTTCATTCTTTATTCTCGAAAAATAACAAAAAACAATTGAACATTATCAATTTTTATTTATTCATATGATAGTGACTAGAGACCTCAACCAGGTATCAAAGTGCTACTCTGCAAGGCACAGTGCAGCTATAACAAAAATATAGACCTCAGTCTTATTCTAAAGACTTTATAATAGAAACATAAACTATTGACAGAAAACTACTACGTCTTGTGAAGTCAATGGCAAAATTCCCTTATACTTCAGTGGAGTTAGGATGTTGTCTCAAAAACATAACTTTTAAAAAGAAAATACAGAACATATATACACACAAAAATGTTTTCATGCTAAAATGTAGCTTACATATATGGTCTGCAATCTCATATATAGGGCTTAATTCTGCTATCATACCATTTGGAATTAATAAGTTTTTATAAGAATTACTGCTTTCTGTGGTGTAAGAATGTAAGTAATAGTAAATACCTGTTTTCACAATAATGGCATTACAACTGTAGGAAACAATTGATAACTTTATGGTTACGCTATAAAGGTTTTGGTAATAAATGTTTCCCGGTGCTGATAGTGATAATATTTCCAGGAAAATCTTGGAAATCATGCCACTTCTATGGGAGATGCTGATCAGTTTTCCCCAAAATCAAAAGGTTTTGTTTAAAGATCATCTTTAACTAGGAAGTTGTTTCTTTCTTGAATTTTTTCAGCACATTATCATTCAATATTTCTACTTTAATCTGTTGCTTCCTTCCAGTTTACTTATTTTGGCATTTGTTAAACATTTTTTTCCCTATAGAGGCTACTGCATTTTTCTTATAATTATCAATGTATCAGAGCATTAAGCAAGACGAACAATCTGAATTACCTGGAAGAGGTAAATACCCGCTTTGTTAACAAACAATAAAATCCTGAACACCTGTATTATAGATTTCTTGGTCAAATGAGTTTTGAATTGGAATTTGTTTTATATTTTTCGCTCTCAAGAGAGAACTGTATGATGACTGAAGGAAATAAGTAAAATTTTGTCTTGTAAGACAGGATTTTACATATTTCCACACCATGTGAACCAAATTGACATCCAAAAAAAAGAAGACATTTTCTTTATCATTATTTTAGGTCTCTTTCAAACAGTATTACTGCCATTTACATTCACCTTCCATTGCAGCAACTGAATGGTCATGGAAGCATATTAACTGGTTTAAAACAAACGTCCTCTTCCTCTAATTATTCCACTGACTCAACAGTTGTTTACAGTATCTCCTATTCCATCTTGGTTTTTTTCAGCAGGCTCTTCTCTTCCTTAGATGTACATAGAGACGCTGATATTTGTTCTCTAGTAAGTGGAAGTAGCAGAGTTTGAAGTTCCATAGTACACCATCGCTTTTTTTTGGAGGAAAATATGCTGGAAACTTGTAAACATGCAATAGCTGAGCAAAAACTGCTCTGATTCATATAGCAGATACAGCAACCAGCAGACAACTGATATTTTTAGTGCAATTCTGTTACCGTAGTGGCATTTTTGCCCCTAAGATAGCTACGGTAGCAAGGGAAAAAGAAGGGGGGGTCTAAGCTAGGCAGAATGCTTCTAGGTGCCTCAACAGACCTCATATCAAGGCCACATTTATTGTTAAAAGAGAAATGCATACATCAGCAACATCCTCCTGCTGGCTTCAGTCTCATGGTTGATGGTGAACAGGGTAGGTTATGTTCCCATCTCATATTGGAAAAATAGATTTGTTGGTAACACAGTGTTCTCCAACAAGAGTAAGGCTGGAGCTTGCCACTCCACTCCTAACTTACCATTCTTCTCGTTCTTGAGCTCTCAAGAGTCCTTGCTCAAATTCTTATCTATTGAATATGTTATTTTTCTCACTATTGTTTTTTCCTTACCATTGGTTTCCTTGAATTTCAGCAAATGTACTCAGTATATTGTATCTTGGTCCTGTGACTCTTTTCAGCCCCTAGAAAGTCTGGAGATATTAAATGGAGGCAATAAATGTGTAAAACTATCACAAATATTAATCCCCCTGTATTTTCTCAATTGACCTAAATATTGCAATATTTTTTCTGTTACAAACAAATTAAGGTATTTTTAAATGCTGTGTCATAATGGAAGCCAAAGCAGTGAATATCTCCATTTCTATGGATGTGATGTACCATGAACTTCTAAGTAAATGGAGTTAATTCATTCTTGCAGAGGACGCTGACATTTCCATGTATGCCACTCATTCCCCTGTAAACATTTTCAGGATTGGTATTTTCTTAGGAGGACTTTTCTTCTACTTGTGCAATTTCCTTAAGTGCTGCACTACTTTAATTTCTTATATTTTTTTATTTTTTGAAGTTAATATGTTAGTGTTATAAGCTTAATGCTTAGTGCAGTGGTTTTGTTTTTTCCAGTGCTGCAGAACTGCATTTATATTTGTGTTTTTATTCAGACTACACCCAAAGATAACATGAGGGCATTGTTTTTCCATGTTTTTGTAATAAATTGGCACCACAATTTTTCTTTCAGCTGAAAAGATAATTCATTGACAGTGCTATGACATTTTATTTTGTATTTTTTGGAATGTGGTTTATGGCTATTGTCATATTATCTTCATGAACTGTCAGCAGCTAGTCAAGTGCTAAAGTTGTTTAGTAATAGAATACTGCTGCATTACTGTAATCTTGCAGTTTGCATTGTTTCGTTCAGTTTCATAATCTGATGTATGGGAAATTTTACTCCTTAATTTTTAACTTTAATTTGAACTTTCCTAGGCATTTGCTGTTGCTGGCTTGGGATCTGGGTTGACAGAGGCGGTTGTGGTTAACCCTTTTGAAGTAGTAAAGGTTACCTTACAGGCAAATCGGAATGCCTTTGCAGAGGTAGGAGATTTGCTCCATTCTTCTTTTCTTGCTTTGTTAGACATAATGCACTTCAAAGTTCATGTTTAGAGCAGAATGTCTATAATATATGGGGTTGATGCAAATGATTTTCCCACAAGCTTAACAGAAATGCAAAATGAGACAAGAGACTTAGTAGATACTGCCTTCTGATGTGCAGAGATACATGCAGTATTGTCAGTGGTGTCAGCATCTCCACTGCAAATATTCTGTGCCCGAAGTGCACCTTCATCCCTCCAGAGTAGCCAGCAGCCCAGCGCTGTGAGGAATTGTAATCCAGAAGTACGAACCTGAGCCCCTTGGACACAGTGCATTTGCCCCAGCAGGCTCCAGACTTCAAGTGGACTAGATGACCCACAGAGGTCCCTACCAACCCCAAACATTCTGTGATTCTGTGTGATTCTGTAAAACACCATGGCCCCAAGCCCTGTCTGGAGTCCAGCTGATGTATTTTATGTTAAAAATGTAGCTGGTAGATTTCAGAGTCTTGGATGAAATTATTTATATTATAGGTCTTCACATTTATAAGCACAAACCAGGAAATAGTTATATAATAAAGCACACTGATAATTTAAATTCCTGTTTCACTTCAGAGTTTTATTATTCAAATATTGTTTCATTCAAAGAAGTCAGTGTGCAGAACTAACTTTGTCCACGGTTCTGGGTACTGCTGAAAGGGGAAGACGATTAAACTGGAAAACAATGATTCATCAAAATCAAGCATTCCCAGGAATGCACCAGCTTCAATTAATTTTGAAGTAGAAAATGTTCCACAAGAAAGTGAAGGAAGGCAGTCACACAGTTCCTGCTTTCTTTTCTCAGTGAATAAGACTAACAATTGTCAAATCAGATCTTTCAAAATCTTTTTAGAAATCAGCTGTACCACAGTAGAAGTGCCAAATCACATAAGCATGGCATGAAAAGGTTGGCTGAATCCCTGGTGAGGCAGGATTTTTGCATATTCTACTATGAAGTTTTGACTGAGTTAATACTTGCATGCCTTGTAGCACTCATCTGCACAAACTGAACCCTTTTGGGGGATGCACAGTAAAGAGATTTATCACCTGGCCATTTACATAAGCTCCTCAGGTACAGCCTGGCAAGATACTGCCACTGATTTCCAAATGCCATAGACTAGATGGTACCTACTCTGTACCTCATCCAGAGAAGCATTCTCTTTCAGAGTAAATTTTAAAACATTTGGTAAATTTCTGCTCGATTCTGAAAGCGTGCAAAAGAGATGTTTGGTTGCTCCAAGTCTGCAGCCTAGAGATTTTTTAACCGCGGGCAGCAAAGCCACTGAAACAGAGAGCTAATGCAGTACAGGAGTAAAAAGGTTAGGATCCTGGAACGAGAGAGACCGAAAGTGGGAGAAAGCGATATGTGAGAGGATCTCTCTCTACTGCTCCAGCAGTAGTAAACTAAGTAGATATTCTGGGTCTTTCTGCCTCACCGTTGCGCAGATACAATTAAAGTATCTTAACAAAACCTCTGGCTTTGAGTGTAAATACACCAGTATTATATTTTGAGCAAACTAGCTCCTGTGAAATTGCAAGAGACCGATATGTCCTTTTGTTTCATGCATTTTATTGTTTTCTCCACTGCAAACTTTATGACAAAGTCTGCAGTGTTTTAATTCATAAATTTTATGTGATTGGTTACTTTAACTACAGCATCCCTTCCTCGGTAAGCTTCAGAATACTCCAATAATCACAGTGTAGCTGTTCAAAAGCATTCTGAGTTGATTTGTTTGGGGTGAATATTCTTTGAATTTAATTCAAATGCAAATTTTCACAAAATCCAAATAATATATTATCATACAAATAAAATTGTAAAATAATGCTATTGGGACTCCACTAGGAACATAGTTTACACCTGAAATATAAGTAAAAGTATCTATTTACCCTAATGAAAAAATCCAGGGGACTGAAGTTCTTAAATCACAGAGACAGTTACATGACAGACATATCCATTTTCAATATATCTTAAAAAAAAAGTGTTAGAATATCACATTTTGCTGTAAATTAGGAAGACTCCAGTGACTTCATTACCATGATCTCAAGTTCTCGTTAATAACATGTTGAAGAACATTCCACACTAAAGCATGTGAACTTAAGCCTGTTGGGAGAAGCATGTGCATGTTATATTACACAGCGTAAGACAACGGTACACTCATTTCATTACCCCGTGCACTATTTTTCTAAAAGGTTTAAGTAAAGAATGCTATCCCATTGTGTAGCTTTCATACTACACGATGAAACCTAATGCAGTTCACATATTTCTTTGACTATTGTATTGAAATAATAAATATATCTTGTTTAAAAGGAACAAGGAAGAGCATGTACACATACACCCACACCCAGACTCCTGCACACCCCAAAAGCAAATATGCACAAACTACGGTGACAGCTGAATTATTCTGTTGTACCAGATCATCTTTCTAGGGCTGATAGGTTTAAAGAGGAAGGCCACTGTAAATCACATATCAGCGCTTTTGTAATGTGGTTTGCTACAGGTAAAAATAACGGTGACTTTTTGTCAAGATAAACTGCTAGAAGGCCTAACACCTTGTTGTTTGGTTTTCTCTTTTTTTTTTTTTCCCTATAGCCATGGATTACTCACTGGCTATAGAAGCTGGTGTGGTAATAAAAAGCTTCTCACCTGACTCTAAAAGTTGTGATTAGTTAAACAAATACAAGTTTCTACTTTATGATGAGAAGAATCTGACTCCAGATTCCACTGACTGACTAGATCTAGTCAACGGTTGTGTGAAGTGAATTAAACTCCAGATACTTGTACTATAAATTCCTTCATCTGAATTAGTCATCCTAAGGTCGTTCCATCATCAGTGATGAAACACAGAACTTCTGTGGCTTGGTCAGATGATATGTTGGGTGCCTGCTTTGGATGAAGTGAAGTGCTGTCTAGGAGAGCCCTCTTTACTGCTAAAGAACTGAAAAGGGGAGTCTTTCTGAGTAGCTCAGATGTAGATATAGACATTGCAGGTATCTACATTTGGATTGATGAATCCCATCTCAGGTGCTCAGCAAGTGATAGGCTTCCCCTCTGAGTTATTAGTAAATCTGTATCAAGATGGGACCAAAGGATACCTTACTATTGAAAGTTGCTAAATTCAGCTTATATCACTTTATTTGGAACCAGTAGTTATTTTTTAAAGATCTAATCCTCATTTTTTGTGCATGAGAAAGGATGTTATTGCTAGTATCTGGACCATATTCCATGTTGGGTGTCTACATTTTAGACTAGATTCTGATTTGAATCACTGGGAGGGGTTAGAAAAGTAAACTATAGTAAAATGTATGCAGAGCATTAACAGGATAATATTAGTTACCAAATACGAAAAAACAGAATGAAACTTAGAATTAAAGACTAAACTTGTCAGTCACCTAAATAAGCAGTCATATGTTGCGTCAAATAGAATAAGCATCATTTGGATGATGCTGTTGATCTATCACAGTGATATTTTGAAATGGAAAGCTAGTAAACAAATAAGTGTATTGAAATTAGCAGTGTTCACAGAGTTGTAGTCAAAATTCTTCTATATTTTCATGTTTGAGCCTCCTAGTGGAACTCATGTTTTGCCTTTCTAATTAAATATTTGGTTACCCAGAGATGGCTTTATGCTTTGGAGAAAGCCAAACTTAAGTCAACAACTTTTTGAAAGGAACTTTTCTATAATTCTGCTAAAAATAAATCTAAAATACTCAGAAGGGGAACACCTGATTCTGAGTATCACAGTACAGTGGAAAATAGATCAAATCTATATGTAGTCAGGTTTCTTCTGTTTGTCCTTCATTAAACGGAAGTTACATGGAAGACTAAAATGATTTCTATGCCTTGTAGGCGTTATTTTCAAAACAGGATTTCTAAAGTCAATTTCCTAAATCTGTACCTTGGAATATAATTGGGTGTTCTGGTTTTCAAAATCTAACTACACTATTTAAGTCAAATAATTCATTGGGAGGGCAAACCAGGATTTCTAGTTGGATGCTAAAGGGGAAAAATAAAAAACCAACCACCTTCTTTTCAAGATTTTCAACTAGAAGAAGAAAGTTTAACATGTGATCTGATTTTAAAAAGTGCTGTGTGCTGAATAACTCCTTCAAAAGTCAGTGTCTTAAAGCAATGGTTTGCATACTTAACAGCACGAAGAGCCTCAGAGGATCCAGAAGGGTTCCCAGACAATACATATCCCTTTTGTCACCTTTCAACCCTATTCCTAACATTGAATCTGGAAACCACCAAACTGATCTTCAACACAAATATTTATAGCCTCACCTTACTGCTCTAATTTATGGCTCACAAGGACTTGCTTCTCTAGCCATAATGGCTCAAAAATTTCCTGTTACAGTTCTGTCCCTTTTGTCAGTCCCTCACCATGCATTTTCCTGTGCTGTTGGTTTTAGTAGAGAAGCTGTTTTTAGCTTTTTATTCTCCAAAATAATTGTTATATACTCTAGTTGTGTAAGGGTTTAATCTGTCATGATAGTAACAGCACAGCATCAATGATAAAAAATCTGCTGCCAAATGCACACATTCAAAGCCACATATTGCTCTATAAAATCTATTTTTTAAATTATTAAGGGCTTTTCTTTTGCTTTAGGGATCCTTAGTCCTTTACAGTACTCAAGTCTTCTTTCATCTTTTTTCTGCTATCAGAAAAATGAGGAATCTTTTTTTTTTTAATGGAAGTTGTGGTTTTTACAAGGTCACAGGAAAGGGAAAATAACAAATATGGTAGAGACTTAGGATAAAATGACAAGAATTGTCAATACTGTGTTTGTCAACAGGATTGAAAATATACTATGGCTATTGTTTTCTTTTTGTAAAGATGATCTCTTCCTTCTTTTGCCTAACATGTGTAGCAACCATCCAGTTTTGTTCAGGCTCGGCAGATCATTAAAACCAGCAGTATGGGCCTCCAAGGACTCAACAAAGGTCTTACTGCAACACTGGGCCGTCACGGAGTTTTTAACATGGTTTACTTTGGATTCTATTTCAATGTGAAAAACATCATTCCAGTCAATAAAGTAAGTTCTTCATACAACGCAATAGACTAAGAGATAAAAGGTTGGGCAATTCCATTAACACTGTATTTTTCTGTGCAAAGCTGTGGTATTTAGTAATAGATAGTGACTAACCTAGGTCTCTGTTTTGCAGAAATCTATAGCATTTTAATGGAAGCAAATGAAACATTTGTACTTCTCACTTTTTAAGCAAAGCTGAGTATAAGTAAAGTAGTCATGTCGGGATTCTCATTTTTATGAATCTCCCCTTATACCACGGTAGCACTGTAAAAAGGCAGAAATCAGGATACAGGTATGTTATGCTTATGTTAGGTATGTATGCACTTTTTTGTGGCAAACTGTCTTAGAAGAGAAAAATCAGTTTCTTGAACTTCTTTCAGTACTCATAAAGCACGGGGAGAAGCTTGAGGAGATGGCAGAGGTGCAGCATGTAGGATATTCTGGCCGTGCACCGGGCCAATTTACTCAAAAGAGAGTTCAACCTAGTGTTGAAAGACGACAGATTTATCCATGTGGGAGGGAGCCCGCCCTAAACAAGACTTACAGGGTCATGCACAGAGGCTATTTGTGGTTTGTAAGTTAAAAAAAAAAGGGTTTTTTTGGCGGAATTTTGGTTTGAGGAATTTTTTTTTTTTATTTTTTTTTCCTTTTC
>Ga0181612_136193_pt1 | contig 11792 bp, 5 predicted proteins | sample HoacroProtozoa21_FD_119630 | JGI IMG/M metagenome (GOLD analysis project Ga0181612, IMG submission 119630) | Hoatzin crop microbial communities from Cojedes, Venezuel. Combined Assembly of Gp0051906, Gp0051904, Gp0051908 | reverse complement strand
TGAAAGCAAAGAAATAGAAGACATAATTATGGTGAAGACTCTCTGTATCCTAGGTGCACTATGCAGTTTCATTTTCTGGAAATACGGTAAATAAGCAAAGAAGCAGGAAAGAAAACCGTGTATCACTTTGGGGAACACCTATACAAGAAGTCACAGAGCAGTCTACAACAGCGGTCAAAGGTAACCCATAAATCCCTTGTAGATGAATATGACCTCTGTACAGACTTCTTACTGTACACTATGAGTCTTTTGCTTATGAGTACATGCTTGTTTACTTACCTAAAAATAACGTTAATGAAAATCAGTTGTTTGGGTTCTGAACTGACTAAAAAGAAAACGTTAGATTTGTATTAGCCTGCACAATCTCAGCTCTTCTGCTTTGTATTTCTGTTTTTTTCCTTGAGCGAGGCAGGCATTTTGTGGGGGGAAAAAACCTCATAAGTGTATATTTACAGTCAATAGAGCTTCCAACTTGAAACTGGGAAATGGCCAAATAGATATGTTCATTTTCTGACAATTTAACTTTACAACTTGCACGTCTTCAATTTGTGGAAAGGACGTTATTGTCCTAAAGAGAGGATGTGGTTCTGATTCTAGGTATAATCAGCAAAACCTGATCCAGTTTCAAGGAGTTTCTTCTATGATGAAGAACATCATTCTCATATAATCTCCAGAAAACAAGCTGGGGCTGTAAATGAGCTTCAGGAACAGATTGAAGAAGGCAGTCTGGCCTACCTGGTTTTCACCTTGACCCCTCCAAACTCAACCCCTTGTCAGTTGTTCTGACAAATCCCAGCACAGTAGTTTTTGTTACTACTGCTTTTGCAGTGGTGTATTTCAGGCTTATAAATATTCTCTTAGCTTCACTATTGATTCATTAGACTGCTCAATCTTTCCTAGGAAATGCAACTGAGAATGGAAACATCAATTTTTAAAGGTGTATAATTGAAAGCAAAGCAATTAAAATATAAATGAAAAAAGGTATAGAATAAAGCTTGAGAGCTTTTTCCCTTACAAATGTCAAAAGTTCAAATAATCACTTAACAGATGAATGGTTCTAGAGAGTCACCAAAACATATATAGGAAATCTAAAAAAACTGCATAGAAATACAATGTAAATTGTTTAAAAATAGAGGTAAGTATTATATTTCCTTGTTTCTGCTCTAAAGATTCATATTAGATTCAACTTCAAAACACAGTTCAATTTCATTATGAAAATCAGGTTGTCTGCTTTACTTACTGACTTCATTTTATTGTCTGTGTTGAGGTGCTGAGCAGCTGTATCTTCCATAGCTAGCCAAAAATAAATAAATACAATTTTTAAAATATCTGATCACCATTTACAAAAGCTTTACGGACATGTAAAGAATACCTAAAGGCATAGAAGAGAACCAGGACTGAGAGTCTTCACCCAAACGTGGGTCAACATCTTTCTTCATTATGGACCCATAAAAAAAGAAACCATACTAAAACCATTTGAGTTCTTCTTAACAAAAAAAACCAACCATCCTGTTGTAATATATCACCGACCCAGTTGAAGATACCCCTGCTCATTGCAAGGGGGGGTTGGACTAGATGATCTTCAAAGGTCCGTCCCAAGCCAAACTATTCTATGATGATATTCAATTCAAACAGGCAGAAAAATATTCACAGTCTCAGTCGCAATAGATAACAACAGTATCCTATACAGAATCATAGAATCATTTAGGTTGAAAAGACCTTGAATATCATCGAGTCTAACAGTTAACCTAAAGCTGCCAAGTCTACCAGGTAGAACAAAGGTCTGTAGCCACGCTCAGGATCAGTACAAAGGGCTAATAAGCATATCTCTGTGAGCAAATAAACATACGTGAAATGTTCTACAAAGCATGTTTAACTCCTTTAACAGACAGATCGTTTTTATCCCATCAAATCTGTGGCATGTATCATTTACTTTATTATTTCTGAGCTGTATTTCTTCCATTCTGCATTCTGCATATTTTTTTATTAGTTTTATTTATTCCCTGTGCTAGTGAAGCAGTAAAAACTTTCTTAAGTCAAAAAATACTAAATAACAGAAACATTTACTTTCTCTGAAGATAATACTAAGCCATAGGTTATTTCCAGCCTACAAGGAGCTGATAAAAAAATACTGTATTAAAGAAGATAGCAGGATATAAGCAATGACCCTGGAATTTAAAGTGCAGGAATAGACTGGTAACAAGTCAACCGCCTCCTACCTTGTATGCAACAAAGGAGCATTTTCAAAACCCAGCTTGTTACTCAACTAATGTAAACCATTGGCTCGGACCAAGAAATCTGTTCCAATCAGGAACTATCACACTGGGTTTTACAGCCACTCCGTAAATTCTTTTTCAATATTAGTCATCGAAGCAATAGGTTAAAAAGAAAGATTAAACATTTTTGAAGAGAGAGCATACCCACAACTATTGCTATCTTGGTTTTCTATGGCCAAATATGGAGAGAAAACTGGCCAATGCCGAAAGTTACGTTCAGCCAGTAATGCAGCGATGCAATTCACACATACTCAGCAAATATTCAAGTTATGCTTCCCGCAGAAAAGACACTCCACCAAATTCACAGACTTCAGTAAAACTGGTACAAATATGGACCTCAGAAAAAAAAATTAAGCTGACAGCTTTCATATGTTTTCTTTTATTAAAGATATTGCATGGCAGGGAACTTACAATGTTCCCAGGAAATTTATTACAGTACTACATTATGCTTACAGTTCAAATCTTTTTTCCAAATGTGTGAACTGAATTTTTCTTGCAGCAACTCAAACAGATTACTTCTTGTCTTGTCTGCCATGAACCTGTAGGAAAGCTCACCTCTTCTTCCATATAACAAAATTGTCTACATCCAGGCAGTAACCATGTCCCTATTAAATACCTCTTCAGTCCAGTAAGCATTCATAGTCTCAGTCATTTTTCTATAAGCCATATTGCCTCAACCATTTCCTGTTGGTCCGTATCTTTCCTGAAGTTCATTCAGTGCCCAGAAGAGAACACAGCATTCCTGTGCAAGGCTCTCCAGTACTAGATAGTGCAGGTGTATCACTTTACAGATCCGTATCTCCAGTCGTTTGTTCCTGCTAAATTACAGTACCTTGTGTTGTCTCAAAAAGCTTCGTATTATTTTCATATCATATCTCCAATCTGTAAAGACATGCTGAATTCTAATCCTTCCTCCAAAATAATTTAATCCTCTCCTGATTTCAGGTAGTCTGAAGCAGCAATAATTCAAGTGGCTAATAAAAGTTTTTAATAACACAATATCCAGACACCTCACATTTCCATTTTGAAAAAACACCAGTGAAAACTATTTTCTTTGTATATTTGTGCAACCACTTTTACACCCATGCTATAGTACTTTTCTCAAGAACATGTCTCAATAGCTTGTTTATAAGTAAGCTAGGTGAAACAGTGCCAAAAGCCTTTCTGAAGCTGAGATATATGATATCCACAATTTATTTCTGTAGAGAGATCTCTTACCTTCCAGGATTACTGAGGAAATTTAAGAGTGTCTGGTTTATACCCCTATCTCCTTTTTCCTTTCCTACCTCTTCAAAGATGAACATCATATTTGCCTTTTTTTCAGCCTTCTGGCAATTCATACATGTTTCAGAAATTATCAGTGAGAACTTTTCTGAAATTGCCTCAGACAGTGCTTTACAAATCCTAAAATGAAAGAGTTCTCCAAGGTCCTAATTATTTTGTTCTAGTCAATATGAGAAATTACACTTTAAAAAAAACCCAAAAAGTGTATGCCGCAGTTCTGTATCACTACATTCCGGGACAGATGGGCTTAATTTCTACTTTGTGACAGAGTCGGGTACTGATCACAGCAGCATGTCAGGACCACAGCGACCCATTTAGAACTGCCCATATGCAATCTGGGCTATGTAGAAAATATGATGGAAGACAGGAAAAACTCAGGGAAAAAAATGTATTAAATGAAATGTTGCATTCATAGAATTGTATCCTGTTCTATTCTAAATGTGATAGCAGGACTGAATAAGCACATTTTTAAACCACGTTATTTAATTTTCAACATTTCATTTTCTGTTCATCTGAATCACAGACTTTGCTCTATAGAACAAATAATTCCATAATCACAGATAAAGTATGCTTTGTCTGGATTCATATCTGTTGTTGACTGATGCTGTGATTGTACCTTTTCCCAAAACTGGGAATACTTAAAAGGGCTGTCTTGTATGTGAAATTTCTGCTTCCCATCATTGAAGCAGTCCACCCTGCAGCCCCTGTAGAGGACAAGATTCATTAGAATTTTTTCCTTCCCCTGTTCACAGATTTCACATTATTTTTATGACTTAAGGAATTTTTCCCCTGCTAAAAGTCTTAACTAGATCATCTTGCTCCTAATAACTAAAAAGAGAACACAGAGAGAGTGAATCCTGTGATAAAATGTCTTAAGTCAAGTGAGATGATCCCACCTATAGAACATACTTATAATGGACCAGGATAATTTAGTATGTTTCTGAACCATCCTTAGTTTTTCTCCCATAATTAGCAAGTGTAGTTTAATGTCAAAAGACTTCCTGACATTAAAATTGAAGACAGCTAAAAAGTAAAAATATCATATCCTAGCAGAGATTTTTTTTTTTTTATTGCCCTAGTTTTCACCTTCAGTGTCAGGAAATACAGAGAGAGAAAGAATGGACACCTGAGGACTTGTCAGCTCAAGATCTTGAAACTAAATTCCATCAGTTCCTCCTGTGAGTTAATGACATGGACTGTAGGAAATACCAGGAACAAAGTCTTGCAGACAGAGGTAACCCTGGGATAACACAGCAGTGAGTTAGCACAGCAAAACAGGGGATATCACAGCAGTGAGTTAGCACAGCAAGACAAGACACTCAGCAGATTTTGTTAGTGAGTAGAAGATTCAGAAATGCAAGACAGGGGGGTAGAAAATCAGCCAACAGCTCACAAACATTTGCAGGATATCATGTGGGAAGGAAAACTCAGACTTGTGTTCATGGGAAATAGTATCTCTGCTTGATTATCCCAGAAACAGAAACTCAGCAGAAAAGTATGTGTATAATCAAAACAGGGAACTGACATGAAATCCACTTCTTGCTGAGTTTAAAAAAAAAAAATCATAATTAGGTAGTACAATTTATGCTGTCTACAAGACAAATCAAGACAAATCTAAAGTGGTTATGGATTACCATTGCTGATTGCACCTTCTTATCAAAACATCCCAATTAAGAAGCAAATTATCTTATTCTTTTAAACTGCTTAATAAAACAGCCTTTTTATATCTAAGAAAATCATTCTTGGCTATTACATGGTAAGGGCTTGTCTTCACCTGACAGCTCTTTCGCAGCAATTGGGAATATGGTTTTTACAGAAGTCACTATGCTGCACTACTTGTTCCTGCAAACACATCTGATGCCTAAAAGTCTTTTTATGAAATACATCAGTTTACTAAGTGGAGGAACCTAGCTCACATTTAGCACAGAGTGAGAAAGTACATTTAGACAAGTAAATAAAAAAATAAGCCTTTATTCTTATGCTCTGACCATGGCAGGGTAGAGGTGAGCTTGTTCCCACCCAAATGAGGGGGGACGTACGGACTGTCAATGGGAATCACTCCTCATCTCTGCAAACTGCTAAATTATGACCACACATTGTTTGGCACATTTCTGACTGACATTGGCTAAAAACATACTAAGGACCCTGGTAACAGCTTACCAATATGATCACACACCAGTGCTCAAGGTCTGTCCCTTGATCGTGCTTGGTTTACTGCTACAGAGCCAGATGGGGAGCTAATGCAGACTAGCTGGATACCATGACTGCATAGCCTACCTTACTGTACACTAATTTCTCTTTTAAACAATCCTCAGCCAGGAAATGAAAACTAAAATCTGTTTTACAGGAGATAAGTAACACCAGTGAATTTTCTGACGGAGAACCTATGATAAAATTGACTAATGATACAGAACAAAACCTGAGTGTTACATTCAAAACTGACAAACCTTGAAATCAAAACCTCGCTTTGACATGTCTTTGTTCTGACTAGGTCTGAAGGCTTTAATAATTTACTCATGTAAAATGGCTTTATTAATATTTAAACTCAAAGATGGGTAGGCATGTAGAATATAACGTTAAAACCGTGGTGGTTTTTTTTTCCTTTATTTCCTCCTTAGTCATGTTTTATAGCTGTAAATATGAATAGAGGCATATTACATTTTATATTTATATCCTGCTTAGCATACTGGAAAAAATGTAAATTACATCATCTACATGCTGTATCATATAAACAACTGTTGGTTACTCTTAAAATGTGACTGCTCAAATCCGTGTACATACACACATGCACAGACACAGGATTGATATTTCCTTACCACACACACATTGACTTCCTTTGTATGCAATATCAACAGAAATTCTACAAATTCCTTAACATCTGAAATGAGATATATTTATTCTTTAGTTTCATTATAATCTAGGGAAAGATTTTTTTTTCCTCAAGAGATAATTTAAAAATAAAAACATTCATAAGAGCTAATTAGTGTTTCTTTCACTGATTTCCTTCTCTTTGTTCAGACACACATGCAATTCCCAACCACAGGCGCTCTCTTTGCATCAGTCTCTACAGGACTGGCTTTCAATCACACAGACAGCTAGCTAACAGAGACAGATTTTTTCTTCCCAAAGTCTAATTCAGAAACATACACAGGTGTCCTTTTCCCTGAGAGTATGAAGCAGGCAGTCACACTGAACTGAAACGCATCTATTAGCTGAAGTCATTCTGAAGTGGACTAATCGGCAAAGATAACTGTTCAGCAGTGTCAGAAATATGTTGTTTCTGCAGACGAATTGGTAAAAGGTTGGTTGCATTCTGTGGACAGGAGAAAGAGTGTGGGGTGCTTTTGTATGTTGTTTTTTTTTTCATGAAATACAAGCAACTAAGACAAATACTGCTGAAAAATAATATTACTAAAATTTTTACATATTTGATCCTTATTCTAGGACTGAATCAATATGATTTTTTTAACATAGCATCTTAAAATGAAAAGGCAGTATCGGAGTAAGACAGGTGTGATCATCCAAATTATCCACACCTATTCCAGGAAATAAAAAGGTGAGGCCACGGGCCCAAGCACTGGCATGCAATTGTCCGTATCGTCCAACATTCAGCAAGCTTCAAGTTGCAACATTAGTGCAGGCTTCCTCCCAGTGCCTGGGCATAGTTTAGAGGTTAGCTGAGCCCCAACAAACACATTTCATGCAGTCACCTTGTTTTGGGGGTGCAAGAGAGGGGAGGGGGGTAGGATTTGTGTCATGGCAGTTGGCCTCAGGCCAGAGAACAGCCCCTGTATCATTTTCTTTATCGGTCTGGCTATAGCTGTTAGTTTATAGAGGAAAACACATGAGAAAATGTGATTGAGGGTGGAATTCCTCCACATTTCTTCCTTAGGACACAAAAGAGGCTTGATTTCCTCAACAGAGATAAAAGAAAACTAGAACTAGATGGAAGAGAAGCCTCTTTGGGAAAGTCAGGACCAGCAAGCTGTGTGCTTTACACCTTAGACCACAGCAGAAAACTAAATTTTTTCTTTTAGATCTTCACATCCCACATGCATTATCTCAAGAGCACTTTGTCTTTCTGTTTACTTCACACTCAGGAAATAGCTATGAAACTGTATTTAACCTTAAATCGGCTGAGTGTTACCTTGAAAGTTTCCTTCCTGACACAGCCTGACAAATCCAAAGAAATTCAAATATTCGTACCACCGCAGAAGGCATGGAGAGTATTCAGCCTTTCTTCTGAGCCACTGAACTCACAGGGCTACAAAGGCAATTTGCTGTATTCTGTAAAGATGAAAAGACATTACCACAGCAGTAAAACGACGAACAACACTTTAAAAAGCACAAAAGAACAGCTCATCTACCAAAGAACGAGGTATTAAACCAATGCTCATCATAACTGCAACGTAAGATAGCGACCGGCGTTTGAAGGAGCGAGCGCCGGGGAAGGCGGGAGCCCCGCACCGCGGCCGGGCCGGGAGATCGGGCCCCGGGCTCGGCGGGATCGGGCCCCGGGAGATCGGAGCTGTCCTGCTGCCACCTGCGGACGAGCAGACGGCACGGCAAGGGCTGCAGCTGCGGCGAGAGGCGTGAACGGCTCCGCAAAACCGGAGCTGCATCTGGACCGCGACTTCGCGACTCGTGCCCGACCTCAGCGTTTTCTTGGTGGAGGAAAAGCACAGGCAATAAAGAGCAGAAGTGTCAAGAACCAGCTGAATCTGGAGATTCATTTTCAGATATATGGGCTTCTATGTCAAGGTCACCAGCTCAAATCCAGCTAACAGCAGGTCGTCGGTCTACAGAGCCTCTTGTAGGTCCTCGTGAGAGGTGGGGCTTCCCCAGTCCCAACCGATGAGCTGCCAAATACTGATATTATCCAAGTGCAACACGCTTTGCCGTCATCTCACAGACCTCGTGGGCTTTAAGTGTGATCATGTTTGTGTATAAATGCATAGGAGACATTTTTACAGATGACATTGGAGATCTTACATATACTCAATGTGCCTCAGGAAAGAAAAAAGTAGGAAAGCTTAAGTAAAGCCCATCTTCGGCCACAGAAGCTTGGAAGCTGAGCGCAGGCAGTGTAAACTGTGATAGGAAAGCTTCGTGATGGAAGGCCACAAGGAAACAGGAGATATGCAAACACAGTGGTGTGTGCACCGTTGCGGAAGATGACAATTACCATGGCCTTAAGCTGCATGTGAAATTCGCCCTGGACTGCAGAAGGGGCCTTTTATTAACTTGCACAGTGAAATGCTTAATAATGCTTATAATTTCTTACAATCATTTTAGACTCTACATGCGAAGTTAGGTCAAACCCAAGGGGTGGATAAAGTGTATGCAACTGTAACTGAATCCGTGTACAGTAAGCCAGAAGGATGCAGTAAAACACTTTTAGAAAACTGTCCCCAAATTTTCTTTAATCTTTAAACGTAAACTGTTTGTGATGTTTTTCAGTTTGATTTGTTTAATAATCTGCGTACAGTAATAGAAGAGATATCTCTCTCCTTAAGAAACACAACTGTATTTTTGGACAGCAAATTATTATATGGCTAAAAAATATAAACAGAAATGCTTGGAAAGAAATGCTTGGAATGTAAAAATGGTATAATTTATGCTTATATAAAATAATTTATAATTTAAATGAAGATCTTTTATTGACTTTCTAGTGAAGAATAAACATAAATTATTATAATTACTAGAATGAAATTTTAGATCAGATGGCCAAGGAACCAATGCTACTAAAAGGCATGCCCAAAACCCACAGCTCCAAGAATTCAAGTTTTTGTTAGTTCTAGTTGGTATGATTTTCGTTATAGAATCGTAGGATAGTTTGGGTTGGAATGGACCTTCAAAAGTTATCTTGTCCAACCCCCCTGCAATGAGCAGGGACATGTACCACTAGGTCACGTTGCTCAGAGTCCCATCTAACCTGACCTTGAATGTTTCCGGGGATGGGGCATCCACTACCTCTCTAGGTGACCTGTGTCAGTGCCTCAGCACCCTCATTGCAATAAATTTCTTCCTTAGACCTAGTCTAAATCTACCCACCCTTAGTTTAAAACCATTACCCCTTGTCCTATTGCAACAGGCCCTGCTACAAAGTTTGTCCTCATCTTTCTCATAAGCCCCCTTCAGGCACTGGAAGGCTGCTCTAAGGTCTCCCCGCAGCCTGCTCTTCTCCAGGCTGAACAGCCCCAACTCTCTCAGTCTTTCCTCACAGCAGAGCTGCTCCAGCTCTTGGATTGTCTTTGTGGCCTCCTCTGGCCCTGCTCCAACGGGTCCATGTCTGTCCTGTGCTGAGGGCTCTGGAGCTGTATGCAGGTCTTCAGGTGCGTAAGTGATACAATACCCAACTATCTATTCACTGCCAAATCACCTGGTAGCAAAACCAAGTAAAGATATTAAAAAATATCAGACAGAGGTGAAGCTGCTTCTCTATCATCTTCCTCAAAGTGATACAAATTTTTAAAGTTAATGTTTTGAGTAGCCAGCTGCCACTTCACACACTTTACTATAAATAACTTTGGGAATCTGTGCCATCAATAAACATAATGTGTTTCTATGTACTACAGCCATTCTTATTTAAGTTATGTCTCTTCATCATCTCTTCTCTTCAAGGTTATTGCTCTGGACCAAAAAAAAATACACCCCAAAAAACAAAGGAAAAAATAGTGTCTGAAATTTCTCACTGTCTACAGAAGATTTTTGTCAAGGAATACTGAAATTAAAGGTCTAAAATGATAAAAAGATAATAGAAATGCAACAGATGTCTTCAGAAGACCTGTTGTTCCATTTTATATATTCCTGTATCTGCTTTTACATTATACAAAGAAGATAAATGAAGAGGGTTTTTAATGTGTCAAGCACTGATGAAAAGAACAAAAAAATATTTCTTTAAATCTTGTTTACAGTCAGTAAACATATGACTAAGAAGTCAGCCTCCAATGATAAATTCACCAAGTTTCTGCTAGAATTAGCAAGTATAATGGTTTAAAACCAAATTTGTGTTGAAAAACATATAATTTCTCAACAGCTTAGGCAGTTATTTTAATGTTGTCACTTTTTAACTTTTATGTGGCAAAGCAATTAATGATCCATAATAAATTTTAAAAGATGATTTAGATAGAGAATCAAGGTTAGGGGTTTTCATCTGGAAATGATACCAATACTGTATTATTTTTCTTATTGTTTCCTTTAAAATTGAAATTGTCTTAGTTTAAAGCCAAATCTATATTTCTCTTTGCTTCATTCCATTTTCCATTGCTATAACTGAGAGATAAAATATGAAACTGAGTTTATGAAAAACTTGTTAAGTCAGAGTATGGAAAGTTTCATCATTGTATGTTTTTACAGGATTATCATAAACCTTATTTTGTAACTCTATTTCCAATATTTTTCCCTATCTTGGAATCACTGACTGACTGCTAAATCCAAATTATCATGAAAAAAGTCTTCTTTTTATTTGTATTCCGAGCTGCACAGAGGTGCTTAGCAGTACAAACTTGAAGTACATTTCTTACAGAAACTACATGTGATGCTACAGATCTAGAGAAAACTGTAACAGAGACTGGCCAGGAAGGAAGTCAAATTATATCACCTTTTGCCTTCAGCAGCACATTTACTTAACTCTGCAGCAGGAGGGAGGCACATATCCCATTTTAGTCAAAATATTTGGATTATAGTATGCCATGCTGCATGAAGATTTATATTTCTCTGATTTGGCAGAATCACAGTTTCAAAGTCACACACTTACAGAATGTCAATGTTACACACTTGGAATTTATATTTTAAAATCACCTGACTGTTTTTGAACACACTTCTCATTTGTTATAGAACACGCTACAAAAATGGAAACCATCTGCTTACGAAATCAAGTATACGTCTATTTTATGATTCTGTGTGACAAGAAAAAACCACTCTTATTTTTCCTCATTTAATCTTCTTTCTGGCATTGTTGCCCAGCTCACTTTCTCCTTCCCCTCATGTTCTCTCACCTTCAGCTTTTATAACTTCTCATCTGGAGAGAAGGACTTGGGGTTACTGCTGGATGAGAAGCTCAACATGATCCGGCAATGCGTGCTTGCAGCCCAGAAGGCCAACCGTATCCTGGGCTGCATCAAAAGCAGCATGGCCAGCAGGTCAAGGGAGGTGATTCTGCCCCTCTGCTCCGCTCAGGTGAGATCCCACCCGGAGTCCTGTGTCCAGCTCTGGGCCCTCAGCACAGGA
>Ga0181612_131087_pt1 | contig 11793 bp, 8 predicted proteins | sample HoacroProtozoa21_FD_119630 | JGI IMG/M metagenome (GOLD analysis project Ga0181612, IMG submission 119630) | Hoatzin crop microbial communities from Cojedes, Venezuel. Combined Assembly of Gp0051906, Gp0051904, Gp0051908 | reverse complement strand
TTACTTCTGGCTCTGCCTTGAACTCCACGAGGTTGTAGAATCCTGTGGTTTTCTTTTCAATAGGATAAGCCAGTTTTCTCAGTCCCCAATTCTCCGTGTTGATGATTTCTGCACCTTTGTCGGTGAGATATCCAACGAATTTGTCTACCGCTTCCTTCATCTGAGCATCAGACAAAACGGGAGTTAAAATGAAAACGGTTTCGTATTGATTCATAAAATTAAATAATTGATAAATTTTTATTTTGCAAAATGCGGGTGCAAAGGTAGTGATTTTTTCTGAAATGCAAGTAATAGGGTTGATATTTTTTGCTTGTTTTATTTTCGTAATCATTGATTTAGAGTTCAACAGCCATCAATCAGAATCAAAAATGATGATGAAAAAACGGAATGCGCTGATAAAAAACGTAGTATTTCTATTTGGATTTTACATTCGTAAAGATTGAAAGTCATGTTTTAGACAGCGCAAAAAAGCGGTCAGTATGCGCTAAAACACAAAAAAAACGTGTATTTCTGTTTTTTTTGTCATAAATCTTTCGTTGTTTTGGTATAAAACGATTAAATTTGCGGTAGAAAATGAGTAATAAAATCAATCACACAATAAAATGACAGGTCTTTTAAAAAACTTAGGGATTATCCTAATCATCATTGCAGCAGTGTTGCTTATTCTGTGCGCCTTTGTTGTCAAGGATTTGGCAGACTATAACTGGTACACTTGGGGCAGTATGGCATTGATGGTAATCGGTCTTGTTTTGCATATAGTAATCAACAAGAGGCTTGCTCCTTAATGAAGCATCGGCTAACCGAAGGATGAAAAACAGAGGATACGCTTAAAAGTTGCATATCCTCTTTTTCTTTTTATATATAAAGGTGAATGTCAGTGAGTTTCCGGTTTGGCTTACTCCTTGCAATCATTAATGTCAGTGAGTTTCATCTTTTGCTTGCTCCTTATTGAGATAAAAGCCGGTGACATTTTGATTTTGCTTACTCCTTGACATCCTTATTGATGATGTCATACACCTCCTTCATGAGCACTCTTGTAGGTTTTCCTTTCCTGTCTTCGGTTGTTATGGGGTCGTGTATTGTTAGCGACAGCGGATGCCATGAAACCCATTTAGCCTTGCGCGAGAGCACGTGGAAAGAACCGTTGACAGTCATTGGCACGATAGGCAGTCCGATTTCGTTAGCAAGCGTGAACGCTCCTTTTTTAAATTCCTGCATCTTGCCGTCGTAGGTGCGTGTGCCTTCGGGGAAAATCACCAGCGACATGCCCTCTCTCAGCGTTTCCTGCGCTTGTGTCACAGTCTTTTGCATGGATGCGAGAGTGGTTCCTACATATACATGCTTAGAGCGGTCGCAAGCATATCCCACGAAAGGTATTTTTCTCAGATACTCCTTAAGCATCCATTTGAAGTTGTGCCCAAGATATCCATAAATAAGGAATATGTCGAAATATCCCTGATGGTTGGCAAGGAAGACATACGACTGTTTCTTGTCGATTTTCTCTTTTCCTTCTATTTTCACCGGCAACAAGAATATGAAGCAGATGAACTTTCCCCAATAATGTGGGAACCAATAACCAATCACCTTGCTGTCGCCGCAAGCGGCAGCGATGATTACCACTGTGGCGGTGATTATTGTAGCCACAATTGTGAGAGGCGCGGCTATGCAGATGGAGTATATAAGGTAAAGCCCTTTGATAATAGCATTCATATTGTCAATTTGTCAATTCAGTGTTGTTTTGCTTTTTTCAGTGTGAAGATGTTGAGTTCGGGCCATGCTCCGAATCTGAACGGGAACATGACGGTGCCAATGCCGGCGGATACAAAGAGTTTCTGTTTTCCCTCCTCATACAGTCCGTACCATTCATCATAGACATATTTCGTTGGCGACCATCCGAAGATGATGAATTGCCCTGCATGGGTATGTCCCGACAATGTCAGTTGCACATTGGTTTCTGGAATCACTTTCCTTCTCCAGTGAGTGGGGTCGTGAGTGAGCAGGATGCAGAACGCATTGTTGTTGATTCCGTTGAGAGTCTTTTTGAGGTTGCCCAATGACGGGAATGGCGGCTTGCCGTCGTTTTCGCTTCCTGCAATGACGATAGAATCGCCGTTTCTCCTTATTATGTCGTTTTCATTGAGCAGCAGTTTCCATCCCAAATCCTTTTCCGCTGTTTCCAGTTTCTTTATGTCTTCAAGATGTTGCCTTTCGTTGTCATATCTCTTGTAAATGCTGTAGTCGTGGTTGCCCATAATGGCATATACGCCATCTTTGGCTTTGAGGCTGTTGAGCTGGCTTTCGAATCCGTCGATTTCCTCTTTTGTGTAATTCACCAAGTCGCCTCCGAAGAGAATGACGTCGGGTTTCGACTTGTTTACGAGGTTCACTATGTCAGCCACATCTTTCTCGTTGCCTTTCCTGAAAGTTCCTATATGCATATCAGAGAAGAAAGCCACTCTGTAACCGTCGAAACTATCGGGCAAGTCGTCAAACTCCATAGTTTGTTCCTTCACCACGAAATGATTGCGACCCTTGAAATATCCTGCCAGCAAGATGAATATAGCCGCCAAAGCAGCCAAAATTCCGGCAGTGGTAAAAGTCTTTCTTACTGCGGACCATGGAAACACATGTCCTACGGCATCTATGATGAAGAACAAAGCCTTAGGGACACATATAAGCATGAAAATTATCATGAACACCCCGACAGCGTGCTGATGGTCGGGCGCTGCAGCCTTGTCCATTCTGACAGTCATCATATAAATGATGAGAGCTATCATGGGCAAGAACCATAGCATACGGAGTAATTTCCTGTCGGTAAGTTTCACTATGTGGACGAGATAGATATAGATGTCGGGCAGGAGCACCAACACCGCCAGCAGTGAAAGAGTCTTAATGAACATCTGCATATTGTAGATTCCAGAATTTAAGCATTGAATGCGAGCGATTTTCCTCGAACGTTGTCGTTCAGTCCGTGCTCAGAGAAAACCGTTTCCCCATTGACTATAGTGCGCGCCACTTTCCAATTGAATGCGCTGCCTTCGAATGGCGACCATTTGCATTTTGAGAGTATCATGTCGTTGGTAAGCACCCATGGTCTGTCTTTTTTGACGAGCACGAGGTCGGCATAGAATCCTTCTTTAATGAATCCTCTGCGGTCGATTCTGAACAGGCGTGCCGGATTGTGGCACATCAGTCTTACCACATCTTGCATTGTGATAACGCCTTCATCGACAAGATTGAGCATAGACACGAGAGAGAATTGTATTGACGGCATTCCCGACATGGCATTGAGGGCACCTCCTTTTTTCTCTTCCGCCAGATGCGGCGCATGGTCGGTAGCCACTATGTCAATCACCTTGTCTGCCAACGCTTGTCTAAGAGCGTTTCTGTCGTCAACCGACTTTATTGCCGGATTGCATTTTATCTTCGTGCCCAATAGGTCGTAGTCCTCATTAGTGAACATCAGATGCGGAATGACAGCTTCGGCTGTTATTTTTTTGTTGTCCACCTGCCCAGGAGAGAAGAGCGACAGTTCCTTAGCTGTGGATATGTGCGCTACGTGAAGTCTTGCTCCCGTCTCTTTCGCCAGCCGGACGGCAAGGGAAGAGGAAGCGAAACAAGCATCAGTGTTCCTTATCCTGGAGTGGTATCTCACGGGAAAATCATTCTGTCCCTTGTATTTCTTTTTGAAATGCTTGATGTTGTCGTTGATGATTCCAGTGTCCTCGCAATGAGCCATAATGAGCAACGGCGACGCAGCGAAGAGTTGGCGCAGCGACGACTCCTTGTCAACCAGCATGCCTCCGGTGCTGCTTCCCATAAACACCTTAACCCCGCAAACGGTGGTAGGGTCGAGGCTTGCTATGGAGTCAATATTATCATTTGTGGCACCGTAGTAGAAAGAATAGTTTACACGGCTTTTCTGTTCAGCTAGTTTGAACTTGTTTTCGAGCAATGGCAAAGTGGTTGCATGCGGTTTTGTGTTAGGCATATCCATGTAGGATGTCACTCCGCCAGCCGCAGCAGCTCTGCTTTCGCTTTCGATGTCAGCTTTTTGCGTCAGTCCTGGTTCTCTGAAGTGCACATGGTCGTCGATGACGCCAGGCAACAACACCATGCCAGAGGCGTCTATTACCTCGTCAAAAGCGTTTATGTCGATTTGATTGTCATTTTCTTTCCCAATAATGTCGCTTATTTTATCATCGGCAATAACCACCGACTTGGTTTCAGAAGCATTTTCATCAACCACTGTGGCGTTATGTATTAGTGTCCTCATGTTAAGGTAGTGAGATTGTTAGGTTCGTTGAGCGTGCCTTTCATGCTTTCGCATTGTCGGCACTGATTTTTTTCTTGTTGTATTTTTTTGTCCATCCGTCGATTCTCAGGCGTATGACACCCCACAGAGCTTCGCTGAAGATTCCTCCGCTCATTTTCGAAGTTCCTTCAACCCTGTTGGTGAAAACCACCGGCACTTCCTTGATGCTGAATCCGCTTTTGTATGCGGTGTATTTCATCTCTATCTGGAAGGCGTATCCCTTGAACTTGATGTCGTCGAGGTCGATAGTGCTGAGCACGCTGCGCTTGTAGCAGACGAATCCGGCTGTAGTGTCGTGGATGTTCATTCCGGTGACGCACTTCACATACTTTGAGGCGAAATACGACATGAGAATGCGTCCCATAGGCCAGTTGACCACATTGACGCCATTGACATACCTCGACCCGATTGCCAAGTCGTACCCTTCGTCGTGGCAAGCGGCATAAAGCCTTGGAAGGTCGTCGGGCGCATGCGAGAAGTCGGCATCCATTTCAAACACGTATTCATAGTCTTTCTGAAGACACCATTTGAATCCGGTAATGTATGCGGTGCCAAGTCCGAGCTTGCCCGAACGCTCAATGATGAACAGCCTGTCTTTGAACTCATCGCTGATAAGCCGTTTCACTATGGTTGCAGTACCGTCGGGCGAACCGTCGTCTATCACGAGAATGTGGAACACCTTCTCGAGATTGAAGACAGCCCTTATGATTTTCTCGATGTTTTCTTTTTCGTTGTATGTCGGTATGATGACAATGCTATCGTTTGTTGCCATAAGAATATATTGGATAAATCATTCACCTACGCAAAGTTATTGATAAAAATCAGAATAAAAAACTTTATCAGTCTAATTGTTGTTCAGATTGTCAACTTTTGACATTTCTTCCAATACATTTAACGCTTCTCCCACCGTTTGCACATTCTTCACGGTGATGACGCAGTATCCCTTGTCCCTGAGGTTGAAGCGCCGCGGATGATAGGAAATGTAGGATATGATGTTGTTGAACATATCGCTCATGTAGTAAGGGCTGTTGATGTCGGTGACGAGATGCAGTATCATGATGCCCTGCTTCATGACGATTTTGGTTATGCCCATTTTGCATGCAGCCCATTTGAGGGGCATGACCTGAATGAGCTGTTCGCCTTCCTTAGGTATTTTGCCGAACCTGTCGATGATTCTTTTCCTGTAGTCTTCGAGTTGCTGCTTAGTCGTGAGGTTATTAAGTTCACGATACAGAGCCATTCTTTCCCCGCTGCTGGGCACATACATCTCAGGGAAGTAAAGGTCGAAGTCACAGTCGAAAGTGCATTCTTCGACATATTGCCTTTCGTTGGCGATTTTCTTTTTGTTTTCAGTTTTCTTGGAACTGTCGTCCTCTGTCTCGTTTTGGTTGTCTTCGAATACATCGGCGAATTCCTGTTCCTTGAGCTCTTGTATGGCCTCTTTGAGCACCTTCTGGTAAGTCTCGTATCCGAGGTCGGCAATGAATCCGCTCTGTTCTGCACCCAGCATGTTTCCGGCGCCTCTGATGTCGAGGTCTTGCAATGCGATGTTCATGCCCGACCCCAGTTCGGAGAAATTCTCCACAGCCTGCAGGCGTCGTCTGGCATCATCGCTGAGCAGGGCCAATGGCGGCGCAATGAGGTAGCAGAAAGCCTTTTTGTCGCTTCTGCCCACTCGTCCTCTCATTTGGTGGAGGTCGCTGAGCCCGTACCTGTGAGCATTGTTGATGATGATGGTGTTGGCGTTAGGAATGTCAACTCCGTTTTCCACTATAGTGGTGGAAATCATCACATCGTATTCGTAATTGATGAAACCGAAGACGATGTCTTCCAGGTCTTTCGGGTGCATTTGTCCGTGGGCGATGCACACCCTTGCGTCGGGAATGTTCTTTTTTATGTTGGCTGCAATGTCGGCGAGGTTGTTGACCCTGTCGTTGACGAGGAATACCTGTCCGTTGCGGCTCATCTCAAAGTTTATCGCCTCGTAGATTATTTCAGACGAGAAAGGCAGTATTTCGGTGTGTATTGGATGCCTGTTAGGTGGCGGAGTCCTCATCACCGACAAATCGCGCGCTCCCATGAGCGAGAACTGCAGAGTTCTCGGAATAGGTGTTGCGGTCATGGTCAGAGTGTCGATATTGGCTTTTGCCTGCCTCAGTTTTTCCTTCACTCCGACCCCGAATTTCTGTTCTTCGTCGATGATTAGCAGTCCCAGGTCCTTGAATTTGACGCCTTTTCCTATAAGTTTCTGTGTTCCGATGATGACATCCACTTTGCCTTCTTCAAGATTTTTGAGCGTCTGTTTCGTTTCCTTGGGCGTTCTTGCTCGGGTGAGATAGTCAACGGTTATAGGGAATTCTTCCAGTCGTTTGGCGAAAGTCTTGTAGTGCTGATACGCCAAAACTGTGGTAGGCACGAGCAGTGCGGTTTGTTTTCCGTCGTTAGCCGCCTTGCATGCGGCCCTGACGGCTATCTCTGTTTTTCCGAATCCCACGTCACCGCAAATCAGCCTGTCCATTGGCAGTGGCCTTTCCATATCGTTTTTTACGTCGATTGTGGCTTGCCTTTGGTCGGGCGTATCCTCAAATTCAAAGCTAGCCTCGAGTTCGCATTGCATATAACCATCTGGCGAGAAAGCGAAACCTTTAGCCGCTTTCCTCTTGGCGTAAAGTTTTATGAGGTCTCTGGCAATGTCTTTCACCCTGTCCTTGACCCTGCTTTTCATTCTCTGCCAAGCTCCGGTGCCCAGACTGCTCAACCGTGGTGTCTCGCCATCCTTGCCCCGGTATTTCGAAACTTTGTCGAGGGCATGAATGGAGACATATATAGCGGCGTTGTCGCGATATATGATTTTGATGGTTTCCTGAGTGGCATTGCCGTTGGGCAATCTCACCAATCCACCGAATTGTCCGATGCCATGGTCAACATGCACCACGAAATCACCTATCTCAAGCTGGCTAATTTCCTTGAGCGTCATAGCCATCTTGCCGCTTCTGATCCTGTCGCTTTTCAGGCTGTATTTATGGAAACGGTTGAATATCTGATGGTCGGTGAACAGGCACATCTTAGTGTCGTTGTCGATGAATCCCTCGTGTATGGTCTTGTCGATAGGAGTGAAAGTTATTTCGGTCTTGTCGTCGGCATCGCCTTTCACTCCGCTCACGAAGATTTCCCTCAGGCGGTCAGTCTGCTTGCTGTTGTCGGCAAGGATAAACACCTTGTATCCGTTTCTGATGTGATGTTTCAGGTCGTCGCACAGCAAGTCGAGGTCTTTGTGGTAGATTGGTTGTGCGGTGGTTGAGAATGCCACAGTCTGTTCGTTGGCGGCATTCCCGGAATTTCCCATGTCGATACTTTTGAATTGCTTCAATGCGTCGTTGAATTTATCCTTTGACGCCAGCGTGGCAGTAAGCACAGAACTGTTGCCATGAGCCTCATCCACAATCTTCGACTGTTCGGCGATGCCTTCATTTTCGAGTTGGGATATTTTGTCGATGAGGAAGTTCCTGTCTTTGGTTACCACAATAGTGTTGGAAGGCAAGAAGCCGAGCAGGGTGGAGTAGCTGGTTGCTTCCCCGTTGTCTTCAGGTATTATCGTTATGCTGTCGGTGTCTTTCACCGAGAGCTGTGATTGCACGTCGAATATCCTTATGGTCTCGATGTCATCGCCGAAGAAGTCAATTCTTACGGGATATTCGGATGAGAATGAGAAGATGTCGATGATAGACCCTCGTATGGCGAATTGCCCAGGTTCGTAAACATAGTCGGTGCGCTGGAATCCCCATTCCATGAATTTATCCTCCAGACTGCTCATGTCGTGGGATTCCCCCACGGCTAAAGTCAGTGTGGATGCAGCCATCTCATTCTTCGACACCACCATTTCCGACAATGCCTCTGGATAAGACACTATCAGCGGGGCTTTGGCAGGCGACTGTTGCATCAGGCGTGCCAGCACCTCAGTGCGCATCACCTCATTGCCGGAATCCTTTTGGTTGTATTTTATGGCTCTGCGGTAGGATGAAGGAAAGAACAAGACCTTGTCGTCGTCGTTGAGGATATGATTGATGTCGTTGTAGAAATATCCTGCTTCCTCGTTGTCGTTGAGTATGCACAAGAAAGGCCTTTTCTTGTCGTTGCAAGCCATTGCCGCCATAGCCATGGCCATAGCGGAGCCGGTTAGTCCGTTGGCTTTTATTCTTTTGTACCCTTTGCCAGTCAATGCGGCGAGCTCTTTCACTTTAGGGTGTTGAGCCCATATTTTGAGAAGTTCGTTAGTTTCCAAAGTGTAAAAAATATTCCGTCAAAGCTTAGCTGCGTTTGACGGAATGCAAAATTACGAAAAAAATCCTTTACTTGTAGTTCAGCAACTCAATTTTGCTGTTGTAGGAGCATTGCATGCCCTTGCGAACATCCTGATGAAGAATATGGAATCGCTGCTAGCGTGCATTTCCGTTTTCTTCATTCTGACGATTTTAGATTTTTTGGTCCCTTTCGAGTCCTTTTCCTCTGGCGTAGAATTGTTCATAGGCGTAGGGGTTTGATAAAGAGTTATAAGTTTTTTTTCCACCTTCTGAATTGTTTCTATTGATATTGATTTAGTCTTTTCTTTTTCGGAACTCGATGATTCCGATTTATGACTGATATTTTCACTGGTAACATTAATATAACGCTTTCTTGTGTTGCTTTATTATAGTAATTATGAACAATTTGTGCAAAAAAATCTTATAATTTTCGGCATGCGTGAAAACTTTGTCATATTTGGGTGATGGGGTGTGGAAAGGAAGGCTTGACTTAATGTTTTCGATGCGCCCTTGCGCTTGATTTTATAGTCTGCTACTGACACCGAGGTGGAATCAGCAAAGGTCAAAGACAGGGGAATGGGCTTGCGGCAATTTCCAAGTTTCGTGTGACCAAGCATTAGTCTTGCCGATAATCATGTGGCAATGTCTGTTTATTTGAAAAGGTCGGATATTATTCCGTTTGAGACGAAAATGCCTTTTTCAGTCAGTCGGATGGCATCGTCGTCTGTGGGGCATTCGCAATCGATAGGCGTGTATTTGCCGTATTCAAGTGTTCCCGCCTTCAGATGTTGCATTGCGCTTGTTTTAAGATGTTCCATATAATCGTTTCCGAAATCCTTTTCCAGTTTGTTAAGGTTGATTCCAGCAGATGTCCTCAATGAAGTCATTACGAGGTCGTTGTATCTGGTGCCGGTGTCCAGTGTTTCTTGTTCGAATACACACAACCGCTGGCTTTCTGCCTGGTTTCCGTCGTTGTATGCCTTATATGCCTTGTTGATGCGCGAGATGTATTCACTGATGGAGTTTTCGTTCCATTGCCTTGCTATGCGGTTGTAGGAATGGGCTCCGGCACCAATTCCGAGGTATGGCGTGCTGTCCCAGTAAGAGCTGTTGTGGCGTGAATGCATTCCAGGCTTGCAGAAATTGGATATTTCGTAATGCCTGAATCCTGCGTCTTTGAGTTTGGAGATTAGAGTGTGATACATCATCTCGCATGTCTCGTCGTCGTTTTCCTTAATCACTCCTTTTTCCTTCAATGCCGTTAGCGGCGTCCCGTCTTCGTATGACAGGGAATAGGCTGAGATGTGGGGCACATCGAGAGCCAGGGCATGGTCGATGTCGTCGTTCCATTGCTGGATGTCCTCATTAGGGAAACCGTAAATGAGGTCGATGCTGATATTGCTGAATCCATGCCTTTTCAGGGTATTTACGGCTTCGATTGCAGTTTTGGCATTATGCCTGCGTCGCAAGAACTGCAGCCTTTGGTCGGAGAAAGTTTGTATTCCGATGCTGACACGATTGACTGGCAGGTGTTGTCTTATGCTGGCAACATATTCGTCGGTGAGGTCATCGGGATTGGCTTCCATAGTGATTTCAGCGTCGGGGTTGACGCGGAAATGGGCAGCGAGCTGCTCAAACAGGGTTTGCAAATGCCTTATTGCCAATTGTGAGGGAGTTCCGCCTCCGATGTATATTGTGGAAATGCTGCTGTTGTTGAGATAATCATTCCTCAGTTTGATTTCCATGCCTAACGTATCCACATAGGAGTTTCTTTCTTCAAGACGCGTTGTGGAGAAGAAGTCGCAATAGATGCATCTGCTTTTGCAGAAAGGTATATGTATGTAAATTCCTGCCATAAAATCGGTGCAAATATGCACAAATGATTTTTAATTTATGTTATGATGCATTGTTTTTTTGATAAAATAATGCTTTAAATGATGAAATTGACTATATTTGCAGAACGGCAATAAAATTATGCCAACCTGACGCCGTTGACTAGCAGTAAAGAGTCAGAATATTAAAATCAATATATATACTAAATTATAAATTATGAAAGTTTACAAGTCAAACGAGATTAAGAACATTGCCATTTTGGGTAATGACGGTGCTGGCAAGACCACACTGACAGAGGCGTTGTTATATCATTCAGGAGTAATCAGTCGCCGCGGTAGGATAACAATGAAGAACACCGTGAGCGACTATTTTCCGGTAGAGCAAGAATATGGTTACAGTGTGTTCTCCACTGTGTTCCATACAGAATGGGAAGGCAAGAAGTTGAATTTCCTTGACTGTCCAGGTTCAGACGACTTTGTTGGTGCGGCTCTCACAGCTCTCAACGTGACCGACACCGCTATTCTTCTGATCAATGGTCAGAAAGGCCCAGAGGTAGGCACTAAGAACCATTTCCGTTACACAGAGCAACTGGGCAAGCCAGTGATATTCCTTGTTAACCAGATGGATGGCGACAAGAGCGATTATCACTCATGCATAGAGCGTTTGCAGGATGAATACGGTTCAAAGGTAGTGCCGGTTCAATATCCATTGAACGAAGGTCCTAACTTCAATTCTTTGATTGATGTATTGATGATGAAGAAATACACATGGGGTCCAGACGGTGGCAAACCTACGATAGAGGACATACCTGCTTCAGAGATGGACAAGGCCATGGAGATGCATCATGCATTGGTGGAGGCAGCCGCAGAGAATGACGAGAGCCTGATGGAGAAATTCTTTGAGTCAGAGACACTCACAGCCGACGAGATGCGCGAAGGTATCCGCAAGGGTTTGGTTTCACGCGGCATTTACCCAGTGGTTTGCTGCAGCGCAGTGATGAACATGGGTATCGGTCGTTTGATGGAGTTCTTGGGCAATGTCGTTCCTTTCGTTGACGAGATGCCAAAGGTAGTGAACACAGCAGGCGAGAACGTATCCCCAGATCCTAATGGTCCTGTTTCATTGTTCTTCTTCAAGACTGGCAACGAGCCTCATATCGGCGGCGTTCAGTATTTCAAGGTGATGAGCGGAACCGTTAAGAGCGGTATGGACTTGACAAATGCTGACAGAGGTTCTAAGGAACGTCTTGCACAGTTGTTCGTATGCGCAGGCGCAAAGCGTGAGTTGGTTGACGAGCTTGCCGCTGGTGACATAGGATGCACCACCAAGTTGAAGGATGTCCGC
>Ga0181612_122503_pt1 | contig 11793 bp, 4 predicted proteins | sample HoacroProtozoa21_FD_119630 | JGI IMG/M metagenome (GOLD analysis project Ga0181612, IMG submission 119630) | Hoatzin crop microbial communities from Cojedes, Venezuel. Combined Assembly of Gp0051906, Gp0051904, Gp0051908 | reverse complement strand
GACGTGCCCTCCTGGTTGTACTTGTTAATCCCTAGTTTGTCAGGGAGAGGAGCTGCAAAGCTGACAGCCAGCTTAATTTTCTTTGTTTATCACTGTGTTGGTTAAACTCTGTGGTGCTAAGCCTCCCTCAATAGTATCTTTCTTGAATGCTGTTATTAGAAAGAATTATATTCTAAATCCACATCTGGTCCTCCTTTTGAAAGTCCTTGGTGGTGCGCTTCATGGTGGCCGTTGAACTTCTGCACAGAATGGGGTTCATGTGAGAAATTCTGATCAGAACAGAAAACATCTGGTGCAGGGAGGGAGCACTGAGCACATTCTAGAGCGTCAGTTTGGCAGGAGCACATTTTTACTGGTTAAAAGTCTGGGAGCAGATTTTCTGGAGATTTTTCTGTTTGTTTCCCTTACCCTCCAACAACTACTCTGTGTATTGAGCCAGAAGTGGCCACTCCTTAAGTCTGGCTGTTCTTGTAGGACTTTCTTGTTTCTTTAATTTTTAATTCTTTAGAAAGGGATAACTGTTCTGTGTAAACCAAGGAGATAGCCCATCTGGCTAGATGTGAAGAGTAAGGTATTAACTGTTGTGAATACAACAATATTTTAGGTATTAGGGTGATAACATTTCAGTTTCAACCATGTAAAAATGATGCCACTGTTAAGATACTGACAAAACTGGGACTCGTTTGTGCCTGAGAATTGCTATAATCTCAAAAGGCTGAAGGCATCCCTGACATCTTTGCTATCAGTGTTACGAGCTTACTGTGTAAAACTGTGCTTATGAGCCCTAGTGCAGGTTTATAGGAATAACACACTGCAGAAACGCCACTAGCCGGGTGTCAGCATACATCCCCTTACAAAATGTTTTGCTAATGATAAATTATTGACTGCCTGTACCCCAAAGATGGGCAGTATTATAATTTTTCTAGAGTTGTGATATTTCTAGTGTTGTTAAAGGTGTCATAAGGTAGGATTTTTGCTGCTAACTTAGTTTTCAAGGGCTAAAATTTCTAAGACTCTTGGATGCTTTGGAAGCTGCTCTTGAGGGAAGTGGAGGCAGTTATTTGTTTATTTATTTTGTAAGTTTATTAAAGAGGCCTAAGCAGTACAGATTTACAGGAAGGATGAAAATGCAACCCACAGTTTTTATGCATGGACTGCTCTCCAGGCTGGTGTCATTTAGCTTATGAAATACTTAACACTCTATCTTTTGGCTCTTCTGACTGACTGAGGGGAAATGGAGAAAAGCCCTGTAGAGCACGGATATATCTGGAGACACAACAGTTCCTCAGAAAACTACTTGTGCTACCTGGTCCTGTACAAGATTCCTGATCACAGCAAGGGGTTGGCAGCAATAACCCAAAACTCACTGTCTGCCTGCAGTCGCATATTGAGGGAAATGATATTTCGTGGGAATGACAGTGAGGAGCTCCTAAGAGCCTCAGAAGAAAGGACTTTTATGTGCTCTGCAGTAGATTTCACCAATAAAATATTTACTGGTATAGTAAATCTTAGCAGTGGCATCAGATTTTCGAGATTTGTTCCCAAGTGAAAGAAGAGTTAAAAACATTAGTTTAGGACTTTGTTGAAAGAGGAAAAACTGAAACCTTGTAACGTACTTTTATTATTCCCTCTAACTTTATAGGTAAACATGACCTTGTCCCCTCTTACTGTATTCTTGTTCTATCCTATCTAAACACTGGGTTTTGCAAGCTTTTTCTGTGTAAACTTTCATGTCTTTTTCATAGTGAACTTAAATTATCAAGAGTCTCATGGGGCACCGTGCATTTAGGAATGAGTCTCATGGGGCACCGTGCATTTAGGAGTGGAACTTTTACAACTTGCATGTTACCAACTTAGGTGACCATGGAGTCAAATAGTGCAAATAGCAGAGCTATCACCATGTGCTCAGATGTGTAAATGCCTGATACATGAGGATGCTAAGAAAGGAGACAATGGAAAGGGAATACCTCATCTCAATTTAAGATACTGGGTTATTCCTGGTGCAACTGCATGTCGTTAAGCAGAGAGCTGAACCATCTTCTTCAGGTGGGTGTTGTTAATGTTGTAAGGTAAATTCATGTTCTGTAGGCAGCTGGATAAAATACAATGTCTAATGTATGGTTTGTAATAATCTCAAAAATATTCAGTACAGGTTTGTTGATATAGTGTGTGACAACAGCCGTGTACCATGCATACTTAAAGATCGCTGCTGTGTCAGGAAAAAACAACAGATTAAGGATGAGTATTATAGACAATGGAAGATTACAGCTAATCCTTTTATAACTGCCTTTTTGGTAATGAGATGCATGTTGTAAAGGCATACGTGTAATACTTCTGAAACAGTTTTTTTCTTTTAGCAGCTAGTGGTTTTTTATAGAATACACGTAAAGTTCTATTAAAAAGATGAGGATTGTCTTAGAAAGATTTCTCTTAGGTCAGGTGATTTTTGGTTTTATACATATAGTACCCAAGATGAAAGAAGGAAAATCCATGGCAGTATGTAATGTACTTAAGGCAATACTTTCTAGGAATAGTATTTTAAATAAAGTGTTGAACTGGTACAAATACTTTACATATCAGTGTTGACCCATAGGAATTAATAGTTCTTATCAATGCACTTGTACAATAAAGTCCTATCTGTAGAGAAGTGTCTGTAACAGGTGAGCTCTTTAAATTCAATTGGGTTTCAGCAGAGGACAGTGAGCCAAGTCTTGCATCTGTTTGAGGTGCTTTGAGGACACTTTACAATGTCCGTGTAGCTGGTCTGATTCTCTTTCTGCAGAGAGAAGAATGTCTCCTATTACTCCACTGAGTGAGTCCTTTTGGGATTGCTGCTGAGCTGGGTAGGAAAAGGAGGTCGTGCAGAGCAAGGCTGTCTCACCTCTCAGCTGAGTAAAAAACTGATGACATCCATACACAGTGTCCACCATTATTACTGCAAAGTGGGAGAGACATCTGTGGGATGTACCTTTTACATCCCACATACACAAAGGGTGAAGGGAGAATATTTCATGCAGGTTTGCAATAGGCTCCTGAAATAGCTGCCAACTATACACTTACGAAGTCATCTCAGGGTGTTCAGTATTCTCTTGGTTTTTTCCTGTGTTTTGAGTGTATTTTTTCTTCTTTCTATTTATCCTAGTAAATAGACTTCTAAGATTTGTTATGTACCCTGAAGGCAAATGTTATTGATACTTGGTTCTATCCTGCTGTCACTCTAAATATATTTTATTAACTTAAGTGTGTACACATTCTTGGAATATGAATTTACTGAATGTGGGGTATAGCATGAGAACTTGGTCCAATAATAAATTAATAGGTAATTGTAGTGGTTAAAAAAAAAGACAGGATTTTTCGGCACATGGTTTTGCTTCTGGTCAATTAGCGGTTTCTACTGCAATCAGAAAACAATATGCTGTGCTAGAGAACAAAAGGATATAGTCTTAATGCTTTTCTGTGTTGCTTGTATAGATTCATCTTTGAACAAAGCAAGCAAGCTAAAATTCTTGTGGTCACAAGAGACTGGAAAATTAGTATTTTAAAAGTGTAAGACTGAGTCTTAAATACAAAATTCCTTTTGAGAGAAATAAGCAATAGTGTAGATTAGAAAATTTGGAGCAGGTTTTGATGGCCAGTTTGAGTCCCAGTACTGGTAACTAAACACAATGTGCAGGCCTGTTGTACTTGTATTCAGGTAGAACCTTGTACAGCCTCTCTTTGTAATGCCCTTGTGTCCTACTGCGTGATCTTGAGCATATCTCAGGTTAATGCGTTGTGTTCGCAATTTCCTGTTTTGAAAGCTGTCCCCGTCGGTTTCCTGCCTGGGAGAACGTCCCCTTCTTTGGGATTCTGATGGTTTACAAATGCTTGAACACATTGTGGCCTTCTAAGAAATCCTGTTGTTTGTGGTACTGTCTAGTGTTGGAAACTAGGGAGCCATCCTGTCCAAGTACCAAAACAGAACGAGATGACCTCTGCAAGTGTTGCTGTCTGACAGTTTGAAAGCTCAGATGTTAAGGTTTGCTACGCTTCAGGTAGACCCTTCCCTGTTAACTGCACCAGCTCCCTGTCGTTTGGGGTCAGACCAGGTGAACTGGAAAGCTGAACAAGAAGTATCTGTGCTAAGCCTTCCAGCGGGTTCAGATCCAGGAAGACTTCACTAGCGTGGGCACAGCAAAGCTTGATGAGGTGGGTTTAGGTAGCAAACAGAAGAACGTGCCACAGCACAGCGTGGGCGTTCCTGGAGAGCACCGAGCTTGGGTCTGGCCAGTCTTCTTGGCATAGATCCACCACTGCACTCTGGAAGCAGGGGTAGTTGTGTTGGGCTAAATGCTGTGTTGTGAGCTGGTAAGTCCCTCCGGGTCCAGGCTGGCTTTGCGAAGAGCCAGTATGGGAGGGCAACCACATGTGTTTCCTCATTTGTCCGCAAACTAAACAAGTGTCCCACCACTAGCTAAGGGTTAACGCTGTGGTTTTATAGAGTGCCAGGGATGAGGTGCCAAAAAACAGATGCCCTGACAGTTCACGCTGACATGCTGAGCAACAGCTTTGCAGCTTCAGAGTTTATTTCTGTCAGCTGTGTTTGATTTCCACGCTCTCCTCTGTCAGAATACAATCCGGGCTGAAGATGTGGAACTTATACCCTGCTGTTACCTTGGCAGCCCTTCAAATTCGTCAGTGAGAACATCCTGGGACTTTCAGCAAAATCTGGCATGCTGTGTGTGCCCTTCCTTTCTCAGAGCACAGCTGCCAAACAGTTGTAAATGCCATATGTTTCTGTAAGCAGAAGGGAAATGTAAAGGTTTATGTTTGAAGTAAGAGCATTGCATCTTAAAGCTAAGTGGTAGCTTGAAGCTTTTTTGTCAGATACGTAGTTTGACAAGATTAGGTTAAAGCTCAACAAGTTACTTACAAAGTCTGAATTTTTGCTGGGTTTGGAACAATTTACACTTGTTTGATGTCCACCTTGTGAATGTCTTAAATTTGTTTTAAAGCTCAGCCCTGTACAGGCAAAGCCTCTCTAGTCTTTAAATCCTACTTACGCCTTTGGGGCTTAGAGGATTTGAGTAGTATGTAGGCTCTGTATGCGCAACACACATTGTCCAGTGGTAAATTTAATCTGCTAAAGAGACAAGGTAAATTGAGCACTGTAAAACTGTGAAAGTTAATTACTAAAATACTGTACCTAGCACAGGAGCTTTCATTAGTCTAGTCTTAAGTTCAGAGTATTTAACGCCCTGTTTAAATATAAACTCACATTTCTAAAACACAACATGCAGCATTCCAGATAAGGCTGTACCAGTACTTCGTGTATTGGCATTAATGGTTGTTGAAGTGTATTGCAAATATGTATAATTCCAACATCATAGTTCTGAACAGGTGTAAAAATGCTTCTATGGAGTCTGACTTAATAGTTCTAAAGCAAGGATTGCATAACCTTCTGTTGAGTATATTTACTTAAGCTTAATCAACATGGAGCCTTTTGCCTTTGACCTATTTATCCTCAATTGTCCCTCAAGGATAATGTTGCCTACTTCAGCCATCTGTAGTTAAGTCTAAATGAGTCCTCAGAGTTGTTGTTTTCCTTCAAACAGTCCTTCCTAAAACAGCTCTGTGTGACCTGAAGAAATTACACTTGGTTTTCCATTTAGAAAATTAAAATTCTTCTATTTTTCATTAATTTTGCACACTAAAAGAGGATCTGTTAAACAATAATTTTGTATTTTATTGATTATTTCTGTTACCTGCAGAAACGCATCAAAGCTGTTCTGATTTTAGTTTGTGGCGTTCCTTGGTGGGCTAAAGCTTGCTGAGTTACCATAAAAAAAGGCTGATGGGTACCACGGAAAGGAAATCGGTGCACGTGGTACAAGCAGATGTCCAGACCCACGCACATGAGGATGCCTGAACACTTTAGTTCTTGTTTTTACACTGGCTGCATTCGCTCAGCTTCCCCCCCAACAGCATAAGATTTCTGGAGCAGAAAGAATGTCGGCATATATGGTGGAATGTAGCCAGTGTCACTGTACTCGAATCAGTCATGTTTATCGTAGGGAGGAATTGACATGAAAATGGGAGAGAGGCTGATTTGATGACTTAGAGTATCATAGGAGATAAAGAGGAGCTATAGGGACTGGTAAGGAAGATGCTAATGCTCATATCTCTGAAGCTGACTGGGGAGGGAAAAGAGAAATGTGACTCTGTATGCTATATAAATTGGTGTAATACTTCAGAATAAATAAGGTGTGTACTAGTGCTGCTTATTTGGCTGAGGGAACACAAGCAGTGCTTGAGACAGAGAAGTGCCTCAACTAAACGTGTTTGGATTCGTATCTCACAATTTTGAGGGACGTGCTGCTCTGCAGGATAAAGATCTTTGGTTGCCTTTGGGACCAAGGCTTCAGAGCAGCCCTCCTAGTTGTCAGTGAGTTGCCACTTGGCTCATCAATAGTATGTCTCCCATAGTAGCCATCCTCCTTGCGGGTTCTTGCTTTGCGGGCAGATGCGGTGAGCTGTTGCCGTCACAGTCCTGCGGTGACTGAAGGATTTTCCCATCAGAGTAGAGCTCCATGTAACCACACATGGCTTTCTGGGCTACAGTTATTGTGAAGTTTGAATGAGACTTGCAAAGTTTTGAATTATTATCAGCCCCTTAGACAAAGCTCTTTGAAGTTGCTTTCAGTATTTTGTCTTCTGTTTGTCTGGCCTTTAAGATCTCCTGCCATTGACACAACCTCATGTGTAATTATCTTGGCTATGGTTATAAAGTTTCAAACAGCATTTTCATGGTGTTGCTTGTCCAGGCTGTATGATTCTGCTCATCTCTACTGCCTCGTGAACAAGTTAGAACCACTTGCCTATCATGGTTTTTATTTCTGTCACCTCGCAACCCAACATTCATCTAAATTATTATTTACCCACTTGCTGTGAGATCCTAAAATGCAATTTTGTGTATCTGACGATTCCCCAATTCTGCAAAAATTGAAATACAGTGTGTTTTCAGACATACCTGGGGCATGAACCGATAACAGCGGAGACCAAAATCAAGCATAATGGGAGAGGGAAGAGATAAGGTTTTCATCAGTGCTATACTGGATAAGATTTAGGGAGAGTTAACTGGAATGTGGAGAAGGAAGGAAGAAAGTGCGTAGTGGAGGGAGGGAAATGCATCAAATTTCTTACCTGAACCTTGTGTAACGATGAAACTTTAACAGCTTCAACTCCAACACAAAGGCTCAGGTTTTCTTCATTTCCCTTGCAGCTTTGTCTGTTTCTCTGAGGGGAAGGCAGTAACTATCAAAATCAAAGTAAAGAGAAGGTCCAAATGCTGTATTTTGAATGCGCACTTAAAAATCCATCTATTGACAGAATTCCAGTGTAGAGTGAAACGATGGTAGAATAGTATGCACGTTGTTGTATTCATAGTTATTTAGTTGGGGGGGAGGGGAGCAGTTTTTATTTTCAAAATCGAATTTTAAACATAAAAATCAATAACAAATGGTGCCTCCTTCTTACAGGTTATGTTCCTGCTGTGGGGTGTCACAACAGCAACTGTGTTGGGTGAAATGCAGCTGTTAACTGCCAGGAGTTTTATAGAAATAATTTTTACTTGATATTCTGTGATTTTGGACAGACCACCAGAGGCTGTGCTTGTTATTGCAGCACTTCTGACTATCTCATTTTAAATTTCTTTTGCTGGAATTCCTTCTCTTTCCTATGTTTCTTCATGCATAATGGTCAGCCTTAGTTTGAGTTGGGTAGGTTTTTTCCTTTTACAGTTCAAATTCATTGAGCTGACTAACAGAGGGCCCAATAATCAAATACAAAAAAAATATTCTGGATCAATAGCTTTTTATTGAAGCACAGTACAGGCACTCGCTAATTAAACACAGTAGTGAGCAGATGGCAAGTTTTGTTCTGATTACAGAGATTTGGATATGGAGAGATGAAGGGGCAGTGCAGTGACTTCCATACCACCAAGCACCAGCTTTAATTTCAGCACCTCAGGGAGCTTGAGGTGAGCCTGTTCCTGGGATCTATGCTCTATGGATGGTTTTCCAAGGAGAGCAGAAGCAATGGACGTGTCTTCCCAATGGCATTTCCTGCCCTAGCTGACTTCTTCAGTGTTTTCAGCTGAAGACATACAGGTTACAAAAATTAAAGACGAAATTATATTACTAATTCCATCTGAAATTATGCAGAAGTTGTTAATCATTGCATTCCCATTTTTGTATTGTATGCAGTGCCACGTGCCAGAAATGGAGCATGCTCACAAAGTTCTGGGTTTGTTTTTTCTTTTTTTTCATAAATGTTGCTGGTATAAGAACTGATATCTGGTAGACTGGTTACACACGTCAACTGACAGTGATTCTTGCAGGAATCCGAACTGAGATGTCAGGCCCACAGTTTGAATCGGAGCCGCAGTGTCATCCTTGTTTGCTTTAGGGGCTCGGGAAGTCTGCTAGGTAGCCAGAGAGCTTCGTCTGGATGTTCGTAAATGTTATGTTCATAAATGTTACCCTTGTCAGGAACAGTTCTGGTCTCAGATGTGTGCCATATTCTTTGACCTCAGGCATACATATACATCTGTGGCAGAATTTGGCACCAAACTGCTATTTTCTGTCTAACCAATTAAATGTCATGATAGGATCATGCAATTGTATGTACACCCATCTTTTGGGAATATGTTTTCATTCTGTTTGTTTTCTTGGCAGACTGTTTCTTTGCCACTGATACCTCAATACCAGTGCAAACCTCAAATTTTCTATCACAAAAATAGCAAATACAATTTTAAAGTTTTCTGGTTTAGAGCAGGTGTAGTTAGTGGGAAGTTATTACTGTCCAGCTTTCAGAACACTTCCAACTTGTCTTGGGTGTGTAATCACTTTGATTTGTACATTTACATTGCAGATTTGGAATATCATTTGTAACATTGGTGTTATAAAGGATTATAACTTTTTTTATTTTCTAGACTATTCAATTGAATGCTTTTAAGTACTGATCTAAGTGCAGATTTCTAGAAAACACAAGATCTGAAATAGCAGCATTACAAAGCAGTATTTGACTTAGGTACTTGTTAAAACTTACAGGCTTACTTAGCAATTGAAACTAAATTAAAGTTCATTGTGCAATGAGAAGCTCGAATAATGTTTGGTTTATAGTTCTTTTTCAGTTCCTGCTGTCTCTAAATTGATTTAATCAGGCACTTTCTACAGTGAGGCTGTGTATTATGGGCTGCAAAAGCCTGCAATACCTGAAGCTTTCGAATTGCAGCTTTGTAAAGCGTGGTGTGTCCTGTTATTTCCATCAGACTTTCTCTTGGGAAACAATAACCTCGCTAGCTAGTGTCTGGATTCCAGTAGGCTATTCCTAAGTGAAGTAACTGAAAATGCTGTTCTTGATTACCCTAGCTTGTTTGCTGGTGACTGAATATAGGAATACTTCTGACTTCAAAGAGCGAGAGCTGTTGGAAGCATTTTTATCATGGGGGGCGTGATGGGAACGGTTGGTGTTCCAAGTGTTCCTTAGCCCTGTGCTCAGGCTACTGGACTGTCTCCTACATGCTGAACCTGTTTGAACTCAAATTTGTCTTTTTTTCTTCCCTGCACTGGTTGCGTTTCTACTTTCAAGAATTTTCATTTATTTATTTAAGAGCTGGTCTATGCAGCCCTTGTGACATGCCCAAGCATAAACGTAACTACTGTATGGATAGGATGGGTAATACCTTTTCAATGATATGTCACTGTGTCTTGTGTGTTTGCCCCTTTGTGGTACAGTAGTACAGCCAATGATGGGTGGATGGGTGAATTCCACAGTCCTTCCTACGTGGGCCTGCATGTTGCATGCCAAAAAAGATCAGGATTTATGAGCAGCTTGAGACCCTGAATCTCTTCAAGCAGTGTGTGCCGGTCACTGATGCGTGTTGATGATCAGCAGTGAGCTACAGAGGGGGTGAGTAAGGGAGGCAGTACCAGGGTGCCCAATGCAGTAATTCCTTACGGAGTATTACTGGTGTCCTACTGTGAAAATAGCTGTTCAGATGCTGAAATCAAGAATTTCTAGTTGGTTTGTATGTATAGGCAGAGGTAGTCAAGGTAGCGAACAATGCTGAGTGTAATATAAACCAACTGTTTAATAATAAGTCTTTAAGACTGAAATTAACTTTTAGTAAACTGTAATTATTTAACCTAAAATGCTGCCCAGAATTTCGGACACCCAAAAGCTTTATATTATCAAGTCACTGCAATGAACCTGAAGTTTTGTTTTGTTTTCTTCGAACAGAGAGCAATGTATGCAAGCGGTTTTTATACAGCAGTGTAGAAGCAATAGGAACTTATTTGTGTAGCAGTTGTCACCACCCATACCTTGGAGAAATGCACGGATCTTTCAGATGATGACTATGTTATTGCTTCCACACACCCCTGAGGGAAGTTTCTTGCTGCAGTCCTATGTGTACTATAAGCTTTCCCACCCTTTCCCGCAGGTGCATGAGCTCATAAGTCTTGCAAATAAGACAGAGGCAGATGTCCCCATAATATAAAGCTGAGGAGTCACTAAGCGGAAAATTCAGTTCCTGCTTTACAATCTACATGGAGAACTTGGTGCTTGTTGGGCAGGTACTTCGACCTCGTGCTCTCACCATCTCCCAGTGAAGTTACACTGGCTCCCTGAGACGGAGGGAGGGGACTGAGCAGAAAGTCTACCCTTTGCTTCATTTTTCTCCCATTCTCTGTCCTCTGTGGCCTCTGCTTCCCTTCCCCTGCTTTCTACCTTTCTGACCTGGCCGTTGTGAGGTTGCTGGACATATTTCTAGCAGAGTAGAGGTAGTTTCTCTGCCTTTCTAAAAACATTCTGTTCTTTGTGCTGGTAAATAAACAGAATAACAGAGCTTATCTTATGATGTAGTTTTTTGTGTGTGTTAGGAGGGAAACAAAGGAAGGAAATACTAAATTTGAATTCCAAGCTTATACAAATTATGTTTCAGAAAGTACACCAGAGACAAGTTAATGCATTAAAGAAAACAGAGGTTGTAAGGGAAATGTCAAGAAGCCTTAATAGGCAGGTGCTTCTGCTGAGGCTGTCTGCTGTTTCTCACTGTAAAGATTGGTTTCCAGTCATTTACAGCTCTGCCAGACTTTCTTTCCATTCTTGAGGCCTCACCTGAGTTTTTGGTTTAAAGTTCAGCCGAAATAGGTGAGTTGTTCCCAAACTTGAAACAGCCGTTTGTTTGAGAAGCTCAAGTGTCCCCATCCTTTGTTCAAGGACTCGGACTTGACGCTTAGAAGAATTACGGCCTTTGTGTCAGGGAAATACCTTGAGAAAAATGTGCCCAAATCCCAGGCCACAGATGCTCAGTAGCTACTCAAGTCTGTTGTCAAAAGTGTCCCGCTTCATTCTGGGGCTGAGCAGGAGCTTCTCTGTGGTTGCAGAATGAGCTGCTCAAGAGCCAGGTCTGCTACCAGGGCTGAGAGCAGCAGGACTGTCTCATGGCATGCGAGTGCTGCCTGTTGACAAGCGGGCAGTGCAGGCAAGCTGCCTGACTCAACAGGCAGGACCACAGCCAAGAGAACTGCCCGCTGACGGGAAGATCCTGAAAGATTGAGCAGGACATAGGGTGAGGGAGACTTGCATTGGAGGATGAGGGGACTGCAACATTGAGGAAGGAGTGGGATGACAACTGATTTGGTCATCTGTCCTGACAGTATAAAACACAAAAAATAAAGCGCCAAGACTTTTTGAGCAGTTCTTGCGACAAGACAGCAAGGGATGAGAATGATTGAAGTGATGAATGGG